>Ga0136558_1000024_pt1 | contig 91134 bp, 131 predicted proteins | sample AntRauTorckE6833_FD_101391 | JGI IMG/M metagenome (GOLD analysis project Ga0136558, IMG submission 101391) | Saline lake microbial communities from Rauer Islands, Antarctica - Metagenome Torckler E6 #833 | ecosystem: Environmental > Aquatic > Non-marine Saline and Alkaline > Saline | place...
AAGGTTGTCCACAAACAGTAGGTGGTGGTTTTCAATGTAGCCAAAATGAATTAAAAACATTAGAAGGTTGTCCACAAACAGTAAGTGGTAGTTTTTATTGTTATTTTAATGAATTAAAATCGTTAGAAGGTGGTCTACAAACAGTAGGTGGTTACTTTGGTTGTGAAGATAATAAATTAAGAGATTTAGAACATTTCCCAGAAGTAAGTGGTAGTATAAATATAGAGGGAAACACAGTAAATTTATTAGTGTATACCTTTATTAAAAAAGCCGATAGCTTTATGATAGAAGATTTTATAGACTATGAGATAGTTAGAAACGGAGACACTGTTATGTTGGATAGGCTACAAACATTTATAAGGGATAATGATTTAGAAATGCCTGATTTAAAAGAAATTAAAAAACACTATAAAATAATAGAATAAAAATGAGACATATAAAACACTATAAAATATTTGAAAGAAATAGTCCTAATTTTCCAACTACTAGAGAGGAAGTTATACAAGTGTGTGATAAGTATAGGATAGAGAACTACACTATTAATGACGATTTAAGTATTGATGTTGATGGTATTGTTAGATTGTTTGGCAAAAATCTAGAATACTTACCCCTTAAATTTAATTATGTGAGTGGTAATTTCTATTGTAATGATAATGCATTAGAATCCTTGGAAGGTTCTCCACAGACAATAGGTGGTTGTTTTGATTGTTCTCGTAATGGTTTATTATCATTAGATGGTTGTCCACAAACAATAAATGGGTTTTTTGACTGTAGTGATAATAATTTAGAATCATTAGAAGGTGGTATGCAAATAGTAGGTGGGTATTTTGATTGTTCTTATAATGAATTAATATCATTAAAAGGAGTTTCAGAAATAGGTAGATACTTTGATTGCCAATTTAATAATTTAACCGATTTAGAGCATTTCCCAGATGTAAATGGGAGTGTGTACTTAGCTTCAAATCCAGTGAATAATATTGTATATACCTTTATCAAAAATGCTGATATCTTTATGATAGAAGATTTTGTAGATTATGAAATAGTTAGAAATGGTGATACTGTTATGTTGGATAGGCTTCAAACTTTCATAGAAGGATTTGATTTAGAAATGCCTAATTTAAAAGAAATAAAAAAACATTATAAAATAATAGAATAGAATGAAACATATAAAACATTACAAGATATTTGAGAGTACAAGTCCTAACTTCCCAACTACTAGAGAGGGTGTTATAGAAGTGTGTGAAAAGTATAGAATAAAAAACTACACTATTAATGATGATTTAAGCATTGATGTTGATAGTTATGTATATTTAGATAATAAAGGCTTAAAATATCTACCTCTTAGATTCAATTATGTGAGTGGTTATTTGAGTTGTTATTATAACAATTTAGTGTCATTAGAAGGTTGTCCACAAGAATTAGGGAGTTATTTTGATTGTTCTAATAATAAACTGAAATCATTGAAAGGTGGTCCACAAATAGTAGGTGGTGACTTTATCAATTGTTCTAATAATAAATTAACAGACTTAGAATACTTCCCAGAAGTAAGTGGTTATATAAACACAAAATTTAACTTAATAAATTTATTAGTATACACCTTTATCAAAGATGCTAATAGTTTTATGATAGAAGATTTTAACGACTATGAGATAGTTAGAAACGGGGATACTGTTATGTTGGATAGGCTACAAACATTTATAAGGGATAATGATTTAGAAATGCCTGATTTAGATGAAATTAAAAAACACTATAAAATAATAGAATAAATCCTCTAAGATAGTAAAATATATATTTAAACTTATCATAATATTTGTATATAAATAGGGAAAAGTACAATAAAATATATATAAAATAAAAGAAATAAAAAATGTCAGATAAAGAAAATCTTAGTGAAGAAGATTACTTAAAAAAACACCTAGGAAACCAAGACTCTAATGGTAATAATCAAACGAATAGTGATATACCAACTAGTGATTATAAACAAGGTGAAGATTCAGAAGGTATTAAAGTAAGTGATTTAAAATATTTCTCATTTAGTGTAGATATGCTACCATGTGGTAAGTTTTACCCAAGTGGATCAATGCTTATGATTAGACCAGCAGAAGTTGTTGAAATACAAGCATACTCTACTGTAGATGATAACAACTTCTATGATGTTGTTGAAAAAATGAATGGGATGTTACAATCTTGTGTCCGTATAAAGTTTCCAGATAATAAGATTGGATCTTATTTGGAATTAAAAGACCAAGATAGATTATATACCATATTTCTAATAAGAGAACTTACATTCCAAAAAGGTAATTCTTTAACAGTTAAAGTTCCATCGCCATGTGGTAATGAAGAAGAGGAAATGTCTATTGAATTAGTTAGAGATAACTTTGTGTTTCACGAAATAAGTGATAGTCTTAAAAAATACTTTACACCTAGTAATGGTACTTACAATTTTAAATTAACTAATAAAAAGAGCTTTGAACTTGCTCCACCAACAATAGGGATACAGAAATCATTTAGTGATTATATAATCCAAGAAACTAATGCAGATAAAAAACCTAATTTAGCTTTTCTTAAAATAATTCCTTTTTTATTAGCTAACAGAACTAGTATCTCATATGAGGGTATTAAGGCTAAGCTAAAAGACTTTAAAGATATGGATGAGGTTTCATTCCAATTTTTAAATTCAGCAGTTAGCAAGCTTTCATTTGGTATTAAAGAACTTAAAAAAATATCAGAGTGTGGTGAGGAGGTACGCACACCCATGAAGTTTCCCAGCGGAGCATCAAGTATTTTCGTTGTTCAAGATGCCTTTGAAGCATATCTTGAAGAATAAATTAATGTTACAAAAACATTTCCACTTACAAGAGTATTCAATAGACTCTTGGCCATTTTGGATGTTTGAGGAAAACATTAAGATAGTAAATGAAATAGTTGAGGAAGAAGAAAAGAACCAAGGAAAGCAAGAACAACAACAATCTTCTAACTTTGATGCTAACTCAATGATGAAAAATGCCCAAAGTATGACCAATAACATACCAAAGCCTAAATATTAAGAAAGGGATAGGTTTATAGCCTATCCTTTTTAATTTATATAATTAAATGGAAAAAGAAAGATTATACTTTATAGAGAATGTATTAAAAAATTCACCTAATAGGATTAAAGAATCTTATGTAAGCAAACATTATCCAATAGTATTTGAGCAAATAATAGATATAACTAGGGATAAGGATTTCTCATTTAAACAAAGAATTTGGCATTGGGTTTATAATAACACTAATTTCATAAAATGCTACTGTGGTAATAAGGTATCATTTGGACAATCTTGGAAAGGTGGATATAAAGAATATTGTTCTAACAAATGTTCTTCCAACTCACCAAGTGTTAAAGAAAAGGCAAAAAATACAATTGAAGAAAAGTATGGAGTTTCCCACTACTCTAAAACTGATGAGTTTAAAGAAAAATATAAAAAAACTAGTTTGGATAAATATGGTGTTGACAACTATTCTAAAACCAAAGACTATGTAAATAAGTCTAAAGAAACATATCTTAAAAAGTATGGTGTTGATTCATTTACAAAGACTGAAAAATATAATATAATATCTAGAAACACATCATTTAAAAAGTATGGAGTTTCCCACTACTCTAAAACGGATGAGTTCAAAGAAAAGTTTTCTAAAACAATGATGGGTAAATACAATTCTGGTTCTTGCTTTGGTGGAGAGAATTATAGAGGAGAGAACTTTGAAATGTGTAAAAACAATTTATATGTAAAGTATCTAGGTAATGGTATAAGCAAATTTAGGTGTGATGATGACAAATTGCACACCTTTGATATAAGCACTGATAATTACTTTGGTAGGCTTTATAATTCTAATAAGTTATGCACTGTATGTAGTCCTATTTCTGACTTAGATTCCATTAAGGAAAAAGAACTATATGAATATGTCAAAAGCATATCATCACATAATGTTGTTAAGAATTATAGGGATAAATACGAAATAGATGTTTACATACCAGAACTTAGCATAGGCTTTGAATTTAACGGTCTTTATTACCACTCTAACAAGTTTAAAAAGAATAACTATCATATTGTAAAGAAGAACTATTTTAAGGACAGAGGGATAAGGATTATACATATATGGGAAGATGATTGGGTAGATAGAAAAGAAATAATAAAATCTCAAATACTATATAATCTTAACAAAATAGAAAATAGAGTATATGCTAGAAAATGCATTGTTAAGGAAATATGTACTAAAGCTTCATCTATATTTCTAAACGAAAACCATATACAAGGTACATGTAATAGTGTATATAAAATAGGTTTGTTTTATAATGACGAATTGGTTTCTATTATGACGTTCGATAAATTTGAGGGGAGAAAGAAAATGGAAGAAGGTGGTTGGAATTTAAACAGATACTGTTCTAAAACATACCATAATATAGTTGGTGCACCTTCTAAATTACTAAAACATTTCATAAATGAGAAGAGTCCAATTAGAATTATAAGCTATGCAGATTACTATTGGAGTGATGGTAATTTATACGAACAGCTTGGCTTTAAGGAAAAGTATATCACAAAGCCAGATTATAAATATATTGTAAATGGTAAGAGGGTTCATAAGTCCAACTATAAGAATAGTAATATTAAAACATCTATGACAGAGAGTGAATACACAAAATCTAATAATATTTACAAAGTTTATGATTGTGGTAAAATAAAATATGAATTATTAAAACAAAAAAAAGCCAAATAAATCATTATTTGGCTTTTTTATAAATTATTATTTATTAGTAACCCGATACTAATGGTGGGTTAATAGTGAAGTTTTGATCTATGTATTCATCAATAAAGTAATCCCATACAAAATTTGCAGTGACTTCTTTGATGATATCATTAGAACTCCAATCTAAGTCATATCCGTCTAACTTTTTCATTTGAACGTTTTGGAAGGTAACTCGTCTTAATACAACACCTTTTTTATCATGTTGGTTAACTATTATAGTCCCAATTAAGTCACTCTTATAGTGAAGTGAGCCATTCTGTGAATTAAATACTAAATCATACCATGCTTTCATTGTGTTCCAAGTCTCCATAGCACCTTCTTGATTAACATTTACCTGAAAAGGTATATTTACCTCACCAGATGTTTTAGTAGGTGTGGTTAGAAACTCTCTTGTAGAGTACTTGTAACGTTGCGTTACGCTCTGAATATCAAAGGCAGTTAGGTTGGCTGCATTTAAATCTATTTTAGTGGCATTTTCTAGCAAAAGAATAGGATCTCTACCTTGTGCTTGTAAGATAACTGGTAAAATAAAGGTTACTTCAAATAGGTTTAGATATACAACCTCATCTGGGAGTGTCCCTGGTCCACCTGGACTTCCTACGTTTGATATTTGTGTAAAATGTGGTAATGGCATAATTTTTAGTTATTTTTTATATTTTATATATTAATGTATTTTATCTCTCTAGTATATATATTAAATCAAAAAAACAACTTTTACATTAAATATGGTATAATTATATAAATAAGCAATATGGCAAAGATATTTTTGATAGGAGATACACACATTGGTTTGGGTTATCCCAATAAGACTGACAAGTGGTTGAAAGTTCACAAGGAGTACTTTGATGACTTCTTAATACCTACTCTAAAGAGGGAGGTAAAAGAAGGTGATATAATTATCCACCTAGGTGATTTTTTTGATAATAGAAACGTTGTACCCATTAATCTATTAAATTTTGGAATGGATCAAGTTGAAAGGATAGCACAAATAGCACCATTTCATATACTTGTTGGTAACCATGACTGTTGGTCTAGAAGTAGCGATGAGATAAACACTATAAGACCTTTTAAGTACATACCAGGTGTTAGTATTTACGATAAGGTATCAACACTAGAGTATAATGGTTATAAGTTCCTTATGATGCCTTATTTTGAGAAAAAGAGTGAACAGATAAGACATTTAAATGAGAATAAGGATTGTGATTATGTTCTTTGTCATTCTGATTTAAATGGTGCTAAAATGCATTTAACATCAGTTGGTCATAAAAACAATGATATGATTGGTGTTGATGAATTTAAAGGATTTAAAGGTGTTTATTCTGGTCATATACATTTAGTTCAAAGGAATAAGAACTTCACATTTATAGGCTCTAACTTTCAGATGGATAGAAATGATTATGGTGACCAAAAAGGTATGTTTGTTATTGATACAGAAAATGATAAAGAAGAATTTATAGAAAACAATGTCTCGCCAGTATTTAAAAGAGTTAAAGTAACACAAGAGAGCGATTTAGATACTTTAGAAGAATTAAAGGATACTAAAGACTATATAGACTTATTCATATCTAATAATTTATTGATTAATGATAGGAAACTTAGAAGAAAATTAGAAATACTACTAGAAAGTGGTAAGTTTGCCTCTGTGGACTATATAGACGATATAACAAATGATTTAGAGGATGGTGATGAAGTAGATTCAGTAAATGAAGAATTTAATGAAGATAACTTAGATATATCTATTCAACTAGATTATGAAGATTATGTAAAGGAGTATATTCTAAAGCAAAAATATGATAATAATAAATTTAAGGATGGGATATTAGAGCATTATTCTAACATAATAGGAATATATAAAGATAACTTTAAGCTTAACAAAAACGATAATGACTGAGACCATTGATGCGTATGAGGTTTATGAAAGAATTTTCACAAACAGACCTTATGGTAAAAACTTAAAAATATACTCAAAAGATATAATAAAGATTGTGATAGAATTACTATCAGACTATGAAGAATATGAGATGTGTATTGAACTAGATAAATACCTAGAATCTAGGTTTGATCATAATAAGGGTTATAAAGACTTTAAAATGTTTTAGAATATCTTATTTATTCTTAAGTTTTCTATCTAGAATTTTAGAAATATTAGATCCAATAGTCATATGTATATTTTTTATATCATCTGATTCAACCTCTTCGATTTCACCCATAAACTTATAAAAAAATCTATAATATACGCTAGAGTCCAAATCCTCTGGTATCTCTTTTTTAATTGATAAGTCTATCTTATAGCTATTGTTTATGTTTATTTCGAAATCAAAAGTAGTTTTAGAACATGGTGTTGTTTTAAATTTAGGCTGGTACTTAACCTCAAATACTGAATAGTCTGTTATCTTATTTTTCCTCATATAAAAATTTAAAAACATTGCAGGTGCTTCTATAAAGTCTGATAGTGTTTGTAAATCATCACCAAAATCATTTGACTCTATTATATCCTCCATTCTTTTCTTTAAATCTATAATTGAATCAAAATCTACCTTATGGTAAACGCAATTTATATCATATAAATATACAAATGAATTATCTTCTAACACAGTTTTGTCTAAATCTACTTTAAATATAAATTTAGTGTGTATTATAGATACATCCTCAGCCTTTAACCCATGTATTGAAATAACTAGTTTTAAAAACTTTTTATCAATAGTTGATTCATATAGTGTCTCTACAGAATTAACCATTCCACTATTTTCATCAAATATATCGCTAATTACATTTTCTATTTCAGATATCTTTATCATTATTAAAATTGTTTTTCATAAGATTCTTTTCTTAAATCAAGAATTCTCTCTATATAACCATTCCTTCTTAAAAGTTTAAAAACTAAATTTTTTAGAGAATACTCACCACTTTCACTTTCTAGACCAGACTTTCTATAATTTTTTATCTTATCCCAGAGTTTTTTAACACGCTTTTTATATTCATTATAATCATATTTATCTATTTCGTCTTCCAAGTCATCAACTAGCATCATAATACCCTTAGCCTTTTCTTTAATATCCATCTCGTCTGGTATAAAGTCAACCTTAACAGGTTCTATATTCCATTTACTATTAAGCACTGAATACACACCAGAAGACCTATGTGGTTCTTTGATATCTTGTATATAGACTTCAACTTCAAAACCATTGACATATAAATCATATGATTTATTCCATAGGTTTTTAGCAGAATCCGTAAACTTTTTAACTAGTTTAGTATCTGAATTAACCTTTTCAAAATCTATTATTATATGTAAATCAAAGTCTGAATATTTTTCAGACCAATTAAAGTTAGCCAGTGATCCAGTTAAGGTAATATCATCTATTTCAACATTTAGGCTAGTTGTATTATAAAAGTCTTGTGATATAGTTAATAACTTTTCACGCACCTCTTCTTTCATACTTTTATCTTCTTCCCAAATTTTGGTGTTTAATTCATCTTTTATGTGAAAAGATTTAACTGCATCGAAATCTTTTTCCACAAATTCTAAAAACTTAGTTACTTTCATAATTATATATATTAAAATATTAACACCACATTTCTAAACTTATTGTTTTAAATTAATATAATACTAAATAACAAAAGATATGAAACTTAGAGATAATGGAATTATAACAAAGGCAGACTATATTGGCAAGACTTTGGGCGAAGCTTCTAAACATGCAGAAAATGGTGGGTATGTGACAAGAGTGGTTAGTAACAATGGCCATTCTCCTATGTTAGATATGGATGCTAATCAGAATAGAATGAATTTTATTATTAGTAACGATAGAGTTACTGATGTATATGGTGGATAATTAAAAAATAATTATAATAAAACTTGTGAGAACCATTTAATAGTTTTATATTTGCATAGTAAAATAAATATAAGATTTTTAAAGAAAAGTATAAAGAGAGAAAATAATTTTAATATATAGAATAATGAGAACAATTAACACATTTAAGCATTTTAGTAAAAAGTCGTTTTGGTTTAGTCCAAACTCGGTAAAGAATGTTATTTGTTCTAATTTTATGATTTGATATAAAAATAGTAAAAAATATATTTAAAGCCGAGCTTCGAAAGAAATTCGGCTTTTTTGTTTTATATAATTCTGTAGCTCAGCTGGTTAGAGCATCTGTCTTTTAAACAGAGGGTCGTGGGTTCGAATCCCACCAGGATTACACATGGAGTAGTAGCTCAGCTGGTAGAGCACTTGGTTGAAGACCAAGGTGTCGTGGGTTCGAACCCCACCTTCTCCACAAGATTAAATGGTGTGTGTAGCTCAGTAGGTAGAGCGTTGGCTTGTGGTGCCAAAGGTCGGGGGTTCGAAACCCCTCATACACCCTAAATAATACGGACGTAGTTCAAAGGCTAGAATAACGATCTCCAAAATCGTAGATGAGATTTCGAAATTCTCCGTCCGTGCTAGAGTTTAATAAAAATAATATATAGTATAATGAAACTTATAAACACATCGAGTAGTTCAAGTCGCTTAATAATTTCGAAAGAGATTCGATTGTGTGTGTAATTATTTTTTAAAAATATTATTAGCCTTTCGAATTTATTTGAAAGGCTTTTTTAGTTCTATATTTCAACGGATAGAATACTCGGCTACGGACCGAGAGATAGGGGTTCGAATCCTCTTAGAACTACTAATTATGGAAGATTTATCCGAAAGATTCTGGGTAGCGGAGACGGTCTTGAAAACCGTTTGCTTTAGGGCGTGTGGGTTCGAATCCCACATCTTCCGCATAATTTTAATGGAAGCGTACTCAATGTTGGCAAAGAGGCTGGTTTGCTAAACCAGTAGGTCTGTAAAAGGGCGAGTGGGATCGACACCCACCGTTTCCGCTAGTTTTTTATTAGTTCCTTTAATTCGTCTATTTGCTGTTGTAAGCTATCTATCTTATTATTTTGCTCTTTATTCTCATTTTCCTGCTCTGCAAGTTTTAGAGATAAGAAACTATTATAATTAACAGACATCATTCCGTCATCCTCTGGTTTTTTTACAACTTCTGGATTTATCTTTTCTATTTCTTGGGCTATAGTACCATATACAGTAATCCCTGGTTGGGTTTTTAATTCATAAGAATATACTGATTTTGATATCTTTTTAATATTGGTTTTAAGCCTTTTGTCAGAGCCTTCGAAAAAGTTATCTGCTGTAAAATCTCCACTCCAATCTAAATTTTTATCAGATGTTAAAGCAAGCCTACCATTATTATCTACTCCAGAGTTTGATGCTAAGTGAAAATCTATATATCTTCCAATCTCCATTAATCCATCGGCACCAACATCAGGTATAAATGGCCAAGGTATATTTGCATTAGCACCTGCTATACTTAAACCATTTAAAGATGAAGCATCTACATTTGTAATCCGTGATCCATTTCCAATAAAGTTTTGTGCTGTAACATCGCCGAATGCTCTAAAATTACCCGACCCTCTACTAAATATAAACCTATTTAAAAATGAAGAGCCCGCGTCACGATATATAATATCAGCTCCCATATCAGCTATTAAAGTTGTTCCTGTAGCTTGGTATTTTAAATGACCTACATTACCAAAAGGTGAAGTACCACCTATTTTAAATTGAGAATTATCGTTAATAGTTAGTGCACTTCCTGAAAAATTATCACTGGTATTGCTTCTTAAAAAATCATTACTATCTAAACTATCTAAAGTTGCAGCATCTACATTTGTAATCTGTGATCCATTTCCAATAAAGTTTTGTGCTGTAACATCGCCATTATAATCCAAATTACCGTTTTCTCTTAAAGTTAGAGATTTGTTAGAAGCATCATTTCGTATGCTAAGATCCGAGAACATAGTTATAGGAAATCCAATATAACCTTTGCGTGTTGTTCCGTTAGATTGATAAAATGAATAAAAAGAAGAGCTATTACTTCCTGGAAGACCTGTTTCAGTAGAACCCTTAATACCAGATCCATTTGGTATTAAAATTTTACTAGAAAAAGTCTTCTCACCATTAATAGTTTCAACTACACTTCCAGTCGCCCTAACAAAATTCGTACTATCAAAACCATCTAAAGTTTCTGCATCCGTACTTACAGAAATAATACCGTTTGAAATAATAACTCCACTACCAATTTTTACACCTCCTAGAACTGCATCCGTTGCTGTTTGTAGGGTATAACCTACACCTGGTATCCTCTCCCAAAAAGTACCATTGTGAATAACGTCATCTCCAACATCATATGATATAGACTTATTTCCAGAACTTCCTGAATCGTCTAAATCAGAAGTACCTGCTGTTGTAACTCTATAGTAATGTCCTTGAACGCCTGTACTATCTGCTAAAGTAGGAGTATTTGTATCTGCGTCCCAAGTGCCTTTATAAACTTGTGATGCAGATATTGGTGTCCATGTTGCGTTTCCATCAGAGTCTGTTTTTAAAAAGTAACCATCTACTGCTCCTGATGTTAATTTAATTGTAGGTGCTTCTACGATATCTGCTATTAATTTAGTTGCCATAATTATTTATTAATTTTTTTTGTTAATACTTAAACGATTAGGCTTGTCCAATTATTTTGTATTATTGTTATCCAAGCATAAGTATTATCATTGGTTTGCATACACATCTCACAATATGTATTACCCCCATCTTTTCTATACCTCATTGTGCCTACCTTATCTAAAGAGGGTGCATCAGTATCATCAGACATCTTTATTCCACCATCAACATCTAATTTAGATTTAGGGTTTGTAGTTCCTATACCTACTTTACCTTCTATAGATTGAGTTGTCTCCCCTGTTTTCTTAACTACATTGTTGTCCAATGCATAATCACCTGCTGGTTGTATACCTGCTTGTACTAAGGTATTATTTATCCAAGCAGAACCATTCCATTTAAGTATTTCACCATTGGTATTACTTGTTATTATTACATTGTCATGTGAATCTAGTGAATGACCTAAAGGTGTTCTAGCATCAGATAGTCTAAAATCGTCTCCTTCTGTTGCTGTATTTGCTGTTGTACCATATATTACTGCAAAAGTTCTTACCACAGTTCCATTATAAATATCACCTGATAAACCTGCACCAGGTGTTAAATTTTCATGAACATGATCTAGTAAAGAATACCTACCATCTAAAGATGTAGTAATATCAGGTAAGCTTCCAGTTCTTCCTGCAGTTAAGATACCAGTAGTATTACCAAAGGATAGAGCATCAACATATTCATCTCCGTCTGGTGGTGAGTCTAAATCAGTCCAAGTAGTAGATATTGTACTACCATCTCTTTGTGTAAGCGTGATAGTTTTAGTATTAGTACCCGTAACTGCCAATGAAGTAATACCATCATTATAAGAAGTATCCCATTGAGATTGTTTAGTTAATGTTGATATTCCGTAACCTTCTGTTGTAGATAGTACACCTGAACTGTTATTATAATCTAAACCTAAAACAGACTCACTGAAAGTTGAAGCTATATTAATTACACCTCCAGCTGAATAACTTATACCTATTCCATCACCCTCTACTAAATCTATAGAGTCATCTGAAAATATTCCTTTTCTTTGAAAACCGTTGCTTTTTAAATTCCAAGAGACGTAGTTATCATAATTACCTACTGGTTGTATACCTGCTTGTGCTAAGGTATTATTTATCCAAGCAGAACCATTCCATTTAAGTATTTCACCATTGGTATTACTTGTTATTGTTACATTATTGTGTGAATCTAGCGAATGTGATATTGGAGCATATCTACCATCTAAATCAACCGAATTTAAACCACTTACATGACCGAACGTATCCAAAGTAACATCTTGAATAACGACACCATTTGAATTATTAATAGAAGCTTGAGATGATGTGTCTGTGTGTGAAAATACAGTACCTGATAAATCTAAACCATTCCCTGCTGTATATGTTGTATTTGTATTAGTAACTGTCTCAGTAGCAGTAGTAATACCAGTTATATGACCAAAATCATCTAAAACTATATCTTGGATATAAGTTCTACCAGAATTATTACTGGAACCTTGTGAAGAAGTATCTTCATGACTAAAGACTAATCCTGTTAAATCTAATCCTGCACCAGGAGTGTAAGTAGTATCATTAGAGCTTGTTCCAGCACCTATTAGACTTCTAATTTCACTTGCAGTTATACCTGAATTTAAGCTTGGTGTTGATCCATTAGAAGTTATCGCAGGTGTACCTGTGTCTGAAACTAGTCCTGATATGCTTATGGAATTATCTACAAGCAAAACAATATTATCAGCATCTATATTACTATAGTCTGTTTCTGATGTGTTGTCTAATAAGTATATTTGGTGTTTCATTTTTTATATTTCTGTTTCCCAATTTGTAATATCACCTGTGAACCCTTCAGCGTCTTTAAACTGTAAAAGGCTTTCTTCTTCACTAAATGTTTTTGTATGATCTTTCATGGTGTTTATTTTTTAGTTATTGTTTAAGGACAAGTTCCCCATATTGGTCTTGAGTTTGCAAGCACCCAGGCGTCTGCTCCTGTGTCAAAGTTATTTGGTTCACTAGCTATATTAGTTACGCACCATCCTGACAAATCTTGGTTAAACGCTTCTGCATTAATAAACATTTGATCCATAAACGTAACATTACTTACATCCCAATTATTAAGAGGTTGGTTGAATGCAGTTGTACCATTAAACATCCCTCCTATAGTAGTAACATTACTTACATCCCAATTATTTAAAGGTTGGTTAAATGAAGTTGTATTCATAAACATCCCTCCTATAGTAGTAGCACTGCTTAAATTCCAATTATTTATAGATTGGTTAAATAACAATGCACCATTAAACATATTATTAAACAGAGTAACATTCGAGACATCCCAATTATCGAGTAGTTGGTTAAATGATGATGAATTATAAAACATTGAACTCATGCTAGTAACATTACTTACATCCCAATTATTTAGAGGTTGGTTAAAAATAGAGTCTCTAAACATCCCTGACATATCTGTAACATTACTTACATCCCAATTATTTAATGGTTGGTTAAAAATAGAGCTTGTAAACATATTTCCTATACTATTTACACTACTAACATCCCAATTATTTAAAGGTTGGTTAAATGAAGTTGTATTCATAAACATAAATCGCATAGTTGTGACATTACTAACATCCCAACTTGAAATATCCTGATTAGAACCAGAATTTATAAATGGTGTTATCTGATAACTAGGCGATATAGTTCCCTCCATATTAGTCACTAAAGTTGTACAAAATCCTGTTAAATCTGTGTTAGCATCTCCTTCGTTTATTATAGCTCTTAACTGTGTCTCATTGACTGCTGTATAAATTTTACCACTATTATCTCCATCTACTGTTCCTAAAGAACCTGCTGGGAAACCCTCTTTTAAGACTACAGTTACACCATTAGGTGCATAGTAGAATGGGTTCTCAGTTAATTTCCATTTATGTAAAGTATTTAGTTCTCTTGTTATACTATTAGATATTGCATAAGCTTTTATTTTTGTGGGAATATCATCTTCAAAATTTGAAGCCCCTATGTCTCCTAAACTAACTGTTATTAGTTTTTCTTTAATAGATGGCTTATTATCTAAATCATTATAATCATTGCTATAGATTCCCAAAAGAGGGTTATCTTCTTTGAATATATTACCATTTACATCATAAACCAAATAATCTCCCTTTTCCCAATCTATTCCAAAACGAGTAAATACAGTTGTGCATATATATGCATTCCTAGCTTCTGATACATTATCATCAGTAAGTGTTGGTGTATTGGTTGTTGGATTCCATTGAGATATATACACTATACTATTACTAACAGAATCAACATAACCCTTATTCACAATTTCAGTCGCATCAGAGGGAGTTCCAACATAATATAGTTTAGCACCAGACAAAAACTCAATTATTGCACCACTGTTTAATGATACACTACCGTTACCATCTAACTTTTCTAAACTTACTGAGTTATTTATAATTTGTTTTCCTCTCATCTGACCTAGTACTTTATTTTAAGTATATATTATTAAACCAACTCTCCATTTATGTTGAAATACTTACTTAATTCAATTAAAAGAATAATGTTGCTAGATACACACCTAGTGAAATCGAAAATCCACTAACTAGAATAGCATGTTTGTCTATCTTTTTCTGAAATCTTTCCCATATATAACCAATTAAAAGAGCTGGTAAGATGGAAATAATAGTAATGCTAGATGGTTGTTGGTTTGATAAGTCCTCAAATACATATGCTATGATTGAGCAAGAAATAATCCCCAATATAATCCCAACAATTATATTTAAATGATATTGCGGTTTTTTGAAATATTTTTTCATAAGTTTTTATTTATTTTATTTATTTTTTATGCTTCATATACTATTTCTACATCATCACCTGATCCCAAACTAAAACCAGCATTCCCAGCATTCCATACTAACAAATCACCGCTATTTAAGTTATCAAGAGCAAGTGGTACACTAGTTGCATTTGATGCAACAAAATAAGCATCTAAAGAATTGCTACCATCTGCAACTTTTTGTTTTTGTCCATTTACTAATACTGAAACTCTAGAAAAATCACTAGGTGTATCACTAAGTGCTATAGTTGTAACAGAATCGTTGGAAGTATATGATGTTGCTAATGTTGTAAGATTATATACAGGTGTTGCATTTAAAAAAGCATTATCAACTTCAATCTGTCCACTTCCATTTATTGTTAATGTACTATTATCTATATTTGCTTTTAATCCATTTCCGTTAAAAGCTAATCCAGAGCTAGTTGCTAAATCAATAGCTATTGCATCAGTTAATATTTCTAGACCTACTCCAACATTTACTTCTAATACACCTGAATTAAGTGCTAGACCAGCACCAGCTAGACTAGAAGCAATTACTACATTATCACCAGAAACATCAAGTCCACCACTAGCATTTACTGCAAAAACACCTGTTGTGAAGCTAAGTCCTGCACCAGCAGCACTAGAGGCAATAGATACACTAGTACCATTTACGGTAAGTCCATTATTAGCACCTACGCTTAATACGCCAGAATTGAGTGTTAAGCCATTCCCAGCAGCACTAGAAGCAATAGATACATTAGTACCATCTACAGTAAGTCCACCACTAGCACCCACGTTAAATACACCATTCGTTAGCGTAAGACCATCACCAGCAGTACTAGAAGCAAGTGTTACATCATCACCATCAATTACAAGTCCACCACTAGCATTTACTGCAAAAACACCTGTTGTAAAGCTAAGTCCACTACCAGCGGCAAGTGGATTTATAGATACACCATTCACATCAGCGATAATGCCTTCATTTGGAACAATATCTATCTTACTCCCATTGTCAGTTAAGCCAAGACCAGCTAAATCACTAGCAACTTGTGCAGTATCTAAAGAAACTACATTATTATTTCTTGATAAACCTGTACCAATATCCGTTAACAGTGCTAACTCAGAACCATCGATACCAGCAACCCAAACAGATGCAGATTCATCCCATATAAGATTGGCTCGTGGATCTGTACCTCTGTCTATTTCTATACCAGCATCAACTCCACTTCCTGCGGAATTTCCTTTGGCTAATGTTATAATATCATCAGTTATTTCTAATTGAGTCGTATTTACAAAAGTGGTAGTTCCATTGACTGTAAAATCACCATCAACTATTAAATTATTTGAAAATGTTCTGTTACCAGCTATAGTACTTTTCAATGTAACTGTATCACTAGTTACTTCTAATGCATCTGAATCAACATTAACGCTATATACACCAGTTGTGTATGCTAACCCACCACCTGCACTAAGAGGATCTAGGCTAAATGTTAAATTTGTGAGTTCTAAACCATCACCAGCTACGTATATTGCATCTTGTGATGCTTGTGATACCAGTCCATCAACATATAGTTTGTTGACTAATTCATCATCTGTTGTTGGAGCATCTGTATAAAGCAGTTTAGCTCCTGTTAAAAAATTGATTTCAGTAGTACTATCTAAAGATACTTGACCACCTGTTAATTTGTTAAGAACAATAGAATTATCCCTAATTTGCTTTCCGTGTAATTTACTCATTTCGTTATTTTTTTTTGTATATTGACTTATTATAGATTATATATTAAATATTAAAACTCTTATTTATATATCTTGATAAAAGAGCTATTTGATATTTGATATATAAACAAAATTAAATACCACTATTTATAACTTTTAAGAAAAAAAGGTATTTGATATTTAATATATAAACAAAATTAAATAACGAAATGAGCCAATTAGACGGAAAGCAAATTAAAAATGATTCTATTACCCTTAATAAATTAACGGGTGGTGACCAAACATTTTCAGTAGGAACAACTCTTAATTTTAACACAGGATCTGTACTAACAATAAGTGCTGACTCCATATCAGCACCAAATTCAGTCGTAAATAAACAATATGTAGACTCCGTTGTAGAAGGATTAGACGTAAAAGAATCTGTGATTCTTAGAATATTTGATGATGCTACTGTATTAACTGGTGAACAAACTATACAAAGTGTTGTTTTGGTTGATGGTGATCGAGTTTTGGTAAACAGAACAACCGCAACTACTGATAGTAATTTATATATAGTAAGAAGTGGTGCATGGGAAGTTGCTTTAGATGCAGTTCCTAATGATACTTTAACATCTGGTTCTTTTGTTTTTATAGAAGAGGGTGATTTCTCTAATAGTGGCTTTGTTCTAATTACTTCTGATGAAGATTTAGCAGAAGTAACGCCATTACTATCATGGACACAATTTACTAATGCTAGTCTAGTGAATACTGGTGTAACACCAGATACTTATGGTGATGAGACAACCAATACTGTTCCAACTTTTACAGTGGATTCTAAGGGTCGAATTACAAGTGCTAGTTCATATACAATAAATTTAGGAATAGGTGCTGCTGAGGATGGTTCTTACACAGATGGTATTTTTAATGATTTTACTGAAACTACACCAGTTGGAACAGCAGTAGATAGATTTAATGAGGTTTTGCTTTTATTAGCACCAGCACCACCAAAGAATTGGAATAATACAATTACATCATTATCGTTTGTAGAGAGTCCTAGAAATGCTAGAACCTTAACATCTGGTACAACTATAAATAACCTTTATATAGATAACACTCCTTCACTTTCTAGTTATGGTGGTTCTCAAAATATAGGAATAGGTGAAGATGCAAGAGTTGCAACTGGGTTGTTTGAATTATTAGATAATGGGGTATCTTTAGAGACTTTTACATTAGATGGTGAAAATACAACAGCTAATACTAGTGGATATTTAAGACATAGTGCATCTGTTGATACTTATGATGGTCAAGCTGGTAAGGCTGGGTTTTGGACAGGTATAACTAGCTTTTCATTTGGCTCGACTGCTTTTCCAGCAATAACACCTTCTAGTACTGAAAGAACAGTTACACTAACTTATCCTGGTAATAATTCACCAGTTGAATTAGATTATTATATTGATTCGCCATTAGCAGTAAGCATATCAAATGCAAGTGCTGACTTCCCAGCTATGAATAATTTTATAAGTGGTCTACCATCGTTAACAAATGGTGCTACTATAACCAACATAGATTTTGATATTAATAACGTTGCTTCATTTTTTTACTCACCAAACGATGTTTGGCAAATAGAACAAGGTGTGGTAAACGCACAGACTGGTGACCCAGATACAATACCAACAACAAATGGGGAGACTGGTGTATCAACTGGTAATTCAACAACAATAAGAAATGCTCAATTTAGTGATACGAGTGTATCGTTTTCAATAAGAGGAAGAAACTCAATAGGTGTGTATGGTAGTACAGAAACAGTATCATCTAATACAACTAGAATAGATACAGTATCTGATGAAAGTAATAGATTTACATCTGGTGCAGGTTCCTATCCAACAACTGGATTTGGTAACAATTATGACTCGACACAATCTTTATTAACAGGTAGTTATGTAAACGAGTTACTTTTAATTAATGGTACTTATGAGTATCCAACTGGTGACTATACTGCTTTTGGTGCAGATAATTATGATAATGCTACTGGAACTAGATTTGCGACATTCAAGTTCCCTAATGCATTTACTAACAACTCAGCTTTTACATTAAATATTAATAACTCTAGTGGTATAACACAAAAAATTAACGAATCAGATATGTTATTGGAGGTAAAAATAGAAGGCTCTACTTCTTCATCTTGGGTTGATGCTGATAGTGGATATAGTGGTGTTGGTAATCCAGGGTCTGGTGTTGATGGAGTTGCATCGGTTGTGGTAGCAAGTTCTACCTCAACTTCTAGAAGAATAACATTTGGATCTGCTATCTACACTGGTGATATAATAATAAGAATAGGGTTTACTGCTAGTTCTTCTAAGACTTTTAGAAGTATAACAGTAAGTGATATATAAAAAAATAAAAAAAATAAAAATATAAAAATGGGATTATCATCAGAACAAAAATCAAGTAGACTATTTAAGAAGTCATTAGGTGCAGGGGAAACTTTGTTATCAAGACCATTTTTTCAAGAACCTAAATTAGGAAGTTCTGCAATTTTACCAGAACAGATATGGACAGAAGCGGTGGCTATCCCATCAACTGCACCAACTCTTTCAGGTGATGGTGAAGATGGTGTTGTTAAATACCTAGAATTGTTAGAACTAGAACATGTTGCTGGTTCTCAAGACCTATCTTACTTCTCATCAGATTTAATAGATACTATACCATTTAACTTTGGTGATGGTAGTTATAATTATGGTCTGTTTAAGAACAATGGAACAACTGTGATAAATTTTGGTGAAGGAGATTGGTTACTTGATACTTCAGCTGGACTTCTTACATTTTATGGTAGTTTACCAAGTGGTGTTAATGCAGCAAATCCACCAAAGATTAGTTTCTATAAATATATAGGTACTAAAGGTCTAGGAACAAGTTCTTTACAACCAGTATACCAAACAGTATCACCATCTACAACACATAATGGAACTGCATCACTAACTAGTATAGTGTTAACACAAACACCATCTATCGCATTTACTGTTGAAATATATGTTAATGGACAAAGACAAAGCCTTGGTGAAACTAATACATCAAATTGTTGGTTTGGTACTGTAAATAGTGCTATTTTATTTACAAATTTGAGTTCAAATGATGCATTTGTATGGAATGCAGATGGATCGGGCTTTGAACTAGACACTGATGATATAATTGATATAGTATATGCATATGAAGCTTAGTAAAAAAATACTAAGTTTCATATATTATTAACACTGTGTCTGATGTAGATAAGTGATAACCAGCTACATTACCATTGAAATATAAACCACTCCCTTGTTTTATTTGACTATAAGAAAGCACTGAAGCACCATTATCATCACTAAAATAACATGGTTCAGTAACAACCCCGTTTCCTATTGCCTGAGCTTGTCCATTTATAAATACTCTAACACTTGTTATTAGATTAGGTGTTCCACTTATATCAATACCAGTATATCGATTAATATCACTAGTTGCTCCTAATGGATTTTCTCTTTGGGATATAGTATCAGAAGATACAATTTCAGTACTTGGCAACCACTTGAATTTACCATCCTCATTTGATAATATATATCCATTAATAGCATCACCATGAATACTAGTGTCCAATTTACCAACATCTATACTATTATCTATTACATCAAATGAATAAGATGTATCATCACTATTTTGTACTTCTGTTACTTGAATAGTATCTGTGCTTGAAAATTCTAGTGATGATGACTCTATAAGCGATATAAGTTTATACTCTCCTTGATTATCAAATACACCATCGTTTATGATTACAAGAGAGCCGTTGGATATTAAAACCTCACCATAGTTTAATAGAGTTCCTTCTATTTCTAAATCACCATATATCAAATATTGGTGATTTTCTGGTACTATAATATAATCATCAGCTGCAATTTTATTTTGTACCTTTAAAGAATCATTTGAATAATGTTGTATTAGTTGAAAAAATTGACCATTATATAAAAGTGAGTATATCACTCCTGATTTAATATCATTAGGTACTATATTTACTAAACCATCATCGCTAGCTTTTTTTATAATAATATCACCTAATCCATTTATATTAATAGTCGATTGTACGCTAGTATTGTCAATATCAAATGATGTAAGTAATATAGTGTTTTTGACATATTCACTATACTCAGTCTCTGTTGTTGATTGGTATGAAATACCATCTTGTGATGTTGTATTAACTTCTATAACTTGGTTTAAATTCTCTTTAATCCAGACACCATCTGGGTATACACCATCATATCTATAAACTGCATTTTTTTGGTCATTAATCCTGATAGAATCACCATTGTTAGGTTCTGTTTCTAACCATTCAGATGAATTCCACTCGAATACTATACCAGGAGATTTACTATCCCATATACCACTCAATGAATCACCATCTCCTAAACCACCTAGATATCTAGAACCAGTTTGTGGTGTGCTAACTGGTGATGTTATAATTGATTTAACAGAGTCTAACCATTGTGAAGATCCAGAAGATTCTCCACTACTAAACTCAACCCAGTTATTATTATTTGTTATTACCTCATCTACCTCGTCAAATATTAATTGGTATGTTTTATCTTCTGATTTTACATAACAAAGCATACCCCAATCCCTTCTTTCCTCGATAATACTATTTCTATTAGATATATCATCCTTGGAATGTACACCACCCTTTATCTCCGAGGAAAATGCAGATGCTATTGGATCTAAAGAATCATTCGGTCTTATTGATGCAGTTATTAGTGTTCCAGTATTTTGACTCATTTGCTTATTTTATTTTTAATTCTTTATATTAACTTATTTGAAAAGTTCCTATCGGTGAATTTTGAACCGTGTTTGTTATCCATATCTCATAATTTGATACAAATCCGTGTATATTTTCAAATGTCCAATCTGTTCTAACTCTAGTAAATGCACTATTTGGTTGTCCATTAACTGTGAAACTAGGTGTTTTTGATCCAGATACAGAACTTGGCCATGCAAATATCAAATGTTGTCCACCCCCATTTATGCCATTATAGTTTTTATTTTTAGAGTTCGATAACTCATTCCCATTAAGACCCTTTATAAGTTCAGAAGTTACAAGACCTGATATGGCAACAACTGCTCCTGGATTACTACTTAGATTCGGGTTATTTAGACTACTTAAATTTATTGTACCCCAATAAATTCTATTTTGCCATATTAGGTTAACAGAACTATTACTTGTTTCTGTACCATCTGATGATGACATAGAAAATTGGTTAGTTTCTTGTGAGCTACCAGTTACACTGTGTGTACCAGATGTTAATTTAGTACCACTTTGGTCTAATCCAGTTGGTACAAATGACTGACCATCAACTATTATAGACGTTATTGTTTCTGATACCTTACCAACCCGCCAGTTTAGCGTTAAGCTATTAGTTGATAAACCAGAAGGATTGCCAAATTCTCTAATACTAGCACCTGATAAGGTTAATGATGATGATAATGGTATATATGGATATAATAATTTATTCCACATTTCTTGCATATCAGTTGGATTCTCAAATGTTGTCCCAGCATCTATACCACCAACTTTAACAGGTACTGGATCTGAATTCACGAATGTTGTGTCATTCGAACCATTTGCATCCTCTGAGCGTAACCATAGAGTATATATACTATCCCTAATATCTTTTGCTGCTATAAGGTTAGTGTTATTATCTTTTAATTTATTTATTACTACAAGTAAATCATCTAACTCGTTAGATAATGTTGATCCACTTCCTACTGTACGTGCTGCCATATAAAAATTAATACTTTTTATTATATATTAATTTTAGAATTTCAGTTTATGTAAGATTTATTCAATATGTTTATATTCTATCCTTTAACTCCCATATAAAGTATTTATTGTTATCATTCTTCACTAAATCACCATTTATAATATCTGATATAATATCTATTAAATTACTATCACTTCCAAATTCTAATCTTTTTGAAAGAACACGTTCTAAGTTTTCTCTTGTCATTAAATCAAACATTCTTATTGTTATGTTATCACTTAGTATAACATCTTTATTCTTTAACTCATTATAATAGAAGTCTATTACATTACCTTTTATGACCTCCATATCTTCATCTGTATAAATAATAACATTTACATCCTTATAAGACCAAGCACTGACTCTAAAAAGTCTTTTATCAGTATCAACTATATCTATATCACTTAGATTAGTGTCATAGTAATCTGCAAGGTATTTTTCCATAGAAACATTTGCCTTACCCAAACCTTTGTATAAAGTAGTTTCTAGTTCTACTAAATTATAATCTTCTGATTCAAAGAACTTGTAATTTTCAAATGTCATTATACTATCTTTTTCCATAGCTACTCTATCTTCTATAACGTCTTTTAAGACCTTATCAGCACCTTTAATACCATTTAACTTATTCTTTGTAAGGAAGTTATCAAACCTCTTTGTACCAGGCTTTAAATACCTTTTTAATCGACTTGGTTTTATTTTCCACTTTTCTATATATTGATCAATTAAAGAATTGATAATTTCATAGTACTTATTAGCATCCTCTCTGTTATTTATAGACATTATGTTATTAATTTTTATGTCTTTATATATTAAAAACGAATAGCTTATAATTAATATATATGGTTCAAACTACTTATTAGCAAATTAAAACTTGTTAATGCAAAACAATATATTAATATATAGACTATGAATTTAAGAGAGGTAAGAGCTTATTATAATACTAAACCAGTTGAGTTTGTTTTAAAGGAAAACTATAACTTAGTAGAGGATAGGGAATACATCCCTAGATTTTCGCTTAAAAATGTTAAAGAAATACAAGATGTTCCGATTAACCAACCAATAAAATATTCTGAAAAAATAGCAATTAAAGCCATAAAATATGGTATGATTTTTTTAGTAAACTATAAAGGTGCAGAAGATGACCACTTTGCTGGACATGAAAGAGTTGTTTATTTTATGGTGCTTGGTCGTTCATCTAAAGGTAAGCCTTTGCTTAGAGGGTGGCACATGAATGGTTGGTCAGTATCTAATAAAAGACATATAAATAAGATATGGAGACTATTTAGAACTGATAGAATATTATCAATGACATTTACTGGCTCTTTTTATAGATTACCACCTAGTGGCTATAATGCTAATGATAAGGGAATGAGAGGTGGTATAATAGCTAAAGCTGATTTTAATCAGATAAGAAGAAACCAACAGAACTTAGTTAAGCAAAATACAATACAAAATAGAGATGATATAACTATTGGTGATGAGAAAAGGAAATTTGCAACAGTTGTTGTAGAAACAACTGACACACAACTAAACTTAGACAAACCAATGGACAATGCTTATATAAATAATGCAAAGGATTTACAAAGTATTAGAATTTCTTTTTGTAAATCAGTATATGGGTCAAAATATATTGCTATATTAGGAGCATTGGGACAACCTGGTAATACAGTAAAAGTTTTAGACCAAAACAATAAGCAAGTGGGTGTCTTTAAAGTACTAGATTCTATAACTGGGCAAGTATTAAAGAATATAAAAGCAGTAAAGGGAAATAAATTATATGACCTTTATGTATTTGATAAAAAATTATAATATCTATGAAATATCTAAACCACATATACGAAGAACTAAGCATTTCTGATTTAAATCACAAAAACCTTAATAAGTACATAGACAACCTATTATTTAGACTAGGTGAATACGAAAGCTATATAGTAGAAGATGCAGAAAAGCTAAAATCTATTGATGTTAAGATAATAATTAGAGAGTTAAGAAATGAATTTACAGACGAGTTTATAAAAGAGCTTAAACTAACAAGCTTTATCTTAAACATAAATGAAATACTTAGACAAGATAACAAACATTCTAGAAGGTTAGTAATTAACACTTTTAAAAGATATTATGCTTATCTAGAAAATATTAAAAAAGATAAGGTTAATAAAGAGATTGAATCTATTAAGGGATTTGATACTTGGAAAAAATACGTAAATAAGAAATAATATATAAAGAAAATAATCAACTAATATGAAAAAAATAAAAATACAAAAGTTTAACGAGTCACATGAAGGAAAAAGTGAGAACTATATGTTTTTTGCTAACCTAAATCATGTTTGTAGAATGGTATCAGAGATGATGTGTATGGATAAGGGTGATGTAGATGAAATCTTAAAACAACATGATTGGGCAAATGACCACCTATCTAAATCTATGGAGTCAATACAACACGTTTATAATTTTCTATTAGCATGTGAAAAGGGTGAAAATCCAGAAGTACCAGAAGAATGTAGAGACACACAGCACCACGATATGCATAGTGGTGACACACAAGGACACGATACACATAGTGGTGAAATGCACGATGATGAAATGCATAGCGAAGAAGAAATGGAAGAAGATATGAAAATGGAATCTAAAATATCTAAGTTTAAAGACTTTAAATAATAGAATAAAATTTGTAAGTAAAAAGGACCATTAGTTTGGTCTTTTTTTTTGAATTATACCCAACAAAATATAATATAATAATATAACTGATATGAGTACAAGTAAATCATATGACCAAGCTGAGGTAGATAGAATAGAGAAAGCAAAAGAGACTAACGAAAAGCTAGAAATTTTTTTTGAAAACAAAAGGAAAGATTGGAACAATAAAGTGAAGCCAATATTTGAGGTTTTAAAATTAGATCCAACAAACCCTGGTAACTCTAAAAAATTACTAGACTACCAATCTATGGCATTGGTATATAGACAAGATATAAATGACCAAATAAACCTATTCCTTAATAAAAGGAGCAAAGAGTCTGTAAAGTTAAAGGGATTAAAGCAAGAGAAGTTTATATTCTATGCAACAGGCTTTGGTATAAAAACCAATCTAGGAGAAAAGGGCATATTGATAGATGGCCATATAGCACAAAATCAAAGAACTATGGAACTTATAGAGTCTTACATTCAGTTTCTAAGAGATACTGTCAAAAATATTGAATCCTTTGGATATAGTATTAAAAACATAATTGAATTATTAAACTACTTAGGTAGCCAATAGAGAGAACGCAATATGAATAATATAAGTTTTAAGTTGAAAAAAAATTGGGAAATTAAGTCTGACTTACTTGAAAATGGATCTCAAATTATCTTCTATGAGGGTCATATATTCGAACCAGATGAAAATAGTTTATATGTGATAAGTAGCCCAGTTGGTACTAGGACACTCTCGCTAGAACAGATGAGAGAACATGATAAATTTATGGAAGTAAAGCAACATAATATGAATATAACTAATACTGATGATGAGGTAACTAATGATGAAGTTGTTAATAACTGGAGAATACAACTTGATGTCAAAACTACTAAAAGTAAGCTCAAAGAAGTTCAGGTATTAATTGAAAAGCATATATATCCAATTCTTTAACTCTTAACCTTTGCCTTCTTTGTATTACTAACACTTTTTTTACCCTCTTTACCAGCTTTAATCTTTTTGGTAACAGTAGCCTTTCTTTCACTCTTTGATAATGACTCGGCTTTTTTCCTAGGTAAACACCTTTGCATACTTTTTCCTTCTGGCATACTCCCACAAGATCCTGCTATATTACCTTGTGTATCTATTCTAACCCAATCATCGTCAAACCATTTGTCTAGAGCTTCATTCTTCTTCCAAGAACCACCCCAACTATTATATTTTTTAACTGCTGCACCATTTGAGTAAGCACTAGGATATACATCAAAGCCTTTACCATCATTCGGAGAGTCGTATGTCTCGCCTTTGTGTCTAACAGATGCAACACCACCGTGTCTAGTTCCCTTAACCCATCTAAGTGCTTTCTGCCAAAGTTTTTTATCAGTTGCAGTGTTTCCTTTGGACTCATTTTTCGAAAAATCTTGAAATTTAATTAAAGTTTTTCTATCTTCCATAACACCTATCAATTGTTGTATCTCTTTCTCTATCATAGAAAGACCTTCATCAACAGAAGATACCTTTTTACTAAAATCTATTTTATTCCCAACAATCTTCATCATAAACAAATCATCAATCTCAAACTCAAATCTTATTGGGTTATCATCTATCACAAAATTTACAATTAGTTCATTATCATTATCCCCTTCCCATTGATACATAAGGTCAGATCCATTTGTAGAGTTTTTCAACAAATCACTCAACTCCTGCATCTTAGCATTTATATTATCAGAGTCTTTACTTTCGTTTATAAAATTTAAATATTTCTTTATCATAATACTATATATTATTTTCAAAACTTGTATTTGTTACATATTATCATAATCTAAATCTTCTAAGCCTAAATAATCCATAAACTCACCTATTGCATTATTAGTATCTTCTTTACTGAAGTAGCCAGTGAGTTCCATTACAATATCACCTTCACTCATTCCATTCAGTATCGATTTTTTAAAAATTGAATATAAACCAGTATATACACGTCCTTGTAATTGTCCTTCAAAATTACTTGGAGAGTACTGTGCATGTCTTGATGAAGAGTTTGGTGGTGTGCCTTTCTTAACAGCACCAGATGATATATCGGAAAAAAACTCAACACCATCAACAACAATGTTGCCTCTAGTATTAATCTCTACTTTTCTACCAAATAAGCTAAGTATTTTACTTTTTTTACTTTCTTTCATCATTCTTTGTTTAAAGCTATCTATGTTTTTCATCTTGTGTTATTTTTTTTTATACAAATATATATTAAATAAGAAGTATGGCAAAACTTATAATGATATATTCAACTATTTAATACTTATGGTCTATAACATTATAATGTCTGTTGTATGTAATACATTATAGTTTATTTATGACAACAAATTATTTTTTTCAAATACAAATACAAATAAATAAAATGTCTGATAAAATAAAATTCAAAATTAAAAATGATATGTTTCCCGATTTCATATCAAAATTAAAAGACTTAACGAATATTGATAAGACAATAAAGTTAAAAATAGACAGGGATAATATACTTATGTACTCTATGCTAGGTAGTGGTTCTATAATGGTAGCTTTTAAAAATTATATCCTAAAGACTAGCGATTATCTAGAAACAAAAGAAGATATAGAATACACATACGATATTATTATCACTAGTTGTGATAAGTTTGTAAAGAATCTTAGTTTTATAAAAGAAGAAGATTTAATTGGTATGGTTATTACACATAGAGATTCTAATGAGAATGATGATGTTAGGGTTGCTAGAAAAATAGAAATAAAGGGTGGTAAACTAAAAGTAAATTGGCTAGCAGGTGAGTACTATGAGGTGAGAGATTTAACCAAAGAAAAATTAGAAGAAAATCTTGACTTAGACAATAGAACTTGGAACTTTTCTCTTACACAATCACAATTTAGTGATGTGAAGAAGCTATCAAAAATAAACACTGACAATATAATAACGTTCAATGTTGATAAAGGAAAAGTATCTATATTTGAAAGAGCAGCATGGGATTTAGAAATTGGGATGATAGAAAATATTGATAAGAACTTTATATTTAATAAGAGGTTTTTAAAGTGTGTTGATGAAACAATGGAAAACATAGAGTTTAGTTTGTTCGACACTTTCATACTTGTCAAAAACAACGATAACAATCTGATGTTGTCATATGAACAAGATTTTTCAGATGAAGATTTATAAAAAAATAAAAAATATATGATTGATAGAGATAACGACTTAGACTTAAAAAAACCTATTTTTGTTCTATATGTTAATGGTGAAGGATATTCAAGACATAATACAGAAGAAAAGATAGATCATTACAAGCATTACTTAGAAAAAGATAATATAACACTTGTTGTTATTGTATCCGATAGGGATTCATTAGAAATAGTGTGGAATGGTAGTGATTACATGAAATCTGATCAACTACTACAAACTGATATTGATAAGATAAAGAAAAGTATGTGTAAAATATATGAAGTGGTATCCGAAGATATTACAGATGCTAACATAAAAAGAAAGTTAAGAAAATATCTAATAGAAGATATACTAGATGAATAAAAAAGTAATACACGGCGACTGTTTTGACTATATGCCAAATATAGCAAGTAAAAGTATAGACTTGATATTTGCAGATTTACCATATGGGACTACTAAGTGTAAGTGGGATTGTATTTTACCACTAGATAAACTATGGTTAGAATATAAGAGAATAATCAAAGATGATGGTGCTATATTATTGTTTGCTCAGACACCATTTGATAAAGTTTTGGGAAGCTCTAATTTAGAAATGCTAAGATATGAATGGATATGGGAGAAAACACAATCTACTGGGTTTTTTAATGCAAAGAAAATGCCTATGAAATCGCATGAGAATATTTTGGTATTTTACAAAAAACTACCAACTTACAATCCACAGATGACAAATGGGCATAAACCTATGAATTCATATACTAAGAAAGCATCTGTTCAGAATAAGACAAAAATATATGGGAAGGTAGATAAAGATGTAAGTGGGGGTGGTGAAACAATAAGGTATCCTAGAAGTGTACAGATATTCCCTTCTGATAAGCAAAAAAACAAATTAAATGGAACTATACACCCAACACAAAAGCCGTTAAAACTTATAGAGTTTTTCATAAAATCGTATACAAATAAGGATGACTTAGTATTAGATAATGTAGCGGGTAGTGGAACAGTTGCCGTTGCGTGTGAGAACTTAGAAAGAAATTATATAGTCATTGAAAAGGAAATAGAGTATTATAATATTATATTGAAAAGATTAGAAATTAATAAAAATTTATGAAATTACATTAAACATAGTACTTAGTAAAAACTATAAATAAAAACGAATAATAAACAAAAACTCTATGAAGGCTGAAACCAAAAAAGAAATAGAGTCATTGAAAAAACAAGCGAGCAAGCTAAAAAAGGAAGTTGATTACTACAACGCCTTACAGCTTGCTCTTTGTTAACCCCCGCTAATTTATTTAGGGGGGGGTGGATGACTAAAATTAGTATTAAACGGAAGCTATGGTGCTTTTGCTGCTCCTTACTTTATCTTATATAATAACCACGTTGCTGGTACTATTACATCAGAAGGTAGGGAACTTACAAAAAAGATGGACAAAGATAATGAGGACTATTGGTACAAACAATGGCACTTAGACTTTGAATTGCATAAAAAACTATACATTGATAATGTAACACAAATATCTGAAAAAGAACCAGTTAGTATATATGGTGATAGTGTAGATGGGAAGTCCATTATAAATACACTAGAGGGTAAATTTACGATAAAAGATCTTTATGATAAACAAAATAAATTATCTATCAGAAAAGATAAAGAAGTTATACCTGTTAACTTTAAGTCATTAAATTGGACTGATGATGAAAAAATACATTATTCTAAGGTGAAGAATATAATTAGACACAAAACTTCTAAAAAGAAATGGAAAATAAAGAGTGGTGGTAAGGAAATCATTATAACAGAAGATCATTCCCTAATTGTTTTTAGAAATGGTGAAAAAATGGAAATAAAACCAAAGGAATTAAAAAGTGGTGATAGAGTTATAATACATAATTAAAAAGACTATAGACAGAATAGAACTAGCATATGAAAAAAGAAAATTATAAACTTTTAGAAATTGAAAGTGTAGAAGAAATTGGAAGCTTTGAGGATGAATACGTATATGATTTAGAAATGGAAGACGAATCACATACCTTCATAGCAAATGATATATTAGTACATAACACAGATTCAATTTTTGTATCATTCAAACCATGTATGGATCACTGTGATTGGAAAAATAAAGTATTTAACAAAGAGTATTTAAACTCTATTGATAAACCATTCATAGTATTATCAAGAACTAAACTAGATATAGACAATCCAAATTTAGTTGGGAAGATTATATCTAATAATAACACGGAAGATGATATTGATAAATTTGAAGAACTTTTAAAAAAGCCACATGATTTAATTTTAATGGATGGGTTTTACTCTAATAACAGAGATATAGTAAAAATTGTTAAAGACATGAACTTTGGTGATAATCTAATCTGGAACTGGTCTAATGAAGTTGACTTTATCAACGGGATTGACCAAATAAGATTTGCTAACTTCTTCAAACAAATGCTTGATGAACATGCTGATAGTTATGGTGTTGAGAATAAAGAAGATTTTGAATTAGAAAGAATATCAGAGTCTATTATCAATATAGCTAAGAAAAAGTATATCCAACACATATTATTCGAAGATGGAATTCCTTATGAAAGAATGGATTATATATTCCCAAAAGGTGTTGAATTAGTTAGATCATCAACACCCGCATTTGCTAGAACTAAGATTGTTGATATTGTAAAGTATTTATTTTCTCACCCAGATACATTTAATATAAAGGATTTGTTAAGATTAGTTAAAGACCTTAGAAATGAGTTTGAATTAGCAGATATTGATGATATATCAATGCAATCTTCCGTTTCTAAATATGATGTTAAGGTTATAAACGATAAGTCGTTACCACTTCAATTTGTAAGTGGTGCACATTTTGCAGTCAAGTCGGCAGCACATCACAACTATCTATTAAACGAGAACAAGTCACTACAAAATAAGTACGAGTTTATAAAATCTGGGACTAAAATAAAGTACTATGTTTGTAAGGATAAAAAGATAACAGGTATGTTTGCTTATATAAGAGGATCTTATCCTATCGAAATGGCACCAGAGATTGACTATGATACACAATTTTCTAAGTCTATACTATCACCTATAAATTCTATTATAGAGCCACTAGGGATGCCAGAAATAACCAAAAGGTTATCAGTGGTAATGGATATATTCTCTGGGTTTGGTATGTCACCAAATAAAAAGAAAAATGACGATGATGATTTGGGAGATATTCACGATGATGGCGATGATTTTCCATGGTAATTAAAACAAAACTCTTACTATTTCATATAATAGTAAGAGTTTTTTAATTATGCATATAAGGAAGGAAATAATACAAGGTGTTGAATATAATTTCTATAATGATATAGATTATAAAACTGTCTTAAATCACTGTAACGAAGGCACAGATGGGTTTATGTATATTCTTATTAAAGATTTAGAAGAAGAAAGCAAAAAATTTGAAAGAAGTTCTAAAATAAATAATATATTAAATAATACACCAATACTTACAATTGATAATATAAATAACTCATACATATCATCTTACCTTTATGGGTCAGAAGACATTGATACATTTTTGAGTATAATAATAGATAAAATAAGAAGAGATTATAATAATACCAAGTACTAGGAGAGTAAACCATATATTTAGTGAACTACTTAACCGCTAAAGGCGGTTAAGTTTCAAGAGTCAACACTTCCTCTAATGAGGACAGTTCGTCATGATTTTCGGTGGCAGTCCCTGACACCGTATTATTTTTAATTAAAGCAAAGTTTTTAATGTTTATAGCTGCATTAATATCTCTATCATGTTGTGCGTTACACTCCTTACAAGACCACTCACGGTCTTTAAGCGTTAATTCGTGGTTTATGTCTCCACAACTAGAACAAGTCTTGCTAGAGGGATCGTATCTACCTATTTTAAGTAGATTAACACCATACCAATCACATTTGTATTCTAGCATAGTGGTAAACATACCCCACCCAACATCTGAAATAGCCTTGGCTAGTTTTCTATCTTTCATCATGCCTTTAATATCTAAATCTTCTATAGCTATAGATTGGTTCTCTTTAACTAGTCTAGAAGATTCCTTATGTAAAAAGTCTTTCCTTTGAAAAGCCGTTTTTTCATGTATTTTTGATAATTTCCTTTTAGTACGTACTCCTTTGTTTCTAGAGTATTTCCTTTGTGTATATTTTAACTTTGATTCATTATTTTTTAAATATCTAGGATTATTGACTTTATCTCCTTTTGAGAATACCATAAAATCTTTAATGCCTAAATCTATACCAATGGTCGTCTCAGCTTTTATGACTGGCTTAGGCTTTCTGCCTACACCAGTATCACATGATATGCTTACATAATACTTACCAGTTGGTCTTCTAGATATAGTAGCGAACTTTATCGCTCCCTTTGCCGCTCTATGCAACTCAATTTTTATACCTTCTCTGAATTTAGGTATGGATAGTTTTCCATCATCAAAATATATATTTTGTGGTATATGGAACGATTGCTTACCACTCCATTTAGACTTAAATTTAGGATAGCCACTTGTTTTTCTACGAAATCTTTTAAAAGCATTATCTAGGTTTTTAATTGGTGCTTGTAAGGTTTGGCTATTTATTTCTTTTAACCACTCAACATCTTTTTTAAGACCAGGTATTTGCTTTATTAGGTAGTAACAATCAAAAGGAGTTGTTTTATTTTCGTTAGAAGAATTGTTTACCTCCAACCCTATATTATATATGAATCTAGCAGAACCAATATGTTTATTGATTAGTTCTACTTGTTCCTTATTTGGATATAATCTGTACTCAAATGCTCTTAACATAATGTATATATTAATAAATATCCCTTCTCTATTACTATTCTAGATTTTATTTGTATATTTGCCTACGCCTTACATCACATCGGCTGAAGACCAATGTGTTTCACGACATGATTTTATAAATTAATATATAGTATATAAAAATAATGTAAAATATGAATGCCCTTATGAGATATGATGGTTATACATCAAGTGATAGAGTGGATGATTTACTAGATAAAATATTAAGATATGGAATTGGTTCTATAACAGAACTTGAAATATCATTTTTAGACTCATATTCATGTAATGAAGAAGAATCCATACATAATATTATAATAAAAGAAGAATCTGAAAAGGTTTTTGAAGATGATGATAGTAACTTTAGGTTTGAGTATTCACATACTGAAATTCTTGATGAAGAGAGGCATTTTATAGGTACTCTATATGTACCAGATATGATTTTAAATAAAAGACATAAAATAGAAGGTATATTAAGTGGTAAAATAATATTATTCCATAATGGTACTACATCACCAGACTTTTATCATTTTATTGATAATAAAACACATTACGATGTATTTGAGTTCTGTTCTAGACTAGAATATGAATTAGATATGTTTATTGATTATGTAATAGGTGAGATAACTAATAATGATTTCGAATCAAAGGTTTAAGGTTTAAATTTTAAAGATTTCTGGGTAAGTCAGCATCTGTATCTTCTGGCTCTATATTCTCATCATCCTCTAAATCGCTATAAAAGTCTTCCTCCTCTAAATAATATTCATCAGATTTTCTTCTTTTTTCTTTCTGTATCTGATTAACATAATAACCAGCGATTATAAATTCAGTACCAGCCCAAAGTAAAAACTCTGACATTGTCATAAATTTATAATGGTGTAATAAATATAATACCATACCAGTCTGTCCTATTATAAAACCAATTGATGATTCAAACCTTTTCTTAGAGAAAAATGATGGCTCATCAGAATATATTTTACAAAATTCTCTAATCACCCATTTCAAATTCATCCAACCAAAGAATCCGTATATAAATATGTTTCTATTTTTTTTAGTATCAGTACAATTGTCACTACATCTTCTTTTACTAGTACCTGTTTTTAAATTTACTTGAATAGTTTTATTGCCTCTTGATCTACTCTTTGACACATCTAGGTTAATTACGTATCTCTTTGATTTCTTGTTTTCCATACAGTATATATTATTTTATGAAAATAGATTATTAATATATAAGCCATATTTGATTATGGGCTTAACGAAAACATTACAATCTTTGCTAAAAGAGCAAAACAAACACTTTATATCGGTTGATAATAAGTTTTTCAAAAGATGGAAATATATTATTATACTTATTATGAAAATGAATCCAAATTATAAACATTGTGTTATATACAGAAAAAGGTATAAAAGACTAAATTACTTTGTGGTTGTTGGGTTAAAATATAGTGGTGAAAATGTTAAGAGGAGAACTTCGGGATTTGCTAAAAGATATATAAACCGACATAGAAATTATAGATGTATATATTGTGATGATAAGTTAAATTATGATAATGCTACTTCTGATCATATAATACCAATAAGTAGTGGTGGTAATAACACGAAGGTTAATTTAATTGTGTGTTGTAGATACTGTAACAACGAAAGGGGAAATACTCCATTTAGAGAATACTTAAGATATAAAAACAAAAACTATAGAAGTATAAAATTCATATAGTGTTTATAAGTATTTTAAAGCCTCTATCTTCTTGGAATAATCAATATCGTTATAATTTGGCTTATATTTGTTTTTAGGAATCCATTTTAAGTCCATGACATCCTTGCTAAAGAAACCCTCTAGGTCAAGGCTTTTGTAAGCATTTGGTTTTACCTCACATAGTTTATTTAAGTCCTTAACTTTTGATATTTTATGTAACAATCTAAATGGGTCTTCAACATTTTTTTTATCAACAATATCTTCAAATAACTTTTTCCATAAAAATACAGGATATCCTTCTATTATTTTTTCTTGTGATTTCTTAAACCCTGCTAGGTCATTATCGAAAAAATATCTTAAATCTAAGTCATTAGTTTCTAAGAAGCGATAATCGGTGTTTATACCAACCATACCAAGACTATTAGGAAAAAATAAAGAATCTAAATATCCCTCAAATATAGTTAGTGGACTAGAAAAGTCTACATTTAATATATTAAAATAGTAAGATAGTTTATTATAGATAACCATCTGATTTATATCTGGTTCTTCAACATTTTCTTTACCATGGTTGGTCCATTCTAAAAGGTTTTCATAATTGTATATTTTAAACATTCTTCTTTTCCCCATCTTCAAATTACGAATTTGCATACCAAGAACCTTATCATCTCTTTTGTTGAGCATTATTATAATCCATTGAGATTCATTTTCGTTTATCCAAAATTTACCTTGATAAATGTTAGTATGTGCAGAAGGTGGTATTCCTCTATCTACTAGATACTTATATATACCACTATTAGTAACAATTGGCTTAAAATCTGATATCGGTGTTATATTTTCATTGAATACTCTTTCAAGTTCTGATAAATCAATTAAGTCATCAAACTTAGCATCTACAAAATCATTACTATAATCAGTATATGTCATAACACTATCTAGATATTCAATCATTTCTAATTTCTTATCAGGATCTATTTGTTCATTATGGTCTTTGGCAAACTTATCTAATGTAGTTTTTTTATCACAGTTAAAGCATACGTAAAAAAGTCTATTCAAATATAAGTTCCCTCTCTTAGCATTATTATTATTATGACTATCTCCACAGTAAGGGCATGCAAAATTGAATCTATCATTATAATCAATGACTTTTCTTTTCTGTGTGTTAGAAAATTCTTTACTAACTACCTTCTGTATTATATTTTTTATGTAATCTTTATCCATCATTATATATATAGTTTTAATGTAACTAAGTTCACTATATGATTGACATTTAACTATAATTTGGTATAATGTTGATTAGTTTCCCTCTTTCTTAGAATTTTTATTCTTATCTATGCTTTTTCGAGATTTCTTTCCTTTAAATTCCTTATTAAGTTCTCTTCTTTTATCAACTAGTTCTTTAGATAACTTAGCTAAATATTCTGTTTGTTGGTTATGTTGATTAGCAAAGTCGTCTTGTCTATTATCTGGTCCTTGTGGATAAAGCCTACTAGTCATGTTTCCAAATTGTGTAAGTGATAGTACTGAACTTTCTTTACCAGGTGTTGATATTTCTTCATCAAACTTTTTAATGGTCTTAGTAACATTGTCAGGATTTTTAGTTCTCTTAACAACATACTTTATAATATTGGGAAACTTTTCTTTGGTTATGTTAGCTATTAAATCTTCTATGTGTTTGGCATTTTTTAAATCATCATCAGAAAATCCTAATATAGCCTTTATACCAACTCTATCAGAAAATGCATTTATCCTATTCTTAAACTCTAGAAGTGCTTCTCCTTTAAGTACTTCTGTATTGGTGGTTATACCACCCCTAGAAGGTGATGAAACACCAATAAACTCACAATTCTTTAAATATTTTTTAACTAATTCGTTTTCCGTAGGTATTCCCACTAAAACTCTCTCATATTCTTTTTCATAATTGAACAAATATGCAAATTTTAGTAAGTTATTGTACATTAGGTACAACTCTTCCTCTGTTAGTATATTGTCTATAATCCAAGAAACACCCTTAATTATGGATTCTCTTTCATGTCCTCTTGCAGTAATTATAGAAAAAATTGAACCATTTGTCAAACACTCTTTAAAGTCTTGCCAAGATGGTCCATAATTTTCTTTACTAATAGCTTCCTTCACATCTAATAAAAAAGCATTATCTTCCCTGAGTCCATCGTCTCTGAATTCAGAAAAGGCTTTCTCTGGATTGTTATTAGACAATCGCCATTTATCAGAAGCATCTCTAACATTTGCATAAAAAGATGTAGAAATGCTTTTTTCAACCCATTTACCATCAACCAACTCTTCCATATGTATCGGTGTTGACATATCTAATACGTTATCATCCCAATCGAAACTATAATATAGGAGGTATTTATCCGAACTAGATTCGGATATGTATTGGTTAAAGCTTTTGAGCATTGGTATTATTTTTTCCTTTTTGAAAAAGAGTCAAAAGATTCTAATGCAGGAAGCTCTTGTGCTTCATCATCATCTTCATCATCATCTCCTTGAGCCTGTCCTTCTTCATCGAAGTCATCCTCTTTTTCAAAGTCATCAAAGCCTTGAACATCATCACCTTCTTCTTGTGATTGTCCTTCTTCTTGATCACCTTCTGTCAATTCAATAGTAAATTCTTCTACTACTTCATCGTCTTTTTCTGCCTTTACCTCAATAAATCCGTCTTTTTCACAAACTTCGATACAGTAATCGCCTATTTCAATTTTAGTTTTCATATAATTAATTATTTTTTATTATATATTAAAAATCTACATCCCTTTTATATAATAAAAATCCACTTGTTTTTAACATAAACAAGTGGATCTGGTATATTTGTTCCTTTACCTATTTCTTAGTTTTTTTAGTAGGTGCTTTTTTAGTAGGTGTCTTCTTAGTTGATACTTTTTTAACATCTTTCTTAACATCTTTCTTAACATCTTTCTTAGGGACTTTCTTCTTATTAGGTTTTTTCTTTTTAAAATCACCATCTTTTAAAGTCTTTTTCTTTACTTTTTCAACTTTTTGTAAAGGCTTACTAGGATTTTTCACAATAGGTTGTGCCACTCCAATGCTTGGTTCTTTTTTATCTGTTTTAATACCAAATAATTTCTTGAAAAATTTAATAATTGCTTTTATCATTTTTAGTTTATTTTTTCAGTATATATTATAGAATACAAATCCCTTTTTGTTAAAAATAGTAAACAAACCACCTAATTTAATATATAACATTATATGAAATTTAGGTATAGTAAGGAAAATGAGGAATTAATAGTATCAGAAGCATCTAGGATAGAATACCACCAAATGAGTATTTGGTTAACAAGACACGTAAAGGGATATAGGTATATGCCACCATTTAAAATGGGTGTGTGGGATGGTAAGCAGAAATACTTTAGAGATGGTAAAATAAATTTGGGACTGTGGAAAGAAGCTCTTAGAGGGTGTTCTGAAATAGGCGTTTCTTTTAGTGTAGATAATAAAGAAGATTTCCCAATAAACAGAGATGTTACATTAGATAAAGTTACTAAATTCTGTGATAACTTTTTTAAGACACACAAAGTAAAAAATAAAAAAGGCGAGTGGGTTAAATTTATGCCATATGAACACCAAATTCAGTCAGCATATAAGATACTTAAAAACAGATATTGTATGGCAGAAGTTGCCACATCTGGTGGTAAATCACTTATAATATCAATAGTTTTATTCTATACTTTGAAAAATATAAAAAAGGATGCTAAATTTCTAATAATAGTACCTTCTATAACATTAGTTACCCAGTTCTATGATAATTTTATAGAATATAATTTTGGTGACAATAATTTAGTAGATATGAAAGAGAAAGATTCTGAAGAAATACTAAATAAAAAACACAAACCATGTGATATAAGGGTAGAAGAAGTTATGTCAGATAAACCTAGAAAACATTCAGGTGAAAAAAATGCCAATGTCTATATAGGAACATATCAATCCTTGGAAAAGTGGCCAAAGACATTCTTCGAAAAATTTCACACAGTTGTTACTGATGAGGCACATGGTGCAAAATCGAAGTCACTGACTAAAATACTCAAAAGGACATTTGGTACTGCATACTCTAGATTTGGTGTATCTGGTACATTCCCAGAAGAGGATACTTGTGAGATATTGACTATACAATCTGTATTAGGTCCAAAAATAACAGAGGTATCAGCAGATGAATTAAAGAAAAAGGGAATCATATCTGATATGCAAATAAAGGCAGTTATAATGAATCATAATGATCCAGAATTTGGTGATAAAGTTAAACAAATACGTAAGGCTGGAATGGGTAAAGAAGCATTAGGCATAGAAAAGGATTATATACACATATCTGATAAAAGACTTAATTTAATAAAGAAAATAGTTAATAAGTGTGATAACAACACATTAGTGTTATTCCATACAATAGAATATGGAAATACTGTCTTAAAGGAATTAAGAGAAAGCCTACCAGACAAAGAGTTCTATTATATTGATGGTGGTGTTAGTGGCAAAGATAGGGAAAGGATTAAAAAAGAAATGGAAAACACAGATGGGAAAACTAAGGTCTTAGTTGCAAGCTATGGAACATTGAGCACTGGTGTCTCTATAAATGCTATTTTTAATATATTGTTTATAGACTCGTTTAAATCTGAACAAGTTATTATACAATCTATTGGTAGAGCGTTAAGGTTACATGATGAAAAAAAGGTAGCAACTATCTTTGACTTGGTTGATGTATTTGATAGCAATAGTTTTAATAATATATTATGGAAACACTTTAAAGAACGCCAAGGTTTCTATGACAAAAGAAAATATCCTTATAAGTTTATAAAAATAAATTTGTAAGGATTTAATGAGAACGTTCTTGTAAAAATATATACTATATGTCTGTAAATACAAAGTTAACACTATCGGTAAAAAGTGGTCCTGGTGATATAGTTGGTGTCACTGAAATCCAATCAATAAATGGTAGGGCTGACTTTAATGGAATACAATTTACTGAAGCTGGATCATATATACTAACTATAACACCAGATAACATAAATGTCGAAAGTGCTGAAGTAGAAATAAATGTATCACCAGAGGAAGATTTTATCCCACAAGATAATCCAATCGAACAGAGTGAAGAAGGAGAAGAAGAACAAGAAGCATTAGAAGGGTCTAGACCTATTATAAGCCAAATAAAAGAACCTACTCTAGATTTAAAAGCTATGCAATTTGATGCTAGTCCTAATGAGGGAGATAATAGCGAACTTTTGACTAGTCTGGGATTTACACCATTTCTTTGGTATAATGGTGTTCAGATGAGAGTATCAGATATAAAATCATTGTATTTATATTATGAGAATAATATCCCAAGGTGTAGAGCAATTATAATAGACACACTTGGATTCATAGGTACGCAAGATAGTATGCCATTAAATGATACTAAATTTGAACTTTTTATAAATTCTGGCTCTGATATTTTAAAATCTATACATCTTAGATTTAAAATGCAATTTAACCAAGAAAACAAGAAAAATGGTACATATACAATTACTGGTACTTTAGATGTAGATAATTTTTATAAAAAAGGCTACAAGTCATACAAAGGAACTTCTTTCAATGTTCTAAAAGAATTAGCAGTAGAGAATGGTATTGGATTTAATTCAAACATAGGAAATACAAACGATACAATGACTTGGAGAAAAAATGGTAGTAATATACCAGAATTTGTAAAGAATGTAGTCAAACATTCGTATATATCAGATAATTCTTTCATTTTAGGTTATTATGATTATTATTGGTGTTATAACTGCATTGATATCGAAAAGGAGTGGAATAGAGATATAAAAAATGACCTAGGTCTTAACACACAAGGATTGTCTTCATTAGATAGCAACATGGAACTAACACCACTAGTTCTAACAAATGATGCTAGTTCTGATGCATCTGGATTCTATTTCAATAAGTATAGATTTAGGAATAATTCAACGTATCAGACAACAAATAGTGGTATTTATACAATTTCAAGAGTTTATGATAGAAGCACAAAACAATTCTTAAAATTTGATATAGATTCTTTAAATTCTGATAATAGTGATAATATAATTTTAAAGGGAAGACCAAACGATACAGAAGAATTAAAACAAAGTTATAATACAGATTATGGTGGTAAGATAGATACTGATAACATCCACCAAAACTATATGTATGCTCTTTCACAGAATGAAAGAAATGTTAAGAACTTACATAACATATCAATTGAATTAGATATGCCACAGCCAAACTTTAATGTTTATAGATATCAAAAAATAAGAGTGAATTTTATTAACCAAAAACAGACACCAATAAATACGGTTGTTGTAAATGAGAGGCTAACTGGTGAGTGGTTAATCACGGATATATCTTTTGTGTGGAAGAGGGGAACTTTAACACAGAAGTTAACTATTGTAAGAAAAGAATTAGGCAAAACACTAAAAGAAAAAGAAACTCAACAAACCGAAGATACTGCTGAAAATAATTCTGAAATAAATGAAAATCCATTAGATAATTTACAAACAGAAGGATTGGAATTACAAGAAGAACAAAATGATGATTTTATATTTAGTGGTGGTACTTTCACAGAGGGTGAAGAGTTCACAGAGAGAGAATTCCAAGGTGAAGAAGAATCAGAACTTACTATACCACCAGAAGACCAAAGGCTTTATGAAACTGAATCTAACCAAATAAATAATAGTCCAACACCTATATCAGAGGGGAATTATAATATAGATTTTATAGAAGGGAGTTATGTAGATAACCAAGGTAATGACATAGAGGTTTGTCAGATTGATGGAAGTGCTATAAATGTAAAAGTGGTTGGTAAGTATCTGGATATGAAAGAAGCAGCACGAAGTGATGGTATATTACTTAGTGTTAATTCTGGATTTAGATCACCGATAGATACTATAAACACGAAGTCAAATAATGGTGTCTTAGTTAGAGCTAGCTCACAGAAATACCTATATGATAACTGGGTAGCTAGAAAACCTGGATTTAACTTAGCCGCAAAGCCATATACTTCTAAACATGGAAATGGTATAAGTTTAGACTTAAATACTGGTAGTAGAACAAAGAATACATTAAATGAATCTTTATATTCTTGGTTAATTAAAAACTCATGGAAGTATGGATTTGTTAGATCTGTTAGAAGTGAAGAGTGGCATTTTGATTATTTACCAAACTTAATAAATAGTTCACAAGGTGGTCCTTACTCTAAACTAGCTGCCAACGACTCAAATTTATTTTTTAGTGATTTGGGCTTAGATAGATTAAGCTAGGATTGATAATATTTTATATATAAGGAAAATATTTAATACTGATGGCTGAGGATAAAAACCCTTTAGATAAATTAAGAGATACAGCAGTTGCAACTGCCGAGGGTCTGAAAAGACAGTACGGCATAGGTGCTAATAATAATCCTTGGCCACAGACCGAGTACCAACCTATTTTGGGATTAAATTCTAATAGACAAACAAAGGGATTCCTTCCTTCTGCAAAAATAGAACCTATTAACAAAGAAGGTGAAGGTGGTGCAGATGGTGAAGGACGTATAAATAGATTTGGTAACTACGAATATAAAGATTGGCGAGGACATTTGCTTAACCCTGCTAAGGAGGTAGATGGTCTAGAACATGATAAGTTTAAAAAAAGTATAAGAATACCAAAATCTGATGATTCCCTTGTAGATAGTCCATATTCAACTAGGGATTTCTATGCTATATTTAATGACAATACAACAGATTATTTTAAACATGGACTTCAAGTTATAAATGGGGAGAGTGGTGTGCTTGGTTCATCACCTGGTACATCTTTTGAAAACAATGATCCTATTATATATGGCTTTGAAGTGATAATAGATGATATATCTTCTCCTTTACTTAATGGTGCAATAGATGATTTTTTAAATAATTATTCAGGTGTTAGTGAAATAGCAGCAAGAAGACCAGTCTATGAAGATTTCAAAAAACAGTTTACTAAGTTCTTCAAAACAAGGGGGACTGTATTAGAGAGAGAGACCGATAATGCTAGTATTTCCAAATCTAGAAATTCATCATCACCAGAATTACAAACTGGACAAGGAATAGGAATAACACAACCTGGTAAAGCTGCATACATGGCATATTATCTAAAAAAAGTAGGTGGCTTAGGGAACTTAGCAGAGAGAAACACAGCTACTGAAAAGAAATATTTAGTAGATTATAATAAGGATGTAATAACCTTAGATTTCTTAGAAGATACAAGCCAGAGTGTTACCACACTTGCACATCTATACAAGTTGTTATATTGGTCTAAACCTAATGGAAAGGGCATTATACCAGAGAATTTACTTAGGTTTAATTGTGATATAATAGTATCTGAAATAAGAAATTTTAAGCGTGTTAAGAAAACACTTAACAGTGTGCAAGAAGGAACACCACCTCAGCTAGAAATAGTAAAAGATAATGTATCTAGGCAAGTTTATTCTCTTAGAGATTGTCAGTTATACTTTAATGGGATGCCACACCCCAATGATATTGATATGACACAAACACCATCAGTTTATGATTCATATAGTATACAGTTTGACTATAAATACACTTCTAATAAATTAGAAAGATTTATGCCAACACCAAATGGAGATGGACAATATGTTGGTTATGATGGTGGTGCTATTTGGAAAGTTGGTAATAAAGGTGCTACAACAGCGGCAGGTGGTAATAGTATATTATCTTCTGTTCCTAATTTCTATACTACTGATGAAAATACATATAACAAAACTGGAACAGATGGTAGGTTCTTATTATCTAGACCAGAAAATGGTAGAACAGAAAGAACTTTCAATTCAGAGGATTTAGATAATCTTGAATCTTTTAAAAGACAAAGTACATCTTTTGGAAAAAGACTAAAGAACAGACTTGAGGATGTTGCCATTAGGTCAGCAACTAGAGAGTTACAAACTTTTGTAAATACTAGAACTGCTATACTTAATAGAACTTTAAATAAAATAATAACTGCAAATGGAATAGTTGGCGTAAGACCACCTAGAAATGTTTATACAGATAGACCATTAAGTGCTGGGGAAAGGATATTCTATGACGTTAGAGGGGATTTAATAAACTTTTTAGGTAATGCAGCAGGTGGTGCTTTAGGTGGTGGTGGTATAATAGGTGGGAATCCATTTTCACCAAGATAAAAAAAATATAATATGGCAGATAAGAGTAAAACGTATGTAGGTGTAGTAGAAGATAATGCTGATCCTAAGAAGCTAGGTAGGTTGAAAATAAGAGTCATGGATGTCTATGAAGGTATATTAACCGAAGATATCCCTTGGGCAAATCCTTGGAAGGATTTAAATGGCAATGAATTTAATTTACCAGAAATAGGCAAAGTGATGGTGGTTACATTTGATCAAGGTAATGAGAATAGTCCAGAATATATCTATGCAGACCATTATAATGTCAATTTGGAGAAGAAGCTAGCTTCAATGGATATCTCTGATTATAAGTCTATGAAGTCAATTATTTTTGACCATAAGACACAGTTCTATATAAACGATACAGAAGGTTTAAAGCTAGATTATAAATATAACAATCTTAATATAAAAAGTGATTCTATAAACTTAAACTTAAAAGATAATAATGCTAATTTAAATCTAGGAGATGAGTCTGCTGACCAACAAGCAATACTTGGTAACTACTTCATAGATTGGTTAGGTAAATTTTTAGACACATTACAAAATGGTGGTTTATATAATGCTGGTGGGCCAACAATGGCTAATCCTGCATTGGTAAAGTTAATACTTGAGTTTAAAGCAACAAAAGATTTAAAATTTTTATCACATAATGTTAATGTTGTTGATAACAATGGTGTGAGGACAGTTGCTAATAATAATAGAGAAGATGAGGCACAATATGGAGATGCCTGGACTTCATCACAAGAAGAAAATAACTTAACCGATATAAAAGACGATAATAACAAACCTAAAGATGGTCCAAGAGATGAATTTAATGTTTAGTTTATTTGATTTTTATATTTAATACATAAGTAAAATAATATACTACTTATGATTCCCACAGAACACAATATTAGCATTTCATATAATGAGAGAAGACCAATTGATCAGGAGGAAGTAATAATTGGTGGTGTTACACAATCTGTGATAGTTTATTCTATACCATATTATCTAGCATATATACATAATTTGAAAATTGGTGCAGAAGGAATAAAATATAACAGTTCAGGACAAACAGGGAAAGATATAATGCTCAATACTTATAATTGGATCATCACGGATGGTGGGTTATAAATCTAAGTGTTAGTATTATTTCCAATAAACACGGTTATGGGAGGCATATCTTCTCTGACCCTAATATTCACATTTTCTGGTTTTATAACCTCTAACTTTATCTTTGGATTTACTTGTTCATCTTCTTCCATATTTGTCTTTATTTCAATTATAATCCACCAACTGACATTCTGCTACCATCTAACCTAATGGGTGCTTTAGGAGTCCTTAAAACAACTGGTGGGAGGGAATAGTCTTGTTCAATATATCTAAGTCTATTTTTGTCTTTTTTAGTGCTTTTATTAGGAACTATCAGCTTCTCTTTAATTGATAGTCTGCTTTGGTCTATTTGTTCTTCTGTTTTTCTAAATTTTTCCATATCATCTAAAGATGGGTAAAGTATTACTTGTCCCTTAATTATATTAAGTGGATTATCGATACCGTTTATAAATAATATGATATCTATGTTTTCTAAACTCATACCAACTTCGTTGGCTTCAAGTCCATATATTTTTTGAAATATTATATCAATTCTCATAATATCACCTTGGTCAACCGTATAACTGTTTAAATTAACATCTGACCTATATGTTAGGTTAGGTGTTGATAGGTCAAATAGTCCATTTGGTGATTCTTTTTTAATATCTGCAATTGATTTAAAATCCATAATAAGTTTATTTTTATAAGTCGGTCTCTTTTGTTGATGCACCGTTTTGGGATGGTGGGAGTGTTGGTCCAACCGAATCAGGATCTGTTGATGCACGAATACCAACTGGTAAATTATTAGTAGCACCATTACTTGTAGTTGTAGTATTTGTATTAGTAGTTTGGCTACTGATAACCTCTGTCCCAGTCACATTTTCTACTTGATTAACATTATCTTCAGTATTAAAGAAGTAACCACCACCATCAACATATTCACCATCCCCATTTGGTGGTGTGGATATATCTGATAAGTAATCTTTTCTAGTATTTATAGTCCTTAAATATCCTGTATTAAATTTAGCTAGTATTTCTTGAAGCCCTAATGGTCTAGCATTTGTAAGAGTGAACCCAACTGTTATATCAGATGGTAAATCATTGAATGATAATGTTGGTCCTAGTTTTAAATTCACTCTATCAGTATACATATCACCAGAACAAAATATTGGTCTAAGTGGATTACCTACTGTTATATGCCATGGTGTAGATGGTAAGCCTGATAAGGCATGTGTTATACCTAATAATTGAACTCTATATTTTTGAATAGTTTTAGAAATAGAATCACTTATGGCATCAAACAATCCAGCAGCATTACCAGCAGCATCAGTAATAGCATCTAAACCAGCTTCAGCATTACCTTCTATTATATTGTTCACTAAATTAACTACTTTACTTTTTATTTCCTCAAAACTTTCTGTAATCGCTACTATTATTTCACCTATAAGGCTAGATATACCATTTTTACCAGTCCATCTATTTATATTGTTGGCAAAGTTAGACGATAAGCCATAGTTTGTACTATTTGATGTACCAAAAGATGTAGCATTAGATACTATATCCATCCATGCAATAGTTGGATCTATACCTGATATAAACTTTTGTTCATACTTAACAACCATTTTTATAGATACGGTACATGATAGTCCACTACCATTTTCTCCATAACCAATTGTTTTTCTTCTCTTAGCCATTTTTATTATATTAGGATTCCCAGTTGGTAAAGGTTGGTCATTGTTATCTAGTATTCCTAGTTTAGCCAAGAAGTCCCTTTGTAAATTCTCAGTAAATCCTGCTAATGGTATGAAGTTAATTCCACTACCCATTCCACTACCTGCACCACCAATGCTAAAATCCTGACCTAGATTATTTATAACCTTTGTAAAGTCAGCATCTGCATCCTCCCATTTCTCACCAAAATCTATGTCTAGGAAATCTTCGCTTTGTGGCTTCCACCCAATCAGTACTGATAGTGGTGGTGTTCCACCTTTATCTAATATATTATCCTTCATTGGTTTATCAAATCGCCTAGCTATCATTAATCTATTATTTGGAAAAACTCCTATATCTTTTAGATATGCAAAGTCTTGTGCTCTTAAAGCAGCCTTGCTAGAGAATGATAATTTTTCTATTATGTTTAAAATACTAGTATCATATATATCATCATTGTGTAGTACACTTCTATTCAATGTGTTGTATGAAGAATCAAATCCAGTAGAATCTTGATCTGTACCTATTTTTCCGATATTCCCCCAAAATTGTGGTATTGAACGACCTGTGAATAGTGAAACTCTTGACTGTATGGGATTACCATCACTATCTAGATTAGATGATGATTGTTTTCTACCAGCATTATAATCATTAACATTGACATTTCTGGTAGCACCGCCTGTGAAATTAGATATCCCATCACGTGTTGGCCCACTCCTAGTAACCAAACCAAGCGGAGATCCACCTAATACTGGGGATATATTTACACTATTAGCCATTCTTTTGTATAATTTTATTTATATATTAAAGACTTAGTAATCTCTAACTATTTGTGAGTTAGAAAACTTTGATAGATTAGACAAGACATTGTCTATTATTTTAGGATTTTTTCTGAATTCGTTATAAAATATTAGGACATTGAAGTTATTATCTCCCAATATTTTTTTAAGGTTTAATAATTTTTCTACAGAAAATTCTTTCTCAAAGTCTGGTATGTAGTAAATATCTTTATTTTTATCAATAGCCTGTTGAATTTTATTAAATATTAGTATTTTTAAATATGTTTTATCTTTCTTAAAATCAACATCTTCATCATCCACTATTTTTTTTATATCTACTATGTATTTATTCTTTATCTTATTAACTTTTACAAACTTGTCAAATTTCTTTCTGGTTTTACAATATACACAAAAAAAGTCCATTCAATCTTACATTATTTTACATATATATTTGTATTATAGCCTTCCCTCAATAGAGTGTGATTAAACATTATTAATATATAATATATAATAACTATTAGCCACCAAATAAATCAAGGTCTATTATGATAAAAAGCAAAGAAGTTAGAATAAAAGCAAATACAAGGAATATTAAAAGATTAAGAGAATGTAAGAATAAAGATTTAAAAATAGGGGATTATTTGGATATACCAATATCTTTTCTAACTAGTGGTAGTCATCAGAAAGTTAGTTGTATATGTGATGTATGTGGTAAAGAGACACAGATAATGTATCAAAAATATATTAAAAATATATCTAATGCTGGTTATTATTCTTGTAGTTCAAAGTGTTCACAAGATAAGGTTAAGAAAACCTCTAAAGAGAATTGGGGTGTAGAACATTATTCTAAAACAAATGAGTATGAAAGCAGAGTTAAGAAAACTAATTTAGATAAATATGATAACGAATATTATTTAAGTTCTAAGAAAGGTAAACAAGTTATAAAACAATCTGTTCTTACTAAATATGGTGTTGATAATGTTTTCTCAAATAAAAAGATAATTGATAAAATAAAGAAAACTAACATAAAGAAATATGGTGTTGATAATCCATCAAAGTCAAATATTGTTAAGGATAAAATAGGTAAAAAAAGTAAAGAAAATTGGATTAAACAGTATAAAAATCATTATAAAGATAAATATGACTTAGATGTTATATCCCTTGATAATAGTATATATGATATTGTTTGTGAATCTTGTAATAAGACATTTAGTATAAATAAATTTTTATTATCAAACAGGCTTCAATTAAACATGGATATATGTACATTATGCAATCCACTACTATCTTCTAAATCAAGCTATGAATCAAAAGTTTTAAACTTTTTGGAAAGTATATATGATGGTCAGATATTAACAAATACTAGAGGGATAATAAAGCCATTAGAATTAGACTTTTATATCCCAGACCTAAAAATAGCTATTGAGTTTAATGGATTATATTGGCACAATGAGATGCATAAACCAAAAGATTACCATTTTAATAAACACAAAATGTGTAAAGATTTAGGAATTGAATTATTTCAAATTTGGGAAGATGATTGGTTATACAAAAACGATATAATTAAATCTGTTATAAAGAATAAGTTAGGAAAAAATGTAGAGAATAAAATCTTTGGAAGAAAGTGTAAGGTAGAATATGTTCCTAGCAAAATAGCTAACCGCTTTTTAGAGGATAACCACCTAAAGGGTAGTTCTAAATCTAAGACAAACATTGGTCTTTATTATAATAATGATTTGGTAAGTCTTATGTCGTTTGGTAGAAATAGAGTATTTATGAATAAGAATAGCATGGATGTTTATGAATTACATAGATTTTGCAATAAAATAAACCATTCTGTTATTGGTGGTGCATCAAAATTATTAAAATTTTTTAAAAATAATTTTGATTTTAAAGAACTTATCTCATATTATGACAAGTCTTTCGGATTTAAATCTTTCTACGAGAGTATTGGATTTGAATTTATAAAAGAAACTAGCATTAACTACCACTATATAAAGAGAGGTATCAGACTACATCGTTATAATTTTAACAAAGCTAAACTAGTAAAATTAGGATATGATCCAAACATGACAGAGAATGAAATAACTAAATCTATGGGAATCTACAAAATATATGGTGTTGGTAATTACAAATATTCAATTAGCAAATGATATACGTGAACATCAACAAACCACGTTTGTCTTTTTAATATATATGATATGGAAAAATATTCGGACAAGTTTTTAAATCATTCACATAAGCTAAAAGATAGTGTTATTGGTATGGAATTTGAATTTTATATGAAAGAAATGTCATACTATAAAACAATAGAAATGCTTAACAAAGAATTAAGCCCAGTGAAGGTATGGGGTTTTAGACAGTATCACTCTAGCTTTAAACCAGATTTTAACAATTTTAAGATAGAACCAGACTTATCTGGTGGTTCAAATATGGTAGAATTAGTAACTGGTCCAATGAATTATTACGATGCTAAGTATTTTTTAGTTAAAATAGTAAAGTTTATACAAAATTATGGATATACAAATGAGAAATGTTCATTACACTTTAATGTTTCTTTTAATGATGATGAGATAGATCTAAAGGATATAAACATTCTTAAATTGATTTTAAATACTGATGAGGAAGAAATATACAGAGCATATCCTTCTAGAAAGAACAATGTATATGCTAAGTCTGTTAAAAACGTCATTCCTTTTAAAGAGTATGATTTTTTTAATATTCCATTATCTGTTGTTAAAAATAACATGAGACTACCTAGTGATAAATATTACGGTGTTAATGTTCTAAATATTAACTCACCAAGGGATGAACAAAGGGTAGAATATCGTTACATTGGTGGTGATGATTATGAGAAAAATTTAGGACAAATAATATATTTTATGGAACGTTTTGTTATTAGTGTGAGGGATAGTATAACACTACCTTTTAATAACGAAGATAAAAATAAGCTAGAAGATTATTTAGAAGAAAACATATCATCATATAAGAACTTATCTAGTTATGATAATTTCATTGTTGAGCTTCCTAAGATACAAATACAAATTGATCAGAATAGTAATTATGATGTAGTAAACTCCTATTATACTAGTATTTATGATAAGATTTATAATTTCATAAAATCTTGTGATGAATTAAAAGAAGGTATAATGAATTACGTTACACAAACCCAATCATTAGAAATAATAGATGCTGATATAAAAGCAACATCTACTATAAAAACTGTTGATTTGGTTAACTGCACACTAACTGGCATATTCTATGATTGTTATATAGTAGGTTCTGAACTTATGAACTCTCAGATAACAAGATCAAAATTATATCAAAGTGATGCATATAAAAGTAAAATTCTAAATTGTAATATAGAGACTTCAACATTAGAGGATTGCTATTTCGTAGAGGGGTACTTAAATGGTGATATGAGAGGAGGTGTTTATCGCTCTGGTAAATTAGGTCCTTATGCAAGTATGGATTCTAATGTAAAAGTTATTGATAACGATAGGAATTTCTTTGATACCAAGTTTAACTCAGAAGATGACAAGGCTAGTGATAAAAAAGGACTTAGTGTGTTTGGTAAAGATTTTAAATAATTTTAAATAATTCTATAAATTACTAAACAAATTGCCTTTTTTGTATATAACTAAGAAACAATTTAATTATGATAGAAAATGGAAAATTAGTTTCAGTTCACTACACTGGAAAAGTAAAAGGTAGCGAAGAAGCATTTGATAGTTCAAAAGATAGAGACCCACTTAAATTTCAAGTTGGATCTGGACAAATTATACCAGGATTTGAGAAATCTATTCTAGGTAAAAATGTAGGAGATAAGGTAACTATTGATGTATCTTCAGAAGAAGGATATGGAAGTATTCGTGAAGATCTTTATGCAAAAGTAAATCAAGATCAATTACCAGGTGATGTAACAGTTGGGCAACAACTACAAGCACAATCAGATAATGGTCAACCAGTTAACGTTGTGGTAAAAGAAGTCAATGAAGACCATGTCTTAGTTGATGCAAATCATCCATTAGCGGGTAAAGATTTAACTTTTGATATTGAAGTATTAACAGTAGAAAATGTAGAAAAAGAGGATTAATAATCCTTAATATCTAGTACAAAAAAAGCTTGTGGAAACACAAGCTTTTTTTTTGTTAATAAAATAATTAATAGTTAGGTGCTACTTTAATAACTTCTACGTAGTCATTATGCCACCCCCTAAATAGGTTCTTTTTTCTAAGGGAATGGACAGAGATATCTAGTGCAGTAGAATCGTGTTTTTTATATAACTTACCTAGGTTAGTAAATACTTCAATTCTACCAGTTAGTTTCCACCTAAGACATATAACACTTGCATTTCTCATTATATAATTATTGATTTACTATTAGTACCAATCTTTATACCATCTGTTGTCTCTCCACTTAGTATTTCATCCTTAGATATTAATCTTATATTTGGCTTATTTTCCATTGATAAGAATATTTCTCTTGCTTTTGATATATTAAACTTTATTTTAAAAATATCAAAGTACATAAAATTTTCAAATCCTTCCCTATCTGTTTTTATTTTTTCAGATTTAATATACTCACTAGCATAATCCTCCTTAGACAAAGAACTAAATACACCTTCCTCATCTACCATCTCTTCAATCATTTCTCTATCAACACTAAACTCTCTATTGCCCTTTTTACTAAACCATATTTCAAAAAGATCTATATTATCTTTTTCCATAAACAATCTCAAGTCGGGTTCTTTTCTCTCATACTCAACACCAATATTGTCCAGAAATACACTGGCTTCTTTATCATACTCTAAAGCACCACCAAATGGTGTAAAGACTTGATATCCCTTGGATAGTTGGCTTTTGTTTAGACAAAGGAGGTAATCATCTCCCATTTTTATAGATGCAAATGATGCACAAGATACTCTTACTTTATTTTCCATATTTTTCGTATAATTCATTGACCCCTAATAGTCGGTGTATAGTACCATCTATTTCTGTTACTTTACTAGCATGAAAGTGTCCGTAATAATGATTCGCTATTTTGTTATTTTGCTTTATAATTCTAAATGCTTCTGTTATAAGATACCTCTCTGTGTGTAAATCTGTCTTCAGCATATCATCATTCATTGCCATGTTATCCACAAATATCCCAAACCCATGTGTAGTATCTGGATAACAGTACACAGGTGATGTGTGTGTCACGATAGTATCTATGCCTCTTATACTAGATAGTATTTCTTCATTTAATTCAAAGCTCTCATCACCCCACCAACTCTTTTGGACTCTATTTTTATCGGCTATTATTCTACTAACTCTGTCTACACTTATTGCACCACCCATAAAGAGTATATTTTTGGATGATATATTAATCACTGAATAATCCTTTACAAAAGTTATGTTAGTAAAGCCAAATGAGTCATTGTCAAAATATGGCTTGTAATCGTGGTTTCCTCTTATTGCATATAGATTTATACATCTTTCGTATAAATCATCATTGAGAGATGATAGTAATTCATTCTCATTATTAAAATCAGTAAATCCAATACCAAAATCTCCAACTTGTATGATATTAGCATTATTTATATCATATCGATTAATTAAATCAGTTATGACATAATACTTTCTATGTATATCTCCCAAAAAAAGCAATCTTTTTTCTTGCATAATTATTATATTATTTTTTATGTCAAAGTTTCAAAAATCCTAGATAAATTAAAATCTCTAGTTATACATTTGATACTTTTACCACTTAATGGTATATATGCTTCAATCAATCCTTCTATTTCATATATAGCATCTAAGTTTAGTGTATAAACCACATCATGTATTATATGTTTATATCTTGATGCTATGATAACACCAACTATAAGATTATCTGAGTTTCTTTTTGTCCAAGTATCAATACTAACCCAGAAATGACCACATAATATTTTGTGCGATGTACCCACATTGTACATCTTTCCATCTATTTTAATAACTTTAATAGCTTTGTTACAAATAAATCCGTTACTCAATAAGTAATCGCTTAAAATTTTTAATGATATTTCCATATTAATATATAGCTTATGATAACATGCAAATATAACGAATTTTTACTAGACAAGGAATTTAATACCATATTATTTGAAACTTTATTTATTTTAGAGACTAAAGGAGAGTGGGTGGATAACAATACATACGAATGGAATATGGAAAAGAAATCAAAACTAAAAAAGTTTTTAGAAAAACTTCCTAAGAGTAGCTTAAAGAAATACTTTTATAAACTTATGTCTAGTCTAAAAAAATTACCAAAGAACAAAAGAAAAAGACTGGTATTATCTTTATCAACATTATTCTTTACATTTGCTAGCATAAGCTTCTATTTACCAGATGGTGATATAGATAAGGATTATGTTGAAGCTAATGATAGAGACTTCTATAAAGAACTTTCTAATACTATAAAAGAATTTAGTAAAGTTGTTATCACTAAAGCTAAGTTCACAACTGCACAGAAGTATGTAAAGGAAATAGAAAAGGGTTATTCTAATGACAGAGGTGACTATGGTAATTTTGTAAAGACTGCTTATGGAAAAAGGTTTGTTGGTAGTAATTACGGTATATCAGCACCAGTTTTAATGGAGTATACAAACAAATTACCAAGTAAGGAGGATATGATTAATCTAAAGTATACAACTGCTTTAGATATATATAAAAAAAAGTATTGGGAACGACAGAACTTAGATAGCCTTAATAACCAATCAATAGCTAATATAATATATGATGGCTGTGTTAACCAAGGAATAAATGGTATGAGAAAAATATTAAGAAAGGCATTTAATGAAAACTCAATACCAATAACATCTAGCGAAAATCCGTTTAGTGAAGATTTCTTAAATCTAGTAAATGAAGTTGATTCACAAAAGCTCTTTAATTCCATAAAGAAAGAGAGAATAGCAAAATATAAAGTATCTAGAACCTTCAAAAGACATGGGAAAGGATGGCTTAAAAGAGTAAATTCTATAAAGTATAGTGATTAACTAATATTTTTTTATATATTTGTAAAAAAATATTATGAAAGTCTATCTTACTATGTTACCAATCTATATATTTTTCATTTTAATTAAAAATATAGGAAAAACTATCCTTATAACACTCACTATTCTGTCTTATTGTTTTGCTGGTAGTTTTACGGATGATGTTTATGTTAGGAGTGTTATAGAGGAAGTAGAAGTTCCTACTGGATATGTATATGTATACCATGATGCTAACAATACTGATGGTGTTTCTACTATATTTTTAGAAGAAAAGGTTGATATTAACAAGGGAACTATAACATATGAAAGCTACGGGGGTCTTAATATTATTTTGTGGGTCTTATTTGCTTTCTTAGTAATAATAACTATTATAATTTTGGTAGATGATGGCGTAGGTGATGGCTATGAACTAGATGATGCCTTGAAAAGAACTGTTGTTTTCTTTACAAGGTCAACTATGAACAGAGATAGCATAGATTACATAGTTCTGGATAGATTCCTACTCAGGACAGACGATATGAATACTACCAGTCAATATAATATAACTAGAAATATATATAATATAGGTGATGTAATGAGACTTCCTAAATATAACACTATCTTATTAGAAAGAAAAAGGAAGCTTAAAAAACTAAAAATAAGTTAATTACAAGTATGTCAAATTCCTTGTCGATACATTAGGACTTTGAAATCCTATATGGTTTTTATCACCACCACCATCTACTAGAGACATTACTTTATCTACTATTTGAGTTGTGTTTATCCCCTTGTCATACATATCAGAAATCATATCGGGATAAGAGTCCATTATTTTATTTATTGTAATTGGTGATAAGTTTTTTTGTTTTAGATTATCTAGGACTTCAGAGAATATATCTTGTTTAGAATATATTTCATCTATCTTTTCCATCTCATCAGCATCATCTAAATCTCTTAAATCACTTACATCAGAGGGATTTCCTTTCTTTCCTCTATCTTTTTTAAAAACAAATGAGACATCTCCACTACCAGTTGTACCAGTTTGTCCTGGTAATGCCCCTGGTTGTGCAGATACAACAGCACCCATCCCACTAGATGAATCACCACCACCTTCACCATCTTCAAAAAATTTGTTATAACTAGCTAAATACTTCATAATTTATATATTAAATAAAAATATTATGTTTATCTAAATTTTATTCTTATATTTGTACAAACAAAATAGTTATGGCAACTGATATAGGAGATTTGAAGGAGATGGATTTTGACGAGTTTACTACTTTGTGCCTAGGTGGATTGGATTTCCGAGAAAGGAAATGCCCAATACAACACTTCATTAGAACTAATATCTTGGAATTTTGTATAAATTATGATATATAAAGGATTTAGAAGCTTAAAAAAAGCAAACCACCTATAAACGTGTTGGTCGAACTACAACATAAGATTATTGGTATTGGTGCACCAGAAAGAGAAGGATGGACTAGTGTTGGTAGATTGAGACCAAATGGTAGGTTTAGCATTAAACAAAATGTTAGTAATACAGTAGATTTTAGATCACCAACACACTGGAAATTAATAATCGAAAAATGACAATAAAAATAAACTGTAAGTATAACGATAATGGTGCTTGGTGTACCAATAAGAAAATTAAGAGGCCATTATTTGGATTAGGTGCAAGAAGATTTTACTTATCATCAACATTTAACGATTGATTATATCGATGGAACTTATGCGGAGGGAATAGATTGTAAAGGAAATAGATGGGGAGTTCATGCAAGTGGGAACGGTGATTGTTTCAATCACAAAATAGAATTTGACTTATTAAACAAAATAACTGATGGCAATTTTTAAACAATACATGCGAATATGAGAAAGACTAGAGAACAAAGGAGAAATGAAAGTTCTGAAAAGGTATGTAGGGAACTTAGATACCAAATGGCTAAATATGGCTTAATAGGTGATTGGGGTGCTATAAATAAACACTTTGATTGTTGGATGAATAATGCAAAGAGTAATAAGTACAAAAGACCTTAACACTTTATATCAAAAACAAAATATATTAAGTGATATATTTTGTTTTTATTTGGTAGTCTAAATTAAATAGTATATATTTGTGCTATAATAGAAATAATATTAAAATATATAATTATGTTAATTGGAGAAAATTGGTATTACTGGGACAAAGATTCAGAGCAATGGAAGCCAGAATCTTATAAATTTGAATTAACAAAATAAACAAATTATAAAACTAATACACTTATGAACATACATTTTTATTTAAATAACGAAGAAGAAACACCAATAACATCTTTACACGACTTAGTAAGCAACCCATTCTCATTAAATGATATAATTAATTTAGATGTAGAAGAACTTTATCCTGCTGATTACAATAAGTATAAAGAAGATTTTAGAAGAAAGATGGTTGAAGATAGTGAAGAGTTCAAAAAAACCTTTAAAAGAAAAAGTGTTAAGTTGGTTAAAGAGGGTAAGTTTATGAATATGAAAATAATGTCAGAAAGCAAATTAATTATAGAGTATCATTGTGAATTAGTAGATTAGGTATGCTGATAATAACCATTGGTTTATAAACGAGACTCCTAGAGTACAGTATTAATAATTATACAAACTTTAAAAATGAGAATAGCTAAGATAGCAAATGAAGGCAATGTATATGAATTAACTAGATATCCAAATTTTATAGAAAGGTTTTTTGGTATAAAGACAAGAACTGATGTATATGAAGACACAGGAGATTCATATAGTTATGGTGGTAGAATATATGTTGATCAGAAGGGAATAAAAATAAGAAATGGATCTGAAGTCCAACAAATTATTGAATATTGGAGACGTAGATTATAGTAATTATACAACAAACTTATATATCATGAGAAAAGCTAATAATACAAAGAAAATATTTACAGACTATTATTTAAATGGTTTTAGATGGTATAGAAAATGTCGCAAAGTTAATTGGTATAAGCATCAATTTACGAAAGATGCTTTAGAACTATCACCAAACTTTACTGGTACTTGGTGGGTTTTGTATGGGAAGGTAAATAGATATAGCAAAGTCACCAAAGAAGAAAAATGGTAATATAACAGAGAAAGTATGAACAAAACATTAAGATTAGCAGCAGAAAACATTTTAAAGAATTTACTTCTTGAATGCACAGAAGATCAGAAAACAATATTTAAGCGTATGTATTGTCACAAAAACTTAGAGTTACCGATAAATGATGCAGTTGATCAAATATCAGATGATAAAATTGATTGGGCTATCACACAGTGCGAAAGAAGCGTAGTTAAAAACAGAGCATCAATAATTTAAATAAAATTTATTGTTTTTCGTAGTTTTAACCAATTAGTAGTTGTATATTTGTCTATATTAAATAATTAAAAGAAAGAAGTGATAATTAAACTCTTTTGATTGAAGATAAACTAGGATGTTAAAACCGTCAGTACTCATTAGAGCACTGTTTAGCGTTTGTCTACCCGAATCTGTATCAGCAGTTGTTTTATTAGAGATATGTAAAGAATAATAGTGTATCGCCCTGCGAAGTCAGTTTAAAAGCTAAAGCTATTTGATACATTCTAGAGTGATACTAGTCAGAAGAGTTTTTATTAAAATAATTAACCCTTTAATTAAAAGTAAATAATAATTTAAGTAATCACGTACTGGATATGGATGTAGTACTTACTACCTGACCTATTAAAAGCCAAATAGACAACGTGTTGGCAAATTATTATACTGTTTATCAGCAGTTGTGTTTATTTTTATGATGTTTAACTAGCTTTGAAAGCAAAACATCCCAAGTGATGCTGGTTTTGAAGAGGCTATATAATTACTTACAAAGTAATAAAACTCGTACTGACTCTTAACTGAGAAGTACATGTATATATAAAAGGCAGGTAAAGATCCTGAAGTAAGTAATTTTTTATTAAAATTAAATATTATGAATATAAAGGGAATGTTAATATATGTAGGATCAGCAATTATACTTTTTATAATATGTTGTTTAATAGACAGGTATGGTAATAAGCCCGATAAACCTACTCCTCCTGGATTTAGATGGGGGGATTGAAGGAAACCGTTAAGCCTTGAATACGGTGTGATTAAATTAAATAGTCCCAAAACAGATAAACTCCTAGATGAGGTAATGTAATAAGAGGTTAATCACTAAAGATAGGTAGGTTATAAGATGTAGTATTAAGTTAATCAATCGTCTATATAGTAGGATAGTTAGCTAACAGCGTACAGAAATGGGTGCAAGTACCATTTGGTTATTAAATAAGAAATTAGGAGTCGAAATCTTTAGTTAATACTACATATTATATTTATTAAGTGTACCAACTAATTGTAATAAGGTTGGAAGTAATAATAGGGAAATAGCTAGTTACTCAGCCCGAACTCAATTGGGGGATTTTGCCAAGAGGTTATGAAAAACAAAATACACTTAGGCAAACAATTTACAGAAAAAAGACAATCAGTGACACGCATTAGACGAAACGTAGTAGAATTTTGATTCTAGCGACATTATCTTTTTATCCATTTGTAGTAGTGATAACCCGAACAAAGCTAAAGTACACAAAAGGTTATAGGCGATGTACGCTACTACAGATGGTTTTTTAATAAATATATAGTATAAGTTATATTAGTGGGGTTCTACTTCCTCAATGTCAACTATTTTCAATCCTCTATCATCAATTATTGCAATTTCATACTCATCTGGGTATTCAGCTCTATTACCTAATGTTGAAGACATATCAATATTTTCTGATGACATTTCAATAGTTACAATGAACCACTTTTTAGTTTCTTCTCCGTAACGGTGTAAAAAAGACTCTACAAAATCATAATCATCATACATATCTTTATCACCTACAAAAGATTTACCTAAATCTTCTTTGTTTATATCATCAATACTATCAACATTCAATAATCTATAAAGGATGACTGTATTTGGAATGTCTTGTATTCCATATGGGAAATCAGTATTACAGAAATCATTTAATCTATCAAGAATTTCATAATAATCACCATATGGACCACCCTTTACCTCATCGTGATAATATTTATTTGCGTAGTCAAGTGCTATTTCATTATAGTCATCTTCATCAAAATTTTCATCATAGTCTTCAAATAATTTTAAATACTTCATTATCACAATATTTTTTATAACCTATATATTAATTTAGTTAAACCCATGTTAAATCATTGAAGAAACAAACATGCATATCTTTACACAGAGTAATTATTAAACAACATACAAAATAAAATGAAAAAATTAGTTAGAGCCTTACAAATTTTTAACAGATACACAGATAGTGAGTTTCCTACTAGTTGTGTACACAATCAGATGTTCGTACATGTTGATCCAAAACAAGTCAATAATTCAGATATAATAGAGTTGGAAAGTATTGGCTTTGAAGTAGATTATGGACTAGAGTGCTTTGTATCTAATAAGTATGGAAGTTGTTGATATTAGTGTATAGATAAGACAAGATGGCTAAATATAATATTAATCAGAAATAAAAAAATGGATAACAACGAATTAGAAAGAATTAGCGATTTGATATGGTCTACATTAAACGCAGTAGATAATCAAGATTTGAGCAAAGATGAACAAATTGATTTGATTAAACCAATAATAAGGGAATGTCATAGTTCTTCAAGAAAACTCGGAAGGAGACAAATATTAAACCATCTAGATGAAGAGATTAATCATCTACGCAAAGATGTATAATAAATATTATACACAAATAACAAAAACCCTTTTTAGTTAAAAACTTTAAGTGTTTTTATTATATAATCCATATGAGTAAGATATTAGCACATGTACCATCAAGGTTCGAAGACCTAATGATAACGAATTACCATCTTCTAGCAATTGATGCTAAAACAGGTGAAATATTTAGATTTCCATTAGATAGTGATTATGAGTGGTTTATTGGTAGTAAAAATTATATTGATGGTTTGATAGAGGTTAAGTTATTAAAAAATAAGATAAAAAAGAAAAACATATTCTGTATGCTTGGCACACATAACTATGAAAATGTTGGTGTACAAAAGGCAAGGGGTTTATATAATAGTTTTGACCCAATAACTAGAAAAGTTCAAGAATGTACTATTTGTGGTAAATATATGTATATGTATAATAAAGACGTAAAGTCTTTTAAAGGCTTAGATTTAGAGTGGATTTATATTAAAACATAGTATTTTTTAATATATAGTCTATGGAAAGAATATTAAAATACTATGATTTTATAAATGAAAGTTATGAATTTAAAAACACAACAAGAGACCTCTATGACACAGCAGTTTCATATACATTCACAAATAGAGATAATATCGAATTTAGAGTAATATTTGAATTAAAAGATTATACATGGTGTAGAGTATATGGTATAGTTGGTGCTAAACAATTTAGAGAATTAGATAAACCAGATGCGATAAATGTTGTGAAAACAGTTACTGAGATAACCATCGATTTCATCAATAGGTATGATCCAAAAATAATATTGATAGAACACATACCCTCTGAATCAGAAAAAGATGACGAACTCTATAGACCAAGTGATGAAAACAAAAGAACTAGAGTCCATAGAAGATTTTTACTACGTCTTTTACCCAAAAATTATAAATATTCTAATGAAGGCCCAAGTTCTATGATAACTAGAATAGAAGATCAAAACAAAGAATACCATGAATAACTTAATTAAATATTACGAGTTTATATCGGAGAAGTATAATTTTGAGATTATAAACAATCCCTCACCTTTCCGTATCCAATATACTTTTACTAATAGAGACAATATAAAATTTAATGTAATTTTCACACAATTTAGTAAGTACTGGGAGCGTGAATACTCTACTACATTAGATACTCCATTTGCAATGCTTGAAAAACCTGATTCCATAAATGTAATAGCTACTATCACTGCAATAACTATTGATTTTTTAAATAAAAATAAACCAAATGTTATAATTATACCACACATATCTAGCAAAAAAGAAAAAGAAAAAAATAACTATGATCCATATTCTGAAAATCAAAGACTCATAGCAAACAGAAGGTTCTTAACAAGGGAATTGCCTAGTGATTATATGTATACCAACGATGGGAGTAGTTCTATAATAACTAAGAGAACTTCTTAGCCTTTTCTTCAAGATCTTTAAGATTAGTCTTATATGGATTTTCTTTTATCATATTATGTGCATGTATAGTATTACTAACTAAAAAATATGCCCCCTTATTTGTATAAAGGTGTTTCTCACCACCAGCCTCTATATACGAAGCACCTGGACCAGCATCACCTACCCAATAACAATCTGCATTAGGTGGTATTGTACAACCCAAGTGTGCAAGATTGAAAAGTGTTATTGAAGCAACACCATGTACACCATCCTCATTACCAGTTATGACAACACCACCAACTTTTCCATATAGTTTGGGTTGACCTAAGTCATTAGTATCTGAATAAGCACCTATCATTCTCTCAAATATAATTTGTGTGATTGATGTTCTTTCACCAAACCATATAGCGGTTCCTATTAATATGATATCAGCATCTAGCATTTTCTGATAAATTTCTGGAAACTTATCATCTTCTGATATCTTATCAACCGTATTACCAAAGTCCATTTTATATTTTGCTACTCTAACTATTTCAACCTCTACATCTTGGTCATGATCCTCATATGCTTGTTCTACTCTTTTTAGGAGTGCATCAGTATTAGACTCACCACTCTCTTTTAGCGTACAGTTCAACATAAGGACTTTTGTTTTGTCATTATTTACATCTTCTCTAAAGTATTCTATGAATTTTTTCATACTCTATATATTAATTTTTTAGTAGTTAAAACATTATATTAATTTTATATATAGAAGAAAAAAAATGTTAGATTTTATTGGATGGGTTGCAACAATTTTAATAATAATATCATTTATATTCAGAGACATATATAAATTAAGGCTATTTAGTATGATAGGAGCTTTCTTATGGATTGTATATGGTATCATGGCTAATGCTTATCCAATTATAATTTTAAACGTTGTAGTGGCAATTATACAAGTTTATTGGCTTAATAGAATAAAAAGAGATAAAAAGTTAGATTGTTCTAAATAATGTTTAGATATAAACAACAATTTAAGTCATGTACTAACATCTGATGGAATATGTCGTGGTATGAACATCCCAAATACAAACACATCACGCACAATTAGTGAGTGGATGCAAATTCTATTGGAATAACTAAAGCCTATTCAGATACTAACGACTATTCCATTAATTGATATTTTAAAATTGGGATATGAAGTATATCGACATAGAGATATAACTAATTAATAAGATAACAAAGACTATGTTTTCGTATTTTTTAAGCGTTTTATCAATTATATTACTACTATCAGATAGATAACTTATTTTATTACCACGTAGTAAATTAATTGTTGAGTTTAATAGGAACATTCTGCTTATACCCATATAGAATAAGAATATAAAAGCATCAATAGAGAAGTAGAAAATAAGGTATGATACTAGCGACCAGATAAGTACATTATATACAAAATCTACTTTATGCCACATTTTCATATATACATATTTGTGTGCACTACTTGACTTCCATACATAATAGTCCTGCAAACCCTCTATTATAAATATTACCGATATTATTGCTATTATTATTTCCATTTTTATTATATTTTTTATAAAGATACAACTAAATATTTAATTCCTTACTTTTTATTGAAAATATATTTAACCCATGCAAACCTTTTTCGATTATCTAAATAATCAAAATCCTTCTCATTTTTATATGCTTCTATCTCAAAAGATATATTTCTATAAGCACCTTGCCCAGATCCAAATATGAACAGTCCAAAAAAGTACTCTAATATATAAACGATATAGAATAAAATGACTAGCATTTCTTCTTGTTGTTTTATATGTATTTTCTCGTGGTTTAGTGTTTTAACAGTAGAATAAGACCTTAAAATAATATAAGGATATAATGTTATTCCACCTATTTTCATAAACCAACTAAGATTGTCTAGAATTTTGTTTGATCGAATAACGATTGGTATCTTCATATTTTTTGTTTATTATTATATATTATTTACGTAAAATGTAAATTATTTTAATATATTTGTAGCAGATTAAATTGTACGCATTTAAATAATAAGACTAAAATTAATATATAATAATAAACAAAAAAATATGGATAAGAAAACAAAAGAGGTGCTAGACAAGTTAAGACTACCAATCCACTATACTTTTATAGCAAATTATATATTAAAAAGAGATGAAAAGTATACCTTATTATTTTTAAAAGAATTAGAAAATCTTGGATATATTAAGGAACACTCTGCTGGTGGATACTATGTAGCCGTATAAATACTTTATATATACAATATGATGAGAATATTATTTATGTTGTTGATTATTAGTATATTATACTCGTGTTCTGTTTTTAAAAAAAAAGACATAGAAGTTTACACTAAATCTAGTTATATAACATACACACCATTAGAACTCCCTATCTTAAAAAGTAATAGAACAGAAGAAGATGGTATGATTTTTATAGAAGAAGCAATGTTAACACACGAACCAGTGCTTCTATCTGAACCAATTCACTTATTAGTATCACCAAAAGCCTCTGGTAAAAAAGAGAATTTAATAGATATAAATAATAAAATAGACACCTCTTTGGTAAAATATGATGATATTGGAATAATAGCTTATAATGTTCCTAAAAAATTCAAGGTGAATGAATATTCTACAATAAAGCTAAGAATATCCAAATCAGATGATGCCATTGCTATTGTTGGTGGGAATAGAGGTATATCCATAATAGGTAAAAATTCTAAAGATAAAGTTATTTTAGAGTCTATAAAAATAGATGATATAATGACTGCCATACTATATAGTGATAATGATTCTGCTATAATAGAACTTGTTAATAAGAACGAGACACAGAATATACACAAAAATGGATACACAGAATGGATTTGGCGAATAAAACCACTTAATGATAAGCCAAATTACCTAAAACTTATAGTAAGTATATCTGGTAGGGATATAGTAGTTTACGAGAAAACAATACCAGTAGATGGTGATTTTTGGTTTGAATCAACTTCGTGGTTAGAAAAGTGGTGGGAAGTTTTAGCCACCACTCTAATAATACCCATCGTTATACCTATTTTTATTTATTATAAAAGGAAATCAAACAAAGAGAGGTCTTGAAGACATCATCTCGTTTACCTGTTTTTTAACTTCACTTATAGTATATTCGTCATCGATGTTACAAAGAACAACATCTATTAAATAAACTATCTTTACCATATCTTTTTCTACTAAGCCTCTTGTAGTAACTGCTGGTGTACCTATCCTTATACCAGAGGTTACAAACGGAGATTTAGTATCGAATGGTATCATATTCTTATTAACTGTTATATCAGCACTCTCTAGAGCCTTTTCTGCTTCCTTACCATTGATATTTTTATTATTTAAATCTATAAGAACCATATGATTATCAGTTCCACCAGATACTATATTATATCCTTTTAAAATAAACTCATCTGATAATTTCTTAGAGTTTTTAATAACTTGTTTTTGATACTCTACATACTTAGGAGTAAGTGCTTCACCAAAGGCTATGGCTTTACCAGCTATGATGTGTTCTAATGGACCACCTTGTGTACCAGGGAATATAGATGAATCAAGTATTGACGACATTTTTTTAAAATCCCCATTTTTAAGTTTTATACCAAATGGATTTTCAAAATCTTTACCCATTAATATAATACCACCTCTTGGTCCTCTTATCGTTTTATGTGTAGTTGATGTTATTATATGACAATGGTTAACTGGGCTTTTTAAAAGACCAGCAGCTATAAGACCAGAAGGATGAGCCATATCTGCTAGAAGTATAGCACCAACTTTATCTGCAACTTCTCTGAAGAATTTATAATCTATTTCTCTAGAATAAGCAGATGCACCAGCTATTATTAATTTAGGTCTTTCTTTTAAAGCTATCCTCTCAACCTCTTTATAGTCTATAAGACCAGTATCTCTATCAACACCATAAAATAGTGGTGTATACAATTTACCAGAAAAATTAACAGATGATCCGTGAGTTAAATGACCACCATGTGCTAAGTCAAATCCTAATATCTTATCACCTGGATTTAAACAGACTGAAAAAACTGCGGTATTGGCCTGAGAACCAGAATGTGGTTGCACATTAACATATTCAACACCAAAGAGCTTCTTAGCTCTCTCAATCGCAAGTATTTCCACCTCATCTACTACCTGACACCCACCATAATAACGTTTACCTGGGTAGCCCTCAGCATACTTATTTGTCAAAACAGATCCACATGCATCCATAACATCTTGACTAGTAAAATTCTCACTTGCAATAAGCTCTAGGCTATTTACTTGTCTTTCTCTTTCCCTTTCAATTAATCTAAATATCTCTTTATCTTGCATGTTTTTATTTTTATATATTATAGTCAGAAAACTAAAAAAGTCCTTAATTTCTTAAGGACTTTTAATATAAATGTTATACTAAGATGATTGCCCTATCCTATATGCAATGTCAAAATTGTGTCTTATTGCCATTTCTATATCAAAATCAGGTGGTAAGTTATTTGAATCATTTGCCATTTTAGTATACCAATCTTTCCAATCAGCTTGCTTTACAATTTCATATTTCTCATTTTTGTTAACAATACCAAACTTTATGATTACACAATGTGGTGTTGGGAATTTAACGCTTATTGGGTTTATAACCAAGCTTTCCACATTCTTAGCTTTCATAATAAAGATATCAGCTATTTTTTTATACATTCTATATAAAAATTTATTTCTTGAAATTTCAAATTGATCCATAGTTTAAATATTAATTAGGTATCTGTAAAAACTTTTACCAGTTTTTACAAAAATTGTTATTATTAAATCCATAATGAGCCATAGCAAAAATATAACACCAAGTATGTTAGCAATTATTGGCATTCCATTTTCAACAAACGACTTGTATATTAATGAGAATATAAACAATTCAGCAATCATATACCAAAATGTTATAAACACTCTGTGTACTAAATTAGTAATAAAGAATATAAAGTTCATAATATTTTTATTTAATCAAATATAATAAAATATATTGACATACACTAATTTATTAAATAATTTTAGTTCTTTATCTTCACAACCACCTATTCTGTGTACTTCTTATAGGAATAATATAAGAATAGTGTTGAAAATAATAATAAGAAATATAGTTCGAAGTATGTAGCTATAACCATCAATAGTATAACCGTAATCATAGAAATTAAGCCAGTCTTTTTCTTATGCTTGGGTATACTTTTAAGTTCTAAAAAAGATTCTAATATAACACCACCATCGAGGGATGTTATTGGTAACATATTAGTTATAAATAAAGTAATATTTATAATCATCATATAGATTAAAAACACATCTAGGAGAGCAATCTTTAAATAGGTAGTAAGTAGTAATATTATGAATGAAATACCAAATAGTATTAGATTAGACAGTGGTCCAGAAAATGTTATAAAAATATCATCTTTTGGTTTTATATTACTAGACATCGATGCTGATCCAAATAAAATACCAATGTCAATACCATACACCTCATAACCCAGCGATAAGGCTGATCTTGCATGTGCTAGTTCATGAATTATTACGGATATAAATATTGCTAATACTATTTCTATATTAAAAAATATGAATAATAGAAGAAAGAATAAGCTAAATGTAATTTGAACACCTTTGAATTTGAAAAGTTTAATACTTGTAAAAGTTGATATGATTTTTATTTTTATTTATTTTGTGATTAATATGCTACTCACTTTTTAGCCTTTTTTTAGCACTATTAAAAGCGTTTTTGTAGCTTACTAATTGCCCAACGCTTTGTCCAATAGTCCTAAAGTTATGTACTTTTAAAACAAGATACATATACTGTGCATTATCACTTAATGATAATACATTTACTCGATTGTCTCTTACCACGCCTTTAAACTTATTCGGCAACATTTTCAAGGACTTAAGTCGTTTGTATATCTTTTTATCTGAAAAGTTATTAGCTTCTAAATATGACATAAGGTTAATAATATTCTTTTCCAATTCTGATATATTATCAAGAGTATGATTAAGTTTATAAGCTCTTTCCTTCATCTTAAGGTAAGAAGCACCATCATATATTTCCCTTTTGTTATAAAGAGTAACAGTAGCTTCTGTTAAAATACTGCTAGTTGCTAGATAATCTAGAAATGATGATAGATTTTCTTCGCTATGGAAAATTCTTAATTTCTTAGAGTATCTATTCTTTTTAACTGTCCATAGTTTATCATTCATAATCAATTTATTTCTTCACCAGTTTCCTTATAGGCTGGGTTTATTAGCTTTAATCTAATGCTTTTACCATCTCTAGCATTTCTATCTACATATGGTCTTAGTACAAATCCCTCTCTTATGTGAATACTATTACCAGATACTAATTCTTTCCCTTTACATAACTTAATTATTTCTTTAGGTAGCGAATAATTAGTTTTAGTCTTTCTGATACCCTCCTCTTTGTTTTCATACAAAACTATTTCCTCTTCTTCTAGTTTTATATTACCATCAAAAAGAATAGGCACCCATAAATCTAATAGGTCTTGAGGAACTTTGTCATAAGGAATTGATATACTATTAACCCTTACATCAAATATAAGAACAGAAGGCTTAATCCTACCATAACTATATCCACCTTGTACAGGTAGAACTTCACCAAATACTTGAACTATCCCATTATCAAAATTAGACTTAATCTTATTAACTATGTCATCATTTTTAGAAGCCTGCCAATATGTATTTGTTTCACTATCATCAATACATAAGCCTTTTTTAAGCATACCTTTAGAAGAAACCATAGTTTCATCATTATCTAGGTCATGTGCTAGTATAAACTGACTACCATGTACTTTCTCTGTGATAATAACCCTTTCCCCTTGTACAATTTGATTAATATAAATAGCAATTTGGTCACAATCATGACTACCTATATGGTTCATCTCATATGGTTTGACACTACCTTCCAATTCTTGGGGAATTGGGGGTTCATATTTAGATATACATAAATCATCTGATATATCGATACCTATACTATAATCGTCAAAATTAGGGACTAGGTGTTTTGGTACTAATATACCAGAGGATATCTCACCTCTTAATCTCACACCTTTGACTCTATTATGATTTGACCCAACTAAATAATTCTCAAACGATGTCTTTATTTCCCCCTCTAGTACAGATTTTTCGGGTACAAATATTACTTCATCCCCATCTTTGTAGAGTCCCCTTTGGACTACAACTTGATAAGACCCTACTTTACCCACCTCTAATGCATCTGCATTAGGATGGGTGAATAGTTCTATTTTTTCTTTGCTTACTTTCCAATCACTCATATCTTTTTTTTTATTTATTGGTTATTAAATTACTTTTTAAGAACTTCTTTATAGTAGTAATCATCAAATCCTTCTAGCATTTCATTCATGCCTTTTTTCTTATTACCACCAATTACTTCGTCAATTATACCGAATTCTAATGCTTCATCGGAATGTAACCAGTTGTCAACTCTAGATGAGTTTAACATGTCTTCAAATGACTTTCCACAGTTTTCTGCCAATATCTTAAAAAGAATGTAATTATACTTTTCTGCCTCAATTTGGCCTACTCTAGTATCTTGTACATTACCTTGGCTACCATGTGATACCATGTGTGTCATTACCTTTGCATATGGTAGAGAAAATCTTTTACCTTTAGCACCAGCTGATAGAATTACTGATCCCATAGATGCACACATACCAGTATTGATAGTCGCAATATCAGACTTTACATAATCCATAACATCAACAATAGATAAGCCACTTTTAACACTTCCACCTGGTGTATCTATATGCATAGTTATATCTGAAGCATTATCTACATCGTCTAGATACATTAGTTGTGCCATCACAATTGAGGACATACCATCACCTACCTCACCAGTGAGCCATAGTATTCTATCCCTAAGCATTCTAGAGAATATATCCATTTGAGTAACCCTAAGTTCTCTCTCTTCTAAAATATAAGGAGTTAAGCTTGATGATATTTGCTTATCTGCATAATCTAATTTTGATGTTGAAATTCCTCTTGAATTTGCAAATTTTTTGAAATCTTTTCCGTTATTCATATTTGTTTTTGTTGTTATTAATTAAGTGGCAAATATAGTAATATTTTTGTAATCTACCATATATATTTGATGTTATTAATTTATATAAGTTCTATGTCTTCATATCCATATTCCATAAGAATATCAATAACCTCTGGTCTATCTCTAGCAGATTTTAAAGCTCTGTAGTCTGATTTAGATACATCAGCACCATTTTCTAGTAAATATTTTATTACTTTGATTGATGCACCATTCTCAATTGATTCTACTAACCCATCAGTCTCACAAATCTCCGCACCACCTTCAATCAGTAATTTGATCATAGGAAGCTTCGTATCATCACTAGTCATACAAGCTATATTTAATGCATAATTTGCTAAGTCAAAATCATCAACTCTATCTATCAATGCTTCTACGTGTTTGAAATATTTCTGATCCTCAGTCAAGTAATTCATAATATGATTAATAGTATTAGATGTGAGTTTAGAATAATCAGAAAGTAACAATTCTGTTATTTTATCTCTATCATCTGAAATTGAATAGTTTATACACATCCCATCACTAAAATTAATATCAGCACCGTTTTCAATTAAAAAATTTACAGATTCAAAAGAACCATACCTACATGCTATAGATAAGCAATTATCATCTTCACTTTCCATATTAATATCAGCACCATTATCTATATGTGCTTTTATCACTTTTTTTAGACCATTTTTGCAAGCATTATTTAAACTAATATCAAGCAATCTTACTCCAACTCTATTAGGATTTGCGAGATACTTGAATAAAATATCATCCTCACCTCCTAGATAAACTCTATTATTATCAAGAAATCCTCTCTTATCATACTCCTTAATAAAAGATAAATTACTACAGACATTGCATATGTTGTATACAAAATGAATACTAGCATTTTTAAGCATATTGTATCTTGTTTCAATACAATATTCAAATAAGACTTCATCACTTCTTAACTTATCTAGATTATCCTTAGATATAAAAATAGCAGATTTAATAATAGATTTAATTAAATCTGTGTAATTACTATCAACAAAATAATCAAATAGTTTATTTTCTATACAATACTGTGAATTTAAGTATTCTATTTTAGATTCTAGAGTTTGTGTTTCAAACCACTCAATTACGTTTTCTTGATTTTCTTGATTGTTCATAACCTTATATTTTAAGTTCAATACAAATATAGTAATATTTTTAATATAAGTAAGCCTTATTTTTATATTTTTCTTAATCTATTTTTATTAACCCAAACTAATTTCCCATTACCATAAACATATTTCACAAGTACACTACTCTCTGGTGTTATCACTTCTACTTCTGTGGTATTATCTAATAATAGTTTATCACCATGAGTGAGTTTTGTGTGAACTTCCATATCTAAGATTTTCAATGCTTCAATAGCTTTGTCAACATCAGCTTTTGCTTCAAACCAATCTGTTTCAGATGTTGATTCAAAATATCTAATATTTTCAATAGCTTCTATAATTTCTTTAAATTCCATTTATTTATTTATTTTGGTGCTGATTTTCTAAAATCTGATAACGCTTTGTTATGTAGTGGTTTGAAATCATTATAAAGCTTATCCCAGCTTTGTTCTGTTTTTAGAATGTTATACCATATTTTGTTAGCAGATTGGAAATCAATATATCCTTTGTCTAAAACTTGTTTAGCAAAAATAGGTATTCTAATAGAGTGAAATAATGATTTTAAACCAATTTTAGTATCACCCTTTTGTATTTTCTTTTTTGCTTTAACCCAAGAGTTTGAACTTATATGAGAAATTGCATGTCTTATCTTTGGTATTGATATTTCAAATGTAGTGACGTAATCAATATTTTCTCTTAATATTGCCCAGGGTGGTGCATATATACATTCTATATTATTTACTCTATGCCAGTCCAAATCTTTCTGAAATCTATCAGGTGTATAAACATGTACATTAATATTCCCCTCCACAATTTCAACACATTCAACGGAGTTGTTAGCAACCATAATAACATCCCAATCGGAAAGGCTATTATAATTGCCATATACTCTACTGCCAAATATATATACATTATGTATTCTACTATGGTGTATTTTAGACGCTCTTATTATATCATCTAGTTTAATCATTTGTTATATTTGTTTAGCTAATCTTTCTCTTATTTCACTAAAAGTGGTTTGATTAAAGAACTCACCATCTTTAAATATTACCTTTAATTCATTATCGTCTTTGTTTACTTCTTCCCAAGATACTTGATCTATAAGAACATACTCACCATCTTTTTTAATAACCTTTAAAAGTCCTTTTGCGGATTTCTTAATACCAGAATCAGTAATAGGATCTTTGAACACTTCTATTCCTTCTATTTTTCCATCTACCTCAATCTCAACATATGTAGCTTTTTGTGCCATCCCGTGTGTGTCTCTTGTTACCATTTGTAAAGAATAAGAACCAACACCTAGTACAACATTAGTTGTTGCAAAATTCTTAAAAGAAAGTCTTTCATATATCCTTTCTGCTCTATCATAATTTATAGAATCGCCATAAATGACACCTACCTTTTCATTTAGCTTAACATATCCTTCCTTAGATTTTACACCACCAAATGTATCATATAATAGCTCTACAACACCTTTAAAGGAAGGATGGTCTATATCACAGTCTTTAGTATTATCTAGGCTATTATAACCACATATGATATCAACTGGGTCGCCAGAGTCTGGTCTAATAACTATCTTACCTTCTCTTCTAAGTATTAATTTCTTTAGCCTAGGCATATATTCATTCAAAACCTCCCATAGGTCAAACGTGTCAGATACTAAAGATAGGATACCTGTTGGGTTGTCTATTATTAACTTTTTAAATGTTGCAAACTCTGCAATCTTTCTAATTTCTTCATTTGATAAGTTGTCAACTTCCTCTTTTGGTGAGTTCAGATACTCACATACAATATCATCTAATTCCCCTTTTTTTATAAGCATTTCATAGAATCCTACATTAGCAGAGGTTACTGAGTGTTCAGTAGCAATCACTGAATTAATAACCACTTCTTTTTCATCATAGAACATTCTAGTTGCTGGTATAACTGGTAAGCTATCCCCACCTTTTGATGATGATGCAAATCCAATACCACTGTTTATAATACTAGATTTACCACTTAGACCCCTCATTGCAAAATCGTGATTTTGATAATCAACAAACCACATGTTCTCGCTATCAGTTTTAGTTATCCACTTGGTAGAAAGCCTTCTCAACGCAAATGATAATGTTGCGGATGTTGGTGCTTGCCATGCCTCAGCAGAGTTTATAGTCTCTAAATAATTAACTAACCAATCAAATATTTTATTATTCAATGGTTTTGTATTAACGATAGTGGTCATTGGTACTTTATAAGGTATTCTTTCACCTTCTGTAATTGACCTAAATTCTAATGGAAGATATCCTAACTTATGAAGGTCTTTAAAATGTGATACATCAAATGGCTTATCCATCATTAACATATCAGTCATATCTTTTCCAAATTGGTCAATTTCTTCAATAGGTCTATTAAAGAAATTTTCATCCCAATCTTTTTTCATTTTTCTAGTAGTCATCTGTGATCCAATAACCACTACTTTACCATCGTTTGGACAATTACTATGTTTACCACTTCTTGGTGTAAGGTTTGACTGCATCAAAACACTACCATTTGGTAGCATTGCTTTATGTCCTGTTTTATAGACATCTGTGTAATATATTTCTAAAAAATTCATATTGTTGTTTTTTTATAAGTTATGCTTAATCCCAATTCTTTTGCTATTTTTATTTCTTTACTAACCATCTTATCTTTATTCCACCCTGGTATTTTATAGACTACCATTTCTACACTTTTTTCTATAAAAGCTTTAGATAAAGATAACCAGAGTTCTAAGTCAATGGGTTCTTCCTTAAAATTTAAAAGTGTATGACTATAAGTTACTGGAGAAAATGCTATAACAGATTTCTTATTTAATTCTGCTATGTATAAAGACACCAATGCAAAGTTATTTTCTCTTGTATACGGATTATCGTCAAAATATGGTGAAGAAACAAAAACGATTTTATCTTTAGTATTCATTTTTAAAAATGTCTAGTTGTTTAATTTTCTTAATTTCATATGGGTTATTCTCCATAAATGAATCATCACTTATCTCCGAATAACTGTTAGTTGAGTAAATACCGTCAAAATATTTATTGAGTTCTTTAAACCCTTTAGAAAAAACACCATGTGATACTATTAAATATATTTCAGTATTAAATTCTCTTTTAGGTCTTTTACTTAATATAACTTTAGCAATCTCAATAAATGTTCGCCCACCATCACATATATCATCTATGATAACAAATTTGTTAGCATCTGAATCAATTAATGGTACTTCTGTATGTGATATCTCACCAGTAATTAAGTTTCTTACTTTTGATGCCATAATCACTCTATCTCTATCAAAGATTTTTGCTATACCAAACGCCTTCTTCAAAGCTCCAGCATCAGGTGATATAATACTTGTGTCATTACTATAGATATCTTTAGTGATATCTTTCATAGCAAACATAACTAGTTCTACATTGGATATTTTTATATAATTATTCACACAAGCCTCTATCACATCAGAGTGTGAGTCATAAACACTTACTGATTTATAGTTTTGTAAGTTTATGATTGGTGCAATAACATTTTTTATGTAGTTAGAGCCACCTTCACTAAATTTTCTATCAGATCTACCACCTAGGAAGTATGGTATATATAAGTTTATATTTTTAATACCCATTTCTTTAAGTGATGCAGTTGCACTTATTATAAGTTCTAAATCTTTAAAACTACATAAGCGGCTTTTTATAGTCACATTATCATCTGTGTTTGGTGTTAACACATGTACAATATCAACAGACTGTTGTCCATCAGGAAACCTTGATATTTTATATTTTATTTCTGAATTTTCAGAAGTTAAATCTAAAACTATGTCCATATTTCATTATTTTTTTCCAGAAAGTCTTTCTGAGTTCCTAATTTATCAATTTCAAAGTTATGGACTTCGTGTGAGAAATACTCAAAAGTGAAATCAATATTACTTTTTTCAGACACCATTTGTTTTAAAATTTCTTTTAGCCTTTCCTCATCTAGTAAGTATTTTTTTTCAAGTTCTATTCTGAATAACTTACCACTGTCAATAGGAGTCAATAATTTATCTTTAGATTCATTATTTTTATATACTTGACAGCTTACTATTACCTTTCTTCTCATTTGTTTACGATTTGTATTTTTAATTGTCTTATCTTACACTTAATCCAATGCTTATCTTTAGATGATAATTCTTCATTAGTAATACCTAAGATTTTTTGAAGCTCGTCAGATAAATAAGATTTATTGCTATTTGTATTGTAATTTGGTTCTTCTGTTTGGTCAAAGTCGAATTCGTATGCCATTTTTTATTTTTTATTATAATACTATTTATAGTACTATTTTTTAATTTGTTTAATGTATTATTTTAAAGTATTTATAATTTTCAACCAATTGAATATTTATTAATGTTTAAAATAAATCACCTTACAATACTTGTAGTACCTATATAGTCTTATTTATGAACTAATTAAAATTTCCAGTTAAAAATGTTTTTTAATTCCCTTTTATCTAAATCAGTGAAATTATTAAATCCCCTTTTTATTAGAAAATCCTTCACTACACTATCTTGTTTATCTTTCAATGAATAAGCTATATTTTTGACCTCATCATATGATAGGTTAAAAAATTCTATAACTGGTATCTTATCAATACCTATTTCAATAGCAGCTATAGCTCTATGTCTGCCTTCTTGTGAGGAGGAATCCCTCACTATATAAGGTATTGGGAATTTATCCCCACTCAACATATCCTGAGCATACTTTCTAGCTTTTTCTATTGATACTGCATTGGAGTCAATAGTCTCTTGATATGTTAATCCAAGATTTTCACCAACGTATTTAATATACTCTTTTGGATTCATATACTTTAGTATAGCAGATATATCCTTGCTTAATATAGAATACAATGGGTGCTTAAATTCCACGTGGTCATATATTCGGTTCATGTCAAAGGGATTTATTTTTTGACTAAATTCTTCAAATTTACTTATCATGTTTTATTGATAAGGTTAGAGATTTAAAAATCAATAAATCAATCATATTACTTCTTTTTATTTTTATTACTTTTACTTATAGATTTTATGTTTTCTATAAGTAAACATAATAGTAATACAATAGATGATGCCAATATTTCCATATGAGTATATATTAGTCAAATAACTTATTTCTATAGTTTAAATGTTAAGATAACTTAAAATTATTAAATATATATTATATATCATGATGTTGCATGTTTTTGACTAATATACAGTATTTTAAAACTTAATATTAATCTTCACTTATTGGTTTCAAAACAAGGGAATTAAGTGCTTTTATGAATCCGTCTTTGTAACATAAGTTTATATCTTTATATAAATCAGAATCTATATTAACCAATTTTTCATCTGAAAGATATCTTACATTATAGACAAAATAATAATCATTACTAACAGAATTACTACTATATGTAACAGTCATAATAATCCCATATTTGGTAAATAACCAATTTTTTAAATCCCCTCTTGTAGGTGCTAAAGTATAGTCACTATTTTGAAAGAATTCTACCAAAATAGGAGTTTCGCTCTCATAACCGATTTCATAACCGATTTCAAATCTACTTAATGCAGTTTCTTCATTCTGAGTTCTTCTTATTTTATCTCTCCAAATTGAATATGCCGAGTAACAAGTCTCATTATACTCCTTTTTCTTCGCTAATGCAGCTACATCAAATGATATTACCTTATCCATATTTAAATTAATTTATTAATTTTTAAATCTCTAACCTTATCAATAAAACATCCTAAGTGAACTAAACTTACACCTTCAGAGTAATATCCGTTACTTATACCAAGCCACCTTATTGTGACATAACCTTTAATAGTTGCCATATTGTAGAAACTATATGTATAACTCTCGCCAATACCATCGCCACTTCCTTCATTGGAATTACATTCAGATTTTAATATAGGACTATTTAACAAATCATCTAGACTACCATTTATATCATCTATCACAACATCTTCACAACAATCTTGAATATGCTTCATAGAATATTTATTTCCATCTGATAATAGAAAAACTATCTCATTTTTTTCATTATTAATATTAACGTCTAATATAATCTTTCCTAAAAGTTCATCCATAGGTTACTTTGGTTTTATATTTCTTAATTCTTTTTTATTTCTTGATACTTGTGACTTATCTGCCTCAATACCTTTCTTCTCTAGAAATGAAAAGAAATTTAGCCTAGTTTTTAAATTTTTAACACTGTCCATAATGGTTTTTTTAAATTAATACTTGACAAAAATATAACAAATAAATGTAATAGCCTAATAATCACTAGATTATTTTATGTTATATATATTCTTAATAGATGATATTCTAGATATAATACCCCACCACTGCGTAGAATATAGGTTATGACACTTATACATAAGGTCACTATTATCTACAAATTTACTATAATCTTTTTCACAACCTTCTATACTTCGTTGTTTATTAAAAAGAAATCTACAATAAATCTCATAACTATTCTCTAAAATCATATTTATTTATTTTCGTGCAAATATACAAATAAATATTTGAGTAAAGAAACTATTAATAATATATATCACTATGAGTGCTGGAAGAAGAGTTAATACAAAAAGTAAAAGTTGGGGAACACCTAGTAAATACATAGATGTTATAAAATTATTTTTTGAAGGAACTATTGATTTAGATCCTTGTTCTAATGAGTACTCCATTGTGAACGCTGATATAAATTATATAGTGCCTCAAAATAATGGATTAATAGATTCGTGGAATTATAAAAGAATATTCGTAAATCCCCCATATGGTAGAGACAAGGATAGTTCAACATCCATAAAAGATTGGCTAAGAAGGTGTTTATTTGCCCATAGAGATCATAACTCTGAGGTTATAGCATTAATACCCGTTGCCACAAATTCAAGCCACTGGAAAGAGTTTATATTCCCTAAAGCAAATTCTATATGCTTTCTCTACGATACTAGACTTAAATTTCTAGAAAACGGTCAGAATGGTGGGAAAGGTGCTCCAATGGCATGTTGTTTGGTATATTGGGGCAATGATTATAATAAATTCTATAACTCATTCATAGACTATGGTGCAGTTTTGCCACTAAAAACACTAAAAGATAAGAAAATAGGTAAGTATTAATTCTGTAATAAGGAAAATTCATTCTCATATACACCAATCACACCAGAGTCTATAAGTTTAGACCTAACATAATCTAAATGTACACAAAACAAATTTCCATCATCCTCTTCATAGTATTTTTCCATATCTAGAAATATAGTATCCGAATTGGATAGCAAAGCCACAGATGATAGAATATTAAAAGCATCTTTTCTTTGACTAGATTGTACCATATCCTCAATCATCATTTTGTATTTTTTCATAGTTTGTTTGTTTGTAAGTTATGTTATATGATATTCGTAATTAGTTTTAGGTATTAACAATATTTAACTTTTTCTGGTAAATTAAATATCTTACATATTGCCTTTTTTCTATTATCAATAGAAATATAACGATCATATTCAGCAATTGATTTCTTTAATACCTCACTTATTCTTTGATTAATTACCATTTTGTTTAAACTTATTTTATAATTATAGTATAATGTTTAAGAATGTTTAATTAAGAAAAATATGGCTATATATAAAGAATATAAATACCAGAACAGTAAAGGTTACTCCTCCTATATCGTAAGCAAGAAAACTTTCTGGGGTGGAAAAAAATTAAAGAATTTCCAATAGGTTATGAGTGGGATATGGATCTAAATAAATTAAAAATATCTCTAAACAAATCTAATAAAGAACTAGATTTGTTTTTGGAATTACTTAAATCAAAAAATAACACTATATTCATATCAAATTAAAAATAATACTATGACAAATACAGAAATTAAAAAAGAGCTTTCTAAACAAAAACCCTTAGCAATTTTTAAATACATTAGAAAAGGTGTAGCATATCACTACACAGATTTAAATCAAGATAGAGTTAGTTTTGAGATACCAGTTGATGACATGGGTGATGCAGATTTTAAATCTAGTATGGATGCAAAACTATTAAATAGGTGGATAGTAAATAATGATGAGATATGAGATTATTTGACACAGGTGGTATTGACAATGAAACTGTAGACCTTGATGACGTTGAGATATATTCACACTTGTCAAGCCATTATGAAACATTGCGTAACTTAATGTTTCAGGAAATAGGATACTCATACTGCTATATGAATTATTGGAATAATGATATATATAGTGTATATGATTCACAGAAAGAAAGAATCAATGAACTTATACAATATTTTACTGATAACGAGAAAGATAATAGAGGGGATGTGTTGTGGTTTAAAGAGCAAGTATTTATATTTCAGTGTGAGATAGAAAACATGTGCTAAATTATTTAAAATTATGATAAAAACAATTATTACTAGAATGAATAAAAAATCTAAACTATATGCTATAATATTAGGACTAACATTATTCTTTGTTTCCTCTATATTTACATCATTTGGAATATCACTTATAATAGTGGTATCTAGTGGTGTTATAATATCTATCATAGACCAATTCAAAGAAAATGGCATTATGATACATAACCAAAGATGGAAACCAATATTATATTTATCCTTTGTTATAGTCCCATTAACTATCTTTTTACTAACATTATTTAAATCATGTTAGTAAAAAAAATATTTGCGACTGATAAGTTAAAGCACCTTGTATTAGGACTCTTAATTTACTCTGCACTCACACATTTAGTAAGTCCTCTTATATCACTACTAATCACAGTATTTATAGCAATTGCTAAAGAAGTAATATGGGATAAATTACTAAAAAAAGGAACTCCTGAAATTCTAGATGTTATAATGACAATAATATTCCCATTTTTCTTGTTTCTAATCCAAACTTATCTACTACCACTATGAAAACAAAGCAAGAAAAAAATATAAACGTATTATCATTATTTGACGGGATGTCTTGTGGACAAATAGCTCTTGATCATCTAGGATTTAAGATAGGTAAATACTTTGCATCAGAAATTGAGAAATCATCAATAAAAGTAGCTAGTCATAATTATCCAAATACTATACATATCGGTAATGTTACTAGTATAGATTCTAAAATCCTACCAGATATAGATTTGCTTATGGGTGGTAGTCCATGCACTGACTTCTCTATGGCAGGTTCTAAAAATGGACTTGATGTTAATGAGGTTCAAGTATATAGTTTAGACAAGTATATAGAACTAAAAAACAATGGATTTACCTTCTCAGGGCAGTCATATCTTTTTTGGGAGTTTGTAAGATTATTCAAAGAAACTAAGCCTAAGTATTTTTTACTTGAAAATGTGAAAATGAAGAAAGTTTATGAAGATATTATAACTAAAGAACTAGGTGTAGAGCCAATTATGATTGATAGTGCTTTAGTATCTGCACAGACTAGAAAAAGGCTATACTGGACTAATATACAAAATATCAAACAACCCGAAGATAGATGTATTAATATAGAGGATGTTGTATATGATGATTCATATAAGACATTTACTAATCCAAGAATAGCTTTGTCTAAGAAAGCTACTAAGAACTACGTAAAGTGGGATATATCTGGTAAGGGATATTGGTCTCAACAAGATAGAGCATATTATAGAAATAGTAAAATGTGTACGTTACCCAAATCTAGAGCAGGTAGTAAATTAAATATCGTTGTTGATTATGATAATAATATTTATAGAAGATCACACCCAATAGAGGTAGAGCGATATCAAACAATACCTGATAATTACACGCTAGTTGATGGTGTGAGTAATACTAAACGTCTGGAGATGGTTGGGAATGGTTGGACAATAGATGTTATAAAGCATATTCTTAAATATATGAAGTTTTAAGTCTTATCACCATAAATAAATACAATTGCTATAGTCAACCTATTGACTTTAATCATTCTATTTAAATCAAATCTATTACTCATAACATTTATATTTGTAATTAATAGAATGTTTAATATTTTTTACTATATTTGTAAATAAAAATATACTTATGAGAAAAATGAAAAATATATCGGTTGATAAAGAATACCTTAGAAATCTTTTGAAAAGTGGCAGACAAAAAGCTATTTTCGGATTAGGTGGTTTTTCTGGTAGTACAGCATTAAGTTTTGAAATAGTAAATCACGATGGTTATGTAACAGAAATCTGTGAAGAGTCAGGATATTGTCAATGGACAAATATGAATGGAACAGAAATGATGTCAGTAAATATAAATACTATAACAATTTAAACAAACAAATATGGAAACATCAATTAAGAACCCACTAATATTTTTAATAAACACCGAAAGAAATCAAGAAATGATATCTTCGTTCAACTGTATAGTTGATGTTCTTACACACTCTAGTGGTATAGAAAGTGCTAAAAAAAGTATAGAAACCGATTTGACAATTTATTTCTATGATTATTTTTCTATAATTATAGAAGAAAAGAGTATTAAGGTAATTCAGAAAAAATTTCCAAACCAAAGCTATACAAGTTTTAAGAACAACACAATTTTAATATTTAGTTAAATAAGAAAGAAGTTTGTAATTGTTACTATTAATATATAAGTAATGATTAAAAGTTTTAGATTGTTTAACGAAAGCATACACAATATTCAATATAGCAAAGAAGTTGATGAAGATGGTGATAATATCGAAATAAGTGCTTATTTAGATGGTAGTAGTATTGCTAAGTTATCTTTTGAAATCCTATATGATGCATATGAATATGAATTTAGTGATGACTTCACAGAAGATGAATTTGATGCTATTTATACAGATGTGAGTATTGTTAAGTTATCACACATTGAAGTAAATAAAGATTATATGAGAGAGGGCGTAGCTAAAAAACTTATTAGTTACGGAATAAGCCTTATGATAAAAGAGGGTTATAATGAATTCTTTTTAAATGCATCACCCATGGGCTTCCATGGGATGAGATTACAACCACTTATAGAATTTTATAAATCATTTGGATTTAGAGAAATACTTAATCAGGGAAATAATTCATTAATGGCTTTAGTTATTAAATAAATATTCATAAAGAACTTTATATTCTTGGTAAATTCGATATATTATCTTTCTTGGTGTCATTCGGGACTGATTTTATATTATTACTAGACACAATAACTTCAGTCAGTGATTGATAGTTTTCATTGAGAGTATAAAAATTACCTTGTTTATTTTTTATTCTGTAAATAAGTTCTGGCTCTGAAACTATTTCTGTAATAGTTTCTTCATTCTTATAAGCTATTCTAAATATTGTATTAGCCTGGTTTCTATGTGTTATTATATATTCTTTCATACTTGTCTTATATATTAAAATATTTTTTCCGCTTATATTAAAACATTTGCTTATTTTTTCATATATTTATAGAACTACAAAAACAAAATAAATGGAAAAAATGAGATTAGGAAACCTTATAGATGAGGTTGTAAGTAAATGGAGTTTTGATAACTCTTGGAAAGCATGTGGTGATAGCCACACCTTTCAATGTGATTTAAGTAATCATACAAAAAAAGAAAATTCAATAGCACCATCCATAATAAATGATAAAGCAGTATGGGTGTGTAGACTAACAACTAATGGTGGTGTGTCTTGGAACACTGCCGATATGTCAATTCCAAAGTGGTTATTTGAATATTATATGAAGTATAAGACAAATAAAATATCGGCTAGTCAAATAGAATATAAGATTCACTAAAAAGAGTAGCATTGGATTGTGGTTGTTCAGTTTAAATATATAAGGAAAGTAAAGCAATACAATGTCTTTAAAAAGTATAAAAATGTTTGGTGATTATATTATAGAGAATACGAATAATATAAACACAAATTTCTGGAAATGGTTTGGTGATAGTAAGGTTATAAGTGATAATAAACCAACTGTTTGTTATCATGGTACATCATATAAAGATATAAAGTCATTTAATTATGAGATGATAGGATTAACAACTGGTAATGATGGTCACTATGGATATGGTATGTACTTTTCATATGCTAAGAATGAAGCTAAAATATACGGAGATTATATATACGAGTGTTATATTAAAATAGAAAAACCATTTACTGGAACATTTGAAAATATAAAAGAATTAAAAAAGATAGGGGTAGAAAACATAGATGATATAATAAACACTTCTATTGACTTTGGTTCATTAAAAAACAACTTTTTAGGAAAAAATGATATTGCTATCAAGTTCTTATCATATATAGAAAATAACAACATTAAAAAAGCATGGGAATATGTGTTTAATAATAATGGTGATAGTGATTTTTATAACGATCTTAACGATATTATTGAATATACTACATTAAAAAAACACAATGGTGTTATACCAGATTATGTAATAGATTTCTTGGATAACAACAATATTAATGTTATATTTGAAGAAGGATTTGCTAATGAACAGACACTTCATTGGATAACTGACTTGGGTAATGATAGTAAGAAAGTTACAGATTCTATTATAAGTCTAGGATATGATGGTGTTATATATGGGAGCGAGGTAGTTCCCTTCTATAGTAACCAAATAAAGTCTGTACAAAATCTCGGAAATTGGGATTTAAATAATAATAATATTTATTTATAAACTTTTTAATAATAATTACATACAAAATAAAAATGGTTGCTTACAAACTAATTAGAAAAATGAAAGATGGGACGTTGTCACCACTTTTCATAAACAAGAAAAGTAGAATTCCTTTAAATACCTGGCTAGATGCCGAATCCCATCCTACAAAAGGATTTGCATACAGAAAAGGTTGGCATTGTACTGTAACGCCAAATGCACCACACCTATCTACAAAAGATAGAATATGGGTTGAGGTTGAAGTAGATGATTTTGAATATTATAGGCGACCAGAGTCACAAGGCGGGACATGGATACTTGCACAAAAAATGAGAATTATTGCAGAGTTAGACAATTAATCGATTAATTAAAAAATTATTATATGAACAGAATTGATTCCAAAGAAGTTGCAAAAACAATATCTAATGAAGATCTTAGTATTATGTTTAATAATGCAAAAGCTAGTGTAAAAGACTGGAGGAAAAGAAGTCTTGTGAATAAGTCTATGACAATCGGAGTATCATGGAATATTCTAGCCAAAGATTTTAATATAAACCACGTGTATAATATGTTAATTAAAACAAATATGATTAGAGAGTTTGGAGAGTTTCTCCCAAATACAATTAAGAAACATAAATACAAGAAGGATGAAAGAGAGCCTTATCATGAAAATCCAAAATTTTAGAAATGAGTAAAAGTGTTAGAAAGAAATGGTATAATTTACAACTTTACGTACTAGAAAAAAAGTATAATTTACTAGATAATAGAGTTGATAATGAAGAAGTAAACTATAACGTCTATATATCTACCATAGAAACCATAGACAAAGAAATGTTCATATTAAAGACAAAGATTAACAATTTAAATTAAAAGATGGGTTATAGAACTAGAATAAGTAGAATACCAAAGTCCTTATATAAGGAGATAAGGACTTTGGATAAAGACTCACTAAATAATAAATATCCACAAGAAACTGAACCAGAAGAATATGTTTATATCCCAGTTGATAATTTTATAGAGGAATTATATGAATTTGGTAAATATACTGGATTTTCGCCACCAAAAGGTTCTACCTTACAATTTTTCGATAACGAAGATTTAAATAATGATTATGATAATTCAGATACAACTCTTAATATTGTAACTAAAGATTTCTTTAAATATATCATTGATCATTACTCGGAAGTAGTTAAAGAATATTATAAAGATATGATTACACCATTTTACCCAGATGAGAGGTTTGGTAGATCCGAATTCATCAAATCAATGCAGGTTAGCTATAATTTTGAAAATAATAACTATAATTTTGACTTTACAACAATCACTGAAAGAGAGCAGAATTCATTATATAAAATATTAGAACATATTAAAAGTTTTTCGACAGAGTGGGATGGGATAGAACCCTATGATATAGAAGGTGGTGATAAAATAACAAGTAGTTGGAAAATAGAATATATAATTTTTGAACTTGTTAGGCTATACAAAACATTTGATTGGGATAATGACATGCTAGTATACCACGGAAGCTAATGTTAAATAAAAAATGATAAAGTACCTTAAATGTTTAAATTGGAAAGGATTCTTAATTGTGTTGTTACTTTGCATGATTGGTGCATTGGTAAATGAGAATGTAACTAATTTTTCAGAATGGCTTTTAATTGTTATATTATTTGGAATTCCCATATCTATGTGTGTGTTATTTATTGACAAAACATAATATAAAACTCTCTTTCATATTTTAATATATAATGAAAGAAATATCTTAAATGAAGGAAATAGAGAAAGAGGTAAATGCGAAATTTAAAAACCTAAGAACTATAACTGCTTTGGTTGCATCATTACAATCTCCATCTATGATAGTCACTGGTAAAGGTGGTTTGGGTAAAACTTATAACATTAAACAAACTATCAAGAGTATGGGGATAAGAAAGGCTAACTTTAAGGAGATGGTTGGGTACACAACAGCTAGAGGTTTATATGAAGTCTTATATGATAATAAAGATTCTCTTATATTAATAGACGATTGTGATGAAGCCTTAGAGGATAAAACAAGTATAAGTTTATTGAAAGCAGCACTAGATTCCTATGATGTTAGAACTATAACATGGAATGCAAAGGTGAGTAAAAATAGTAAATATCCAAGTAGTTTTGATTTTACAGGATCTATCATATTTATAACAAATTTAAACGTTGATGATATAGACCAAGCAATACTTTCTAGAAGTATGGTTGTTGATTTAGCAATGACAAATGAAGAAAAATTAGTTAGAATAGAATCTATTTTGAAATTTTTAAATCCAGAATTTTCAATGGAAGTAAAACAAGATGCTCTTAACTATCTTAGAGAAAATGGCAAAACTTTTGATGTGAATTTGAGAACACTAGGTCTTATATCCAAACTAAGATATAACTATCCATATAATTGGCAACAATTATCTAAAACAATGATAAAATAATACATAACAAAATGAGTAAAATACACACTAAATTTAAAATGTTTACCGAAAATGTAGATTCTAAAGAACTCACAAAGGACGAACTAAAGCATATCCTAACTGGATATCTAGACGCTGCTCTTTGGACAGAAGAGGAAAGGTTAGAGGAAGAGGCAGAGGAAGATGGAAAAGACTGTGATATAAGTATTAGTAATGTAACACCTGACTCTATTTATAAAGTTATTAAAGATATCAAAAAACTTATACAGGAATGCCCAGCAGGTGTTGCTGAGGCAATTGATAAAGGTGGTTATGAACAATTAGGACATGATATACATCTAAGTAGCAATGGACATGGTGCTGGATTTTTTGATAGGGGATATGACAATGGTGATTCGTTACAGGAATGTGCTAGGAAATTAGGTGAAACTCATATCTTTATTAATAATGACTGTTCTATTACCATAGAATAATTTAAAGTTGTATATTTGTAAAAATTAAAATATTATGAAATTTGAATTCGCAAAATTTACAGAAGTTACAGACTTCGCATTTAGAGTAAATACCGACTATAAAGAGTCTGGATATACAAGAATATTTATATGTTCAGATACTAATGATTTCTGGCTTGCTAGAGTCCTTAAAAATTATGGTGAAGATTATGAAGAAATTGAGGGATCTTATATCCTAGAACGTGAAAAAATACCCAAAGAACATAAAGGGCAAAGCTTAACAATCTCTAGAACTAGGCAAATTCTCAAAGAAGATACGTTCGAGAATTGGGAATACTTTGTTTTTGATAACATAGAGGATGTTATTGACAGAATTGATGGTGGATTTGGTATCAATAACTTAGAAAAATAACATAATGTTCGATAGAATAGATAAATATCTAACACATGAGTTATCAGAAAAATATGGGTCTTCTTTTGAAAGAAGGGATTATTATGAACTTGAAATATCATATAAGACTCTTCTCAAAGGAAAGGGGAAAGAGACTGGTCTAATGTTCCTTATTGATGTTACTGATAATCACTACATATATATAAATCTATATAAAGAAGGTAATTGCAAAATGGTATTCACGGCAGATGATAATTGTATGACACGAAATATGGACATTAAGCATGTTGAGATTCTATTCCCATTGTTTATAAAGTTAGTAGATGAATTTATCGGATTATGTGAATCTTTTAATAAATTTAATTATAAGGAAGTGTCTAAACAAGAATTAAGAAGTCATTCAATTAAAAGCATAATCGATTAAACATATCAATATATTTTTATATAATACACATGGAAATAATACATGAAATAATACAGGAAAGTGTTAGTGGGGGGTTTTTTAAGTTCCTAGGATATTGGATAATGATAGTAGTTATACTTGGTATACCAGCAAATATAATTAAATATGCAATTAATAGACCTCTTAGACACATGAATATAAGAAAATATGGATATCCACCAAGTCATTGTGATGCCGATGGAGATTTCCTAGAAAAAGAATAGAGATATGTGGGGCAAATTTATAAAATTTTTAACTGCTAGGAATGAAGAAAATAAAGTATCTGAAATAAAAACTACCGAACCAGTTGAAATAGAGAGGAATTGGGAATTATTTGAAGATATAAAACCACCACATGAAGTAGTATTAGGTGCAGTATATGTAAAAAATTTAGGATGGGTAATGGACACATCATGGTGGTATGAAGATAAGAAGTGTTGGATAATCACAGGTGCAGTAGGATCATTACCTTCAAATTTATTATATACACATTGGAAAAGATTGCACTCTTCTGACTTATCTACGAAAGATTGGAAGGTATTTAATAGAAATAAACCACCAAATAGAACTGTACTGGCTACCTGTGATAGTTATGACTGTGGAATAGTCATTGACTCAGTTTTATGGAAAGAGAGTAATCAATGTTGGAGAGTTACTGGAACTGATAAAGATTTAAAAGGACATATGCCATATACACACTGGAGAGAATTACCAATTCATCCAAATAATATAATAAATACCAAATATGAGAAAATATAAACTAAATCCATTAGAACACGGTTTCGAATCGATAAAAAAATACCCAGAATTATCAATAAAATATCCAATTGATAGTGATTCATACTTTGTCAAAGTTGTGTGTTATGATAATGCTAAGGAATTAACATACTGGTATATTATTCTTAACCAATCTACGTGGGATGATAGAATTTTCTTAAGTGAAGGTTCGTATGATTTCAATAGAGATCCAGATTATGAATCACAAAATAAAGATAGGATTGTATATGGTGGACTTGTATCCAATGATGACTTCTTTAAGAACCTACTTACCCATCTTATGGGAACAACAGTTACTGATAGCGTATATGAACTACACATTAGCTAAAGACTAATGTGTTTCGGGTTTCATAGAGTTTGCTTTATCACTAAAGTCTTATTTACTCTCCACCTTTGTAATGGCAAGTCCCTTACCATATATTTATTTAATTAGGACTAACACATCCAGTTAAGGTAGGCATCCATTAACATATATATTAATAAGTTTACCTTCCCTATTGGCATTTTAGATTTTATTTGTATATTTGCCTATGTCTAACATCACATCGACTGAAGACCAATGTGCTTTACGACATAATTAATAAGGAAGGTATGAGCAGATATGATAGTAATATTGGGGAACAAATGAGATTTGAATTTAAAAAAGAATACAATGACTGACATGATTATTAGATATTTAAAAGATAAGAAATGGTTTAGAAAATTAATTGCTAAACATTTCTATACAAATGACCAAATTGAAGGATGTTTCTGGTATGGATTCTGGTTATCAAAAGCACAAGATACCTCGGTTGAGAGATTGGATGATGATAGAATTACTTTAGAACTAAAGAAATATTTAAAAAGACTAGATAGTGTTAATAAGGATGAAGATATAGATTGGGACTAATATTTGAAAATATACATGTAAACAGTTATGAATTATAATATATAAGTAAAAATAATAAAACAATGGCAATAAAAACTAAATTTTCAGATTACATAAAAGAAGATGTAGCTGATAGAAAAGAATTAAGATCAGTAACTGTTAAATATAGTGGTGGTGCTGAGATAACAACTAGCATGGCAAGCCATCTAACCGATAAAGAAATCGAAAAATATTTCGAAATTGGTAAAGAATTTAATGTAGGTAGTGTTGATGATGATATGCAAAAAGTAGTTGATGTTAAAATAAATAAATAGTATAATTATACCATTTATTATTAGTACATTTGTATAACAAATATTTAACCTTAAAATACAACTATGGATAATAGAATATTAATAAACATTTGTTCATTTATTCCTTTTTTTGGGATAATTATATCTCTGATGAGCAAAATAGATTTTGTATCAAAACCTATTTTCGCATTATATCACCTAGTATCATGTTTGTTTATAACATATGTATACATACTACACATTCTTTCAATATGAAAAAGTTAGATAGATACGTTAAAGTGAAGGGACATTCTAATTGGTTTTTAGTATACGAGCATGGTGGTAATAAATCACAAGACTTATCATCTATGCAAGAAAAGCTCCTAAGAAGCCAAGTTTGTTCTTTACACGATGATGATATTAAGCAAGACCTCAGACATAGGCTTGTTATGTTGGCTACTCATACTTTAGATTACGATGATATAGCTGAAAGATTTGGTACTATATTAATACGCCCTAGTGGAACTTATACTTTATTGAGAGGTAGTGAGGTAGAAAAAGAAAAATATGATAATAGCTTCCCTATCGATAATTTTTCAGATATTGTAATATGCGAAAATGATGAGAAGGCAGAATATAAATGGGTTGAATATCTTAAGAAAAGGTTTCCGAATGAAGAGATAACAACAATTAATTATTTTGATTTAAGAAATTCCAAAGAAATAGAAAAATACTTTGAAGCTGCTAAATATATAACCTTCTCAACAACGTTCAGTAATTTAGAATGGTTTGAAAAAATGGTGAAATTATCCAATGATAAGCATAAAATAATAGGTTACTGTCATGATGGAAGCAAGTGGTCTGATATACCAAATATTAATAATCTTGAAATAGTAAAAAGTTTATGATTTAGTTTAATTATTTAGTGTATATTTGTACAATAGAAACAACTTAAATAACTATACTATGACTGCTACAATATCAAAGGCTCAATTAAAAAAAGAAAAAGAAATCAATACAAGGCTATACTCTTTAGTTTCTAGTACTATAGTAGATTTTAAAGATAGTTTTTTAGAGTCATTTGTAGATTTTAGAATAAAAGAAATAGAGAATAATATCACAAGACTACAGGATAAGAAAATAAATTGGACTCCAACAAGGTATGAGACAACTATACCAGATTTTGATACTTATATATCTAGGATTGAGAAAAAGCTATCTAATAAAAATATTTTGGTATTAGAGTTTATAACAGAAGCGGATAAAAATTTCGAGTCTAAACTTAACTCATTAGTATCTAAACTAGTTGAGTATAAGTTCACAACACGATATTTAAGTGTTAAGAAAATATCAAATGCTGGTTCTGAGTTTTCGTTTCTAGTATCAAATCAAGAAATAGAGGTTGAAGCTCGTGTTATATTTGCGTGTGGAGATATAAATGTTCCTCACTATAGATTCATAACTACGAAAAGGAATCTATAATAATATTTTTTATAATGGGAATAAAACAAAATACATCTTTATATATTTTGTTTTATATCATTGAGCGTAAAACACACAAGTCTTTAGCTTGTGTGATGTAAGCGAATGAAAATATTTTAGCCTTGACTTAATATATATTGTTTAATAGTATTTGGATTTGCTTCTCCAATGGAACAAACGAAATAACCATCTGGTCAAAATGTTTTTTTCAATCCAGAAATATGTGTACAGATAATTTTTATGGACAGAACGCCATATATGATATATACTTTCTTGTTTTAACTTTCTAACAATTGATGTAATAGATAACCGAGGTATATATCTAATTAAGAA
>Ga0136558_1000025_pt1 | contig 90225 bp, 128 predicted proteins | sample AntRauTorckE6833_FD_101391 | JGI IMG/M metagenome (GOLD analysis project Ga0136558, IMG submission 101391) | Saline lake microbial communities from Rauer Islands, Antarctica - Metagenome Torckler E6 #833 | ecosystem: Environmental > Aquatic > Non-marine Saline and Alkaline > Saline | place...
ATCCAAATTAGGCATCTCTAAATCGTTATCTCTAATAAATGTTTGAAGCCTATCTAACATAACAGTATCTCTGTTTCTAACTATTTCATAGTCGTTAAAATCTTCTATCATAAAGCTATCAGCATTATCAATGAAAGTATGTACTAATAAATCTACTGGATTTTCCTCTATATCTATTCTACCATTTACTTCTGGGAAATGTTCTAAGTCTTTTAATTCATTAGTAAAGCAATAAAAATCACCACCTACTGTTTGCGGACAACCTTCTAATGTCTCTAATTCATTAGTAAAGCAATAAAAATCACCATTTACTGTTTTTGGACAACCTTCTAATGATTTTAATTTATTACGATTACAATGAAAACCACCATCTACATAGTTAAATTTAAGTGGCAAGTGTTCTAAATTTTTATTATATAAGCCAATAGATCCATCAACATCAATACTTAAATCATCATTAATAGTGTAATTTTCTATTTTGTAATATTCACACACTTTTACAACTTCCTCTCTTGTAGTTGGGAAGTTATGACTAACACTCTCGAATATTTTATAGGGTTTTATATGTTTCATTCTATTCTATTATTTTATAGTGTTCTTTGATGTCTTCCAAGTTAGGCATTTCTAAATCGTTATCCCTAATGAAGGTCTGAAGTCTATCTAACATAACAGTATCACCATTTCTAACAATCTCATAATCTACAAAATCTTCGATCATAAAGCTATCAGCAGTTTCGATAAAAGTATGTACTAATAAATCTACTGGATTTCCCCTTATGGCTATAATACCATTTACTTCTGGGAAGTGTTCCAAATCTGTTAATTTATTAAATTTACAGTTAAAGCCACCACTTACTGTTTGTGGACAACCTTTTAATGTCGTTAATTCATTATCATCACATAGAAAATTAGCATTCACTACTGATGGACTACCTTCTAGTGTTTCTAATTCATTAAAGCTACAATAAAAATCCATTCCTATTGTTTGTGGGCAACCTTTTAATGATTTTAATTCATTTTGAGAGCAATCAAAAACCCCATCTACCGTTTGTGGACACCCTTCTAATGTTTTTAAGTTGTTATAATCACAATTAAAATAACCATTTACATAATTAAATTTAAGCGGTAAGTATTCTAAATTTTTACTATATAATTCAACATCACCATCAACATCAATACTTAAATCATCATTAATAGTGTAGCTATATATTTTATATCTTCTACATACCTTTATAACTTCTTCTCTTGTAGTTGGGAAGTTAGGACTTTTATTCTCGAATATTTTATAAGGTTTTATATGTTTCATTCTATTCTATTATTTTATATTCTTTTTTAATTTCTTCCAAATCAGGCATTTCTAAATCGTTATCTCTTATAAAAGTTTGAAGCCTATCTAGCATAACAGTATCTCTGTTTCTGACTATTTCATAATCTACAAAGTCTTCTATCATAAAGCTATCAGCTTTTTTAATAAAGGTATACACTAATAAATTTACTGTGTTTTCAAATATGTCTATTCTACTATTTACTTCTGGGAAATGTTCTAAATCTTTTAATTCATTATGAGAACAAGAAAAATTACCACCTACTGTTTGTGGGCTACCTTTTAATGTCTTTAATTCATTATGTATACAACGAAAAGTACCACCTACTGTTTGTGGGCTAAATTCTAATGTTTTTAATTCATTATTAGAACAACTAAAACGACCATTTATTGTTCGTGGGCTACCTTCTAATGTTTTTAATTGATTAAAAGAACAGTTAAAAGTTCCACCCACTTTTTCTGGACAACCCTCTAATGATTTTAATTCATTAAAATGACAATCAAAGCTACCCTCTATATAATTAAATTTAAGTGGTAAGTATTCTAAGCTTTGACCATCTAAATAAACATCACCATCAACATCAATACTTAAATCATCATTAATACTATATTTTTCTATTTTATATTTTTCACAAACTTCTATAACTTCCTCTCTTGTAGTTGGGAAGTTAGGACTAGCACTCTCGAATATCTTGTAAGATTTTATGTGTTTCATAGAGTATATATTAAATTAAACTATTTAATATATCCCTAGTAGTTTATTATAATTATTTCCTCTGTCTTCTTATTACCGCTTCTAGATACTTTGTTATAATTGTGTTCTATCTTTTTTACTGAATAACCATCCTTTATTAATTCATCTAGTAAAAAGCAAGATTTATTATCATGTTTTAAAGAACCAGAAACCATAAATGAAGAACCACTCGAATCTATATTTTTCAGATATTCATATAGCTTCTGGTCATCATCCTTTTCCCAATAAGCATTATAACCAGCTTCTGTATTTGAATATGGTGGATCACAATATAACATTACTTTATCAGATGATATTTTAACATCACTAAAGCTTTTAGAAGTATATCTTATCTTATGTCCATATTTTCTTAATTCTGTTTTGAACTCATTAACTTTATTATCTGTGTTAGGATTCCATCCCCTATTCCCATAAGTTTGATTGTATAGAAATTTCTTATTGAATCTCATCATATTATTTGTTGATGATAGCATTAATGCCCATAATTTAGAAGGTGTTTTATGTTCATTATAAGAGCTTCTAAGCGACAGAAATCCTTCTTTGTTATCTTTACCAGGACATAATGCTTTTGTATCTTCTATAATGCTATCATCTACTAATATAAGCTTATGTATGTCTATTAAATCTTCTATTATATCATTTGCTAATATTTTGTCGTAATGTTCTAGTATATTTGTATAAACAGAACCACCACCACAAAATAAGTCACAAAAGTATGGCTTATTATAATCCATCTCTGGTATTATCTGATTTAGTATCTTAAATTTACTACCTGTATAATTAAAAGGTGTCTTAATATAATTATCCATTTATTTCATTTTTTATAGAATTCCACATTGGTTTCATCACAACATTATAACAAGTGATACAAAGGTCTATATCATCACTCACTCCACTAATCTGTTCTAGATTACCATCATCATTAATAACAGAATACCCATCTAAAGGATTGTCGTCTTTAATATGTCTATAAATAGGGATAGTTAATAGTCTATTCCCTTTAGTATCTTTTTTACATTTATCACAAAAGTATCTTACCATAATTATTTTATATTAAAATGATTTCTTAATGTTTCTTTAGCCATTTCCCTTTCTTTTATAATATACCTAGCACTCCCACTAGATTTTATTATACCAAGACCTAATAACACTTTCATAAAGTCCTTTATATCCTTGGGTAGTATGATTATATCATTTACTTTACAAGTGTCTATTATTGATTTGTTAGATGGTAATTTCTCATTCATCTTAGTCTCACTAGACACGATATTTGATAGTATCTCATCATATAATAACCATTTCTGATATTTTGGATCTTTTTCTATCTTTTTTCTAAATTCTTTATAAGACCTAAATCTATAGTATTGGTTGAAATAGACACCACCTAATATAATAAGTTCTATAAATGTTGACAATATGATAAAAAGGAAAGAGTTATCTGAATTCTTTTCTTTTTCTTTAGAAGATTTGTTAGTCAGTGAATTACTTTTTGCATCTACCCTAGTCTTAAACTCTTCTTTGAGTTCGTCTATCTCTTCTTTGTTTATACTAATCTGTTCTAAGTTTACCTTTTTGTTACTTCTAATATTTTCTTTAGCAGATATATAATTACCTGGTAGTTCAGCTGCTTCTTCATCAAATTTTATGTTTTGATTAAACAATATTTTATTCCTATTCTCAATAACACCTATCTTAGTATCATAGATAGTAGTTAAACTATCTCTATAAACATCTAGTTTATTCACCGTCTTAACTTCTATTTCATCAGACTTTAATGAAAACTTTTTAGCACCACTCAAGGATGAATAAAATGATAAAAATATAAGCAATACACTTAATATTGCCAATGGTAAGGCAGTCTTTTTTATTGTATTATCCTTTAGGGATTGAATGGAAAACTTGTCAAATATATCTCTTTTTAGAAGTTCCACACCTATTAATATAATTAACGATGCTGCAACAACTAGTGCTTGGTTATCACCAATTGGCCCAGATAATATATCGGACATAAAGAAATAAGCAAGGAATATTGATGTCATATTACCAAAGTATGACAACCCCTTCATTATTTTGTTTATGTTGCTATAACTAGTATTAAAACTATAGTTATTCATCTGTTGATCTAATTCTTTAAATTTTTCTACTTTCATCTATTTTTAATATTTAGTTTACCTTTCCAACGCTCTGAAAGTGTTAGCTTTCTAGATTCAAATTGGTCTATATAGTTTTTTTTATCAGCTAGTTCCGTTTTAACATCTATCATTTTTTTACTTATTGACTTTAAATCATCTTTTAAGTTCATAAGTTCTGCACCTTTCTCACTCTTAGCGTTTTCCATTCTACCATGTAAGATTCTATAGAAGTATTTAAACCTAAAGAGTAAATAAGTTAAATCTTCTGGTTTTAAATCTTCTTCGTAGTCTGAGTTCATAAGAAAGTCTAGTAATTCCTTATCGTTTAAATCTTTAATCATATTTACGTATATATATATATATTTGGATTTGTTTAGGTATTCTGTGAAAAAAGTCAAAATTCATTTTTTAGTTTTTATATATAAGGTTAAAATTATAACACAAATGGATAAAGATATAAAGCACATAAAGGATATTAATTATATTCTTTTAATAAATTGGTTTCTTACATCATCTTGTCTTTCATCTTCTAACTTTAAATCTATAAGTTTAATCAGAAATTACCTAAGACATGAAATGAATATTGTATTAAGCAATCACTATATTGAAGAAGATATAAAAGAACTCCAAGAGACAGAGGCAGAAGTAAAACCTAAATTAAGTTAACGGTTTCTGTTCTTGACCACCATCACTTTCTTTATCATTATCTATCTCATCATAAGGCTCTACATTATCAAACACACCATTTTCTTGCTCTTTTTCTATGAGTTGGTTTATGTAATTTGCCCTACGTCTCTCTACATCTTTCTTATCTTGCTCTTTTTTAGAATTTCTTTTATGAACTTTTGATTTGTGTTCTTTTCTATTTTTACTTTTTGGCATAATAAATATTTTATTGTTATATACATATTTATTAAAATGTTTAGGAGAAGTTACATAAAAAATATATACAGTATGTCATATAATAAACTTTTACAAGATATAACTTCAATAGAAGGGGAGCTAGGCTCAGCTATTCCTGGTTTTGATATAAACCAGTTCTTATTAGATGACAAAGAAATAGTTAAAAAGCTTATAGCTGACGAAAATCCCGCAATGCCACCAGCAGACATAGAACTTATGACAGATGGTTTTAAAAATCTAGGAACTAACACAGATGCTACGGACGAGGAAGCCCAAGACACAGCTTCTAGACCAAGTTTAGGTCTTACCTCACAAGGAATATCACAGAGTGAAGACCAACTAACTAATCTATCAGAATTGGGTGATACACCTTTTAAAAAAAATCTTATTGATGAGTCTATAAAAAAACAAGTAGACACACAAAAACAATATCCACTTACAGAAGATTCACCATACTATAAAAAAGCAAGAAGCCTTAAAGCAACTATAAAACAAAAAATAATGGAATTTGTTAGAAAGGTAGTAGAACTCGTGAAAGAAATAGCTTTTGCAGTTGTTACAATCGGAACAAGTATATCAGGTGGTGTTGGTATGTTAGCACCATTTGCATTTAATGTGCCTGGTATGATTACTATGATATTAGATATAATAATGCTACTTTTGTCATTAAAATCAAAGGCATTAGATGCTTTATCTATATTCCCCTTTTTTTCTGTACTCAATGTTCTTTGTTCAGAAGCCGCACTAAACACTATATCAGCTATACTAAGTAAATTATATAGAATTTTAAAAAATTCTATATTGTCTATACTTCTTTCAATAGAGGATTTTATAAAAAGAGCTATATCAGCTATAAAAAATAGTACCTCTAGCGACAAAGAAGGTAGAAGGGCTAGAACAATAGCTAGAAGATTACGCTCTATGGAATATCTGCCCAATAATGACTTTGTGCGTGTTGATGAGGATGATATAGATGAGGTTGAGAGGATATTAGAAGATTGGGAAGTTGTTAAAACTGGTAAATATATAGACCAGACTAAGATAGAAGCAACACTAGGAGAGGTTAAGAGAAAAGTTAGTATAGATGAATTACTTAAAGAATTAGATAATTTAGATAATGTGGTAGTTAATGTTAAAGATTTAACTGGTATATCTGGTGACTTTGAAGAGAATGTAAATGAGGATATAGTTGTCTTTGATGTTGAGCTACCAAATGGGGAGAAGATAATCGGTCTATCAGAAGAAGAATTAGATGGTTTAAGATCAACTTATAATGTGATATTTTCAGAGAATACTAGATATACAAGAACAGATGGTTCTAACAATATTACTATAAGAATTTAATATATATCATATGGAAAAAAACATAAAAACATTCGAATCGTATAATAGTGACTACAAAAGAGTAATACCTAGAGATTTCTTTAATGAAAGTAAATTACTTAAATGTATGGGTGTCCTAGCTCTTAAAATATTAGACCATCAATTACCAGAAGGTATAAGTATAATCATAGAAGAAAGTGGTGAGCCTTTTGAAATAGATTTAGGTAGTGATGGTCTTTATGTATCAAATTACCATATTACTGTAAATGGAGAGGATGTCATTATGAAAACCACATACAACTCTAAGTCAAGTTTTCCATTTATGTGTGAAATAGGTTATGACGAAGTCCCAGTTTTTGATGATAATGGTGACTTTGATGAAGAATTCATAGAAATGTTTTCACAAGAGCAGTAATTAGTTATTGTTCTTTAAACGTTTGCTTTTTAGATACTAAATAGTTAAAATTTTTAGAAATATCAAAACTATACTTAGCATTCAATTTACCAGACATCTCACCACCAGCAAACTTTATATCAATGTCTAAATCTAATAATTTATCAGTATCCATTTCGACTCTTATAACAATCCCAAAATTATTATCATCTTCAGAATCAGTTGTAAAATCTACGTGATAGTCAAACATTATATCTAAATCATCAAAATATCTTCTAAAGAATTGTCTAGAAGGTATCATCTCGAATGATTTACCCTTATCTAAGTAATAAATATTTCTTTCTTCGCAACCTAATTTTTCAACAATTATTTTAAATAACTTCATTTTCAGTTCACCAGTTGCTAGTTTGAAATTATTATCTAGTTTATCGATGTCATCTAGATAGTTTTCTTTGAAAGAATCAGTAAATAACTTTTCTAGTATTTTAGAGTTGAGCAAAACAACTTTTGTCTCATTCCACTTTTTAGTTACTAATTCTTCATCTTTAAAAAACATTTTCTTATCCTTCCAAACTTCTATTAATAAATCAGAAAGATTAAGTATGTTTCTATCAAACTCTTTCATATATTCCCCAAGGTGTCTATATCTAGAATCATTGTGTCTTATCGAAAAGAAATCAAAATATCCTATTTTATCAATATTTTTTGTGTCTATGAATTTTTCAATATGAGATTGTATATTTTTATTTACATTCTCATAAATTAGTGTAATCCATTCTTGTGTTAGCATTGACCATTTTTCAAGATAATCACCCTTGAATAGATTATCTAAATCATTACCTATTAATTCTTCTGATAGCTTATTAAATGATGCTGTTTTTGTTTTTGATAAGCTTTTATCAAGGAAGAAAGAGAATTGTCTACCATCATTTAACTCAACAACGATATCTTCACCATATTCATCTGTCTTGTTTGGTCCTAACCAATATACTTTCTTTATTCTACTCTCTTCTAGCTTTTCCTCTGCTAAAAGTTTATCAATAATACTTCTAGCAGTAGTTCTTGAATCTACTAACAACTTCCAGTCTTTCTCTATATCAAACTTAACACCTTCAAAATGTTCGATTACTTTGGATATTTCATCATCTTTTTGACATTTACCATCAATGTACTTACCTAACTCTAATCTATTCTTAGTAATTAATAGATTTTTTAAATCAGTTAGGAATACATCAGAATTTGACGAATATCTAGCCTTTATACCTTTGTCTAGTAAATCATCTAAAAACGTATTGTTAAGAAGTACCATTGAAGTACATATTTCTTTAACTAAATTTTTATTTGAATATGATTTACTCTCTTTGAATATCTCGTAATTTCTAATCCATTTCATCTAATTATAAATATGTTTTCTTTATATATTAAAATACCATTGTTGTTTTTAAAAATTAATATATATCTTTACAACCAATTATACATATGAGATATATCAAGGACTACAATAGCTATAAAGAATCAATTCAATTCAATTTTGAATATGAACATTTTGATGATTTAATGGAATCACTAAATATATGGCATGATTCATTAATAAGTTCTATAAATGCAGAAGAAGTTAACATATTTACTACACTAGACCTACCAACAGATGTGTATGTTGATAATTTAGATATTGAATTTCTATCGGATAATATAGAATTTATAAATTCTTTGTCTAGCATAGGACTTAAGAAGTCTGATGTTAAGAATAGTGATGATTTTCAAACATTTTTAAATAAAGCCTGTAAATTTATGTTCATATATGACATGAATGCTAATGAATTAGAAAACCCAGACTATATGTTATTCCAAACATGGAATTCTTCTTTGGATAGATGGGAAGATGCTAAGATGTATAAAGTAAATGATGATGTTAAAAAGTTTTATGAAAAGTTAACATCTAGAAGTATCGAGATTATTGATGGTGATGAGAGATATATATACCAAACATCAAATGGTAGTGAATGGGATTTACAAAACACAGATGCTATGAACGATATTTATCTAAAAACATTTAGAAAAGATGAATTACAAATACTTTTAAACGAAAGAAAGGCTAAAGTGTCAATTATATAATTAGTTTTAGTATATTTACCATCCTATGAAAAGAATAGCAAAATACAGAAGAACATTCATCACCATATCTATTATGTGGTTTATCATTTCTAGTAACTCTGTGAATGGTTATAACGTAATTACCAATATTTCGATAGCTTGTATATTTTCAAGTTGTCTTATACTTCTTTTCTCATATATGAACGATATAGGTGATGTTTAATTATTTAAAATTAACAGAGCCTTTTAGTTTCTCTAAAACTTTTCTTTCTTCTCCGTTTATATCAGCTGGAATTCTTATTTTTATACTAACATACATATTTCCCATACCATAGTTCACATCAGGTATTCCTTTACCAGAGAATCTAGCCACGTGTCCATCTTTAGTACCTGGGTTTATATTTAATTTAATTGTGCCTCTTGGTGTTTTTACCTCAACTTCATTACCTAGTATAGCATCTATTACATTTATCTCTTTGTTTATAAGTATATTATTGTTATCCCTGGTGAAATAATCTTCTTTTATTTCATCAATAAAAATATGTAAATCCCCCGCTATACCATTCTTAGCATAGTTGCCGTACCCACTCATACCTATCTTCATACCAGATGTAACACCTGCTGGTATGTCAACATCTAGTTTTTCTGATTCTTCTTTAGTACCTAGACCACCACAGTCTTTACACTTGTTTTTTATTTGAGTACCATCTCCATCACATTCAGAACATATTACTTGTTGCCTCATACTACCAAATGGTGTTTCTTGTATGATTATTTTATATCCACTACCACTACATTTATTACAAGAAGAACTTTCATTACCACCTTTACCAGAACAAGTGTTACAATGTTTCCTTCTATTATACTTTAATGTTTTATTCACACCATTTAGTATATCTTCTATTGTTAAACTGACCTTTAGTCTAAGATTAGAACCTTTCTTTTTAGGTTGTGTAGAATTGTTATATCTTTGTTTTGAATAATTCCCAAAAACATCACCGAATTGATTGAATATGTCTTCAAAACCAAATCCATGGCCTTGGCTGGAACTTTGACCAGTATTAGAGTTTCCACTAGTTCCAAATCTGTCATAATTATTTCTTTTAGATTCATCCTTTAGTGTATCATAAGCCTCAGCTGCTTTTTTGAAATTCCCCTCTGCTTCTATATCATCTGGGTTTTTATCAGGATGATATTTTAAAGCCATCTTTCTATATGCTTTCTTTATTTCATCTTGACTTGCGTTTTTGTCAATTCCTAGTGTTTCGTAATAGTTATCTTTCATTTTAAAATATTTTTTAATTTAATTGCTCTTATTATTGAATTTGTATTGCTATCAAGTACTATGTCAAAGTATCTACTATACTTCAAAACCATAGTTCCATCTTTTTTTATAGTTAGTTTAAATCCAAGTGAGTTTAAATGGGATTCTACTTCTTGTTTTGTAGGTACATTACCACCACAATAATAAGACGATTCGAATAAGTTTTCAAATATTATTTTAAACTTATTCATGTATATTTCAGCATTAGTTTCACAACGTTTCCTAGTAGTATAATTAATAGAAATATTAGTTGATTTAAGCTTCCAATTTTTTAGTTTGCTCATGCTTGTTACTTACTTCTGTTTATTTGTTTCAATTTTGCATTTCTAATCTCCATTTTTACATCTTTGCAATTTAAGACACGATCTATCAAGTAGCATATATAATCATCCGCTATAACACTAACATGAGTAACCGTCTTATCTATATAATCAAATCTTTCAAAAGATCCTCTAGTCTTATCTATGACTTCTATAAAATGATCAAAGAAATCATCAGCATTAAACATTATTTGATATAGCTTTAATGTTTCATCTCTATCTCTAGATGTATATTCGAAATATGTTGGAATGTTTATATAAACAGAAGACCACACCTTTCTATATGTGGGTAATATAAGATCTATGATTTTATCATCTTCACCATCGTATATACTAATATTATATAAAACGTCAGATAAGTCACACATCCTTTTATCTATTAAGTAGTTTATATCGTCTATGAAGTCAGAGGTATTTACAATACCTGTACACAAAGAATCTATTATAATTTGCCTTTTCATTTGACTTTTATCTAAATCTTCCATAATTTATTCCCCATCACATTTACCCAAGATTATCTTAGGATATCTTATTATCTCATCATTCATTATATAACCATTTGATACAACTTCATATATGCCATGCTTTTCACAATCAACAATACTTATAACCTCATGTATATCAACATCATATTGCTTATTCTTAACCTTTTCAAGACCTATACTTTTAAAGGAATTATCAAGTTTTTTTAACATTGATTGGAAGTTTCTTCTAGCCTCTTCGCTTATAGTCTTTTCAACTGCAATAGATAGTTCATTATGTATATCAAGAACAGATTCAAGAGTTTTTAATTGAACTTCTTTTTTAAGTTGTTCTTTCTGTTTACTAACACGTTTTTTGAAATTTTCTAGTTCTGCAAGTGTCCTAATATATTTTTCATTATAAGAAGAAGAGTATTCCTCTATGAGTTCATTAAGGTTAATTTCTCCACCATCATCTTTTATGATAGTTAATTTTATTGAGTTATCATCTATGACTCCCCGATCCCTTAAAAATTTAGTTATATCTTCCATAGTTTATTATTTTTATTTATTTTGATAGGTACTTTTCTGCATCTAATGCCGCCATACATCCAGTACCTGCGGCTGTTATAGCTTGTCTATATTTTTTGTCTTGTACATCACCGCATGCAAATACACCATCTATACTAGTTTCGGTACTTTTAGGCTTAGTTATTATGTATCCATCATCGTCTAAATCAATTATATTTTTGAATATTTCTGTGCTTGGATTATGTCCAATGGCAACAAAGACACCATCACACTGAAGCACATCTCCTGAACCTATCCTTACACCAGTAACACCCTTATTTTCCTCACCTAATATTTCTTCAATATGTGTATTAAAATGAACTATTATCTTGTCATTATCAAACAAACGATTTTGCATTATTTTGGATGCCTTCATATCATTCCCTCTAACTAAAACTATCACAGACTTGCATATGTTAGAAAGATAAAGGGCTTCCTCGGCAGCGGTATCTCCGCCTCCAATCACGATAACTGTAAGGTCTTTATAAAAGAACCCATCACATGTTGCACATGATGAGACACCCATTCCTCTATATTTAGTCTCGGATTCAATACCTAACCATTTGGTTTCTGCACCAGTTGATATTATTATTGACTTAGCTTTATATGCTGTACCTCTATGGTCTTTTATAACGTAGGGATATTGTGAAGTGTCAACATATTCAATATAGGATTCTATGATTTCAGTGCCAAACTTTTCTGCTTGATATCTAAAATCTTCCATCATTTTTGGACCAGTTACTGGCTCTCTATATCCTGGGAAGTTTTCAACATCATTTGTATCAGTTAATTGCCCTCCTATTTTCTGCCCAGTTATCATTAGTGGTTTTAAACCAGCTCTTGCTGCATACAATGCAGCAGTATATCCTGCTGGTCCAGAACCTATTATTATCACACTCTTTTCATTTTCCATATTAGTAATTAAATTTTAGAAGCTTTTTAACGTTATTAGTTGTATAGAATTCGCTCACAAAGTTTCTTTCAGATATAGTATGAATTTCAAGATTATCTATCTTAACCTTCATGTTATCTATATAAACTCTGAGTTCCCCTAATGGTACTAACCAGTAATCATTGGGGTTCCAATAATCGGGAAATTTGTTTAAAAACTTTTCTAATGCAAAATCTAATGTTTTCTTTCTGATCATTAGTGTTTTTTCTTGCTTTGAAGACTTGTTGCTAAGTATCTCTGTTATGTATGTATTAAACTTGTGTATTAGATTGTTAGTCTCAATAACTTTTAGAAGACCGATGACAAGTGCATCATTTTCGGACATATCAATCTCTTCATTGTCCTCTAATAATTTATGGGCATCCTTGTCTGAACCAATAATGTAATATACATAGGAATCCCAACACCCTCTTTTTATTATATCATCTGGTGTAATTAAAATTTTCATATATGTATTTATTTTTATATTATAACATAAAATGGTATAAAAGTTTAATATTATAGGTTCTTATTTATATTTTTTAGTATATTTGCACGAATATTAACCACATACAAATAATGGAACTGGAACAAAAGATAGAATTGAATAAAGAAATAAGAACTTATAAAGGAGAAAATACCTTCTTAACATCCTTAAAAAAGCAATTAAAGAGTAATAAATACTTAGAAAAAGTTAATATTGGCAAGCGAAATATAAGAATACTAAGCGAAAGGCAGTATAAGACTGCTAAATCATTATTAAAAGACTTAAACTAAATATAAATTGAAAAAAGCAAAAATGAGAAAGAAGAGTAAAAGATTTTTAGAGAATTATCTAAACACACATTCACCATCTGGTAATGAAAAAGAAGCACAAGATGTATGGGAAGAATATTTGTCTAAATTTATAGACAGAGAAAACATACACAGAGATGTTTATCATAGTTCATATGGCATTATAAGATGTGGTAAACCAGATGCAAAAAAAGTTGTCATAGAGGCACATGTTGATGAAATTGGATGGATGATTTCACATATAGAAGATAGTGGATTATTAAGAGTTAAGAGAAACGGTGGTAGTGATAATATGATTGCACCATCAAGACCAGTAATTATACACCACCATAATGGAAACACTTCTAATGGTGTATTTGGGTGGGCTGCTATTCATACTAGAAACAATAGTGTTGAAAATGGCCCTGATCAACACGAACTTTATATTGACTTAGGATTAAAAGATAAGGATGCCGTTTTGGAAAGTGGTGTTGAAGTGGGTAATCTGATTACAAATGATACTAAATTCTCTATGATTGGAGATTACTACACTTGTAAAAGTGTGGATAACAAGATTGGTGGATTTATTATTGCAGAGGTAGCAAGGCTTGTTGTTAGTAAAAAAATACAACTTGATTTTGACCTTTATGTCGTGAATTCTTCCCAAGAAGAAGTTGGACTAGAGGGTGCAAATCATATGGCCAAGAAAATAAGACCTAATTTAGCATTAGTGCATGATGTTTGCCACAACACAACGACACCTTCTTATAATAAAGCTAAGCACGGTGATGTTATAGGTGGTAAGGGACCAAGTGTCCATTATACACACCAGAATTCTAAAAGGATTAATGCTTTGATAAGAAATGTTGCAAAAGAAAATAAAATACCACTACAAATCGAAATTGGATCTATTGGTAATGATACATTATCTTTTTTTAGAGAAGGTATAGAAACTGCCATGATTGCAACACCACTTAAGTATATGCACTCAACAGTTGAGATGTCACACAAGGATGATGTTGATAATGCTATAAAAGTATTTCTTGCTACACTAAAGGAACTAAAATCTGACTTCATAGTCTAAAAACTAATACTCCCTTGTTTTAGATATAACAAGGGAGTATTTTTAAATAATAGCACAAATACTTTGTATATACCATATTATGTTATATATTTGTATTCAACTTAAAAAATATACACAATGCTTACTAAAATTAAAATTGACAGTATCAAGAAAGAAATAGATAAAGCCATTTCTGATATTACAAAAAGAGAAGGTCTAGAATATTTAATAAGTGAACATAGTAGCAACGTATTATCTTGCAACATAAACATCGAACTCTCATTGTCTAAAAATGTTGGTAAAAATTATGAAATACAAAGAATGTTATGTAGGAAAGTTGGATTTACACAAAATGTAATTGGAATGTCTTTTACAGACAGATTCGGTCATAAGAGAACTATCTCTAATATTAAGCCTAGAAACAGTATATATCCTGTTATAACGAGTTGTGATAGTGACAGAAATTTAAAATGCAGAGTTTCTATGATAAAAAAAGAATTAGGTGGTGATAAGATGATAAATAGAAATGCTAACCTAGAGCAAATGATTGGGTAATTTTTAATGGTTTTAATTACTCGATGGAGAACCCACTTATTATAGGTGGGTTTTCTTATTTTAGCTTGTTAAATCTTTCAAATGAATATACTTTCTCATTTTTAGTTATTTCGTCAATTTTTGATTTTATGTTCTCTAGTCTTTTTCTAGCCGCTTCAACCTTAAAAGATGGTGCATTGTCCACAAATCCTTTATTTGATAATTGTGTTTCTACCTTTTCTAGATCAGACTTTAACTTATTAAGTATATCAGACTCATCTATTTCTTTTGGCATTTCATACTCTCTATCAAAATTAGATTCTGATTCTATATGGTATGTTACGTTAAGCCTTGTTTTTTGAATTCCCTTGTCTATTTTTAGAAATATAACATTTTCTTTTGCTATTTCTATCATTTTATAGTCTGCTAAAAAGTCAACCACCTCATTTTCTATGTTACTACCAAATAAATTCTCTAAACCAAAGAATATTATTTGTTTAGAATATTTAGAGTAATCTGTCTTAGAGTATAATTCCTCTAAGAAAAATCCTTGGTCATAAACATCAGTCACATTACCTAGTCTAAACTCCCCGCCAGTTATTTCACCATTTATTTTAACTTGTTTATTAGCCAACCTCTGCTTGGCTTCTTTAGCTGGTATGCCATATTCTTTTAGTAATTCGTATAATTTCATAATAAGTATATTTTATTTAATTTATATATAAAAAAGTTGTATATTTGTTTTCAACTAAAAATAAAAAGATGTCAGAATTAATAACTTATAAACAATGTGTTGATTTGTGTAATCTAGTAGATTCCGCATTTTATGAAACTAAAGTAAATGTTGAAGGTTTTAATATTTCTGTATTTAACTATAGACTAGCACAATGGTCAGACTTCGCCAAACCTTTTGGAGAAGATTCAGATATAAGTGCCTATGAGTTAAGAGGATTAACATTTGTATTTAATGAAGATGGTAGTTTATTTAAAAGATACTTGCTACTAAAGAAGTTTTTCAACTTGAACCAAGTTCCAGAGACTCTATATGATGTTGTTAAAGATTATAATGTTATAAATGTCAATAATAAAGAAGATGGTTCATTAGCCACCTTTATAAAGCTACCAAATGGCAAGATAGTTGGCAAATCTAAGATAGGATTTGATAATTCACAAGCCGATGGGATTAATAGAGTTTATAATGATAATGAGGAAATAAAAAACTTTGTAAATGATTGTTTAGACAATGACATTGTTCCTATATTTGAATATGTAGCACCTTCTAATAGAATAGTTTTAAGATATATGAAAGAAGAACTTATTCTACTAAAATTACGTAACAACTTGACTGGTGAGTATATCGATATAAGTGGGGTTAATATAAAGAAAGCTGAATTTGAATGTTATACATTAGATGATATTATTGAATTAGCCAAGACTGTTGAGAATAAAGAAGGATGGGTTGTTGAAATGGAAGGTATAGTATTGAAAGTTAAAACTGAATGGTATAGAAATTTACACGGACTTTTAACAGATGATTTATACAGAGAAAATATCCTTATAAAACATATTTTAAATGATGATATAGATGATCTTATCTCAGAGATACCAGAGGAAGATATAGAATCTATCGATAGAATAGATAGATTGGTTTCCGTTGTAAAATCCTATACAAAAGACAGAGTTGAATATTTAGAAAATGAATATAATAAGTATAAGGGCTTATCATTGAAAGAATATGCAGTAAATCACCTCAAAGGTAATAAAGATGCACCATTTATATTATCTATGAAAAACTATTCTTTAGCTAAAGATATGTCTTTAGAAGATATCGAAGATAATTTTGAGTCTTATGATAAGTATAAGAGATACTTAGAATCTAGAGAGACTTATAACTTAGTTGTAAGTTCTATAATAAATGAGACTAAGAGGTTAGAATTAGCAAGGGAATGGTTAATGAAAAGAGGATTTAAAAACATATGGTAAAACAAATGCTTCAAATGAATCTAATTACACAGAAATGAATATAAAAAATATAGTAATCTTTCTGTAATCCAAAAAACATTGCTATATTTGTACTCTAAATAAGAGAAGCCGAAAACTTAATAGAGTAGGCAAAATAAAGTATTAACTAGATATGGTAACTAAAGAAGAATTAGACAAGGTATTATCAGGTATTGAAGAATCAAAGATTGTAATTTCAAAAGAAAGAGATAAGCTTCGTGATTTATTTAGTGAGCTTAGTGAATTATTAGAGAGTTTTGATGAAGCAACTGATGGACTTGAGAGTGGTAAAAGGGAAATTGAAAACGCTATTGATACATTAAGCCAATATGTTTAATTTGTATCTAAGAACATTTTGTGTTATAACTATAGAGAAGGCAAAAAGCCTGAACCTAAGACATGTTCGAAATGTACACGGTGATGAAATAAACATGATTAATTGTAGAAGTGTTTGGGAAGATGATAAGGGCAGAACTTATCGTGTACAATTACTTGGTTAGTATTAATAATATTTGAATTATGAAGCTTAAGAAAGGATTGAAGTTTAAAAAGTATTACAATGAAAACAATATAAATAATATTTCATATTGCGAAGTAAGAGGGATTGTTGATGATTTTATTATAGTCCTTTGGTGTAAAAAAGAAAAAACAACGCTAGGTAAAGCAAAAGAATTTTATCTAACAATAAATAAGACAGATTTTGATATTAATTTTAAAGTAGGGGTATACCTACCAATATAGTTACATAGAACACTAATACACTAGGGTATTTGATAGTGCGGGAAATAAAAATAATTAAAAAAAATGAATAAATTTAGAAAAGTAATGATTTATTTGATAATTGGTTTGATGACATCCATTGTCTCAATGGCACAAGACCAACAATTAGTCAACAATAAATCTGATAGAAATAGTGATGTTTTAATTAATATTAAATCAAATTCTCAAGATATAAATTTGGATTGCGATTGTGATTATGTCATTGATGATTCTGATGATGATTGGCCTACTGGTAATTTGAATAATAAAACAATATGTTTAAGTGGTAACTTTACGTACAATGCTAATTGGAAAGATATTGGAAACAATGGAACATTATGTATTGGTGAAGGCGTAACATTTAACTCACAAGGTCTTAACTGGCCAAATAGCGGAAATAATTTAACACTTAATAATTACGGAAATTTTAATCATGGAACTCAATCTACGATTTTAATTAAAAATAATTCTGTAATAAATAATTACGGTACACTTACTACTGTAGTAAAATTACAAAATGGTACTTTAAATTCCTATGATGGGGCATCAACAAATTTAGTTGGTGGCGGTACCAACTTTGACAGTGGTCTTATCAACGTTTATACTGGTAGTGTCCTTAATGTTAATTCTGGTTCGTATGAACAAATGGGCAATGGATTTACTTTAAATAATGAAGGTTCTACAACTTTTGAAGACAATCTTGCCAACAGTAATGGTTCTATCAATTCTTCTGGAACGATAAATTTCTCTCAAAAATTCAGAAATGATTCATACGCTAATATTTCTGGTGATTTAACCATTTTAGGAGATCTAGAAAGCAATTCTAACAATGCCGAACTTATTGTCGAAAACAGTTTTATTGTCAATTGTGATTTAAAAGTGTGGAGTGGTAAAATTGCAGCTAATGCTGGTTTTGAAATTATTGGAAGTACTGTAATCAATTCTACGGGCACAATTCAATTCGGTGAAGAAATCATTTTTAATAACTTAACAAGTCATGCTGGCCTTATAGAATCCAGCTCAGGTTGTAATAAAATTATCCTAAATGGAGAAGTTGCTGGATGGGGAGGTAGAATTACTGCCAACAATGAAAGTGCAATTACAATCCCTAGTTTCTCAGAAATTCCCCCAGACAGAAATTGGGTGTTTAACGGAACAGTTGGTATAGAAGATTGTACACCAGAGCCAACCGTTTGGATTGGTGTAGTTTCTACTGATGCTGAAAATATAAACAATTGGAGTAATGGCTTCCCTGATAGAAATAGTGATATTGTGATTAATATCACACCAAATGATCCCATTTTTTCAGAGAATGTAGAAATTAAAAATTTGTTGATCGCTAATGGTGCTAGTGTCTCACAAACCAATGAATCTCAAATTGATATTTATGGTGATTTTGAAAATAATGGTACCTATAATCCAGGAAACTCAACTTTGGCATTTAAAGGAGCTGGAATTCAGAATTTTTCTACAGATAGTACTACTTCAGTATACAGCTTGACTATCGATAACGGTCACAGCTTAAATCTAGTATCTGGTAATGTAAATGTGTTAGGTAGTTTAAATTTAATAACTGGTGATTTAATCACAAATTATGACCATGCTATTCCAGATAATAACCTAGTAACTTTTAAATCTAATGCTACTCACACAGCTATTATTAGTGAAATTGAAAATGATAATACTATAGTTGGTGAGGTTATGATTGAACGTTACATTCCTATGGGAAATAGAGCTTTTAGATTTATGACCACTTCTGTAAATACCACAACTTCCATAAATGAAAACTGGCAAGAAGGGGTTAACAATACAGTTAATGATTACGAAGAAAATAAAGACCCAAATCCTGGTTATGGCACACACATTACAGGCAGTACAACTGGTGCTAATGGACTTGATGCCACACGCACTGGAAATCCATCTCTATTTTCTTGGAATTCACAAAATGGGATTTGGTCAACAATTTCCAATACAAACACAAACACTTTAGAAGCTGGTAAAGCCTACGGAATTTTGATTAGGGGTGATAGAGGCACAAATATGTATTTAAATAATTTAGCTAAAGGCGATGATACAAGATTGAGATCTTTGGGGACTATTTTGACTGGTGATGTAAACATAAATGATGATTTAAATCCTAATCCAGAAGGTTTTTCTTTAATTGGTAATCCATACCAAGCTGAAGTTGATATGAAAGCAACTCTAAAAAATAGTTCAACACATTTGGGCAAAAGGTTTTACTATGCTTATAAACCAAATATTGGTGATAGAGGTGGTTATGTTACAGTTGATTTAAGTTCTGAACCTATAGAATACGTCCCTAATATTCCTAATATAAGTCCAGAAAAATTTCGCTATTTACAAGTCAATCAATCTGTATTTGTTCAGACTAATAGTGTCGTTCCAGAAAATGAAGCCCCTTCATTGACTTTTAAAGAAGAATTTAAAACAGACAGTACTTCAACTAATGAAGTTTTCAGAGACGTTCCTACCTCAAAAATAGATTTAAATATCTTCAGTATCTCTAATAATGAATTGATGGATGGTGTAAGATTTAAATTTGATGCTACTTACAATGAAGAAGCTGGTCCTGATGATGCTTTAAAATTCTGGAATGATGATGAAACTATCGGAATTCAATCTGATGGAAATTATTTAGCTATCGAAAAAAGACCTTTTCCTAAAGACGATGATGTATTTAGCTTTTGGATTGACAATTACAGAGATGTAGATTATATCATGAATATTGAAGTTGAAAACATGCCAGATTATGATGTATTCTTAAGAGATACTTACACTGAAGAGGATCATCAATTGAATGAAGGTGAAAACGATATTGCTTTTGATATTGACTCTTCAATACCAGGTTCTGTAAATTCAGATAGATTTAAAATTATGTTTGAACAAGATAGCACTTTATGTACATCCCAAGACGAGAGGATAGCAAGTACACAACTTTATCCAAACCCTTCAAATTCGGGATTTGTATATATTACGCATAATCCATATTTCAACAACGAATTAAAGGTTTCAGTTTTTAATGTCATAGGTCAAAATATAGAGATTCAAAATGAACGTATATCTACATCAGAATTAAAACTAAATACAAGCAGTCTGAACACTGGTGTTTATCTAATTAGACTGACCTATCAAACTCAGACGACTACACACAAATTAATTGTAGAATAATATTTTTAATTATATAAATAAAAACAAAATTATGAAAACTAAAAAAATACTTTTTATTCTTATCCTCTCACTTTTTTCAGTAGGATCTCTTATAACCCAACCTGGTGCAGGAGGAAATCCTCCTATGCTGCCTGGTGATGGTACTGTAAAAGATGTTCCAGCTCCTATTGATGGACAAATTTGGTTAGGTCTTATTGGTGGTTTGGCAATTGGTGGTTATTTTTTGATAAAAAATAAACAAACTATTACACACAAGTTAATTATAGAATAGTAAATTTAATCCTAATTATAAAAGATATGAGTGCTAAAAAACAATTAGAAAAAGAGATTAGAGAAGCGTATGTTTTTCTAAGAGAGAAGAATATGTCAGTTCCTAGCGAAACATTACAATTTATGCTAGATGCTTCAATTGAAAAACTAAATAAAGAATCAATATTACTCGATAGTATTGATTCTTTTTACTGTGTTTCATCTGATGCACTTGTATATAACAATCCATGTTCACAATGGTGTGAAGATTTGGCTTGTAAGGAAATGTTAGAAAAACATTAAATTATATGGATAAGGGAGAGTTATCTAAACTTTATGATGATTTACCGAAAGGGAGTCTAATAAGAATGCTAATATATAAACATTTATAATTAGAAAAAAGTATTGACAAATTACACAAAGACATTAATACATAGGGTTTTGTTCATTTAATATTTATATATAGAATAAATTATAGAATACTATGAAATCACGGAAATTTATATCAACTACTATAAGTGAATATATTAATGAGCAAATAGAAAGCAATAAAGTTTATTTAAAAACTGAGTTTATAGATTCTTTAAAAAAAGAACTAGCAAAGTATGATACCGATGAAGAACTATTAAGGGGTGGTGGTATTTCAATCGAAACACTAGATAGGTTAGCACATGGGTTCTCAGAAGGTGATATCAAAACATTAGAACCAAAATACTTAAAAATTAGATGGGATGATGATATAGAAAATGTAAGATATGAAATATCTAAAAGTGTTTTATCAAAAAAGAAGTGGGCAATGACAATAGATTTATCAGAGCCAATAGATGTCTCTTACTGGCAAGATGATAAGCACAAGAAGGGGTTTTATATCGAAGATGGTCATCATAGGTATTCGGCTGCTAAAATATTGAATAAGGAACTTAATATAAATTTAGAAATAAAGATTAATCCAATAAGAGAAATTGCACCATCAATGGATTATGATGAGTTTCATAGATATATTTTCAAAAATTATAAATTATAAATAAGAAGAAATGAATAAGACAAGAGAAAAATTACCAAATGCCAACAAATGGTGTCATATCTATACTGACATTGATGGAATTACTAATATACACAATACAGAAACTAATGAAACCTATAGGATAGTACCAGAGACTTCTGCATTAGGAATTCAGCTTGAAAGACACAAAGATGGTCAACTAGTAGCAAGGAACACCTTGAGTTTTGAAGAATTAAGAATACTAACTGACTTAGCTGGATCAAATCATTTACTTAAAAGTCTTGATGGTAAAGGTGGTGAAAAGTGTTAGGATTATAAATTTGAATAATGAATAGACTAAATAAAACCCCCAATAGATTTAAATTGGTAATAAAACGCTTTTTACACACACATATTACCAGTCAACACTTCGACTACCCACAAGGTTGCTTGACTGATAAAGAATGGCAAGAACTAGTTTCTTTAGAATATGTACTCACCTGGGGGTATAGCGTAGATAAAAAAATTGATGATAAAAGGCATCGAGAACTATCTAGGAAAAAGTGGGACTCTTTAGACACAACCTTATGATTATAAAAAATTATTATTGATTTAAAAAGGGATTAAATGCATATACTTAGTGGGTGTACAAACAACAGATAAGATTTTAAAACTGAAGGTGTCTAAAGCCTGTTATCTGTTCCTACCGAGGGGGCTTCGGCTTGACCCAAAAGGAATATCGGTTAGTTTAGATGTAGCCCTTTTTGAATCAATATCATAAATAGTTAGACATAAGCTTGTATGTCTTATAGATAATGATTACTTTTGATGTATAAAGAAATATTAATAACATTTGTTATTATACATAACAAAAAATAGGTATGGAAAACTTAATTAGTCTATTTCAAAAACTTCCCGAATTTGGATGGGGAACTAAGAAAGAGTTTAAAGGAACTATAAAGGATTTCGCTTTAACAAAAAAGTTACTAAGTGGACATGGGTCTATGGAAATAATTTTATTAAGAACAGAACATATAGAAGATAATGACAAGCCCTTAGATTATATGACTTGGCTTAATGAACTAGCTAACTCAGAAAGTTATTGTGGTCATATGCTTAGAAACTATGACTTTATTAGAGGTGAGTTTGAAATAAATGAAGATGATACTGGACTCAATAAATTAGCGAAAAAATTTATAGAGCATAACTAAAACAAGTAGATATGAGACTATTGGAAATAAATTAGAACTATCATTTATACAATATATATTGAGTAGATTATACAAATTTTACTAAAACCCAATAGCAAATAATATTTTCACTAATTAAATATAAATACTAGAATTATGAAGTTTTATTTATAAGAAATTATTTTAATATGTGAATATGTTCGTGTGGGGAGTAAATCAACACCAAAAACAAAGACTTTAGACTTTATATTTTGTGAATGAGTACTTAGATTTAAAAAGAGATATAAAGGCATGATTTATGTTTGTTGTTATAAATACTAAAATACGAATATGTTACATTCAATAGAAAAAATATCAAAAAGATATTCTGAACTATCATCAAAGAGAAATGATAGGAAGTTATTTAGGTATGATGGGTTTATAGAATTTGCTAAAAATAATGAAGATAAATACTCGCTTATAAAAAGTGGTGATTGTCTTTTAGTAAGCACTTGGTATTCAAGTGATTTGATAAGTGATTACAGAGAAACGCTTTAATTTATTTATAAAATATACATATGAAAATATTTAATGAAAATGGTGAAGAATTGCATATAGGCGATATCATAAGTCGCATATCCCCAAATGTATTGGATAAAATAGTTTCTGACTTGGATAAGTATGCTTTAATATATGACTCCTATGAGTATGGGTTACCAGATCACAAAGAAGGACCTAATGAAATGAGACAGATAGTTAGAAATGCCTTAAATATACATGACTTTAAAAGTGAAAAAAATGTACCAACTTGTCCTAATTGTAAAGGGCGACATTGTATAGAACATACCAAGCATTGTACAAAGTGTAATAGCACTTTTTGGACTACAGTTAATAGACATAAGTAAAAACAGTTAATAGACATGAGCAAAAAGAGAGGGAAAAGTTTAAGTGAATGGAAAACGTATTCAGATAAGGACAAACCTAATATACCAATACGAACTTCAAAATATATAGTTTGTCTAGAAGAAGTAATTAATTTAAACGTTTCATCTAATAAAGATTTGTTTACTACTGATGAGGTATTAGGATTTTCGGAACATTGCAGACTTACTAATAAAATGTGTACCCATGAAGAATTAGATAAATGGAAGATAAATAGATAAATTATTACCTAGTCTTGCTATACATAAAGTTGGGATATAATTAAATAGTATTGGGTTATGTATTTTTATTATTTTATATATAAAGGTAAAATAATAAGATAGATGGAAACACCAAAGAGCAAGATAAAAAACTTTACATTATTCATAAATGAAAATTATGATCTTGTTTCACAATTCAAAGGAGACCACCATGGTAGTCCAATGCCAAAGAATAAGTATTTAACGTCACTAGGATTAGATGAGTATGGTATTGAGACTTTACAAACATGAGTTAATACAATGATATCGGATAAAGATTGGTTTAGTAATAAGTATCCTGATGGTGCTAATTCTAGTGATATAATTGATGATATTAAGCGTAAAGTGGGTGATTTATCAACATTTGTAACGAAGAATAAGTCAATTAATCCAATTAAGATTGTTAATTATTTAAAGAATTAATATAATAACTTGTTGTATAGCACATATGGTAATTCATAAACAGTATATTTTATGCTATCAAAATGTAATTTACCCATAGTGAGGTAAATTAAACTATATTTACCCCATAGAAATGTATTTTAACCTAGTTAATAGAATAAAATGAATAAGACTAAAGAATTTATTAAAGAAAAAAATAGCAAGAGTCATACTGAATTAAAATTATGTGATCACCCAGAAGATGATATAATACAGACAAATGGATATAGATCACTATGTTTAAAATGTGGTAGAAATATTAATTAATAAACATTAATAGAATGGATGATAAAAAAGAATATAGTACACATAGTGTTATAATACTTTTAAATAAGTTACAAAGATTCGATTTAACTAATTATCGAGAGGGTGAGTATGGCATTGATACAGAACGTGAAAATAACGATAATGGGGAATATGTTGATTCTTATGAAATAGATGATTTGATTAATAAATTAAAAAGCACTTTATAATGTACGAAATAATATTGAAAACATGGTATCAAGAGACACCCGATAAAAGATATGATGAGGTTTATAAAGATTTAGGATTTAAGGATATAATAGAAGCTGTAAAATATCTTAATAATAATTTAGAAACAATATTAGATGAGTTTTCAGTTGATGGTGAAATAATAATTAAGTATAACCATTATAGAAATATATGAGACTTGGTGAATTATATAAAATAAATATATCTAATGATTTTACTTAATAATATATTTATTTGATGTATATTTGTTTTATAATTAGAAACAATAATATAATTAGAGGTTATGAATAATGAAAATAATAAAATGAAAGAGGAAAAAGATAAAAAATTAAAAGTGTCTGATGTTATCGAAAAGTTAGATATGTTACAATTTAAAGCCTTTGATATAGAAGAAGATGGTACAAAGACAGAATGGGTTTACGGTAAATATATAGAATTCGATGATGTTAAATCTTTAGTTGAAGAATTAAAAAACTCTGATTCCAATTGATATTTTATAAACAATTTGTACATAAGGTTGGACTATTGTCTAATTATAAATTAATATATACTAAAAAAAAGGAAACAATATGTATAAACCAAGTATTAAAATTAAAACATTATCAATACTAGAATATTTAATAAATATGATAGTATCAGGGTTTTTTGCAGTTACTGCACTAGTGATATATCCACTAGCTTATCTTCTAAGAAAACAGTTAAGGTGGATGTATCATGAATCAAATAATATGTTATTAAGATTTATAGCTCTTCCACTATGGATATATCTTAATGATGGTAAGTCTAATGATTTAGGTTACGAATGGTTTTTCATTGCGAAAAACCTTTATCCAACCACGCCCTGGAATAGATTTAAATTATCTTATATGTGGTCTGCACAGAGAAACCCAGCTTGGAATCACTATCAAATATTCAAACCAAGAGTAGGTGATGCACAGCTTATCCACCAAGTAGGTGAGGTAACTAGACCTAATACTGTGAGTAAATGGTATCACTCAGCTAATCTAAAATATGTAAATAGTAAGGGTGAGTTCTCTGATAACAAAGGAGAGTATCTGTCCATAAGATTCTCATTTTTGGGAGAACAGATGGTATGGTTCAAAGTAGATGACAGAGTATACTTTACATATAGTCTAGCTAAAAAAATTAGGGGTTACTGGGTTGAACTTATTTTAGGTGCTGGTGAAAAAAGATTCAAACTAAGATTTAAGATTAAGAATGTTGAAGTCTATGAAGAAGTATTTAATTAATTTTTTAATATAGAAAGAATGAGTATAGAACAAAATATAAAAGAACAAGTGATTAAACTTAATGACCAAAAGTCAAATGTTGATGAGATAGTTAGTAATATAATGGAACTTCATAATGAAAAAATTTCACTATTTCAAAAAAATAGATTAGATATAGCCAATTGGGTTAAAAGTGAATTAAGTGGGGAAACAAGACATAAGCTTGATAAGCGAAATAATGCATATAGAGATAGCAAGGTTATATTTTTAAGAAGAATACTTAAATGGATTAATAACTAAATTATTATTCAAATGTTGAGTAAACGTTCTCTATTAATTGGTTTTTTATTTCATCATATTTATCATCTAAAGAATAGAACCATTTAGTTCCTGTTAATAAATCTTTTTTCAGAGAGTCACATTTGTCAAAGTATATTTTACATCTGTCTTTCTCATACCATTCTACTTTAAAATCTGTATTTTTATCAATACTCTTGAAAAACTTTCTAACTATGTCAGATGTATTCTCTGTTACAAAATATGTAGCAAAATCTTTTTTATAATATGAATTTATAAAGCATAGTGAATGCTTTATAACACTTTCTATATCTTTATTGCTTTTTCCCTCTATAAAGTATAATCTTTGATTATACTCATTGTCTACAATGTGTGAGTGTCCAAACACGAATTTTTCATAAAAGTCTTTACCAGTTCCATCATAATCATTATAGAAATCTAGTATTTTATCATTTATTAATACAATATCACCATCAGAATAAACAAAAGCTTTATTATAACTATCAATATTTAAATATTTACTATAAATAGTATCTTTGTATTTGGTGTATTTCGTTCCCTTTACACTATCTGTTATCTTCTTGACTTTTTCTTTAGAAATATCACCATTTTTGACCATGTCTGAATATATGCCATTTCTTAGGTATAATTTAACTTGATACTTATAGTATTTAATTAAGTTCTTGTAACCATCCTCTGTTGTGCCTCCAGATACCTTATCAGGGTATATCTTTCTATAATATTCAACTAATTCTTGACCTATCCCTATACCTTTAAATTCATCAACCACATACACTAAGACACAACCCCATTCATCTTGAGCAGACCCAACTATAATATCATTATGAATAGCTACTATATTCTTATCATATTTATTTAATAGGTCTTTTTCCTTTAATTCATCATTATTTAAATAAACTGCCATACCCTTTGTATCACGTACTACATGACCTTCATCATTTGTTTTAACATAGGAATTGTTATGCTCTTTATCATTTCTAATATAGTATTTTACTGACACAGAGCCATGTTTTTTTGTGTTCAAATAGTCATAAAGGTCTTTATTTTCAAATTTTTCCGAATCGGATAGGTTAAATTGATACGCAGATGAGGGATGTTGCTTGTTAGCACCTAGTAATTCTAGATAGTCTTCTAGTTCCATGAGTGCTGGTTCTACTAGGCTAGACCTTCTATCTCTTGTGCTATTTAACTCATCACGAGAGGTAACTAGTTCAAAAGTTTTAAATCGTTTTAAATAATTATTCATACAGTATATATTATTTATTATATATGTCGTATGAATAATAGTTACTTACCACGAATAGTGATTGATATTGCTTATTTAACGTGAATATTAATTAATTATTATTTATATATCATGATGTTGCATGTTTTTCACATAATATATTAAACTATTTGAAGATAATTTTGATAATGAAAAAGATTTAGACATAGACACAAGAAGGTAAAATTATAAACTACTAAACTTTATAACTTTTGATTATATAACACATAGTCAGTTAAATATGACATTTTGTCATGTAAAAACAAATGGCATATTTATTGGCTATTTATACTAAAAAATAATAAATATATGAAAAAAGACGTAATTATCGGAATTGACCTTGGTACTACAAATAGCTGTGTTTCAGTTGTTGAAGGTGGTGAACCACAAATCATAGCTAATTCAGAAGGAAAAAGAACAACACCATCTATACTAGCCTTTACAAGTGATGGTGAAAGAAAAGTGGGAGACTCTGCTAAGAGACAAGCAGTAACTAACCCAGAGAATACTATTTATTCTATAAAGAGATTTATGGGTAAAAGCTTTTCAAAATTAAAAGAGGAGGTATCAAGAGTACCATACAATGTTGTAAGCAGTGGTAATGATGTACCTAGTGTGAAGATAGGTGATAGAACTTTTACTCCACAAGAACTTTCTGCAATGATTTTACAGAAAATGAAAAAAACAGCAGAAGACTTTTTAGGTCAAGAAGTGACTAGAGCAGTAATCACAGTACCTGCATATTTTGGAGATGTTGAAAGAACTGCAACAATTGAGGCAGGTGAAATTGCGGGTTTAAAGGTTGAGAGAATTATTAATGAACCAACGGCAGCCGCATTAGCATATGGTTTTGATAAGAAAGATGCAGATTCTAAGATTCTAGTGTTTGATTGCGGTGGAGGGACACATGATGTATCGGTATTAGAAATTGGAGATGGTGTATTTGAGGTTAAGTCAACTGATGGTGATACACACTTAGGTGGAGATGACTTTGATGATGCTATTATTGATTGGATGGTAGATGACTTTAAGAAAGAAAACTCTATTGATTTGTCTAAAGATCCAATGGCTTTACAGAGGCTAAAAGATGCGGGGGAAAGGGCTAAGGTAGAGTTATCTTCTTCAAGTACAACAGAAATAAATCTTCCATATATAACGGTAAGTAATTCTGGACCACTTCATTTTGTTAAAACCTTGACAAAGGCTAAATTTGAACAACTAACATCTAATTTAGTTAAAAGAACAATAGATTGTGCAAAGTCTGCACTTAAAAATGCTAAACTAAATCCATCAGATATTGATGAGATTATATTAGTTGGTGGCTCAACAAGAATACCAGCTATTCAAGAAGCACTAGAGAAGTTTTTAAATAAGAAGGCTAATAAGTCGGTAAATCCCGATGAAGTTGTAGCACTTGGTGCTTCTATACAAGGAGCAGTACTAACAGGAAGTATAGATGATGTTCTTTTATTAGATGTTATACCACTATCATTAGGTATCGAAACTATGGGTGGGATATTATCAAAACTAATTGAAGGCAATACAACTATACCAACATCAAAAGAAGAAACCTTCTCAACTGCATCAGATAACCAGTCAAGTGTTGAGATACATGTCTTACAAGGTGAAAGACCAATGGCTAAAGATAATAAATCTTTGGGCAGATTTCATCTAGATAGCATTTTGCCAGCCCCTAGAGGAGTTCCACAGATTACAGTATCTTTAGATATTGATGCAAATGGTGTTCTATCAGTATCTGCTAAAGATAAGGCATCTGGTAAGGAAAATAAAATAAGAATTGAAGGTGGTTCCCAACTCTCTAAGGAAGAGATAAGCAAAATGAAAGAAGAAGCAGAGGCAAATGCAGAGGCTGATAACCTAGAGAAAGAGAAAGTCGATAAGATGAATAAAGCAGATACGCTTATTTTCCAAACAGAGAAGCAGTTAAAAGAGTTTGATGATAAGTTATCAAGCGATGATAAAGAAGTCCTTAGCAATAGCTTAAACGAACTCAAAGATGCGTATAAGTCAGAAGAAGCAGAGGCAATAGATGAAAAGGTTGAAAAACTCAATACATCTTGGAATGATATAAGTTCAAAATTATATAATAATGAGGAAGAAACCACAAAGAATGAATCTGATGATACAGAGGACGTGGATTTTGAAGAAGTCAAATAATAAATATGTGTAATTACAAAAAACCCCTCTTAATAATTTAAGAGGGGTTTTTTAATTTACATTTCTTTTTCTTCTTTTTTCTTTCGAAGGTACTCTTTTAAATCTTCATAGGTAACATCACCAGGATTACTAAATATTTTATCAGAGTTACCCCTAGGCTTTTCTACTACTTTTTCGCTTTCTTTTGTTTTAATCCTTTCTTCATATCTTTCCTCTAGTTCTTTGAGTATCTTCCCTAGAAAAGAGTCAATGCCTTTCTTTGTAACAAATTCACTATCAAAATTAAATATAAATTCTTCTAATTCTTCACCATAATAAACTGCCATAACTTGGTCATTTATGTAGTGGTCAGTATAAAACTTTATATTCCCTACGTTACCCTGTGCATATATACTTGATCTATATAAGTTCATATAACGATGTGAGAAATTATCTTTATCATTAGGGATTCTTTTTCCATTTTTTTCTACTGTTGAGACAAAACCCAAATTCTTAGCAAAGTATTTAGATTTTGATATACTACTTATTATTTGCATGTTTGTAACTACGTGTATAACCATATTTTAATTTATGTTTGTATTTCGAATTCATCCTCATTTTCATCATACTCATCATCTAGTTCAATCTTCAAATCTATCAAGAATGCTTCATCAATATCTTTTATTTTCACATTTTTATCCATTTGTCCAATTAAGTCCATACCCTCACTACCATACTTCTTAAATTTTATATAAGCATTTTCTATATTATCTTGTCCAAATTGTTCTTCTGACTCTTCAGGCATAGCCTCCTCAACACCAATCATTACAATCATTGTATATGCGTTGTTAGCATCTCTAAACTTTATAGTAAATGAGTCATATAACTTAGAATATTTAGAGACCTCAGAACTATCTAAATGAAGTCCTAAATCTTTAAACGTTATATCTTTCGGATCTACTTTTTCTAAGCCCTCTGGTGTTAATATCTTACCACCTTGTGTTTTACCATCCAAATATGCAAACATTTTATCAACTTTTCTTTTAAGCTTATTAAGTGCTGTGGCTATATAACTCTCTGGTGTATCATTCATCTCATTTAACTTTTCCGAATATTGACTAAATCTTTGTATTTTCATATCTTATGTATTTTATTTACTTCTCTTCATCAGTATTATCCTCCTCATCAGTTCTAAAAAGAGACTTTATATAGTCTACAATTATATCCCAGTTTCTGGTTGCAAAAACACCAAGTGCTACACCTGAATAAAATTTATATCCAAATATAAATAATAAAACACCAGCAGCAAGTCCGCCTATACCAGTTAGTCCATTCTTCACAACCCAAGTCTTAACTGCATTGTAAAATTTCTTAAAATAATTCACTTGTTCTTCCATAATTAATTTATATTTTATAGTATATATTAAAAAAACATTGTGAGATAGAGCCAAAATGTAAATTAATTAAAAAAACCTCTAAATTATCAGAGGTTTTTTAATTAATTTTTAGATATATGTCCTATATCCAATTCTAATGGTGTCTTTCTCCCAAATATGAGTACTGATAGTTTTACTTTATTATTATCAATCTTATCAATAATAGCCCTCATGCTATTGAATGGACCATTTGTTATAATAACATCTTCACCAACTACGAATGGATTATCTACATCATCTAGTTTAGATTTTTCTTCTATACCAATCATTCTATTAACTTCTATCTGTGATAGTTTTTGTACTTCACCAGATCTAGATTTAAGAAATCCAGAAGCACCACTAATACTGTTCAGTTCTGATTTTAATGTTCCTAGGTCATTACAACTAACAAAGACATAACCAGAGAACATAACTCTATCTCTTTTATTTTTCTTACCACTCTTTATTGTAAAAATGGTTTCCATAGGTACTATAACATCTTTTACTTTATCTTTTAAGACACCATCAATTATTTCTCTGTCTAGTCTATCCTTAACAGTATTTTCTTTACTTGACATAGTTCTAACTATATACCAATTCATTTTATTTTCCATATTCTTAATTCTGTTTTTCTAATTTTTTCCAGTGTGTTAACTCTTCTTTTACGAACTCGTAATGATTTTCTATAAGATATTTCAAATCAACCTCTTTTATTCTTAATTTAATGATTAAAATTTCAAAGTCTTTTTTAGAAACTTTCTCTTTATTGCCATTCGGTATATTCTTACTCCAAAACCACTTTGGATAAGTTTTACCACCCATAAAAGCATACCATATATTCATAGAACTTACTTTATCTATGTTCTTGTTATTAAATAAAAAAGACCTTTCTGGATATTTCTTTGAAAAGTATCTATTGAATATAAAAAAATTAATCTCCTTATCTTCATCAGATATTTTATCCCATACATGTCTTTTATAAAACATTGCATCTGCAACCTCTTTTAAATTTGCCATAGATTAATTATTTAAAGATTTATTATGTAATTCAACTAAGTGTTCGGCATATCCTTTAGGAATAGATCCACTACCTGCTATATATATTTCATTGTCATTTTGGTCTTCTATTTTTATAATTGGCTCTATGATTCTACACCAACAAGATGAGCCTTCTGTACACTCACTTGTTTTCCATTTCACACCTAATGATATTTCGGTTGCTTGTTCGTAAGTTATTAACTTTTTATTTATATTCAATGTTTTCTCTATGTCAATATCTAGATATGTCTCTGTTCTCCTTGATATAGACACAACACCACTATTTAGTTCAGACAAGCATTTTATACAACTTTCTGTATCAAAATAATCTGTTACTCTAAATACTAAATTATCAGTTCCTCTTTTTTCATTAATCCTGTCTATGATAGAATATATGGGATTGTCCTTATTGTGTCTGTAAGCATCCTCTAAGCTAATATAAGCATCCATATCTACACTATGTTGTAAGATGTCTATATCCTGTTTTAAGTCTAGTTTTCTACTAACTATCACATAATTATCATCCATACACATTATATTGTAAGGTATAGGATCACTAGTGAAGAATATTTTTTTAAAATTATTTAAATACTTCATAACATCACTTTTACTTTATATGCTTCATAGTCATAAATATTGGCAGAATAATACTCAAGGCCTTCTTTCACATAAAAGGCAATTAACATTCCATCACTAATTCTTTTACTATTCCATTCCCAACTCTCATCACTATCAATTCTAATTGGCGTAGATACAACTTCTAATTTTGTTCCTATGTTGTAAGAATACTCATAATGTATATCACCAACTTTAATCTCATTTACAATAACATTTCCTTTAGTTAATACGTCTTTCTTTTTCATAATTTTTTTAATTAGTATCTTATAACTTCACTGTATACACTTTCCATTTTCTCTAAAACAGGTTTTGGTAAATTTTCTAAATCTAAGTCAATAACTTTTGAATTTTTATGCAAGTTATTTATTATTATCTCTATTTTTGTTTTACTTAGCTTTTTCTTTTCACAAATTAAATCTGCAATATTTTCGAATAAATCAGAATCTTTTAAATCAACCTCTCCAAATTCTTCTAGATACATGGCATATATAGTCTTAGCACCAGCATCACCTATCCCCCTTAACTTACCAGTCGTGCCTTTTTGAGACCACACTGAACTAATATTATCACTCTTATCACCAGATATTAATTTAACTACCAGTGACATTACTGAATCAACCTCTTGAACATCATACTTATCTTGAAAACTAGAAATAAGTTCTAGAAATTCTGCGTTGTCATTTAGGTTAAATATATCATCATTTGGTAATTTACTTAATGAATTTAAGAAAACTTTATAATTACTTGGCATAAATACTTTTTGTCTATTATGCATCTCATTAGACATTATATTTATATATAAAGGGTCAATGTTATAATTTATAAGTTGTTTTATATCATAATCATTTGATACTATCATAGCAGATCGACCTTGTGAATTAGCTTTACTTACTAGATAAGCTATCCAATCATCACCTTCAAGTGTTGGTGCTTCTAAAACTTTATAAGTCTTTGCATTCTCTTTAAACTTATTATAAGTTTTATAGACAAATTCCCAGTCAATGTCGCTAGATTTTTTCCTATTTGCTTTATATTTATTAGTTAAGTCTTTTCTCCAAGATTTCTCCCTTGAATCACTTACTAAGTAAGTATTTGCAAATGGGAACATTTTACGATAGTTTGATAATGTATTTTCTAGAGATTCCTCTAATGCACCAAACAGTAAATTGTGTTTGTGTAGTGTGAACACTAATTTAGATAACATATAATTTCCGTCTACTATTAAATCACATAACATAATTGATTATTATTTAATATGTATATGAAAAAATACTAGGTTTGTTTAGAATACTAAGACAAAATATACTTTAACCTTATACTTCTAAACATTGTATCGAACTCATTTCTTATTCCCTCACTATATATATGGCTTAGCTTATTTGTATAAATATCCCATTCGGTAGCATTAACTTTGACTCTAAAATTATCCACTATAGTTTTAAGAGAGGTCATTGTATCTGTGTCTCTACAGAAAGTAACTAGGTTTGATACTAAATCAAATCCAATATCTGGAAACTTATCAAAAAAATACTGCTCAGAATGTGTATATAAGTAATGCTCTATAACATCATCATATTCTTGATTTATCTTTGGGTTAGTAAAATATGGTGGTATTAAATAAAACTTATAATCTTTTTCCAAAAGGTGTTTAATAAGCCTCAAACACTCTTTTCTCATTCGGTGATCTAAATATACCATTACTATATTAGATTCTGATATTGAAGCTAGTGGTAAGTTCTCAAATTTTTTATATCTAAGATACTCTCCACTAATATTCCATTTCTTATCACATCTATAACCCAGTGGTATTACCTCTTCTAAATCCATTTTCTTTAAGTATTTTTCTAAGTTCATTTCTTTTTTCTACTCTAGTATTACTATCTCCTTTCCATGCATAACTATTTCTACAATTATTTCTAGAATATTTTTGTTTATATCTTGAATCTTGTGTGGTTGAAACACATCCTTTAGCAATGTAGTAAAAATAAGTATTCAAAAGTTCTATATATCTTGCACCGTTCCATAAATACAGTACATCATTAGCATTTCTAAAAGAAAAAATAATATTATTTTTTTCCTTAAGTCTTCTTTTAGTATGTTTCTCGCTCATATGCCTTCTCCATGCACGATTTCTCATAGTTATAGAGTTAATTATTCCAATAATTCATCTTTTCTCAAATCAGATTCCTTCCCAAACCAAGTATTCAAAGAGTCACCAGCCATAATATCTTTGGTTATAAGTGTAAGTCTAGGATTATTTATAATATCATTGTATTCATCCCCCACTAAAGCAGCTAATCCTTTTTTATACTTTATATCAAATTTCTTTAAATCATGTTTATCAGACCATAGCTTATACTCTTTTTGGTTATACAAAGAAATTTTCTTTAGTTTATTGTTTCTAGGTATAGCAACTACTATAGGTGTTTCAACTTTATATATCATGTTTTTATCAAACATCTCTGGCCAATATGTATAAAAGAAATTCAATAACAGACTAGCAATAGAATTACCATCATGGTCAGAATCTACATACAAAAGAACTTTTCCATATCTTATATTTTTCATATCTAATGGTTGTCCTAATTTCAATCCAATTGCTGCCATTATATTAACTACCTCCGCATTTTTGACTAACTTAGCATTACTTACCTCAGATACATTCATAAACTTCCCCCTTAATGCAAAAGCACCCATTGTCTGTGTGTTTCTATACTTTCTAAAAGCACCAACAGCGGAATTATGTGATATAATACCATTACTTAATAAGAAGCTCTGATCAACATCAACAGCTATATCAACCATGTTAACATATTCTTCTGTGTGAATTACATCTTCTATGTCTACTAGTTCTAAAAAATTCTCTACCATTTTAAATATTTTTTTTAATAAAATTTATACACTTGTCATAATTATTATCACCATCTGACCATACTTCTAGTATAGAAAATCCATTAGTTTTGGCTAAATTAATCTTATTTTTCTGTTTGTTATATGCTTCGCTTGGTGTTATGCTTCTATTAAATGGATTTACCCATTTCGAATCCTCGTTCTTAGGATGGAATATTACACCATTATACTCTATAATTATTTGTTTACTTCTTATTGTGAAATCGTAGAAGAAAATGTTTTTACCATCTCTTATAAAATATTCATTCTTATCTTTATCACCTATATAAATATCATTATGTTCAATTTTATTATCTATACACCACTTAATAACATCAGTAAATATTAATAATGATTCCTTTGATGCTCTTGAAAATGGTACTGTTACTTTACTTAACCAGTCTTTGTATTTATTAACCGCTAAGTCATAATCACCATATTTATTGTATAAATTACTAATAGTAATTCCCATTGATTTATGTATTTCATTTATATTTGGATTTTTAGCAAAAGTTTCCCTTTGATTATTAGCTCTTAATTTATGTTTTTCGATAGCCTTGTCATAACCATATTTAAAAATCCAATTATCGAGAGAATTATTTACATGCTTTAACCTTTCATTATAGTCTACCAATGCTAATTCTTTATCATTGTCATTTTTATTTAAGAAAAAATCAAAAGACATCGAATCCTTTTTATTAGAAATGATATTAAACATCTCCTCTCCTTTCACTTCACCAAACTCGTCTATATACCGTTCAACAGAATTCGAATATGCTAGTTTGTCTATATACTCTTTGTACTTAACATCACCATTTTCACCATATTTTTTTGTAAAATATTCCATGTTTCTAGACTGTGAATTCTTATATTCTTTATCAGAATCCCAATTTTCTTTATAAAAAGGACTTCTATTTCTTTCTTTCAATAATATATTGGCTTCTTCAATAGAAATATTTTCGACCTTGGAAATAAACTCAAATGAATTAGAGTTCATCTTTATACCATCACATTTATTATTAGAACTATAGCAATAAATACTCTTTTTATATTTAAACCCATTTACTTTTACAAATCCTTCTATTATACTAATGTCTAAAACAATAGGAACATCTCCTATATTACAAATTCTACATCTTTCGACATTAAATCCTAAATATATCAAATAATCATTTATTGATATATCTAACCTCTTCCTTATTGAAAATTTAAACCCTGATTCTAATTTCTCTATGGATTTTATAGAGACTTGATAAATACTAGACTTATACACATATTTTAATACCATACTATATATATTAATATTAAAATATGCCTTTTCGAGGGAAGTGTATAGTCTCGAAGGGGTTACAATCTGAAAATATTAACTAGTAGATGTTTACTAATATCTATATCAATTGCCCTACACATTTTGAACTTATTTTCAATCTTATCATATACCGCTAAGCTATGATTATCATTTGTGTCTATAACATCACCCGAATCTAATTTAATAGTACTACCATCCGAATATACAATAACTAATAATGATTCTATGAATGCTAGGTAATTCTTAACTAATTTGTGTTTATTTTTATCTATATTAATTGTTTTTTCGAAATAAAACTCATTTAATTCTGTATCATATACATACCACTCATGTTCTTTACTAGATACTAATTCTATATCCTTTGTTTTTATTATTGATTTTTTCTTTATTTTTTTAGTCATAGAATAAATACTTGAAAATGTATTATTATGTGTTATGACTAAATCATCAACATTTGCATCTTTTATTTTCACATCTATTATATCACCATCTCTAATAACTCTTATATCGGTATCCTCACTTAAACAATCCCCCTCATAAAGTCCAAGAGAATGTTTTATACGGTCTTTACCTTTAGAGTCAATTAGCTTTTCTACTTTTATTTTAGATAAGTTTTTATTTACTTTCCTTTGTAGTTTATTCTCATCAGCTTGTTTCTTTTGTTCTATCCAATCTAGTACTGAGTTAACTATTTCTGATTTTAAAATAGAGTTTATCAATTTCTTAGAAACTACAAACTCTTGTCCAAAATCTTTGACCTCTGTTATCAACTTTTCCTTTGTCTGTGAAGAAAAAGATGGGTTAATTATTGTGCAATTTAATAATAATAACATGTGTTGCTTAAGTTCTGATGGCTTGACATCAAATTTGTGCTTTTTATTAAAATAAGCTCTTAACTCTGTGATTATCTGGTTCATCACATAATCAACATGTGTACCACCATCATAAGTTTCAGTTGAGTTCACAAATGATATTTGTTCAAATCCATCTTCTGACAAAGCAACACCAACCTCCCACTCATTCCCTTTATTAGACTCATATAGATAATCTGACACATATAGACTTATATAATTTTCAAAAGAGTCTATTTTCACTTGCTTTCCATTGAAATATATTTTAACTTTTGGATTACATGCTGCTAAATCATAAACCCTTTTTTCTATTATTTTATAATGGTCATTGTTTATATCTTTCATCCCAAATTTCTCAAGGTCAGGCTTAAATTCTATATGTGTATGTTTTTTAATTCCTTTTTTAACAGAAGGCTTTCCCTTAACTCTCATATTATTTTCGAATTTTTGTTTGAAGCACTTCTTACCATCACAAGTTGATACACTAAATTCAGTTGAAAATATGTTTGTTAGTTTTGAGCCTAACCCATTAACTCCAGCTACTGTTCTTTCCTCTGCATCATCATAATTCGTACCAGACATAAGATTTCCGAATATAACCTCTGGAACATATATCTTATACTCCTTATGTTTGACAACTGGTATACCACCATTATCCTTGATAGATATTTTATCTTTATCTACACAAACATCAATTCTATTTAACTTTTTATTTCTCTTGCTTTCATCAATAGAATTGGTAATTACTTCATCAAATATTTTAATAAAAGATGGGATATATGATACCTCACTTTTAGTCATTTTATCTTTATCAACAACCCACCTTTGCTCATTTCTTATTTTATTTGATCCAACATAAGTTTGTGGTCTTAATAAGATATGATCAATATGTGATAATATTTTGTACTTGTCTTCTATTTTTTTACTCATAAATTATATAATTTTAATGATATATATAAATAACTACTGCTATTGTTTATAATTGTAGTTCCTATATTATATTATGTTTTAGATAGGTTATTGAAAATATCATTTATCAACAAAGTTAAGCCTTTTTTCTTATGGACAATGTAGTTTATGAATTCTTTTAAAGTTTCTTCATTATTAGCCAATAGTTTAAACAAGTATTCCTCACTACCTGGCTCACAAGATATTGGATGAATTTCATAGTATAGCTTGTTGACTTTAACTATAGACTGCTCATCAGAGTTTATATAACTTACTTGTGAAAGCGTGTTATGAGGGGATTTTATATTTGGTGAATATAATGGATTTTCGTAAACTATATATTCGTAGTTATTAAAATCATCAGAATCTATTCTAGTATATTCTGCATCTCTTTGAAATTCTTTATGCCAGTCATCTGTATAACTTCCTTTGTTGAAGGGAACTTCTGCCGAGTTTAATGTCACTTCCCAAAATGATTTAGGTATATTATCATCATAATATTTGAGTTGTGTTAGCATCTCTATCATGGTTTTAAACTCATAATATTCATGTGTATTTATATATATTTGCCCAGCCTTATCCTTATCTGAATCGTATTTAACAAGTATGAACTTATCATTATACGTGTAGAAAAAGAAATTAATACCATCTTGTGATATTATTGTGAATTTGGAAATCTCATCTTCTAAATCTACGATAGTGAAGTCTAAATCATTCTTCGTTATGAAACCTTTAATTTTTTCTTTGTTAGTGTCTGAAATCATTACCATTTAGTATATATTAAGTAAACTACTCAATAATCCATCTAATTTGTCCACATGACCAGATCTTGTAAAAACCAATGCTTTTCATTATCTCATTTTCTGTAAGTGATTCATCATAGCCTTTCTCTACCAGCTTTTTCTTATTAAAATTAAATCTGTGATATCTTTTTGATAAATCTGTCCAATAATAATTAAGGGATGTGTTCCCATCATCTTTAAAGCCCAACACTTTATACATATTCCCATTAAACATAGATTTGTCAGAATATGATATTACTCTTGATGTCTTATAGTGTTTAACAAAATGTTTGAACAATTTTGAAGAACCACCTAGTACACTTAGATTTAATTTATTACAAAATCTAATAAGTTCATATTCTTTTTTATTATTCGTTCGTCTAGATCCAAACGTCATAAGACTTACCAAATCCTCATTATGATATAAGCCTATCTTAATTGATGAGTTAGTATATCCTTGTATATGATTACTATCAAGAAAATTTCTACTATCTTTTACACTAACTTCTTTTATCTCACATTTTCTGCCAAATACTTTATCTTTTATAAATCCTAGTCTATTTAATATTATAGACTTTATTATATCTTTATTGTTTATCCAATCATCCTCCCATACATGAATTAACTCAATACCTTCTACTTCACATCTATCAGTCTTATTTATATGATATTTCTTTTTTTTAAATTTATCAGAATGGTAGTAAAGACCGTTGAATTCAATAGCTATGTTATGTTTTGGTAAATATATATCTAGTTCTAATGGACTTATGATATTTCTAGTATTCTCTATAATTTCTATATCAAATTCTTTTAACCAATTAACTATTTCTTTTTCTTTTATTGATACCAAGTCTTTTTTAGGATAGCATTTAAGACAGCTATTATTACTGTACTTGATTCTACTTCTGAATAAATCATAATTTATTTGAAACTTATGACCACAGTCCTTGTTTTTTAATTCGTATAGTTTCTTATCAAAGTCATAACTTAAATATGTATATCCTAGGCTATCAAAGTAATCACTCCTATTTTCTATCATAGATTTAGAGTTTAGTAAAGAAATATCCTTATTCTTCATACAGTGATCAACACCATATCTTTCAATATTTGTCTTCTTTATCTTATTCTTTATCTCATCATTTAATAGATTAGTACTAAACCCCCATTTCACCAAACAAGTTTCTTTGAACTTATCTTTAAATTCATCACTTTGTGAATAATGCTTAACACCCATTGAATCACAGTACGTTTCATATTTAGCTTTATAGTCATCGGATGTTAAGTAGTGCTTAGTACCGTATTTGATGGTACAAGTATTCTCTATCTTAGCTTTTATTATACTTGACTGGAATGGATTGTTAACACCATACTTTTCTAGTGATGTTTTTATTTTCTTTTGTTTAACAAAATCTATTTCAGATACATTATTAACACCATACTTAATATTTGTGGTTTTCTTAGCCTTTTCTCTATTATTATAATTCTCATTGCCATATTTCTTCTTCTTGGTTTCTCTCCCCTTTTCTATATTAGTGTAGTTCTCATCCCCATATCTTTCCTTCCTAGTTTTTTTAGCTTTTTCGGAATTACATTTCTTACATTTTTTACAATAGTAATTATCTTTGAAGGAGTTGGTATATTTATAATACTTGTTAAAAATGGATGAACTTTTAGCTTTGCAATTATCACATTCTGTATCAATTCGTAGATTAGAACCAGGCGATAAGTCAATAGTTTTTACATCAATAATCTCGTTATTTACACAGCTATACCCTTTGCTTATATAATATTTTCTTATGTTAGGATTAACTTTTATTTTCACACTGCTTGAAACAATCATATACTATATATTAAACAATTAAGCATTTGTTTGATAAAACAATTACCTAATTAATATATAGAACTAAATAAATAAGAATATGCAAAAGAAGAGTATTACCGAATTTTTATCAGATGAATATAAAGAATTTGCTATGTATACCATAGAAAATAGAGCTATTCCTTCGGTTATAGACGGCTTCAAACCTAGCCATAGAAAGATTTTACACGTATCTAACCAAATATGGAAAACTGGTAATGAAAAATCTTTAAAGGTATTTCAACTTGCTGGTAAGATAGCATCAGATGCTTTTTACCACCATGGAAATCAAAGTCTAGAAAATTCAATAATAACAGTAGCACAACATTTCAAAAACAATGCATCACTATTAGATGAGGATGGACAATTTGGTAGTTTAAGATCACCAAAAGCAGGTGCATCAAGGTATATTGGTACTAAACTATCTAATAATTTTAGACTTATATACAAGGACTTCGAATTATTAAAACATAAGGAAGAAGAGGGTGAGATAATAGAACCAGAATATTTTTTACCCATTGTACCAACTGTTCTCATAAACGGTTCTAAGGGTATTGCAGTAGGATTTGCTTCAAATATTCTCAACAGAGATATGGTTGATATAATAACAGCTTGTCAGAAATTGTTGAATGGAAAGGGGATAAAAGAAATTCCACCTGCTTTAAATAATTTTATCGGATCATATAGACAAGATGAGGAAAATAATAAGAAGTGGTACATTAGGGGATGTTTTGAAAGGATTAACACAACTACAATTAAAGTGTATGAACTTCCTATATCTATGACTTATGAAAAATATGAAATTTTATTGGACAAATTATGTGATAAGAAAGAGATAATTTCTTATGAAGATAATTGTAAAGATAATGTAGACTATACTATTAAATTCAAAAGAAGTGAACTAAAAAAATTAACAGATGAAAATATAGTAAAATTACTTAAATTAGAAGAAACATCCCATGAGATATTCTCAACATTAGATGAAAATGGTGAACTTAAGTTATTTGAATCTTCAAAGGAAATAGTTAAATATTTTGTAGACTTTAGACTGAAATACTATGACAAAAGGAAAGAATATCTAATTAGTAAGTTAGAAAGGGAATATAAGGTATTAAGTAATAGGGCTAAGTTTATAAAAGCTATACTAGACAATAAGTTAAAAGTAAATAATGTTAAAAAAAGTGATATAATAATTAGTATTGGGAAGCTTGGATTAGATAAGATAGATAATACATATGATTATTTACTTAGAATGCCTATATATTCATTAACTAAGGAATTATTTGATAAACTTAAAGCAGATTTAAAAGTTAAGAAAGAAGAGATAGATGTTATAAAAAAAACATTACCCAAGGATATGTACCTTACTGATTTGACAAATCTTAAAAGAAATTTTAAAATCAATTAGTAATATTGATTAAAATTACTATATTTGTGAAAAAATAAATAAGCTATGATTTATTTAATCAAGAATATTTTAAAAATGACCAAGAAGTCTCAGACTATTAAAGAATCTTCTAGACAAGAGAATCTAAACAAGTTGAGAGATTCGGCAGAATTCTATAAAGAAAATGGATACTGGGATGAATGAAATACAATTAGGAGACTTATTCACATTCAAGCCTAGTACTTTTAGGTTTGGATGTAACTCACACACCAAGGAGTTCATTGTAGTTGGATTTTCTATTGATAATATGAGTGTTTACTACATAGAACCAGGATATAAGAGTAGTATTAAATGTAAGTGTGAACATTGTAAATCTATAGTTGACAATATACAGAGGTGTGCTGGGATTGATGAAATAAACTTTACTAGAACTTATTCACAAGTGCAAAGGGAAGAAAAGCTTAAAAAGTTATTAAAATAAATATTAAAGATAAATATTATGGTTGAAGAATTAAAAAAAATGATTTCTGATAAGTGTCCAGGGGCAAAGCCCTTGCTTCTTACAATAAGGGGATCTCATGCTTATGGTACTAATATAGAAACATCTGATGTAGATTATGCTGGTGTTTTTATACAAAGTATGGATGATATCTTGGGCAATAAGTATGTTGAACAGATAAATGATAAGTCTAATGATATTGTTATTTATGAGATTAAAAGGTTTTTAGAATTACTAGCAACTAATAATCCAAATATATTAGAACTATTGAATACACCAAAGGATTGTATTCTTTATAAAGATAATAGTTTTGATGCAATATTGGATAGTGCTGAAAGTTTTATAACTAAGGCATGTGCTAATTCTTTTGGGGGATATGCAATTCAACAGATTAAGAAAGCTAAGGGTCAAGACAAAAAGCAGAATTGGGAAGTTGATAGAGTAAGTCGTAAAGATATTTTAGATTTTGTTAAAATATTAGACCTTGGGAAATCTTTACCAATTAAGAAATATTTTAAGGACAAAAGCCTTGACTATTCAAAATGTGGAGTATCTAGCATACCAAATGCCAAAGGTGTCTATAATCTATTCTATGGAGAAGGTTATGAAGGAATTGTTAAATTCAATAGTGATGGTGAGGTAGTATCTAACGAACTAAAACTATCATCAATACCAAAGGGTGAAGTTCCTTTAAAGAATATAGTTTTTAATAAAGAGGGATATCAGATGCATTGCAAAGATTATAACTCTTATAAGACTTGGTTAGACGAAAGGAATATGGCTAGGTGGGTTGATGTTAAGGGACATGGTCAAAAGATTGATGGTAAGAATATGATGCACTGTAAAAGGCTCATAGAGATGGCTATTGAGATTGGTCAAGGCAAAGGTATCAATGTTAGGCGTTCAAATGCAAGTGAACTTATCGATATAAGGAAAGGTAAGGTCAATTTGGAAACGTTAATAAATGATAGTGAGGATAGTATTAAACTATTAAATGAAGTTTTTGAGAATTCTGACCTACCAAAATCATTAGATATGAATGAAATACATAAATTATTAGTAAGAATGAGAAAAGAGGCTTATAGAATTTAATAAATAAACTATGGATATGTTAATTATAATTGGATGCTCAATACTTGGAATAATGTTTGGTGTGTTATTTGGTGTGAAATATGTAAACTCTGTGACTAATAAAAAAAATAGAGAAGAGAAAGAAAAGGTTGGAAGAAAATTCTTAGAATCTTATGTTCAGATAAGCACAGGGAAGTCATGGTTTAAATCTAGGACGATGAATACTTGCTACTTAAAACTAAATATACCAAGTGAAGGTGATATAGAGTTACTTTACCTAATAGATAAGAAGGACTTGGCAATAGTTAAAAATAATGAAATAATATACACTACACAGATTGTTGACAAGACTATTGTTAGTGAAACTATAGATATTATAGAATTATTTTTTAAAGAAGAAATAAATAATACAATAAATGTATTTGGTTTATTATTCTATAAAAAAACTTTTGAGAATGCTTTTGGAGAGAAGTTAGATAGCTTTGAAGATTTAATAGTTAAAATGTATGAGCGTCGTAAAACAGTTAGTAGCCAAGATTCTATGCAAGATATAGTTAAAGACAATGGGGATAAACATGATATTGATGAGATATTAGATAAGATAAGTAAAAAGGGAATAACCAGTCTTAGTGTAGATGAAAAAGAATATCTTAATTATTATAGCAATAATAATTAATGCTTATTAAAAAAGAAAATATAATATCTTCTATACACATAGAAGATAGTGAGTACTCAACACTTATATATGAGGTAACTATATTTAATCAAGCAGAAGATTTCTATTCTATAAAAGATAGTAAAGAGCAGTTTGATGAAGTTTCTAAAATGCCTTCTTATATACAAGAAGATTGGATTAATAGTAAAAAAATACCACTTAACATATCAACCTTAAACAAGCAAATAAAAATACAGTGTGATGTATTAGAAATTATGAACTACGGTACTAAGGAATATTATATATTAGAAAAGGAAATAAAGAGATTAATAGACATAAGAACATATTTGATAAATAACGAGTATATTTAACTTACTAGATATAACTAAAAACCCCACTAGAAATCATCCTAGTGGGGTTTTGTATTTATTACTGTGTTAGGTATGTATTTTTTAAATTAGGCGAATACAATAGATCTTTTAAGTACTTATTATTGTCCAAAAACATGCAACATCATGATATACATATAATATAATATAATAATTTTCCTTTAATCCCTTTCTAATCCTTCTTCTGTTGTTTCATTCTTTTTAACTTCCAGTGCTTATTTTCCCATTCTTCTATTTCTTTTTCTGCCTTTTTTATATTAGAATTATAATCATCTAACTCATCCCTCTTAATTTCCATATCTCTAATATCTTGCTCAATTACCGACTCTTTTTTCTTAATCGACTGATCATATTCTTCTATCTCTTTTAATCTTTTTTCTAGGTCGCTTTCTTTTATAGAAACCTCTTCAATATCTTTATCTATGCTAGTCTGTAAATCTTTGTATTTTTTATCCAAATCTGATGACTTTAATTTGGTTCTATCTATCTCTCTTTCCCTTTTCTTTAAATCAGAAGCTTTATTATCTAGTTCTATTTCTCTTTCTCTAGACAATTTAGAATCTTCTCTTAACTTATCTTCCTTACTATCTAACACATCTAGGTCATTCTTATAATACTGCTCACGTGTAGAAAGGCGTTCTAATCTTCTGCCTACCTCATCTTCTTTCTCCTCTACTTTTCTTTCTCTTCTATCTAAATCATGTTCTCTATCATCTAGTTCTTTTGTCTTATCTTTATCAATCACACCACTATTACTTTCATCCATAGAGGATAGAATCATTTCTTGTATAAATGGTTCTAACTTATCCTTAGTACTCTTAGGTTGTGGTATCTTATTAGCTTTAATATACGTATATAGTTCAGCTTTCCAATCTACAACTTCAAAAAAATCTGGATTATTATCGATTATATCCCTATCTAATTTTATATTCCCTTCCCCATCCTTGAACTTATAGACAAATTCATCTAATATAATTCCCTTATTCAGAATTACTATCTTTTTATTAGGGGTAACATAGTGAAATTCTTTTAAAACCTTGTGCTTTATTTTCATTTTTTTTAATTTTTTATTTAAAATATATACTCATATACAATCATATATATTAAAATTCTTTACTCTCTGAGTGAATAACACTAATAAACTATTAAATATAATAACTATAATAGTTTATTTTAATATATTTGTATAATAAATCACACAACTATGGGAAAAATAAATCACAATGGGATAATTGCTAATCTAAAAGGGTTAGAAGATAATTGTTATCAATGTGGTAATAAATTTAATGTTGTCATTAGGGATAGAAAGAGGGGATGGGGAATGTTTTGTTCCAAGTCTTGTTCTGCTAAGTTCAATCAAAAACCAAAAAGCAAAAAAGAAATAAGAGAATATAGACTTAAAAGGTTATTTAACACGGAGATTTAAAAATTAGTTTTAGACTTTACTATTTTTTTATATATAAAGGGTATAAAAATAATTATGGAAATGTTTACAATAAATATATCAAAAGAAGAGGTTTTAGATGATGTGCCTAGAATCAAAGAATGGATAGCAACAGCTGAGGAAAGGTTTGGTAAAATAATAAATGAAAATAATATTTCGTTTTATTACACATATTCCTTCTTAGCACCAGAGGAAGATGAATCGGAGAAATATTATGAGGACTTGTATAACAGGTGTATAGATATGTTATATGAAGAAAGGTTTAAATTTGAATTATTAAGTGTGATAGCAAGTGTAGAAATGAAAATTGATGATCTATCAATATCAGACATACTAGACATAGACTTGGAATTACCATCTATTATAAAAGATATAGTATCAGAGGTAACTAAAGTTAAAATGATACTAGAGAGTGAATATAATGACAATGAAAAGGTCAAGAACTCAATACCTGATATAGATTCTTCAATAGTATCAATCGAGGGTGTAAAAGACACATTGGATAGTAAATACAAAGAAAGTAAAGATTTTGATACTGATGCCATTCTAGATAAGATATCAAAGAAAGGGATAGGTACTTTATCAGATGATGAAAAAGACTTTTTAAACAGTAGAAGTAAGGATTTGTAAAAATGGAAATGTACTGTAAGAGAACTGTATTTGATTCTGATATAGAACAATGGAATAACTCCTTGTTGGATAAGGATTTTGTTGTATTTACTAAGTCTAAAAAATACAAAATAGTAACAGGAATTAAGCATATACATGATAATATATTCTGGGAAAATGATGATATTTACCTATATGATGATCTTAATAGAATAACATATATAGGAAAAAAAATTAAGAAAAAGTTTTTTTTGACTATAGGTGAAATGAGAAAGTCAAAAATAAATAAAATATTAAAATAAGATATGAAGCATATTACAAAGCAAGAAATATATGAATGGTCTAGAAGGTTGGAACTAATTAATTATGGTCTCAGTGTTGGAAATCATAATTCAATAACTATAGATATTGTACAAAATAGTTACGCATCATCTATGCTAGGATATACACCTAGATATGAAGATATGAACACACACCCATATTATAATTTATTAAAGCCAATAAGGTATGACTTTTCTTTCTCAATATGTGAGAGTATGCTAGAAGAATTTGAAGACATATATAATGATATATCACACAGAGATATTAGTAATGTGTTCAAATTTCAAAGTAGTTCAGGTAGTAAAGAGGAACTAATAAAAGCATCAAAAAAATATAAGTTAAAAAAATCAGAACACAAATTAAGAAACAAAAAATACATAAGGTTTGACTATGTATTTAACGACTCAATACTAGAAATTCTAATAAAAATATCATATATAAAGGATTCATTAAGTATATTTGGAAAAATATGGGGACATGATGATAAGGGTGATGAAATATTAAAACTGAAATATGGCAAAGGTGACATTGTGTCATTAGATGAAAATCCTAGTGGGGATTATATAATAATGTGTTATGACTATATACAAGACATACAAAATCCTCACAGTTATAACATAAATTATGGTTATTCTATAATAGAAAATCCTAAATTGATTGCTATAGAGTATGGGGAAATATTCTATAGCAATGGAAAAAATATTATAAGCAATAGAAGTGAAAGACTATCCTCTTTATTAAAGTGAGTTATGTAACAAAAAAAGAAAAATCTTTATCTAGTGAGTTGCCAGTATTTGATACATCTCATGGGTTAAATAAAAATTTAGAGAAAGTTATAAGTTTGTTAAGTTAATAGATATGGTTAATTATTAATTCTATATTTGTAGTCTAATAATTATATAAACAAAATGAAAAAAACAACAAAGAACTGGAAAGAATTACAAGATGGTGATATCTTTTATTTTGACACATCTAACGGATGTCTAGATAATGAAGATTTAAATGGTATTGATTACGATATTACTGGCACAGATCAAATATTCATAAGAGACGATTATGGTGATTACAATAGTATTCTTGTTAATGGTGGTCATAGCATAACTTTTAATGATGATGATACGGTTGAGGTTATTGGTCACTATAGTAAGTTAATAAGATAAAATTATGGATATAAGCTTCAAACATCAATCACCTAGAGAATTTAATAAAAACTCTGAAAGAATACAGTCAATGGTTGATAAGTATAATGGTGATGTAGAAAAACAGACTAATTATGCAAAGACACAAGCATATAAGATAACCAAAGAAGAAAAGGCTTTTAATAGAGCTATGGTTGCTAAACAAATGGGTCACATACACCTATTTGAAGTATTCTTTAAAAGAGCTTATGAACTAGGATCAGTTTCTAAACAAGATTATAGATCATATAAATTAGAAAAACTAGGAATATAAATTTTTAAACTATTTAAAAATATGTGGGGATATTATGGAAGTAAAAGTAAAATAGTTAATAAATATCCTAAGCCAGAGTTTGATAAAATAATAGAACCATTTGCAGGGACTGCACAATACAGTTTAAAATATTTTGATAGAGATATACTTCTTATAGAAAAATATGATGTAATAGTAAAGATATGGAAATGGCTTCAATTATGTTCAAGGAAAGACATACTAGATTTACCACAACTAAAGTTTGGTGAAAATGTAGATAACTTTAACTGGGACTGTGATGAGGCTAAATGGCTAGTTGGGTTTATAATTACTGGTGCTCCATCTATGCCAAAGAAAACTGCTAGTAAGTGGAAAACGATTATAAGACCAAATACTCAAAATTATAAACTTAATCTAATAGCCGATACACTAGATAAAATAAGACATTGGGAAATAGTGCAAGGTGATTTCAGAGAAGCTAAAAACGAGGAAGCAACTTGGTTCATAGATCCACCTTATCAGTTTGGTGGCCAGTATTATAAATTTGGTAATAAAAATATTGACTTTAAAGAACTTGGTAAATGGTGTGAAAATAGGAATGGTCAAGCTATTGTATGTGAAAATACAAAGGCTGATTGGCTTCCTTTCAAACCACTTGTTGAAATGCAAGGTGCTAAATATAAAACTATTGAGAGTGTTTTTATTAAAGGATTTTAAATATTATAAATTTTTAAACTATTTAAAAAATAATACTATAACTAAGAGTAAGATAAAAGAAGTTCCTATACAAATACTTTAGATATATAATTACTTCTCATCTTACTTTTTTAATTTGGCTTATGGTGTAATGGTAACACGTCTGCATTTTTTACAATTCATCGAAAGATAAAAAATGTTCCTACAAAATCTTGGAGCAGAAAATTCAAGTTCGAATCCTGATAAGCCAACTAATAAATATCTATAAAATATTATGAAGACACTAAAATTATTTAATGCAGTACTTTCTAGAGAAAGTGAAGATAATATATTTGTATCAGAAAATGGATTCATCATTGAGTCTAATGCTCTGTGGGCAAAGGATAGAATTATAGACTTTTATAATAAAGAATACCTAAGCGGAAATGACCTAAACAAAACTTTTCATAAGTCTTGGGACAAAGTATTAAGTAGTTCTAGGTATGAACTATATCTAGAACAAATAAATCACTATTTAAGTACATATGGTAGTAACTTCAAATCAGAAGTATATATACCATTCGAAGTTCTAGATATAGAAGGATTATCCGTTAAGTTTAAAGTCATAAAGGCTTATAGTAAAGAGAAGCTTATAACTAAATCATTGAATATTCTTAAAAGCGGAATAGCATTAAAGGAAGAAACTGTAGATGATTTAATATCAATATTGACAGACGAATTAGATTACAAATTCACTGGTAAAGAAGGTATCATAAACAAAGAAGCTATTGTAAAGATAGCAGAGAATTATGGTATTTATCCAGATAATCCAGTTGAATTTCTAAGGTATATTGTGTTTAGGTCAACAAATAGTACATTGTTAATAAAAAGCAATGACTCTATTAATATGATTAAAAGTAGCACATACAATCCATCTCAGGCTTTTAAAGATTTTGGCTTGGAAAGACTATCCACTATATTCAATAGATTCAAACCTTTATTTCTTGCATATAAGAATAAGTGTGGCAAGACTATAAATAAAATAGGCAAATTATCAAAGACTAATCATGTTTCTTTGGCATTAAATCCACTAACTCTAGTAACACAGAGAGTTCTTACTCAAAGCGATTTACATTGGCTAAATAATGCAACAACATATTCTATCTTCAAAGCCATGATATCATGTTATAATAGAGGTATTGTTGGTCAAGATACATTTACTTATAGAATAAGAAATGGTAAATCATGGACAGATGAAAAGCTTTCTAATAAGTCTATATGTATAAAGAATCTTAAATTCTTAAAAGACTTCCTAAAGACTAAAATAGATTTATCTAAAGAAAAAGTATATATTCCAGATTATATATCTTATGCACTTCCTACATCAGAAAAAATGTTTGTTGGTAATTTACCAACAGGTACTAAAATATATGGTGAGAAGCTAGCAGTTGGTATATATTGGGAAAATTCTTGGGGTGCAACTGATTTAGATTTATCTGGAATAAACTCAAGTGGTAAAGTTGGTTGGGACTCATCTTATAACCAGAGTGATAGTCTTATATACTCTGGTGATATTACAGATGCAAGAGATGGAGCAGTTGAGTACTTATATGCTAACAAAGGATTAACTGATAATACCTTAGTATTAAATAATGTTTATAATGGAGATCCTAACACCACTTATAAAATAATTGTTGGTGGTGGTGATAGTGTAGATGAAGATTATATGATGAACCCAGAGAAGTTAATAATTGATATAAAATGTGAATCAGTACAGAAAAATACTATTCTAGGTATGCTTATACCAGAGGGAAACTCCCAATCATTTTGTGTTCTTAACTTTGGTCAAGGTCAATCTATCGTATCAACTAAGGATAGTTCTGTTGGTAGGGCACTTACCCAACAATGGAAGAATCCATTGTCTTTAAAAGAAATACTCACACACTTGGGTGCAGAGTTTACATCTAAAGATGAATCCACAATTGACCTATCAGTTGATAGTCTAGAAAAAGATACACTAATGGATATATTTAAATCTTAATTTATGAATGTATTAAGTCTGTTTGATGGAATGAGTTGTGGTCAAATTGCTCTTGAAAAATTAGGTATTAAAGTAGAAAACTATTTTGCTAGTGAGATTGATAAATCTGGTATAAAAGTATCAAAACAAAATTATCCAAATATGAAGCATCTAGGGGATGTAAGACATATTGATTATAAGTTATTAGACAAAATAGACTTATTAATGGGTGGTAGTCCTTGTCAATCATTTTCCTTCGCTGGTAAACAAAAGGGTATGAGTACTAAGGACAATATAGAAATATTAGACTTAAATCATTATTTAGAATTAAAAAACGATGATTTTGAATTTCATGGACAGTCGTATCTATTTTGGGAATATATAAATGCTTTAAAAATTATAAAGCCCAAATATTTCTTATTAGAAAACGTTAAAATGAGTAATAAATGGAAATCTGTTTTGAGTGAAGCCATTGGTGTCGAACCCATTTTAATAAATAGTAGTAATGTGTCTGCACAAAACAGACAAAGACTATATTGGACAAATATACCTAATATAGTCCAACCATTAGACAAAGAAATATTTCTTAAAGATATAATGATTAGCGATGCTTCCGAAAAATATAATATAAAACCACAAAGAGTAGAAAATTTAATGAAATTTTTGAGTCCAAATTATAATGTCTGTAATAAAGTTCCTACTCTTACAACAGAGTTAGCACATAGTACTGGTAAAAATTTTTATCCCAAAGCTCTTAAAGAAATATTCAACGTTTTGGGTATGTATAGAAGACTGACACCTATAGAGTGTGAAAGACTTCAGACAGTACCTGACAATTTTACTAATTATGTATCTGATACAGAACGGTACAGAATGTTGGGAAATGGTTGGACAGTAGATGTAATAGCACATATACTAAAGGGGATAACTAAAGTTAAATAATACTAAAAAATTAAAATATGTTAGTAAGTAATTTACTAGTGGATATATTCTTAACAATCCATACTAGAAATAGAATAAAGTCAATGAGACAATTATCTAATAAAGAACTTCATTTGCTACTTCTTATGACATTTGATAAACATGACTACGACAATAATTTTGTATCATCAAACTGTTTACCATTTAGAAAACAAGCTTTTGATATATACGAACTTTTAAATGGGGGGAATACTACTAACAAATATTTAACTGAACTAATAATTGAAACAGAAGATGAACTTATAGATATTGAATCTGTAAGAGATATATATGGGAAACAATTACCAGGTATAAACGACAAGAAAGGTATTAGAGAATGTCGTTTAAGAATATTAGGAGAATAATTAAAAATTTCAGTAGCTTAATCATTATTAATTCATATATTTGTATTCAATTAATCAAAAATAAATAAATATGAGCAAAGTAGAAAATATCAAAGAAGAAAATGTTATTGGTGAGTTTAAAACTTCTAGAAAATATGAAAAATTCCTATCTAGTTCCAGAACCTCTAAGGTAAGACTTTTTAGAGATTTCGCATTTCTTGATGGGGGTGTCCTATCTGGTATGTTAGAAGGTGTTAGCCTAAAGCTAACTGTAAGAAGTGATAGTACTGTCGATTTCGAAGAAGTAGGTGATGCTAATATAACTGATAAGGGTATGCTTAAAAGGCTTCTTGACCAGATTGATGATATGGGAGTAATTAACTATTCACATAAGCATGTTGTTAATAACCTCACGTTTAAAGATGAAGATGGTTCTATATGTTATCTAGGTGTTAATCATCAGACACCAATGGGCAAGCTCAATAGTATATTTGAAGAAGATGATAAAAAAATAGAAATGAGCGATAGAAGTAAGTCTATATTATCTTCTTTATTAGAGAGTAAAGACTTCAATAGTGAAACCACTGATGGTGAAGACTCTACAGAAGATTTAGTAGATGATATTGAGGAAGATATTGAGCAAAGTAATGAAACAAGTACTTACGCTTCTCTTATTAAAGAATCATTCGAAAGTTCCAAAAAAGAGAAACTAGAAGAATTAAAATTAAGAATAAGTGAATCTGTGAGTGATATCAATAGATTCAACTCTGATAAGAAAGTTCTTGATAAAAAAATAGATGAGATAACAGATGGACTATCTGTTTTAGAGAAAAGATTAGATAGTATGAATATTAAACAAGAACCAAATGGTTTAGTATTTTTTGTATCAGAAGAGAAGAAATCTGACATTGGACTTACCGAAGCTAATAGAGAAATTGCTGATAAAATAGCTGATCTTATAAATCTTAAAAAAGAGGTCTTGTTTGAACAATTAACAGAGGGATATTTTGAAATAAGCATTGCTAAGTCAGATGACATATCAAACAAGGAATTTCAATTAGATACAGAATCACTAGAATCTATTAATTCAATAGATTACAAAGGTAAGATTTCTGTCTTAGATAAAAATAAGATAAAATATCAAGGAGATTTAAACTGGCATCAACTAGTAGACAAAATGATTAGAACAGGTTTTGTTCAAGATGAAAAATTTGATGAATTGTCTGGATCTAATTCTTATAATTCAGAAAAATAAATTCTTATATTAAGAAAAAAATCCTCTATATTACTAGAGGATTTTTTTCTTAATATAATAACAACTTATAGCTATGGATAGAGTATAATAGACATGAGTAATATAAATAATCGGTTTAAAGGTTGCACTAGTTCTAATGCTGATATCTCAAAATGGGATGTTTCCAATGTCATTAATATGACTAGTATGTTTCAGCCTTCAATAGAAGATATTGAAGCTGAAAAAATGAGAATAAAAAAAGAACTAAGAGCAGAAAGATTAAAAGAATTATTAAAATAAATAAGTACTCTATATAATAATTTCAAACTTAATCTTCCCACAGTCCCATATTTTCTTGTAACTATTAGCTTTCATATAATCATTCTCAGTCAGATTTGTTTCTAAATTAGATTTTTTATATCTTGACTTATGCACTCTTTTACTATTGACAATATATTTATAATCTGGTTTACTAGATTTTACCATATCAAACCCCAAATTATAGTACACATTGCCCTCTGACCAGTCTCTATCAGCATAGCTTATAATTCTAACAGGACTATAAGACTTCATAAAATATTTAAGAAGCCTAGAAGCACCACCAATGACTACAGTATTCTTATTATTACAAAACCTAGACAAGTTCCACTGGTTATCATTCATTTTATCCCTACCTTCTCTATGGTCAAAAACCATAATAGATACTAACACATCATCATAATATAATCCTATTTTCTTACTTGATGTTACAAAGCCTTGTATGTGGTTTTCATCAAGAAACTTTCTGATAATTTTTATATCACTAACCTCCTTAATAATATATTTTCTGGCATATATCTTATGTGTTGTTAAACCTAGCCAATTTTTTACTTGACTTTTTATGATATCTGTCTTATTTACCCAATCATCTTCCCAAATGTGTATAATCCTTATTCCCTTATCCTTAAAATACTCTGTTTTTTTAATATGATAATCTCTATCTTTATATTCTTCGGAATGCCAATATAGACCATTAAATTCAAAGCCTATTTTTAATTCTGGTATGTATACATCTATCTCTATTCTTTTATCTTTGAATGACCTTATAATACTACCATTATACATACTAGATATGAACTCATATAATTCCTTTTCCTTTATAGAAGATGTAGAACTGATAGGATTACATACAGTACACAATGGTACACAATCACGTTTTCTACTATGATAATTTGACGAACTTATCTCATATATATGATTCTTCTTACAAGACATCAAGGATATGCCTTTATCACTATTAGACTGACTTGGTGTATTAGAACCATAAAGTCTCTTATTTGTTTCTTTGATTCGCTCCCTTATTTCTGGTGATGATAATGGGGATTCATATCCTGTTGACCTTAAATTACTTTCTTTCACCCTATCATATATTTCTTTTACTTTACTAGGATGGTCAACACCGTACTTTTCTATGAATTTATCTTTTATATAAGAATTATCTTTAAATATGTTATCAACACCATATCTTTGTAAGTTAGTATTTTTAATTTTATTTAAAATTTCTTTAGATTGTGTTGGGTATTCCACACTATACCTTTGTTTCATAGTTTTTCTAAACCTAGCATTATACTCATCAGTTTTAGAATAATATTCAACACCATACTTATCCATGTTAGTAGACTTTATTTTAATATGAGAACACTTAACACATGTGTATATTGGATGTTTTTCAGATGAAGTTATGTTCTTAAAATAAGACTGGTATTTTATAAAGTTTTCAATATAACAATTATCACATTTAACTTTAATCCTCTTATTAGAACCACTCTGGAGTTCATCAGTCCTTATCCTTAATACATCTTTGATAGATATATTTTTATAATACTTTGAAAAGTGTTCTATATTCTTCTTAGAAATCTTTACTTCGATATATTTATCTAATAGCATAATATGTGTGGTACATTCATTAATATATATATTATATCAATAAACCCACCATAGTTTGGTAGGTTTTGAAATAAATATATATTTTACAGAGAAAGGCATTTGTATTCTAATAAAAAGCCTTACATTTGTATTGTAATAAAAAATCCAAAATATGATATTCAACAAAAACATTCACGAAAAAATTGTAGACGGAGTGCAAACAATGTTAATCGACACGAAGGTTAACCTCCCATACTACGGTGAGTTTAACCTTCAAGTCAATTTCACAGAGCGTGATTCAATAGGAACATGTGCAGTTAATGTAACATCTAGAGGAATGAATTTTTTCTACTCTCCTAAGTTTCTACAAGATATGTCACAAAAAGAAGTGAACTTTATTATTCTCCATGAGGATTTTCACTTACTATTTGATCACCCAAAAAGAACAGTTACTGGGAATTTTGATCACAAGTTATCGAATATTGTACAAGATATGATTATCAACCATATTATATGGGATGATATATCTCACTCTTTTGTTGAGATACCAAAATCTAGTGATGGTAAGAACATGGCACTTTTTGTACCTAAAGAATATGATGGTGAACTAATCTTTGAACACTTGTATGAATGGATGCAAGATGAGAAGGACAAATGGTTGAAAGAGAAACAAGAATCAGAGTGTAAGTCTTGTGGTGGGTCTGGTAAAAAAGACGAAGATGGTGGTGAAAGTGGTGATGGTGATAAGAGTGAAGAAGAAGGCAAAGATGGTGATCCACAAAGTGGTGATGGTGAAGGCAAGAGTGAATCAGATGACTGTCCAGACTGTGAAGGTAGTGGAAACAGTAATGGTGAGGGGAAAGATTCTAAAGGTAAGCCTTCTTATGGACCTTATGGTAAAAATTCTTCAAGTGGAAGTACTGTTGATACATGGTCTAAAGAACAAATTTTCCAAGATATGGAGAATGGTGATGGAGAGTACTTAGATAAACATATTGAAGATGAAGTTCCCCAAGAAATGAGAGAGGGAATGGTCAAAGATGTTATGGACAGATTAGCAGCTCGTGGATTATCAGGTGGTGATATTGAACAAACACTTGGAAAGCTTCGTAAGAAAAGAAAGGATTATCTTAGAGAGATAAAAAGATCTATTTCTAATGTTATATTTGGTACTAACAAACAAAAGACTATTACACGTGCTAATAGAAGAGGTATCAAGGGCTTGAAAGGTCATAAAAAAGTAAGTTCTAAAATTAATTGTATACTAGATACCTCTGGTTCTATGGGTGGTACATTTGAAAAGGTCTTATCTTTCATATATAGAAATGATATTGAGGTTAATTTGATTGAGGCAGATACCGAAGTAAAATGGGTCAAGAATATAAAAAGCAAAAAAGCATTGGAAACAATATGTATCAAGGGTTTAGGTGGTACAATGCTACAACCAGCAATCGATTATGTAGTAAATGAATTCAATCAATACAATACAGTTGTATTAACCGATGGTTACTGTGATAGCCTTGACCTATCAAAAATAAGAGGTAGGATTCTGATGATATCAGTTGGTGTTGAAGTTCCTATTACAAGTAGTAATAGTAAGGTTAAGCAAATAATTATTGATCCAAATCATGATTAAATCTCAAACTTAATTTTTCCACAATCCCATATTTTCAAAATATGGGATTTTTTCATATATTGACTTTCTGACAATTCAGTATTTAGGTTATTCTTTCTAAATCTAGACTTATGAACTCTTCTATTATTAATGATATATTTATAGTCTGGTCTAGATATGTTTGATAGTTTAAAGCCTAGATTATAATATAAATCACCAGTTGACCAATCTTTATCAGCATAACTAATTATCCTAGTTGGTTTAAAACTTCTTTGAAAATATTTTAATAATTTAGATGCACCACCAATAACACTTGTATCTAACTTATTACAGAACCTAGATAAGTTCCACTCACTATTAGGCATCTTCTTACGTCCTTCATTGTGGCTAAAGGTCATAACTGATACTAATTCATCCATATGATATAAACCTAGCTTTAAACTGCTTCTAACCTTACCTTGTATATGATTTTCATCTAAAAACTTTGTAACTACTTTGCTATCACTTATTTCTCTAACTAAACACTTCCTACCGTATATTTTTTTACTTGTTAACCCAATCCAATTATTTATTTGACTTTTTATGATATCTGTCTTATTTACCCAATCATCTTCCCAAATGTGTATTATTTTTATTCTTCTATTTTTAAAATGTTCAGTCTTATCTAAATGATAGTCCTTTCCTTTGTAGGATTCCGAGTGCCAATAAAGACCATTGAACTCAAATCCTATATTTAGCGTTGGTAAGTAAATATCTATCTCAAGACCATCTCTATATGATTGCTCAACTTTGCCGTTATATATACTTTTTATAAAATTATATAACTCTTCTTCTTTTAAGGATTTAGAATCTCCTATACTATTACAAACAGTACATAAATCTACATTATTCTTTCGTCTTGAAATATAATTATCTGAACTTATTTCAAAATAGTGACCCTTCTCACATTTAAATCTAGACATTTTATCAGATAAATAACTAACATATGAATTATCTTTTGTTATATTAAATTTTTCTCTAAACACATCATTCTCCATTATATTGTCAACGCCATACTTTTCCAAAATAGTCTTTTTTATCTTGGCTTTAGAATCATCTGATTGTAAATTACACTTAACACCATACTTTTCTAGATTAGTTCTAATTGTTTTTTGTCTTATAAGATATGATTGTTGTGAATATTTAACACCATACTTTTCCAAACTAGTCTTTATTCCCTTATTTTTTACTTCTTCACTTTGTAATGGCCAGTTAACACCATACTTTTCTAGATTAGTTTTAATAGTTTTCTCTTTATATTCTTTAGTTTTGGTATAGCTACTAACACCATATCTTTTCAAGCATGTATCCTTTATCTTAGATTTTATTTTATCTACATACATTGGGTGGTCTTTTCCATATTTTTCATTTAGTGTTTTTTTTATCTTATCTTTAATAACATCTGATTGAAATGGGTTATCTACACCATACTTAGCTTGGCAAACTTCTTTTATCTTTTGGTTAGAGCATTGCTTTGAAGAGCAAGAATACTTACTTATAGTACTAGTACTTTTATTATACCTTTTATAAGGAACATATAATTCTAATCCACAATAATCACAACTTACTTTTATCTTATAATTTGATGACTTTGATAATAAATTAACTGGTATTAGTGCAGTATCACCAGGCTTTAAATTACTGTCTAGGTCATACATGCTAATTATCCTAGTAGCATTTCTTATACCTAATTTCATTTCTACATTTTTTGTAATAATCATATATGTTTTTGTTTTTATAAGAACTGTTCCGCCTAGCCTTTGTATATATTATATAACTAATTGGTACAATAGTTTCTAAAGTCGAAAAATAAATAGTATATTTGTTATAAATTATTTATTATGGTATATATGTTAAATTTACATAATTTTTTTGATTTAAGAACAATAGTTCAAATCTTCAACTTTACTAATAATCTAGATTCATCTTTGTTACTATATAGAAGTGCCGAAAAAAGCATAGGTAAAGATTTTACTATTAAAAACAAATTTGGCTTTAATAGACTAGAGAAGTTTGATATGACTAAGATTAAACAAAACTTAGTAATAAACTTTAATACTGATATATATGAGTTTGGTAATATAGTGGAGCTTATAGATTATTGTGTTAATCAAAATAAAATTCTAATTTTAGTACTGTCAAAAGATAAAAGACCAAATTTTTACCAAGAAGTCAAAGAGTATTTACAAGATAAATATTCTTATGAAGAAATAAATAGAGGTTCTGAGATTAATAGTTATATGAAAAGTTTAAGAAGACAAGTTCTAATAAAGAAATTGCTTAGTTAAAATTCTAGTCTTATAATATTATCCAAATATACTTCATGTGCTTGTGAATCAATTTCTACTGTTACAAGTCCTTCGTTATCTACGTCTAACACTTTCAAACCCTCATCTGGGTTGTGTTGTGGGTAATCATTTATAGTTTCTGCATATAATAAACCATTTTTATTAATACACTCAATAACATCATCAACTTTTATTAAGCTACCTTCTATGTTATTTGCAATAAAATCCTCGAAAAGTTTAAGATAATTCATACTGTATATATTAAGAATTGAAATTGAAGTATGGCTAAATAATATATACTCTATGAAACATATAAAACCTTATAAGATATTCGAAAGTACAAGTCCTAACTTCCCAACTACAAGAGAGGAAGTTATACAAGTTTGTGAAAAGTATGAAATAGAAAATTATACCATAAACGATGATTTAAGTATTGATATTGATGGTAATGTTAACTTATATTATAGAAGATTAGAATATTTACCTCTTAAATTTAATTATGTGAGTGATTATTTTGGTTGTCCAGAGAATCAATTAGAGACATTAGAAGGTTGTCCACAAAGAGTAGGTGGTAGCTTTGGATGTGATTATAATCAATTAGAAACATTAAAAGGTTCTCCACAAACAGTAGGTGGTTATTTTAATTGTTATAGAAATGAATTAAAGACATTAGAAGGTAGTCCACAAACAGTATATGGTGGTTTTAATTGTTCTCATAATGTATTAACGTCATTAGAAGGTGGTCCACAAACAGTAGATGGTGATTTTACGTGTAATAATAATAAGTTAAGAGACTTAGAACATTTCCCAGAAGTAAATGGAACTATAGGTATAGAGGAAAACACAGTATATTTACTAGTGTATACTTTTATTGAAAATGCTGATAGCTTTATGATAGAAGATTTTAACGACTATGAAATAGTCAGAAACCGAGATACTGTTATGTTAGATAGGCTTCAAACATTTATTAGAGATAACGATTTAGAAATGCCAGATTTAGAAGAAATTAAAAAACACTATAAAATAATAGAATAAACATGAAACACATAAAACCTTATAAGATATTCGAGAGCAATAGTCCTAACTTCCCAACTACAAGAGAGGAAGTTATACAAGTGTGTAAAAGGTATGATATAAAAAACTACACTATTAGTGACGATTTAAGTATTGATGTTGATGGTAATGTTAACTTAACTAGTAATGGCTTAGAATATCTACCACTTAAATTTAACTACGTAGGTGGTGGTTTTAGTTGTTCTAATAATAGATTGAAAACATTAGAAGGTGGTCCACAAACAGTAAATGGGAATTTTTATTGTAATAATAACAAACTAGAAACATTAGAAGATTGTCCACAAACAGTAAATGGTAATTTTAATTGTCATAGTAATTTACTAAAGACATTAGAAGGTGGTCTACAAACAGTAGGTGGTTATTTTTATTGTACTGATAATAAATTAAAGGACTTAGAATACTTCCCAGAAGTAAATGGTAATGTATATATGAGGGGAAATTTAGTAAATTTATTAGTATACACCTTTATCAAAAAAGCTGATAGCTTTATGATAGAAGATTTTATAGACTATGAAATAGTTAGAAACAGAGATACTGTTATGCTAGACAGACTTCAAACCTTTATAAGAGATAACGATTTAGAAATGCCTGACCTAGAAGATATTAAAAAACACTATAAAATAATAGAATAAACATGAAACACATAAAACCTTATAAGATATTCGAAAGTACAAGTCCTAACTTCCCAACTACAAGAGAGGAAGTTATAGAAGTGTGTAATAGGTATGAAATAGAAAATTATACCATAAACGATGATTTAAGTATTGATATTGATGGTAATGTTAATCTAGCTTATAGAAGATTAGAATATTTACCTCTTAAATTTAATTATGTGAGTGGTTATTTTGGTTGTCCAGGGAATCAATTAGAGACATTAGAAGGTTGTCCACAAAGAGTAAGTGGTGATTTTGATTGCCCTGGAAATGGCTTAAAATCACTAGAAGGTTGTCCGCAAACAGTAGGTGGTAATTTTGATTGTAGCACCAATTATTTACAAACACTAGAAGGTGGTCCAAGTATAGTAGGTGGGTATTTTAGTTGTTCTTTTAATAAATTAGAGACACTAAAAGGTTGTCCACAAACAATAAATCATGATTTCTATTGCTTTGAAAATAAATTAGAAACATTAGAAGGTAGTCCACAAACAGTAGATGGTGACTTCAAATGTTCGGGGAATGAGTTAAAATCACTAAAGGGTTGTCCAAAAACAGTAGGTGGTAATTTTGATTATAGATTTAATAAACTAAAGGATTTAGAATACTTATCAGAAGTAAATGGGAACATACACTTAAATAGTAATCCAGTATATCACTTACTATATACTTTTATCGAAACTGCTGATAGTTTTCTCATAGAAGACTTTGTAGACTATGAAATAGTTAGAAATAGAGATACTGTTATGCTAGATAGATTAGAAACTTTCATAAGGGATAACGATTTAGAAATGCCTGACTTAGAAGAAATTAAAAAACGCTATAAAATAATAGAATAGAAATGAAACACATAAAACCCTATAAGATATTCGAGAGCAATGGCCCTAACTTCCCAACTACAAGAGAGGAAGTTATAGAAGTGTGTAATAGGTATGAAATAGAAAACTACACTATTAATGATGATTTAAGTATTGATGTTGATGGTGGTGTTAATCTAAACAATAGGGGCTTAAAATATTTACCTCTTAGATTCAATTATGTGAGTGGTTATTTGAGTTGTTATTATAACAATTTAGTGTCATTAGAAGGTTGTCCACAAAAATTAGGGAGTTATTTTGATTGTTCTGGGAATGAATTAGAAACATTAAAAGGTTGTCCACGAACAGTAGAATATGACTTTGATTGTTCTGATAACAACTTAGTATCATTGGAGGGATGTCCACAAACAGTAAGTATTGACTTTAATTGTTCTGAGAATGAATTAAAGACATTAAAAGGTTGTCCACAAACAGTAGGACATGACTTTGATTGTTCTAATAATAATTTAGAAACATTGGCAGAGTGTCCAAAAACACTAGGTGGTGATTTTTATTGTTCTGATAATAATTTAGTATCATTGGCAGGGTGTGCAAAAACAGTAGGTGGTGATTTTAATTGCTATCAGAATAAATTAGAAACATTGAAAGGTTGTCCACAAAAAGTAGGTGGTGATTTTAACTGTTCTAAAAATTATTTAGTATCATTAAAAGGTTGTCCACAAACAGTAGGTGGGTATTTTAATTGCTCTAATAACAACTTATTGTCATTAGAAGGATGTCCACAAACAGTAAATAGTCATTTTCATTGCTTTAATAACCATCTAATATCATTAGAGGGATGTCCACAAACAGTAAATGGTGATTTTAATTGTTCTTATAATGAATTGAGAGATTTGGAATACTTCCCAGAAGTAAGTGGTGGTATAAATATAGAAGAAAATACAGTATATATCTTAGTGTATACCTTTATTGGAAATGTTGATAGCTTTATGATAGAAGACTTCGTAGACTATGAAATAGTTAGAAACAGGGATACCGTTATGTTAGACAGATTACAAACATTCATAAGGGATAATGATTTAGAAATGCCAGACTTAGAAAAAATTAAGGAACACTATAAAATAATAGAATAGAAATGAAACATATAAAACCTTATAAAATATTCGAGAGTAATGAGCCTAACTTTCCAACTACAAAGGCAGAAGTTATAAAAGTGTGTGAAAAGTATGGAATAAAGAACTATACTATTAATGATGATTTGAGTATCGATGTTGATGGTGGTGTTATTTTAGAAAATTTCTTTATAGAATATTTACCTCTTAGATTTGATTATGTGAGTGGTGGTTTTAATTGTTCTGATAATATGTTAGTATCATTAGAAGGTGGTCCACAAACAGTAGGTAGGACTTTTGATTGTTCTGATAATGAATTAAAAACACTAGAAGGTTGTCCACAAACAGTAGGTGAAAATTTTTATTGTTATAGAAATGAATTAAAAGACTTAGAACATTTCCCAGAAGTAAATGGAACTATAAATATAGAGAAAAACACAGTATATCTATTAGTATATACATTTATAAAAAATGCTGATAGTTTTCTTATAGAGGATTTTATAGACTATGAAATAGTTAGAAACAGAGATACTGTTATGTTAGATAGACTTCAAACCTTTATTAGAGACAATAATCTAGAGATACCTAACTTAGAAAAAATTAAGGAACATTATAAAATAATTGAATAGATATATAAACACTATATGTAACTTTGTGTGTTTCGTAAAATCTAATATTTATATATAAGGATATGATTAAAGAAACGATTCATAACTTTGACCAATTTGTTAATAAGAACTATCTAAAAAGTGATGCAATTGGATATAGAGTTGGTAAATATCTATACCACGTAACACCAAAAAGGAATTTAAGTATAATAAAAAAGAATGGATTTATACCAAAAGATGGTATTTCTATAAATGGTGTCTCATTCGAAAATAGATTATATTTTGCAACATCGTTAATAGCATCATATGATTTATCAGTAAATTTTGGCTCATATAGAGATAGTGAGGAATATATTATTGTGAAAGTGGGATCAAAATGTGTTGATAATGGCTATAATAAAGATCCTTTATTTTTACATGGGATTTATATAGACTATTCAGTGAATAACAGCTATATTGTTGATATCATAGAAGCCGATGATTTATTTGATAAATTTAGTGATGATGATATTGAAAGCTTGTACTTATAATAGTGCTTGTAAGTTCTTTTCTATAATAATTCTAATTATAAAACAAAATACTATTTTTATTTGTATATTTGTCAAAATAAAATGAATAGCTATGTGGAATATTATCCCAGAATCAGTAAAAGACATACATAAAATATTTAAAAGCAACAATAAAAAGTTATATGTTGTTGGGGGTGCAGTTAGAGACTTTATAACAGGAGATGTGCCTAAAGACTTTGATTTAGCAACTGATGCACTACCAGATGAGGTAGTTGATATATTAGGTAATGGATATAGAACCAATTTACAAGGTAAAGCGTTTGGTGTAGTAGTTGTTTATACAAAAGATGAGCCAATGGGTATGGAGATTGCTACATTTAGATCTGATTTGACTAAGGGTAGAAATCCAAAGGTTGAATTAGGAGTTACCATAAAAGATGATGTTAAGAGGCGAGACCTTAGTATAAATGGTCTGTTCTTTGATTTGGATACTAGAGGAATTATAGATTTGGTTGGTGGTATATCAGATTTAAAGAGTAAAATTATTAAAACTGTAGGTATCCCTTCTGAAAGGTTTAGTGAAGATTCGCTCAGAATACTTAGGGCATTTAGGTTTGCTACTAGATATAATTCTGAACTGCATAGTAGTGTAAAATCTGCTATAAAAATAAATAATAGTTTAGAAAACCTAGATCCAGATACCAATAAAATGAAGCGAATATCTCAAGAGCGTATATGGGAAGAGATGGAAAAATCATTTAAACAAGCAAAAAATTATAACGAATATTTAAATTTATTTACTGAGTTTGATATGTGGGATGAGATATTTCCAGGTGCTTCAATAAATACATCTTTAGTCATATCTGATAAGATAGAGATAATAATGGCTAATCTTTTCAAGTCAGAATCTTTTAATAATGCTAAAGAGATAGAAAAAAGATTAGTACAAGACTACAAGATACCAAATGACTTAGCATCAACTATAGTGTTTCTGAATAGATTATTAGCATTTAATGTAGATTTAGTGTTTGATATATACAAGAAGAGAGAACAACTTGGTATAAGTGATGATATCTTACATGAGTGGTTATCGGTCAATAAAGGTGCTGATGAGGTATTATTTAAATTTATCGACTACAAACCTTCTATTAGTTCAGAGAAGTTAATGAGCCAAGGTTTTAGTGGTAGAGACTTAGGTATTGAAATAAGAAAAAAAGAGAGTGAAGCTTTTAAAAAATAACAAACACAATGACACATTATTTGACACATATTAAAGACACATTAGGAAATTATTATATAGGTGTAAAAATACCTAGTGGTTATCTAACCAAATTCCTAGAAGATATGAAATCATTTCTATCAGAGGATGACTATTCTAAATATACTTCATATAAGAATAATAGGGATAATGGTGAATACCATATTACTGTTATAAATGCAATTGACTATGGTAAACTAGTTAAGAGTATGGGTGGTGATAAATTTGTACAATCCTTAGAAAAGGTTTTTAGCTATCCAATTGATGATTTAAAAATGCTCGGTGTTGGTACTGCAAGTAGGGGTGAAAATAGAACATTTTTTGTTGTTTGTGACTCAGATAAACTAGAATCTGTTAGAAATAGATATTCGTTAGAAGATATAGATTTCCACATCACTATAGGCTTCAAGTATAAAGATGTATTTGGTGTTAGTAAAAATAAAGTTTTAGATAAAACTAGCAAATTTTTAAAACTTATAGGAGAAGAATACTATGATGATGGGAATTGGAATTTCATAAAAAGAATATCCAATTTTGATTTAGAAAAAGATGAGGAACTAATCCCAGTTGATATGACAAATACTCTGATAACATTCAAATATAAGGGATATTTTATAAGTATTGGATTAGTTAATGATGAATTATATATAGTATCTCAATATACTATTGATAAAGATTGTGTTAGAATGTCTCAAACAAAAATAAAAGAATTTATAAACAAACAAACTTATAAATAAAAAAAGATTAAATATATGAACATATTCAAGTATTATAGCTTAGATGAGGTAAAGAATAAAGAGAAAGTTTTAAATAAGCTAGATACACTAGAGGAAGAAGGAAAAATAGAATTTTTTCTTGATGGTGATATAATAGAAATAGATGATATTGATTTGGATATTGTTGAAACTAAAAACCTAATAAAATTACTTGATGATAATGATGTATTCCCTTATTTAGATAGAGAAGATGAGGATTCTGGTAGTTATTTCGATGAAGATTTCTTTGAAGACGATTACTAGCATTGTGTATTTAATATATAATGTATGAAAAAATTTAGCCAAATAACAGAATCAGAAGATAAAGAAGATAAAGAGTCTTTCGATTTCGAAAAAAAAGATCAAAAGAAAACAGGAATGTCATCTGATATTGAATCACTTGATGACCAAGTAGATAAAGTTGTTAAGAATACTGAAATTGAGGGGGAGTGGGAAATAGTAGATATCATAGATGTTTCTAGTAAACCACCAAATATAAGCGAAGCTATAATAATAAATGCAGAGCTTGGTGATAAAAAAGTAAAACGTGGTGAGTCTATATACATAACTGCTCTTATAAATAAATCTGGTGCTTCTTCTTATCACCTAAACCAAATGGGTGTAATAAAATGTCGTATAACCGAGATTTATAACAGTTTACTCGTTCTAAATCAATTAAGATAATTTTGGAAAGAAAATCTTCAAGAGATAAGGTAAAAAGAGATCACTCTGTGGCTAATAATCTAGAGGGAGCATTATCTATGTACTTATATGAGAAATCACACTCCCCAATAACAACTAGGTTTAAAGGTATGGGTCTTCAAGAATGCGATGTTTTATCAATATCTAAATCAAATTATATATATGAGTATGAGATAAAGATTAGTAGAGGCGATTTTAAAAAAGATTTCACTAAGAAAAAACATAAACATATAATAAACGAAAACTTCACAAGAAAAAAGAAAGGTGTTATCCAATATAATGCTGCTAATTACTTTTCATACGTAGTTCCAGTTGGATTGGTGTCAGTAGAGGAAGTCCCAGACTACGCAGGTCTTATATACTTTAATGAAGACTTATCATTTGATGTGATAAAGAAACCTAAACTTCTTCATAAAATAAAAGCAACAGAACCTTTTATAAGAAAGGTTGCACATAATCTAAGCTGTAAACTAATTTTTAATAAAATAAATTAAACTTTAATAGCCATTAACTATATAATTTTAAAATATATATTATGAGTGAGAAGATAGATTTAGACAAGTTTTATACACCATCACATATTGTTGATTTGTGTATTTATGAATTCTGGGAAATGTTTAAAGAAGTTACTGAACTTATTGAGCCAAGTGCAGGAAATGGAGCCTTTAGCTTAAAATTAGACAATTGTATATCTTATGACATTGCACCTGAGCATGAAAGCATAATAGAGCAAGATTTTTTAAAACTTGATTTACCTTATAAACACGGTAGAGGAATTATAGGAAATCCTCCTTTTGGCAATAGAAACAACCTTGCGTTGAAGTTCTTTAAACATTCTATAAAAATGTGTGATGTTATTGGATTTATATTACCTATTAGTCAATTAAATAATGTAGATAGCTTATATGAATTTGATTTGGTGAAAAGTATTGATTTGGGTAAAATGCAATACTCTGGTATAGAAGTTCGTTGTTGCTTTAATCTATACCATAGACCAGAAAATGGTATATTAAATAAAAAGCCAAATCTAAAAAGCGATCTATTTAGCTTACATAGAACTAATAGAGATAATTTTGAAAACACAACACCCGATTTTATGTTTTGTAAACGTGGGAGTGTTGGGAAAGAAATATACGAAGGTGGTAAAAGATATGGGGATGAATATAAAGTTGTAGTTTTTGATAAAACTAACCTAGAGTATGTTAAAGATACTATCCTAAACCATGACTGGAATAACTTCAAGAATCACCAAAGTAGTCCTAATATTAGTAAAAATGATATATACAGGCTATTTAAATAGCGTTGTGTTTAACAAAACTAATTTTTAATAAAATAAATTAAACTTTAATAGCCATTAACTATATAATAATAAAATATATATTATGGGAGATAGTTTAGTAAATATTGTAAAAGATAAAAAGGAAATAAGAAGAGTTAATATAAATGATTCTAAGTTTTTTGATGACTTAAAAGATTTATATAATACAAATTCTGATTTAAATGAACTTAAGAAAGATTCAACTGAAATTTCAGCTAAGATAAAAAGTGTAGTCTTATCAAAATGGTTAGAGTTATATAAAGGCGAAGAAGAGAATCCAGGTACTATAATCTTTGAATCAAATGTAGATGGTGACTCAGCTAACATTATGTTTGTCCCTAGTGATAGATATATAAAAGTGACTAAAGCTGGTGCTAAAAAGCTTAGAAAAGCCTATGATGAAGATATAGTTTTTGAGGATAACAACTACTCTTTAAATCAAAAAATGGTAGATAAGTATGGTAAATTGATTTCAGACTTTATACAAAATTCGGACGAAATAGATGTGGATGACAAGGATAAAATAATTGAGTTAGTTAAAACATACTCTATTAAAAAGGGTGTTATTGATGAATTGTCTGAGTATGGTGATATTGATAAGGTGTTTGATTCAGTAAAACCTGTAGTGTCTATGAAAAATCTAACTTTCATAAAATCATAATTATTTATAGTTAATGCTTCGTTATTAAATAATTTATACATATATTTGTCTTATTAATATGATTGATATAACGATTAATAAATTATGGATTGGTTAAAAAGACTATTTTTTAAAAATACCAACAGAAAAGCTACTACTTGTGAGTGTGGTAAATATTCTAAATGTTGTAGAGAAATGAAAACATCTTGGAGCAACAGAAGTGGAAGAGGTAAAATGTGGGTCGAAAGTAGAGATCATTATAGATGTGGAAAAGTTCAAAAAACTATAAACGATATGAAAGAGGCGTTTACTAAAAATAAATAATATATAAAAACATGGAAAATAAAAACAACAATCACGAAAAAAGCGAAAAGTCTAGTGATTTTGTATCTGACCTCAACGATATGTTAGATAGTAACGGGATGCCCCTTTTTTGGAACAACTGAATTTAATAATATGTGTAGTAATTTATTTGGTGGTAATTCTAGTAAAAAAATTAAATAATATTATTGGATATTCAAATGTTTATCGTATATTTGCCTATCGAAATATTATAAAAAATGGTCCCATAGCTCAGCTGGTTAGAGCACTTGACTCATAATCAAGGGGTCCTTGGTTCGAACCCAAGTGGGACCACATAAAAACCTATGATATACTCATAGGTTTTTTTAATATATACTATATGATAAAAAAATTCGAAATGTTCAACAGTGGTATATATGAAAAAGACTTTGGTTATTTCAATGATACTTTAGTTTATATAAAGTCAATCAGACCTTTTGGTGAACAATATAATGTAGTGTATATAGATAAGAAAGGATTTGAATATTTATACACTTGTGATGATAGAGATGAAATAGATATGGATTTTAGAAATACCGAGGATAGCTTTGTATTAAGTAGTGAAATAAAGAAAAAGAATCCAATCCCAAAACCAGTAAAGTCTGTTAGTAAAGTAAATACAGAACGCAAGTACAATGTAGTATATGACCTTAGTAAGAATAAACATAATGTACTAAAGCGAAACTTATCTTACAGAGATGCAATAATACATAGAAATGCAATAAGAAAAACATCAAGAGTTGATTCAACCATGGATGAAAGAAGAATTAATATAAAAGTAATTAAATGAAAGTAGAGACTAAAGAGATATATAAGTGTGAGTTTTGTAATAAATTATACCAAATATCTAAGTATTGCTTATTACACGAAAGAGTCTGTGCTAAAAACCCATATAATGACAGACCTTGCTTTAAATGTAACCATTTAACAAAAACTACTGAAACAATATATTATGATAATTTTAATGGGGAACAACAAAGAGATGTAGATATACTCTATTGTAATAAGTTAGATATCTTTCTATATCCACCAAAAGTTGAGTATAAAGAAAACTGGTTAGAGACATCATCAAAAGAAAATAATCCTATGCCTAAAACTTGTGAGTTATATAATGATAATATTTTTGATATAAACTAAATGAAAATATCATATATAACAGATAAATATTATATATGAATTTATTAGAATTATTTGCTGGCTCAAGGAGTATTGGAAATGCTGCTGAAAAATATGGACTAAACGTGTTTAGTGTTGATTGGACAGATTATGAAAATATAGACTTAATCATAGATATAGGTGAATTAGAAAAAAAAGATATACCATTTATACCCGATGTTATTTGGAGTTCGCCCGATTGTACAAGTTATTCGATAGCTGCTTGTAGCACACACCGAAATGCTGATAAAAGTCCAAAGAGTGAATATGCTAAAAAGTGTGATATGGTTAATCAGCACTGGATTGGTCTAATAAAAGAATGGTCAGTTGTGAATCCAAATCTTGTTTTTTTTATTGAGAATCCACGGGGCATGTTAAGACATATGAAATGGATGCAAGGTTTTAAAAGACACACCGTCTGGTATTGTTTAGCAAGAGAAACAAAAGTTATAACAAAAGAAGGAACTTTTGAAATAAAAGATTTAGAAGGAAACTCCCCTGAACTTTTAATGAGAGACGGTTCGTGGAAAAAAGCACCCATACAATCATATGGATTACAAGAGCTTATGAAAATTACCTTGAAAAGAAGTGGGGCAGAACATGTGATACATGCCACTCCTAACCATAAGTGGATAGTTAGGATGACGAGCGGGAGAGAAGTGATATTAAATACAAAAGACTTAAAAAGAAAAGATAGAATACCCCAAGTAAGAGCTAAACAAGAGTTTGACGGAATAGATGAGGAAGGTATAAGAAAAGGTTTTGTGTACGGAGATGGTTGGAACAATTACTTAACTAGTGGAAAACCTTATGACTCTGTAGCTCAATTCTGCGGAACTAAGGATGAGGAAATGATAAAATACTTTGATGGTTTAGGTAGAAGTAGAAGATATAATAAAGGACACTTAAACATAGCAGGACTACCTTTTGGGTGGAAAAAAGATATTCCAAATACTTCCGAACACACACCTAACCATATCGCAGGTTGGTTGGCAGGATATTTAGCCGCGGATGGCACAGTGGGTAAGAATGGTCAAGTAGTTTTGAGCAGTGCAAAAGGAGAGGACTTAGAAAAAGTAAGACAATTGTGCCAAACAATTGGCATAGGTACTTATTTTACTAATGAAATAAACAGAGTAGGTTTCGGTAAAAAAAGAAAACTATATACCTTAAATTTTGTAAGGTCTACTCTGCCTATATATATGATTCTTTTATCTCACCATAAGGATAATTTTTCTGTTCCTGATACAGAAGGCGGTTGGACAGTGCATTCGGTAGAAAGTACCAATAGATATGAGAAGGTATTCTGTGCGGAAGTTGAAGGTTACGAGACTTTTGTGCTAGATGGAGGTATACTGACGCACAATTGCCAATATGGTGACGATAGAGCAAAACCAACAGATATTTGGACAAACTCTGAAAAGTGGCTACCTAAGCCAATGTGTAGAAACTTTAAATATGATAAGAAAACTGGTGAGGTAATTGATAGACATTGTCACCATGAAAGTGCAAGACGTGGAGCGAAAACGGGAACACAAGGTAGAAAGGGTAGTTATAATAGATCAAAAATACCAATGGAGTTGTGTGAAGAAATAATAAAAAGCTGTAAGTAATCTAGAGTATTTTTGGGTTTATAGAAAAAAAATTGAAAGGTGTGTAAATGTCTTGTCTCTCTTGTAATATGATTAGTTACTATGTGTATAATGACTTATCTAAATGTTTTTATTTTGGTGGAAATTATAAATAAAAAAAATAAAAAAATAAAATAAATGCTTTGTAAACCATTTATTTGTTATATATTTGCATCAGTAAATAACTTAATAAAAACTAAAATCTAAATTTAATTATCATGTCACAAACAATGGAAACAACAAAAAGAGTTAAACAACTTTCCCCTGAAATGAAAGAGTATGTTAAAACACTTACTAAGAAAGAAAGAAAGTATTTCTCAGTTATGTGGGCAAAGTATGGAGTTCTTTTTATCACTTCAAAGCCAGGTGTTGCAAAATCAGCAATAGGTCGCTCAATCGCAAATAAGATGAACTTCAAGTATGTTGATATGAGATTGAGTATGAATGATGAATCAGACTTTAAATTCCCCTACCTAAGAGATGCAAATTATGATGGGGATGATATTAAAGTTTCTGGATTTGCAGTTCCACAATGGGCTTATGATGCAAACCAACAACCAACTCTTATCCATTTCGAAGAACTTAACAGAGCTCCTTTATTTGTTAGAAACGCAGCTTTGCAAATTCTGTTAGAAAGAGAAATTGGGGACTTTGAGTTCAATGACAATGTCATTATGATGGCATCAGGTAACTTAGGAGACGAAGATGGTACTGATGTTGAAGAACTTGATTCTGCACTTAATAATCGACTAGTCCATATCTCTCACACACTTAGTACAAATGAGTGGATTACCGACTTTGCAGATGAAAATGTACACACACTAATTGTGTCTTATATCAAAGCACATCCAGAGAAAATGTATCAACCATCAACTGATAATGGTCCTAAAGCATATGCAACACCACGTTCATGGACAATGCTTTCGGAACTTATTATTTGTAATTTTGGTGAAGATGCATCACCTAAAGAGTTTCTACCACTTCTAAGAGAAGTTGCAGTTGGATACTTAGGAAGTACTGCTCTTAAATTTTTACAATACTGTGAAGACATGTTAAATGTCTCTATCATAGATGTACTTAACAACTATGACGGTGTTAAGAAAGATTTAGAAAAATACAATAGAGATAAAAACTCTGAACTTATCAACGAGTTAAAAGAGTTTAAGCTAGAAGATTTGACTAAGAAACAAATCATTAACGTTGAAAAATTCATCAGAACAGTACAGGCTGATGAGCAAACAGCATACTTACTTTATATTTTGGACGAAAGTCAAGATGTTGGAAATTCTAAAGTAAAGAACTTCTTACTTAATTTCAAAGAAACCCTTCAATTGATTGAAAGAAAGAACACTCAAAAATAAGTTGTTTCATTGTGTTTATTAAAGAGGGTTTTGTATTATATACAAAACCCTCTTTTTTTGTATATTTTTTTTAAACAAAAAGTAAAAAAAAAGATATATAACTTATGTATGAAGTAAGAATAATTTTGATTAATAGATTTGGTGAGTTTGTGGGTAAAAAAGTAAAGGTAGATGATATTGGATTAAAAAAGATAAAGTCAATATCAGTTACGTTTTACCAACAAGGTGGGTTTGAATTAGATTGTGAAGATGGTAATTTTTTAGTAGTCCCACCAAATATAATAATGGAGTCATTGGTTAAGTTAGAAATAAATAAAATATAGAAAATGGAAATTGAAAAAGAAATAGAAGTTAGACATAAGTTTAAAAAATTTGGTGGTGTCTTAATACCTGATGCCGTTGAGTATATTAAAGAATATATTTCTTTAAAGCCAATGGCTACTATAACTGTTGGGTGTGATTCCGTCCAAAAGAGAAGAAAGACTATATATGCTATTACAATTATGTTATATAATAATGACATACGAAATGGTGCACATGTTGTATATTTTATTGAAAGTAAAAAAAAGATACGAGACAACCAAGAAAGGCTATCAAAAGAAGCACAATATGTTTATGATGTTGGTACTTACTTAGATTCTAAGTTATCAGATTTTTATAAAAGAAAAGATTTGTCTGATTATCAAAGGAAACGGTATAAATTTCATTTATTAAAATGCAAGGGCGAGTATTCTTATGTACTACCACATTTAGAAGAAAATGTTATAAATAACTTAAAGCTAGATAGTATAGATAATTCAGAATTTAAATGTGTTGATATACATGTTGACTTTAATCCATTTGAGGGGAATGTCAATGATAAGGGTGTTTTCAAAAACAAATCATATCAAGCATATAAAAGCTATGTACCTTGGTTGAGAGGTGTTGGTTTCAGAACTTGGGCAAAGCCTAATTCAGAAGCGGCAACATCAGCAGCAGATTTATTGTTAAAAGATTAAATTGTATAATGATAATACTAAATAATTTAGTATATTTGTCATATAATAAAAAAAACTTATATCAGTTATGAATAAAAGAGAATTAAAAGTTATTGCAGTATCATATAGTGAAGCAAATGATGGATCTTGTATTGTTGTACTAGGTGATAAATCTAGTAAACTGAAGTTACCAGTAATTGTTAACCCAGTAGAGGCTAAGAGAATAGTTATAGAAGTGGAAAGAGTTAAAAATAAGACATTAACTATACACGATGTGATGAAAAACATAACTGATACATATTCAGTAGATGTTAAGGAGGTATTTATCCATACTGTATTAGCTGGTATCTATTACGCAAAACTAATCACATCTAATGGAGACAATGATATAGAGATAGAATGTAGCACTGGTGATGGTATCGCCTTATCCTTAGTATACAAATGTCCACTATATACTACCGATGAAGTAGTAAAGAATGTTGGGATAGCTATAAATGAAGATGGTACACCTGTTATTGATGGAGACATAGAAGAAGAATTGAGTTCTGAGTCTGATATAAAAGGGGATATTAATACTGTGGAAGGACTTAATAATAAACTTAGAGATGCTTTGGAAAATGAGGATTATGAAGAGGCTGCCGAGTTAAGAGATAAAATAGAAGATATCAAGTCCTAACATTTCATAACATAATATTTATATTCAAAAAAGCATTATCCTTATAGATAGTGCTTTTTTATATATATATAGCAAAATAATTTATATATGAGATTTAATTTAGGTGATATTGTTATAAAAACAACTGGTGGTAATAGAATGACTATATATAGCCAAGTCAATAGTAATAAGTACTTGTGTTCGTGGTTTGTTGGTAATAAATTCTTTAGTGATACGTTTTTAGAAAACGAATTAGTTACTACGGCTGAGTATAGAAAAATTCTAATTAGAGAAGAAAGAACAGACAAAATAAAAAGCATAATATATTGATATGGAGTTTAGTATGAATTTAGTATATCATAAATATATTATGAAAGTAGTTCTATTCTCGGTGTTTTTATATAAAAGTGACATAAGAAAACCAGACATTTATAAAGAAAATATTATATTATTTGTCAAAAAGAGAGTGGGTTGGAAAATTAGTCTAGTCATAGATACTGGTAAAAGATTATCCAAACAAGAGGAAAGGAGTCTATTTTTAGATGAAATATTAAATGATATAAAGACGGATTATATGTCTAGTATAATGGTATCATTCACCACACCGTTGAAAAGAGTTATCATGTTAGTTGATTTAAAACAACAAGAAAAGTATGAGAAATTTATATACTCTTGAATACTAAACTTTTTATCATATATAAATATAATCCTTATGAAAGAAAGTATATTAGAAGATTTAGAATGTTTTAAAGATAAAGAGTTCAAGTTTGAACCAGGTTTGCATAAGTATACACACAATGGTGATGAAATGGTATCTGTTACTACATTTATACAACAGTTTCATAAAAAATTCGATAAACAATACTGGTCACTTAGAAAAGCACATGAGCAGAATGTTCCACAAAAATGGATTATAAATGAGTGGCAAAAGCTTAATGACTATGCAAATGAAATTGGTACAGACACACATAATTGGATAGAGGATTACTTCAAAGGTAATTGGAATAAATTACCAACTAATTTAGATGTTATAAATAGGATAAATAAGTTCAATATAGTATATGCTGAAAACTTATATAAATTAGAACCATTAAAGTTTGAGTTAAAGGTATTTTCTAAAAAATGGAAGCTAGCAGGTACTATTGATTCTCTTTTTATGTATAGGGGAAAACTTGTGATAGTGGATTGGAAAACAAATAAAAAATTTGATACAGATGAAACATTAAAATATAAAGAAAGACTATTTCCACCATTCCACGATTTTAATAAATCACACCTATCGGAATATTCAATACAAATATCACTATATTCTCTGATACTTAAAGAGTGGGGATTTAATGTTAGTGCTGGATACTTAGTTCATATAGGACCTGGTGATGAACCTGCAAAAATATATAAGTGTATTAATATGGTGGGTATATTAGAAGAGTATTTAAATGGTAGTCAATACTAAAATAAAAAAAGAGCTTTAAAGCTCTTTTTTTTTATTCTAAATATAAATCTTTCGATTTTATTATATCCAATATATCATCTGTGATATCTGACTCCTTCTTACAATAAACAATCTCCATTTTCCCAAAAACTATATCAGCATCGTTATCTTCAGACCAACCCTTTATTATAGTAGAAAGTTCGTCATAACATTTTTCATTTAAGCTTTCGCTTATCTTTTTCAATTCTTCTTTAAATCCCTTTTCCAAATCTAATGCTTTCTCTGATACTGTCTGTATTTGCATATCAGTTTTTTCATCTCTCTTGCCATTGCTTGAAGAATCTTTTAAAAGTTTGTTTATTTCCTTTTTATAAGGCTCTAATTCATTTAAAAATTCTTTCTTCTTTTCTTCTATCTTACCAACACCTAATCTGTATGTCTTGTAGTGTTTAGTCAATATTTGAAAATCTACTGCTTTTATATTTGTTGCCATGTTTAAACTTTTATTTATTATAGTATCAATGAGTACAAAAGTTTAGGATATCATTTACTACCAATCTAAATATCAGTAGGATTTTCATATTCATCAATTAGCATATTTAATGCAATCTCGTATCTTTCTATAAGCTTATGATCTTCGCTTAGTGTAGAATCTGGTGGTGTGTCAATTAACTCTATTAATCCATTTATAACTATACCTTCCTCTGTGACTTTATTATATTCTATTTCTACAAGAGTTTTCCTATCACCAATAAGTTTTGCATAGTGTTTATTTTTAATATGGTATTTAGATTCATCTAAAAAATCATCAACCTCTCTTATATATCCTATTAAAATGTCCGACACAACAGATGCATTGTCCTCTTTCTTAACAAATACCCCAAGTCCCACTTGGTATACTTCTAGGTATTTGATCCCATCACTACTTAGTTCTGTACTCCATTCTTTTGCTAACCTTTTTAGTAATGTGTTTAAGCGTTTAGAAAATTTTGAATTGGTCTGTTCACATACTCTGTACCACGTTTTAAGCCTATGTGATTTAACATCTGACTCTTTTGATACATCTATGTTATAATATATGTATAGAGCCTCTACAAGTGTTGTATAGTCTCCCTTGTCAAGTAATTCATTAATATATTTAAAAAATTTTAATTCACTATCCCTTCCTCTTGAAGCCAATAGGTCAATCTTTTTAAAAATCTTTTCTAATTTTTTCCTATATAAATTTTTGCTATTTCTCATATTATTCAACTAGTTCAATAATAGAACTTTTTTTGATATCAAATGTTTTACTATCTTGTTTTGATTCTTCTGTTTCTATTTCAACAAAACCATCTTTATTAGATATTACTATTGCGTTAGTCTTATCCTTATTTCCCTTAGAAAAATAGGCTATTTTATCCCCCTTACTAAAACCCTTTTCTAGATAAGGAGAACCATTCCATTCATATTCCTCGCCATTTTCTGCAAGTTCTTTAGCTTTCTTTAAGTCAAAAGCTTCATCTTTGGATATTTCCTCTAACTCTTTCTTTCTATTACTTTGAGATTCCTTATTTTTTGATATCTTTTCTTCTATACCATCAATCATACTCTTAAAAAATTCATCATCTTTAGCCATATCTTCTGTAAGACCAGTATCATTTAGTATACTAGATGTTTCTTTTCTAAGTACATCTTGTTGCATTTCTAACTTCTTAAGACTTATGTAACTTTTAATCTTCTTATTAGACTCTTCTCTCACAATCTCATCAAATCTAATGTCAAATTTCTTTTTTATTATTCTCACCTCATCTTCAAAGTTTTTTGTTGCTTTTTTTATATTATTTTTAAGTGCATCTACATCTATATCATCCTTAGAATCTTTCTCTGAGTTTATATATTCACCGTATTTTTTTATGGCTTCTCTCTTTTGTTCTTGTGAAGAAAGTATTTCAGATTTATACTCATCCATTAGCTTTTCAACCTTCTTTGCAGATCCAAACATTTTAGAAAATCCAATAGATATTTTATTCTTCAAACCTTTAAATAGTTTACCTATAAATTCTTCATTTACAGTCATCACAGGCTTTATATTCTTATCTGTTCTGAAATTAGAGAAGGTGTGGATATATCTTTTTTTCATCTTTATAATTTATTTTTATAGCTTATATATTAAAATAATTAAACCATATAGATATTTTTCATATAACAAGAAAAGATATCAAAATGAAAAACACAGATGCAGAAAAAAAAGTAGAAGAGTTCCACAAATTATTTGACTTACCAGTATTAGATAATCCACAAATACCATCTAAAGATAGGTGTGATTTGAGAGCTGAACTTCTAAAGGAGGAATTAAATGAGTTTATTGATGCAATAAGAGAAAAAGATTTGGTAGAAATAGCAGATGCTTTTGCAGATTTGAATTACGTGCTATCAGGAGCCATATTAGAATTTGGAATAGGTGATAAGTATGAAGAAATATTCAACGAAGTCCACAGAAGTAATATGAGTAAAGCTTGTGGTTCTATTGAAGAAGCTGATAAAACTATTAAGCATTACTTGGATAAAGATGGCACGGTGTCATATTGGGTTAAAAAGGGTAAAAAGTATTTAGTATACAGAACACTAGACAATAAGGTTTTGAAATCAATCAATTATTCACCTGCAAATTTGAAGTCTATATTGATTGAGGAGTAAATTATTTAACCTATATTTGCATAAGTTAATTAAATGTATAAATGGATAATATAGAAAGAAATATTAGAAAGCATAAAAAAGAGTTAAAGTCAATGGTGAATAAAATGAACAATAGCGATAAAATATGGTTCAGTTCACTAGTGAGTTCAAAAAGATATGACATACTATTTATGTGGAAAAATTTTAAATTTAGGAACAATCTAGAAAGACCACTTGTTATATATCGGAAAGTTTATGCTGATTCGTATAGTAGTGAAAGGGAAAAGGTTAAGATATATCCACCTAAATTTAAACATTTTATAATTGGTGTTAAAAAAATGGATTACTATATACCTACCAAAAAAGCATATCGAAAATCTGTATTAAAACATATATTAGAATAATATGAAGCATTTGTTAAAAATAAAGCCTAGTGTGGAGATGTGTAAAGCCAATAAAAGAACTTTTAACTTGAACATTTTAAAAAATAACATACCAAGTGAAATAAGTGATATTAAACATATAATAATGCCCAATATTGGTGAGTTTATGAAACTAGGAGATATGTCATATGTTTTAGAAAGTAGAAGTTTTCAAGTAACAACAGATTTTTATATAACTACACTATATTTAAATGAAGAAGAAAGTTATGATGACGGTGACAACTATGATGTGTTTAGTTAGTTATAATGATGATTTGTTAAATGTATATTTTTTAAATTTTAAAAATAATTAAATGAAAACAATACTAGAATATGATTTTATGATGGATGGTAGTAACACTCCAATTACTTTAACAATACCAGTACATTCGAAGATAATAACCGTGGGCGTTTCTAGATATGGGAATTCTAATTATTATTTGCTTGTTGAGATAAGACAAGAACATGATATGAACACCACAAAAGAAATAACACTGCAATCGGTAAACACAAATTTGACTATTGGTGATAATTTTAAATTCTTATCAACTGTTTATAGGACAAGGTGTTCTACTAATATAGTATCAAGTGGTCGTGTACTAGATTTTGTAATAGATAATTATGAAGAATCCTATAATATCTATATTGATGAAAATCTTCAAAAGGAAGAGAAGCGTGTTATAAATTTAAAGAAGCTAAATATATGAGTTTTATACAGATTTAGCTTCTTTAAATTTATATATTAAAATACCAAACTTAACCAATATTTAATTATATAAAAGTAAATAAGAAATTTAATGGTTAAACTTGCACTTAATTTTATTTGTAAAAACGAATCTCATATTATAGAGAAAATGCTTTATTCAACTAAGCCAATAGTTGACTTAATAGTAGCAACTGATACTGGTTCTTCGGATGGTACACAAGATATTATAAAAAAGTTTGGTAAAGACAATAACATACCTACTTATGTATTTGATAGACCATTTGACAACTTTGAAAATAGTAGAAATCATTCTATGCAGAAGTTGATAGAAACTTCAAAATTACTTAAATGGGATCTTGATAAATCTTATGGGTTTTGGATAGATTGTGACGAGACATTAGTTATATCCAAAGACTTTAATAGAAAAAACTTATTAAAGGATATCTATATGCTAAGTGCACATATTGGTAAGATGAAATATACTAGAAATACTTTTTTTAAATTGTCAAAAAAATTTGAATGGTATGGACCAGTACACGAATTTATAAGACCAACACAAAAAGAATATAGTCTAGGTGGTGTAATCAAAGGATTGTATGTTGATGTTAAGATGGAGGGAGCATCGTGGCAAGGTAATATTTCAGACAAATATAGATCACATGCATCTATTCTAGAGAATTATATAGATAATGATAGAACAGATCCAAGATGGATATTCTACACCGCACAGTCCTATTATGACTCAGCTTCAACTGAGTCAAAAAGTGATAATGATGAAAGGCTAAGAAGATCTATGCATTACTATAAAGAAAGAGTTGAAAGAAAAGATGGTTTTAAAGAAGAAATATTCTTCTCACAGTTTAGAATAGGTACTATTATGAAACGCCTTGAAGAACCTTGGTATTTAACACATCAAGAACTACTAAAAGCTTACTCATTAGATCCACTTAGGGGCGAATCCATAAAAGCAATTATAGATTATTATTTACAAATGGGGGATTGGGATAAGGCATATATTTATACTAAGTTTTCAAAGTCAACCTTCTGTGGTAAAAATCCATATCCCCAAAGAATATTATTTTTAGATAACTCTTTATATGAATGGAAGTTTGTGGAGGCAAATGTGGTAGCTAGTTATTATACTGGTAGGAAAGAGGAAGCTAAGTCTGATTTTAAAATTCTAAAAAATCTAATATCAATCAATCCTTCACTGTTTAGTGAAGATGATATATCTAAGATAAATCATAACGAAAAATTTTTAACAAATAATGATATCTATAATAGTGGCAATGTCAGAAAATAGAGTTATTGGTAATAACAATTCTTTAATATGGAAGCTACCCAATGACTTGAAGAGGTTTAAAAGCATAACTAGTGGAAGTGCAGTAGTTATGGGTAGGAAAACATATGAATCAATTGGTAGACCTCTTCCAAATAGAAGGAATATAATAATTACTAGAAATGAAGATTATGAAGTAGAAGGTTGTGTGATGTGTAACTCATTACCAGAGGCTCTTATGTTAACTAACAATGATTGTTTTGTGATTGGCGGTGGTGAGATATATAGACAAGCACTACCAATTGCAAATAAGTTATACCTAACTATCGTTCATAACACTTTTGACGGCGATACCACATTTCCTGAACTAGATGAAAACTGGACTGAAGTACTAAGCGAAAGTAATAATAAAGATTATAAAAATGAATATGATTATACATTTGTAAACTATGAAAGATATAAATTCTAAAGGTAAAATAATAATGGTAGTTGGGCCACCTAATAGTGGGAAGTCTACACTAGCAACTGAGGTGCATACAGCACTAAAGAAAAATAATATAAATTCTATATTTGTATCAGAGGTAGCAACTGACTATATAGCTGAATATGGGACACCAGATACACCAATAGACCAAATGGTTATATTTTATAAACAACTTAACAAGGAGAAAATGTTTATGAAAACAAAAGACTATATTGTTTGTGATTCCTCCTCTATTCTAAATTATTTTTACTTTAGGCAACTATTTGATAAAGAACTGTCAAATAAAGATATAGCATCAATAAATCATTTACAAAAAGAAATATTAAAACATATAAATAAGATAGATAGCATATTCTACATACCATCTATGGTTAATAATGATATAAATGACGGAATAAGGTTTCATAATGAGAATGAAATAAGTAATATAGAGAAATGGATAAAGTCTTACTTAGAACTAGAAAATATTGATCATTATGATTTAACTGATATTGATATTTCGAAAAGAGTTAAATACATCACGGATAGAATATAAAAAACCACTCAAATGAGTGGTTTTTTGTTAATAAATATTTTACTTATTTGCTCAAAAGACTTATCAAGTCCTCTGTTATAACCGTAATCATTTTCTTCCCATCTACATCTATAAGAGGTATATTCTTGACCATTGAAAACTTATCATTTCCACCCACTTCTATTTTTTCTATTACTCTACAAGCTTCTTTATTACCACTATACTTACTCACATAGTATGTCTTTAATTCATTCACAAACTTGTTTAGGTTAACACCTTCTTTATAATTGTATTTAACCATCTGTAGCTCGTTATTTTGCTTCTCTATCATTATATACCATATTGACTTTTTAGACACTTTAACGCTCTCTAAGAAGCTATATGCCTTTGATGCTTCTGCATTCTTAGGAAATTTGGCTACTCTTCCAATAGTTTCTACTTGTTCATTAGATACTTTCTCTTCCTTTTCTTCTTGGCTAGCAGTCTTACCAATAGTTTTACTCACAGAATCCTTAACTGTTTTTAAATCTTTATCATTAGGTAAGCTAACATCTTGCTTAAATGGCTTTAAATTCTTACTAGAACCTGGTTTTTCTATCTTAGTAGATTTTCTAGATAAGTTAGGATTCATAGGTATGTCAGAACCATCATCTGGTTTTATACCAGTTGATAAATCGACTTCTTCTACTTTAGATCTTTTAATATCGGAAAATTTTTTAAATCCAACTACCTTTCTTTTACTATCTGCCATTTGTTTGTTTATATTTATTGTTATATATTAAATATCTAAAATGTTTTTCTCTACTGCTTATAATCGTATTTATCAACGATATAGTTTTTGAAGTTTTTAACAACATTCATGTGGTCTAGGATTATAGATACAAGAGGTTGTAGTAATTTTAAAAATGTATTCATTGTATCATTCTTATATATATGTGGGCTTAGGCTATTATCTAGTACCGATTCATCATATTTGACAAAGGAAGTATTATCATTATGTCTGCTTTTCATAAACAATAATTCAGAATTTTGTTTCTTCTCGTATAGCATTATGAATTTGGTTTATTTTTAGAATCAACAGTTCCCTTTTTAATTATATTCACAGACTTCATTTGATTAACATCTATATCTGTAGAATAGTATATATCATTACGATCATAAAACCCACCTCTTATTATAGGCAATTCTTCTGGTTCAAATATAATATCACCTAACACTGGATCTAATCCAATGACTTCATTTGGGTTATAAGATACTGACTTCTTTATGGATATATCATTGTTGTACTTGGAGTCAAATTTAGCTAGGCTATTTTTTTGCCTATTTATATTCTCTCTATGATAGTCTTCATTTTTTTTACTTATGAATTTAACATCAACCGAATGTATATCTGTTATAGTTGACAATTCACGTATTAGGTCTAACTTAGGTATTCTGTCTATTCTTCTCAAATCTAAGAAATACTCGGATATTTTATCTAATATTTGTGCATTTACAGAATCATCGGTTGTGTCAGAATATGGTATTACAAAAACATTCATAACATAATATGATAATTTTGGTGAGTCTATTCTATATTTTCTAGTAAGTTGTATTGTTCCACTAGATTTGAGATATTTATCTATTTTAGATTTTTCATATCTATCTAACTCAAAGGCTCTTTTATCTATTGTAAAATAATCAGCATTTTGGTTTTTGAATAGTCTTACATTTGGTGTTGCAACTATAAATATAGTACCAGTCCTTTCATATGCATTAACATGTGAGAAAACACCTAATTTTTTAATTTGATATGCATACTGTTGAGGTAATGCTAATACAAAATTATTACTAGATATTGGTAATATATTTTTGGTAAACTCTATGCTTTCTGCATCAGCACCAAAGTTTACATCAGTATATATGTCTATATTAAATACATCAGTAGGATCAATAACCTCACCATTTTCATCTATTACATCCCCAACGAATCTCCAGTCATTTCTAGTTCTTCTGAATATATTACCATTAGAACCATCTGTTAATAAATAATTAACAGTTATAATAGATCCTATCTTTGGAATAGCACCAAATCCAGAGTTCCCGAATATTATATCAACACCACCATTAAACCCAGTTCTTATAACACATGCCTCTTCTTCTGGTATCATTTCCCATATGTGTTTTTTGGATTCCCAAACATCTCCATTAACAGTAACTTCAACATTAAAATTTTCTATGTCTCTTTGTCCAGGATTTCTAACTGAATAGGTTTGTAATTGAGATCCATCACCTGTATATCGCCTTACTTCCCACCTACCTTGAATTATTGGTAAGAATAAGCTATAATTTGGTGTTATCTTATGTGTGATAGTATCAACGCCTAGGTTAATAGAATAATCTAATGAATTAGTATTGTTTCTAATTAGAGTTCTATTTGTAAATGTAATTCTACCACCAGGTATGCTACTTGATATATCAGAGTCTGTTTTAAGTGTCATTCTTATTGTACCAGATGAACTAATTGCTCTACCTGGTATATGACCAGCTGCTATTGCTTCGTTTCTTATTATTCTAGGATTGTTAGACCCTGGATTGGTTAAGTCAAATTGACTTATTGAGTTTTTTAGATACAATAGTGACATTTGGTGTAAGTTTTGCACAACATATAATATCTGACCATAAGGAGAGGCGGGGGAGAACAACACACCAGCTTTATTATAAGTCTCTCTTAGATACCTCTCGATTTCTTCCTTTATACCACTAAAGGTTATTTCTGAAAATTTAGTAACTGACATATTATTTTATTGTTTTATTTTTTCTCAATATCTCTTATGTAATCATAATCAAATCTATCCTTTTCAAAAATATCTTTAACATCACTTGTAAATTTATCAATACTAGAATTTCTTTCTACGAGGTAAGAGTCCTCTAGCATAGGATTTGACTTATACGACCATTTAAATTCTTCTCTCTCTAGATCTTCTTTCTTAATTATAGAAAACATAGTCCTATTTTCCTCATTAACAACTATTTCTATATAATTGCTATGTTTTTTGTTATATTTTTCTACTATTTCTACTGAAGAAAACTTATCTGATAAGTCAGAGTGTATTTTATTTATATTTTTCTTTAACCCCATCTTTATTTTTCTTTTATATATTAAATTTATCAATCCCACCTATTCATTAATGTATTTAAGACATTAGTTGCATTTCCATTTGAGAAATTAAATATATAATACACTTAAAGGTTAAAAAATAATTTAAAAACGAATGGGTTTCTCAGACATAAGACAATTAATAGATGAGTATGGTGTGTTAGGCATTTTGTCTATTGTTGCCATATTTTCAATAGTATCTATTGTTAAAAGTAGGTGGTTTGGTGATATTCTTAGCAACTTCTATACAAGTATTATAAAAAGATTTATGAGAAGTAAAACAAAGACATCAAAGCCAATTAAGGATGCTACTGAATCAGATGTACTTAATCATGACATATTTAATTATGTTGATTACTGGACTATATCTAAACTTCCTGCATTACAACTTTCGACTGCATATAGGACTGTTGTATTTAGAAAATATTTGACAATATTCTTAGCTTCTTATAAAAAAAACATTTATAATTATATTGATTGTAAAAATTATCAAGATATGGATCAAGCAGAACTATCAACTTCTTTACTGAATCTGTTGAATATCATAATTTATGATTATGAAAAAGAGGCTAATGATGTTGGTATTCCACAAATAGTTATAGATAAAATGAGAGTTAAGAACAACTCTAATATATCATTAACTATAGATTTGATAGAGGGGATTTGTAGTTCACAATTTTATGAGTCTACTAAAAATTTATTGAAAATATATTCAATATTAAATATTATTCTATCTATACTAGAAAGTACTATATCAGGATCAGGGGCTGTTTGTGACTCTATAAATGGTAAGCTAAGTGGAAATACATTTGAGGGTAAGATAGAACCATAATATTAAATTAAAGTCTTTTAATGGAATTTTTTATTATGTCAATTATATTGGATGTATCAAAAAAAGTATCAGTGATTTGTAAATCATAAATATTAAAATCTTTAAAGTCTATATCATCCCCAATGAATCTTCGAGATACACTATCACTGTGGTCATTTCTATTAATAACTCTTTTTTTTCTAACATCTTTATCTATATCTAGATATATTACAAATATGCTATCTCTTTGGTTGTTTTTTAAGTATGAATTGATTTCATGTGGTGTCATTACCATAAAATCAGAGGTATTAAAATTATCTAGAGTTATACCATAATACCAGATTGGTTTATCTAAACTAGATGTTATCTCTATTTTTTGATATATTACCATCTCATTATTTTTTATATAGTGTTCGAATTTTTTATTATTAGTATAATGGTAAGTTATATTATGTTTCTCATTCTTCCGAATTGGACGTGTTGTATATTTTAAACACTTTACCATATTTTCTTTATCTAAACTATCCATTAAGTAATCTTTACCAGATCCACTTTTCCCAACTATTATTATTTTCTTATTAAACACAAATAACTTTTTTAATTATATATCATAAACATTTTAAGTTTATATAATTATTCTATTATTTTATAGTGTTTTTTAATTTCTTCTAAGTCAGGCATTTCTAAATCGTTATCCCTTATGAAAGTTTCTAATCTATCTAGCATAACAGTATCTTTGTTTCTAAGTATTTCATAGTCATTAAAATCTTCTATCATAAATCTATCAGCATTTTTTATAAAAGTGTATACTAATAGATTTACTGTGTTTTTCTTTATATATATTCTACCATCTACTTCTGAGATGTGTTCTAAGTCTTTTAATTTATTATTAGAACAATCAAAATTACGACCTACTGTTTGTGGACTGCCTTCTAATGTTTCTAGTTTGTTATTATAACAATGAAAGCTACCACCTACTGTTTGTGGACCACCTTCTAATGATTTCAGTTTATTATTAGAACAATCAAAGCCACCATCTAGCGTTTGTGGACCACCTTTTAATGTTTTTAGTTTATTATTAGAACAACTAAAACCACCACTCACATAATTAAATCTAAGTGGTAAATATTCTAAGTATCTTCTGTTTAAATATACACCACCATCAACATCAATGCTCAAATCATCATTAATAGTATAGTTCTCTATTCCATACTTATCACACACTTCTATAACTCCCTCTCTTGTAGTTGGTAAGTTAGGGCTAGTGCTTTCGAATATTTTATAGGGTTTTATATGTTTCATTTTACTTTTTAATTGTGGTAAACTCTTTTTTTAAGAAGTTATTGAAATTCATAACAGATTTGCCCTTCTTGCTATCATCTTTAACACCATTCTTATCATCTTTTTTCTTCTGATTGAATGAATTTCTAAGAGCTTTTAAATCTATTTTCTTCTCTCTTGACTTCTTACCAGTCATAGCACCATGATTTCTACCCATCGGTACCATTTGGAAAACCCTATTATTACCACTTGGATTATAAGGTGCTGCCACATCACCAGATCCAGATGTTCCACCATTGCTTGCCCAGCTAGTTCCTATAGTCTGACCACCAAGACCTGATGGTTGTGATGAGACGATAGCTCCTGCACCACCACCTGCTGATGGTCCGCCAGTAGCCGAAGTGTTTTCAGTTAGTTTAGATTCTTCTATTTTTATAGCATCTAAAACGTTATACATTTTCAAACTACTAAGCTCTCTATTACTTATTAATTTACTCTTTAAATTATAAAGTTGTTCTAAATTAAGATTTTTCATATTCTTTTAAAGCATTTAAAGTATATATAAAAATAAGATAATGTATTAGTTATTCTATTATTTCATAGTGTTTTTTAATTTTATCTAAGTCAGGCATTTCTAAATCATTATCTTTAATAAAAGTTTGGAGTCTATCTAACATAACAGTATCACCATTTCTAACAATCTCATAGTCTACGAAGTCTTCTATCATAAAGCTATCCGCTTTATTGATAAAGGTATATACTAATAAATTTACTGTGTTTTCCTCTATATCTATAATTCCATTTACTTCTGGGAAGTGTTCTAGGTCTTTTAATTCATTTCTATAACAACTAAAATTACCACCTACTGTCTGTGGACCACCCTCTAGTGTTTTTAATTCATTATTATAACAATTAAAATCCCCATTTACCGTTTGTGGACTACCTTCTAATGTCTTTAATTCATTATAACCACAACCAAAATTACCACCTACTGTTAGTGGACTA
>Ga0136558_1000026_pt1 | contig 88184 bp, 128 predicted proteins | sample AntRauTorckE6833_FD_101391 | JGI IMG/M metagenome (GOLD analysis project Ga0136558, IMG submission 101391) | Saline lake microbial communities from Rauer Islands, Antarctica - Metagenome Torckler E6 #833 | ecosystem: Environmental > Aquatic > Non-marine Saline and Alkaline > Saline | place...
AATGAAAAACGCATCAGACATATTCAAAGACTTGCCAGACGGATCAGAGTTTGCTCCGCCCATCCCCGAACCTATACAGCAAATCCACAAGGCTCAGAGGTGGTGTGAGGCTTACGACTTCGAGCAAGATCACGCATACTATGCAGAGTTAATACATGCTTTTATTGCGGGATATGGGACAGCGGAGAGAGACATTCAAGTCAATCCGCTAATCGAAGCACTAGAGGAAACGCTGTCCGAAATGGAGGCACTAATGAGGAAAAATCCAGCGTATCGCGGAGGTATCAACATAGCCGAACGCGCTAGGGCGGCTCTTTCTTTGCATAACGCTAAGTAATCCCGCGCCGCTATGAATACCAAATTTAATCAGAAAGCTGTCTCGGCGTCGGGATCTACGTCTTGTTAGCGGTCTTTTCTTCCGAACTACCAACCAATACCTATGAAAATCTACAAAGTCACAATCGAATTTGAAACCGTTATTGCAGCGGAATCTGCTCAGGATGCAGAGAATCAAGCGCAAAGCATCATTCGCGATGGGGACGAGGAATGTACTCTAAATCACGCCAAAGAAATCACCGCGCTGAATCAACTTCCAACTGGATGGAACGGTGAATGTATTCCTTGGGGAGATAAAGTAATCGAGGACAAACGACTTGAAAACATTCTTCCCGCTAACGGCAAGGATGACGCACCGCGATAGCGGGTGCTGTCCATCCCGTTGTTCAATTCTTAATTATTATGAACAGACAAAACTATGAAATGACAACGAGCGATCTTGAATCGCTCATCGCCGCCAGCAAACCCGTGAAAATGATGATGCTACAATGTGGAACCCCACAAAGCCCACAGGAGAACGCTAACGCCGCATGGAAACGATTAGGCGACAGGATGGGATTTGACCACATGACCGTGCGACCCACGGGAAAGGGCGACAGATTCTTCTCTGCTATCTCATCGAACGCTCAAGGTGACTCATAGAGTCCCGGTCAATAAACTTATGAATACACAAATAAACTCCACCGCTCCGTCTGTTGGTAGCAGCGCCTTGTTCGGCTCTTGGTTGCCCGCCAAAGACGCCCCGAAACGCACCACCTTGATTGTGGGGGATGCAGGGAAAACGGGAGCGGGATACCATAACGGGAGAGGCCAATGGTTCATCTACGGGACGAGTCTGCCAATGGAGACGCCAACTCACTGGATGCCGTTTCCTTTTCCGCCGAACACCACAGTCTCGCATGGAGTGAGGCACGAACGGAATTGTGAGCACTGACTGGTTAGATTTTTAACAAAAAATGAAAGATGAAAGGTAAAATATGACATCAGCAGGAAACTCGGCGGTTCACGCCGCCATTAAAAAACACAAAATATTGGGGTGGGATACTCGCAAATCATCCGAATGGGGATGTGATAGATTCTGCACTCTTGAAAGTGTTGAAACACTAGAACTCGAAGTGATCAGACAGCTTGAAGAAGAGGGCTGCTATCATGAAACGGGGGGTAAAAATGAGTAGGTCATTTGGAATCTGCCCGAAGTGCAAAGCTGACACCTTTGAGGACATACCATGCTCTAGGGGTTGTGGGGATAAAACTTCGTTTCTACGTCGTCTTTATCTTCGCCACGTCCCGCATAGGACAAGAAGTAAAAACGAGTGGTGTAGACCTGTGCTGTACGCGAAAGTGTTCGGGGGGACTTGGGACACTGGAAACGGTTACGCATGGTCTCCCCGCCTATGGAGGAGGGAAAGTTTCCGCTTTGGAAATGTTTTGATAACCAAAAGTAAGCCTCTTTTTGGTGAGCGATACGGCTACGAAAAAGTGCGGCGAGTTGGAAATTGGAGATTCGATTCTCTTAAATCTAACGCTCAAGCTGACTCACGCGAAGAATGAGCGTTGATGTCCAGCGACTTGTTCGACATTTTTATTATGACAGATAAACAAAAAGCTAAAGCGTGGAAAGATATGGCTGTCAGGCTTTCTCGTTGCCTCAATCGGCACGTATCAGGCTGCCACGAACTGTCCCACCGTAAAACGGAATACCACAACAGCGACGAACCTTGCCCTGTGGTTGCTGAGATTCTAAAGACGAATGAAGACTTTGATAATCTCCTGTCGAATAGTTCTGCTCTCTCATCCGAAGAATGAGGATTGTGAGTAACGAAGAGTTAGAATTTACTTTTAAAAATAAATAACATATGTACCATTATAAAGATATATTTTTTGCAAATCCAGTTTTTTCAAAAATACCTTCTAGAAGAGGTTTGTCTGTATCAACAGAATTATGCGGTAGAAAATTTCTTTCTCCAGCAATACCAGCAAATATGGTGTGTTCTATTTCTTTTGAAAAAGCAAAGGAATTATCAGAGCTTGGTTATTTTTATATTTTGCACAGGTTTTATGAGTATGATCAAATATTAGAGTGGATAGAAAACAATCAAAACCTATCTTTAATTTCAATATCAATAGGAGCAAATGAAAAAGACTATAATTTATTAGATAAAATAAAGGAAAAAAATTTAAGAGTAGATTATATAACTATCGATATTGCACATGGTCATTGTTTGAAAATGAAACATATTGTAAGTTTTATAAAAAATACTTTCGGAGATAAAATAAAAATTATAGCTGGGAATATTATTACTTCATCTGCCGTAAAAGATTTTAAAGATTGGGACGTTGATATTGCGAAAGTCGGAATAGCTCAGGGCGGGGCGTGTTCAACTTATAATAAAACAGGGGTCGGACTTCCGCAGTTTTCTGCTGTTTTATCTTGCGCTAGAGATAATGTTTTACCAGTTATAGCAGACGGCGGAATCAGAGAAATAGGAGATTATTCAAAGGCTCTTGTTGCTGGAGCCACAATGGTTATGTCTGGATCTGAATTTGTTAAATGCGTTGATAGCCCAGCAGAAACATATTCTCATAAAAATGGTGGACTTCCAAATAAAAAAATATATTTTGGTTCGGCAAGTAGTGTAAATAAAGGATCGGATGATTATTCAGAGGGTTTTGATGAGATTATATTAGATTGTAATAATTTGACCTACACCGAATATTATGAAAAAATAAAACAAGGAATACAATCTTGTATGAGTTATCACAATATAATAGATATAACTAAAATGAAAAACATAAAGTACTCAATTATATGACAAAAAAAAGAACATATAAAAAGAAAGAAAATAAATTCAATAAAAGAGAAATCGTAAAAAAATTCACGGAAACTTCTAATCAAAAACAAAAGGGTTTTTGGCCGAGAGAAATGAAGATATTAAATTATCTTTTAGAAAAATATCCAGATGAGAATTTTTGGATTAAAACAACATGCAAATTCAAATTAAATTCACTTGCTTGGTTCAGGTCGGAAGACGGAGATAGGTATTTAGAAGACAAATATTTTGAATTTGGACTTGACTTCGAAAGAAAAGAAGCTATAGTTTTTGATGAGGACAATTCTTCTTATTTCAAGCCGCTAGAAATGCCCCATAAAAAAATTACAACAACAAAACAAATTTTTAAAAATGACAAATGACAAATGACAAATAAAACTAAAACCGAAACCAAAACCAAAACAAAAGAAGATAACAATGTATCTTTTTACGAACAAACCCAAAAGTTCTTAAACGACAAAAATAATAAAGATTATCATTATAATAATATTATCGACGATGAAAGTAGAATCCCAAGTGGGAGCTTACTTCTTGATATTGCTATGGATGGCGGTTTGCCAGTTGGTATACATAGACATGGTGGGCCATATGAAAGTGGAAAAACTAGCCAAGCTTTATCTTTTGCTAAAAATTTTCAAAAAGCATCAGATAAAAATATAGTTGTTTATGTTAAAGCGGAGGGTAGATTAAAAAAATCAATGCTGAAAAGGGCGGGAATAGATATTTCTAAAGATAAATTTTTTATATTAGACAGCAATGTTACAGAAGTTGTTTTTGATTTTATCAAAGATTTGATAGAAAACAACCCCAACAACAATAAGTATTTTATTATAATCGATAGCTCTGATGCTTTAGTTAGGAAAGAGGATTTAAAGAGGCCGTTCTCCGATTCAGAAAAAGTTGCTGGTGGGGCTTTAACTAATAGCGTATTCTTAAAAAAGTTTTCTTTACCAACAAATAAATTGGGGCATAGAATAATTCTTATTTCGCAAGTAAGAATCACAATAGATATGGGGCACGGCGGAAAACCCCCAAAAGAAAGTCAGGCTGGTGGAAAATCGATTGATCACTATTCTAATTTTAGTTTAGATTTTAGAAGATATTTCGGGGAGAATTTTACTATCTACGATAAGAAAAAGGATAAAAAAACAAACCCTTTTGATAACGATAGAAAAATGCTTGGTCATAAATGTGTAGTTAAATTTAGAAAAAGTGATAATCAAAAAACTGGCGCAATTGTTCAATATCCGATTAGATATGATTCAGAGGACGGAGAATCAATTTGGCTAGAAAGAGAAATATTAGAAACGTGTTTGGATTGGGCTTGTTTAGAGAAAAAGGGGTCTTGGTTTAGCATAGAAAAATCTTTAAAAGAAGAGCTAGAAAAAGAAAACGTTCCAACATTTGATAAAATTCAAGGAGAGGAATCAGTTGTAAAATGGTTAGAGCAAAAAGAAAATAAAAAATTTGTGGATCATTTTTATAAATATTTTAGAAAGATTTTTTCTAGTGTAGAATAATGGTTTTTAAAACTATAGATGGCAGAGAAAAAAACGCTAAAATACATAAATATTTAATAGACTGGGATGCTAAAAGCAGAAGTAAAGTTCAATTTACCACAAAAAAATATTTGCAAAAATACTGGAAAAATCACGTTGTATTTGAAGAGTTTCCAGTTTTAGGAACAAGATATACTCTAGATTTTTTTAATGCAAACAGAAATATAGCAATAGAAGTCCAAGGGAGACAACATTTCGAATATGTTGGACATTTCCATAATAAAAATAAAGCAAACTTTCTAATGCAATTAAAAAGAGACAGAGAAAAAAGAAAGTTTTGCGAAATAAACGACATAGAACTTTTCGAAATAACAGAAGACGAAATAAGAAAAGGATTGAATAAACAAATATTTAAAAAACAAGGATTAATATTATGAGCGACGAAATAGAAGATATAGAAAATACAAATTTTCAAATTCCACTAGAGATGATAGAGGAAATTTATAATAATTCTGGAGATGGAAATATCAAAGGTATTTTTATGATAACCCTAGATGAAAAAGGAGAAACAAAGATAGTGGAAAAGTTTTCCCACCTTTGTATTGAAAAGGCATTTTTATTTGATCTTTTCAAATATTGTGAAACAAAAGAAAAATTGTATAGCATAGGCGAAAACCCAGACGCAGAATTCGGAGAAGAATAATTAGTAATGTTATATTCTTTAGAAATAGAACAACAAGTTCTTGCCGCTTTTTTACAACACCCAAATCATTATTTTAAATATAATGCAATCATATCGTCAAACGATTTTGATTCAACAAAAAATAATGTAAATGGAAAAATATATTATGTAATAAAACAAATATTAGAGAATGGCGGAAAGATTGATCGGTCTTTGGTATTGGATAGAATTAATTCTTTGGATGTATCATTCGCCAATAAAACAAATAAAGCTGATTATATAGACAGCCTATATTTGAGACAAATTTCGGAGGAAAGTATTGATTCTTTGGTGCAAGAATTAAAGAAGTATACCGTAAAAAGAGAAATTTGCAACGCGGCGAGAACAACCCATTCAAAGGTAAAAAATATATCAAATGACGCATCTTATCAAGATATAATTTCTATTTGTGATGAATCATTCAATTCTGTCATAAATTCTTTTGAATTAGGTGAAGATAGAATAGAAAATCTTTATGATGGAATGATTGATATGATCGAGGAATTAGGCAAGAACCCAATTGAGGAAGATGGGTTTATGGGTCCATTTCCGACATTAAACAAAATTTATGGATCACTATTATTACCCGGAAATATAACTGTAATTGTAAGTAGGTCTGGGGTAGGAAAAACCTCATTGGCTTTAGAATATTGTTCTTATACAGCAAATAAGTATAATGTTCCAGTAATTCACTTTGATAATGGAGAAATGAGTAAAAAAGAATTGCAGTTTAGAAGGTTCTCAGCCTTATCTGGGGTTCCTATATATTTAATAAGAACTGGTAGGTGGTCATCGTCTGGAGAAGAAATCGTTAATAGAGTCAGAAAAACTTATAAAGTCATTCAAGAACAGGAAAAATTTTATTATTTTAATGTAGCAGGGAAAAGTGCTGATGAAATATGCAATACTTTAAAACATACATATTATTCAAAAGTGGGTAGAGGAAAAAATGCTTTTTTTTCATTCGATTACATTAAGTTGCCAGAAGGTAGATCCGACCATTGGATTGCAGTTGGCCAATTAGTAAATCGAATAAAACAAACAATTCAAAAAGACATTGTAGATGGTTCTGAGCCGCTGATATCATGTTTTACAAGTGTTCAAGCTAATAGATCAGGCATTGTCACAAATAAACATTCCAAGGATGTCCAAGAAGACGAGGGAATTATTGGACTTTCTGATATGATCCAACAATATTGTTCTCATATGTTTCTTTTGCGTAAAAAGACATTAGATGAGATTGCAAAAAAAGAAGGCAAAGAATTTGGAACCCATAAACTAATCAATTTAAAACCTAGACACTTGGGACAAGATGTTGAGGGGGCTTTAGTTCCAATAAAAATGCCAGACGGGTCATTGCAGCAGAATTTTATTAATTTAGATTTCTCAAATTTTGATATTCAAGAAAAAGGTGATTTAAGAGATATAGTTAGAAAAATAGAAGAAGAAAATGAACCAGCTTCCTCGGGCAATAATGATTTACCAGATTTTTAATGGATAAAATAAAAACAATATTAAAAAACCTAGAATGCGATCTAGTTGAAAGAGGGGATTATTATCATGTAAAAGCCAAATATAGGGGCGGCGATAATCCAACCGCTATTAGAGTTTATAAAAATTCTGGCGTTTGGAAAGATTTTGTTTCTGGAACTCAGTATCTACCATTTAGAGCTTTAGTTTCTAAAATATTAAACACAAAAGATAAAAATATAATAGACAAGTATTGTGAAAATTTAGAATCAAATGATACGAGTATAGATTTGTCTTTGGATTCATATAGAAAGAATATTGAAATAAATAAAATATTCGATGATTCTATTTTAGATAATTTATACAAAGAATATGATTTTTATTTAAAAAGAAACATATCAAAAAAAACATTAGAACTTTATAAAGGTGGCGTTGGAAAGAAGAATAACTTTAAGAACTTTTTTGTTTTTCCAATATATAATCAATTTGGAAAAATACATGGTTTTTCAGGTAGAAATCTTAGATACAACAAAGATAATAAAAAGTCTATAAAGTGGATGCACACAAAAGATGTGGTTAATTTTATTTATCCAGCCTTTTTATCTGATATATTTCTAAAATCAATAATAGAAAAAAGGTCTGTTCGATTAGTTGAGAGCATTGGGGATAGTTTGGCTTTATCAGAAAATAATATATTTAATCAAGCGGTATGTTTTACAACTTATATAAATTCAAAATTGCTTTGTTATTTAGCTTCATTAAATCTTGAAAAGATAATTATATCTTTTAACAATGATTGTAACTCTAAAGTAAATTCTGGATTAGTAAAATCAATAGTTAATTTAGTAAAAGCGTCAGAAATAATCCCAATTGAAAAAATATACATTCAATTACCAACAGATGGAGACTTCGGGGATATGCAAGAAAGAAGGGAAGACTTTTTTAATTTTAAAAATACAGATAATTTAGGCATAGAAAATAAAAAATACATTTTATCTTTATTAAGAGATAAAGAAATTATTAGGCAATCACATTTAAAAACAGAAGAAGTAAAAGAAACAATATCAAAAATCAAATATCAAATCAATGATCCCTTTATCACCAAGTAGAATTAAAACATTAAAAGAATGCCACTGGCTATATCATGCTACATACATTTTAAATATCCCAAGAACACATAATGAGGGTTCCTGTCGAGGAGATATTGTTCACCATATTTGTGAAGAATTATCCAAACCAGAAAACAAAGGTCGTTATGATAAAATGATTGCGGTAAACAAATTATCTTCTGACAAAGAGTTTTTAAAAGAAGCAGAAAAAAGGTTGTCTGACAATAATTTCTTAAATCAAGAAAACATGGATCTCATAGAAAAGATGCTTTTCAGAGCTTTAAAGTACGACTTCTTTGGCGAAAAAATAAAAGGTTTAAAAAAACATTATTCGGAAATTGATTTTGATACAGTCGTTTCCGTGGAAGATAAAAAATTCAGAATGAGAGGTTTTATTGATAAGTTATTTTTGAAAGATAATAACACCGCAATTATCAGGGACTTTAAAACAAGCAAAGAAACATTCAAAGGGGAGGATTTAAATAATAACATTCAGGATTTAATGTATAGAATGGCTGTTAAAGAATTGTTTCCAGAGGTAAATGACATTGATTTTGAATTTCTTTTTATTAAGTTTGATTTAAATAAAAAGGGATATGTTTTGATGGAAAGAATTAGCGATGTAGAATTGCTTGGCGCGAAATACGAGTTATTAGAAATATCTGAATTTCTTGATTCTTTTGATATTGAAGCGGCGCATTCCAATTTTGCAGGAACAAAAGGATATCCCAAAGAGGGTTTTAGCGGAATTCTAAAGTGCGGAAAACCATATCGACAAACAAAAAATAAAACAACGGGGCAATGGGATTTTAAATTAGAAAATGGCAAAAAGATTAAATCTTATATGTGTTCTGCAAGATTGCCATTTGATTATTATGCTTTGGTTGATGAAAATGATAAAATGATTGTTGGAACAAGCGTTTTTGCAAAAGATTTAGAGAAATTAAAGAAAAAAGCCAAAAAAGGCCAAAAAATTAAATTATTTCATTATGAGGGTTGTCCCTACTGGAAAGAATCAGATCGAGCAGCAGGTTTTCATAATGATAAAGATTTGAGACTTGACTTTGAGTAAAAAAAAGATAAGGTATATTAAATGTTGCCAATTTTTAAAACACACGCATCAATTGGGAATTCTTTATTGACAAGCTCTGTGGCGGAAGAAGAAAACAAAACCAGTATTTTTAGCTTTGGACTAAAAGATATTTGTGTTGTGGAGGATAATTTATCTCAATCTGTCGGACTATTAGAAAATGCGGAAGAATTGGGGGTTAATGTTATTTTTGGGCTAAGAGTTTCTATTTGCAATGATCTAAAAGAATTAGAAAAAATTGAAGAGAATACTACCAGCAAGATTATTATATTTGCAAAAAACAGAGATGGTATTAAATTGTTAAATAAAATATTCTCATATTCCAGAGAAAGAGAGGAAGGGTGTATAGATAATAATTATTTGCTAAGTGTATTTGATAAAGATTTAATATCGGTATGCTTTCCTTTCTATGATAGTTTTATTTACTATAATAATTTTAAATTTAGTTTTTGTATGCCGCCAGATTTAGCAAAGTTGAATGGCCCCGTTTTTTTCTTAGAAGATAATTGTTTATCATTTGATTTTTTGTTGAGAGAATCAGTGGTTAAATTTTGCAAAAAGAATGACTTAAAAGTTTTAGAATCGAAAAGCATATATTATAATAAAAGATCTGATATAAATACATTGACCGCCTACAAATTGTTAACAAACAGAAAATTTGGTTCAACTACTTTGGAAAAGCCAAACTTGAACGACTTTTCTTCAAAAGAATTTTGCTGGGAGAGCTATTTAGATGCTAATAAATAATTTTAAACAAAAATATATAATTGCGGATTTTGAAACATGCAATTTAAATCTTTATAGTAAAGATAATAAACCTTGGCAACTATCCTATTTGATCGTTGAAAATGGAAAAATTTCTGAAATAAAAGATCATTATCTTTGGTGGGATGATTTGAATATTTCCCCAGAAGCAAAAAGGATTACAAAGTTCAATGAGGAAAAATATAAACAAATTGCCGAAGACCCGCTTCCCGTATTAAAGAAACTAGATTCTTATTGTTATAATAAGGATTATATTGTTATAGGCCATAATTTTATGGGCTTCGATACATATATACATATGATATATAGAAATCTTTTGGGTTTTAAAACAGATTATTCTTATATTAACGAAAATAGAATAATTGACACTAATTGTTTACAGAAAGCTATTCTAAAAGAAATCTCGTTCAACGAAAAGTCTTTGTCGAAATGGCAGTTTAAGTTAAAAGATATTGTTCAAAGGGGCTTAAAAACAAATCTAGGGGCTTGTTGTAAACATTTTGATATTGACTTTGACGATAAAAAGGCCCATGATGCAAAGTACGATATAAGAAAGAATTTCGAGGTATTCAAAAAACAAATTTGGAGATTAAATATATAATGAAATTAGCAGTAGTAGGTTCGAGAGAATTTGATGATAAAGAGAGATTGTTTTCAATTCTCAATAAAATAAATGAAAAACACAGAATAGAATATATAGTTTCTGGCGGAGCAAAAGGGGCAGATGAAATGTCTATGGAATGGTGCAAAGAATATGGGAAACCAATTAAGATTTTTTATCCAAATTGGCATCCTTTAGTAGCTGGTGGGCAGAGAGTATATTTTAAAGGAGCGGGAATGAAAAGAAATGCTCAAATTGTAGAAGAGGCAGATTTTTTGATTGCATTTTGGGATAGAGAAAGTAAAGGAACAAAATTATCCATTGATTTATGTGAGGAAAAGAAAGTAAAGTATCATATTTATGATTTTGAATCAAAGTTATCACAAGACTATGTTCATGCTTATGTTGATGGATCTTTTAATGAGGAATTAAATAAAACAAGTTGGGGATTGTGTATTACCGATAAAGACAAAGAAAACGAATTAAAATCTTATTCTGGTATTGTAGACGACGAAGGGGTCAGTAAGCACAGACAGATCGTTGGAGAACTTACAGCGTCCATTAGGGCCGTACAGTGGGCTAAAAAAAATAATCAGAAAGTCTCAATCCACTACGATTATGAAGGAATATACAAATGGGTTTCAGATTTTTTCAAAGAGGATGCAAAAGCTTGGGAAAGAAACAACGAATATTCTGAGAAGTATAGAAAATTCATAGAAGAAAACAAAGAACATATATTTAATTTTGTAAAAGTAAAAGCACATTCTAGTGATAAATGGAATGATAAAGCTGATTATTTGGCAGGAGCTTGTTTTAGATAATGAGCGAAATAACCAAAGAAGATTTTTTTAAAACAAAAACCTCATCCTACAATGGCTTCTTGCCAATTGGTGTGAGAATGCCAGAGATTAAAATTGAAAAGAGGTTTTACAAAGAATTAGGAATTAGCGAGGAAGTAGATAATTATGAATTTCTTAGAAAATTATGTCACGCTGGTATAAAGTCCAAGAAAATAAATGATCGTGCTAATAAAAAAGATTATTATGAAAGGGCGAAATATGAACTAGAAACAATCAAAGAGTTGGGTTTTGTTGATTATTTTTTGATTGTTTGGGATATTATTAGGTATGCCAAGGAAGCTAAAATTCCTTTCGGCGCGGGTCGTGGTTCTGCTGCTGGTAGTTTAATTCTATATTTAATTGATGTTACTGGGATTGATCCAATAGAACATAATTTGTTTTTTGAAAGATTTATTTCCAAACAAAGAGCAAAGCCAAAAGGTAAAATAGATGGCATTACATTTTTTGATGGTGGCTTGATGCCAGATGTCGATACAGACTTTTCTTACGATAAAAGGCAAAAAATAATTGAGTATATAAATGAAAAATATAAAGGAAAAACTTGCAAAATTTTAAATATTTCAACTTTAGCGACCAAAGCTTGTTTAAAAGAATCATGTAAAATTGTTGGCGGATATTCAGAAGAGGAAGCCAATAAAATTTCAGATTATGTTGATAAAATTCATGGGGTTGTAAGACCTTTGTTCAAAGAATCAGAAGATGAAAACAAAAAGGGTATATACCAATCAAACGAAAAGTTCAGGCAATGGGCAGACACAAACAAAGAAATTTTCGATGTAGCATTAAAGCTTATCGAATTAAATAAAAATTATTCTGTACACGCTTCTGGCGTTGTGATTAGTTATTATCCAGTAGATGAAATAATGCCGATTCAAAAAACCAAAGAAGGAGATTTGATCAGTGGTTATGATATGAGGACTGTTTCAGAGATAAGTCTTAAATTTGATGCATTGGGGCTTCAAACCTTGGGTGTTATCGACGATATAATTAGACAGACTGGGGTAGACATTTCTAAAATTGATGTTAATGACCCAGAAATATATCGTTTTTTTCAAAATGAAGACTTTAATAGGTTGGGTATTTTTCAAATTGAAGCAGATACAAATTACAGGGTAACACAAAAAGTAAAACCAAAAAGCTTTGATAAATTATCAGCCGTAATAGCAATCGCTAGACCGGGAGCTTTATCATACTTAGATGAATATTCTAAATTTTCAGAGACTGGAGAACCACAATCTGTTCACCCATTCTTTGATAGCATTTTAAATACCACAGGTGGACTTCCATTATATCAAGAACAATTAATGGCGATGATTAATAAAGTCGGGTTTTCTCTTGATGATTCTGAACAAATTAGGCGTTGTGTCGGCAAGAAAAAAATCAAAGAGATGGAAGCTTGGGAAGAAAAGATTTTTGAAAAATGCAAAGATCTAGAAGATGGAGAAAATATCGCGAAGGTATTGTGGAAAGTTGCGAATGAAAGTGCATCTTATTCTTTTAATTTGAGCCATTCATGTAGCTATGCAAATCTTTCAGCTTTAACAACTTACCTAAAGATTAATTATCCAAAAGAATTTTATTGTTCTCTTTTGAAAATGACAAGGCACAAGCAAAAACCACAGGAAGCCATTTCTTACATTGCCCAAGAAATGAAAAACTCTGGATTTAAACTTTTTCCGCCAAACCTATTAAAATCAGAAATGGATTTCTCGGTGGAAAATGAGGGGGTTAGATATGGATTGTTGCATATTAAGAAAATAAGCGATAAGTCTATGGAAAACCTTAATAAGTTTAGAAAAAGGGATTCCGAGAATAAGGTGGAATTATTTCTTATTGCAAAAGAGTCGGGTCTAAATATTGGGGCGCTTTCTTCTTTGATACAAGCTGGGACTCTGAATGACTATCAAGATAGCAGATGCAGGTTGGTTCTTGAGTGCCAAACTTTTAATATTTTAACTGATAGAGAAAAGAAATTCATACTACAATTTTCTAAAGATTATGATTATGATGTTTTGAAAATTATAAGCGTTTTGAGAAAAGAAAAAAAGAATATGTCTGACAATAAATTGTTCATGCCAGATAAAAGATTTTCTACATTCAAGAAAAAATACGACCAATTCAAGCTAATATATGAGCAAAACAAGAAAAAAGAAAAATTTGCCAATTGGTTTTTTGAAAATGAATTACTTGGTTACAGTTATAAATATAAATTAAAAGAGTGCTTTAGCAAGCCAGAAATATTTACAGACTTAAACGATTTAAAAAATAAAAAAAATCAAGAGGTTAAAATTGTTTCGAGAATTACATCGGTAAAACAAAAAAACAGCAAGAATACTGGCTCAAAAATGTTACAACTATATATTTCAGACGAAACTGGCAATAATTTGGCAATTTTAATGGACAATAAAAGAGAAAAAAAGTTGACTAATTTTTTAGAATTTAGCAAAAAACCCAAGAAAGATGACATAGCCGTAATAACTGCAACAGTAGCAGATTCAGGTACAGCTTTATTCGTTAATGAGCTTTCTGTGCTTGAAACAAAAATTTTTATGTCTTTGAGAGACTTGGAAGTGTAAAATATGAGAGTGAAAGAAATTATTTATAATCCAGAAGTTAAAAACATTCTAAGGAATTCTATTCTAATAGCGATAAATGAAAATAATGGTCTAATATCTATAGAACATATATTTAATTCTTTTTTTGAGATTGAAAACAGCAGCATCTTAAAACAATACAAAAAAAATAATAAGAAAAAGAAATCAATTAAAATACCAGAAAATAAAGAGTATAATTATTCTTCTATCGTCTCAAGTCTATTAAAAAAAGTAAAGAAACAGGCGGAAGAAAATAATCTTTCCTACATTAACGCTAACAATCTTTTATTGGGGCTTTTAGAGTATAAAAAGATACAAAGTATTTGCGAAGATTTAAGTATTCCCCATACAGAGATAAAAGAAAAAATTCTTTTTCAAATAAATAAACCAAAAAACCCTAAAAAAGTCGATCTTTCTAAGAAAACAAAAGAAAATAGAAGAGAAAGTTCCGAAGATTTTAGAAAATATTTTGAAAGCAAAAATGAATCGCATATTAGCACAATACAAAAATACTGCAAAATACTTAATAGCCCAGATTTTCTCGATAAAAAATGTTATCATAGATCATCTGACATAGATAATATTTTTAAAATAATTGGTCAAAAAGAAAATTCTAATGTTTTAGTTTTAGGAAAAGCGGGGATAGGTAAAACTAATTTAGTAGAAGGTTTTGTAAAAGAAATCCTAGATAAAAGATATTGTATTTTTAACGAGTCTTCTGTTATACAAATTGACCCACCCTTATTAATATCTGGAGCTTCATTAAGAGGCGAGTTTGAGAAAAGATTAATAAGCGTTTTAGAGGCAATAAAAAGCATTGGTAATTGTATTGTTTTTATAGATGAAATTCATACAATATTTAATATGGGTACTAGCGGCGAATCTTTATTGAATTTTCAGAATATTTTAAAACCCTATATATCTAATGGGTCTATTAAAATAATAGGCACAACCACCGATAAAGAATACTTTTCTAGTATAAGAAGAGATGCCGCTTTTTCTAATAGATTTTCGTTGATAGATTTAGAAGAGCCGAGTAAAAAGCTTTGCAAAGATATAATCAGTAAATGTTCACAAGAATACAATAGCTTTCACGGAATTAAAATTTCAAAAAACAATATAGATTTGTTGGTTGATTTGTGCGATAAATTTTTGGTGAAAGATAATTTTCCGAGAAAGGCTTTTAAGTTTCTTGATTTTATATCATCTTCCAAGAAAATAAGCATTTTTAATCTTCCAAGCAAAGATAAGGATGAGTACAAAAAAGTAACCGAAAAGATAATTAGTGAAATAAACATTGACTCTGATTTTGTTGAAATACAAAAAAACCTTTCTGATTTACAAAAGAAATATAATACAGACTTTCTTTCTTATGTAAAAAATATATCAGACAGAAAAAGGACTATTACCAAAAAAGACATTATATCTGATTTTTGTTCTTATTCTGGAGTTTCATCCAATCAAGTTAATAGATTCGTAAGTTCACAAGAAGAAAAAAATAAAAAAATATCAGATAAACATGAAACCATAAGGGAAACAATTTTTGGCCAAGACAATCAAATAAAAACTGTTTGTAAAAACCTTAATAGATCGTTATTTGGTTTTAAAGATCCGCATCAACCATTGGGTGTTTATATGTTTGTTGGTCCAACGGGAGTAGGAAAAACATTTTTATCAAAAGAATTGGCAAAGAATTATTTTTCAGAAGATTCTTTTTTGCAGATAAATATGAGTGAATATAATGAAAGACACTCTATATCTAGATTAATTGGCGCAAATCCGGGTTATATTGGATATGATGATTCTAATATATTATTAGACTTTCTTGAAAAGCATAAAGACGGCGTTATATTATTTGACGAAATAGAAAAAGCTCACGAAAAAGTATTTAATATCTTTCTACAAATATTTGAAGAGGGGCAACTAGCTTTGGGAGATGGAACAATTGTTAATTTTTCAAACTTTTTGATTATTTTGACGAGTAATATTGGCTCAAATTTCTTTGATAAAGACAATCATTCGGTGGGCTTTGTATCCAAATCAGAGGACAAAGAGGAAAAGGTTCTCTCAGAAATAAAAAAGAATTTCAGGCCAGAATTTCTTAATAGATTAGATGAAATATTAATTTTCAACAAATTGGAGCTTAAAGAAGCCGAAGAAATAGTTGACAAAGAAATAATAAAATTCTTAAATTATGCGGATTTACAATCTAAAGATATATCTTATAGCAAAGAAGTTGTGGACTTTATTATAGAAAAAAGCGACTTTAAAAAATATGGTGGTAGAAATATTAAAAAGACAACTCAAAAAGAATTTTTTAATCCATTGTCCAACCACTTATTAGAAGAAAAATCCAATAAAAATAAACTACATTCAAAAATCAAAAACGACCAGATATATTTCTATACTAAATAGTATCAGTGTAAAACATTCTGCGTAATGTTTGATATTAAATTTATTTATAAAGAGGAGGGGATATAATTATGTTTGAAAGTAGCATGTTTAATTTTTTGTGGGAAGTAGCACCAGTTATTGGTATAATGGGTATTGTTATCTTTTTTATGTACAAAGAACTTAAAGAAGAAAGAAATAACAACCGCGAGAGGGAAAAGGATAACTTAGAAACTCTTAAAGACCTTAAAAATTTGCTTGATGGTTTCTTTTCTAAAATAGATAGAAATAAAGAAGAAATAGTCGATAAAGTTACAACAGAAGCAAATAACACAAGAAAACAAGTGGAAAATAATATTAAAATTTTAGAAGCAAGCATAAGGAATAGAAATGGAAGCTAAATGTAATAGACAAGAGTTATTAGAAATAAGAAATGGTATAAAAAGAAAAGCAAATGTTGCCATGAAATGGAAAGGCGATAAAGAATCTATATGTCTTTCTGTTCCATCTGACCAATATGCTTCTGAAATAAAAAATGTACACCAAAGATTGTGTTCTTTGTCTGATAAACAAAATATGGCAGTTGTTAATGTTATTTATAACAAAGGTGGATATATTGCCCCACATACCCACGATAGAGTAGAAAGAACTTATGTTTTAGACGGAGAGTATTTTGATCCAATTTGTGAAAAAACATTTAAAAAGGGTGACACCCAAGAAATCCCCGCAAATACTTTACACGCATCAAAAAGCGACTATTGTTTGTTGACAGTAACATGGCAACCAGCTTATAAATTGCAAGATATTTAATTTTTTTGTCTCTTTTTTAAAAAATAGTGTAAATATTAGCACGATGTTTTATCAGTTATATAAATCTATTGAAACTAAAGCGGGAAGACCTAATTTTCGCGATAGTTTTTATGGGCTTGTTTAATCTTTTTAGGAATAGATATAGAAAAAATAAGCCCAAGAAAAAAAACTTGGGTTTTTTTGTTTTTACCATTGACATTCTTAAAAAAAACGGTAGGGTCATTCGTATAGTTATTTGACAGGTTAAAATTTTATGTGGGCAAGGTCACTGTTGGTTCGTGGCAACTGTCTGTAAAACAGTCGGGGAAACCCTCGGCGGTTCAATTCCGTCTGCCTACACCATAAAATTATTTGGGGATATACTTGGATTCGATTGTATTTTCTAGGTATATTTTACAAGCAGAAAGATACATCTTTAAAGTTCAAAACACGCATAGTTGGCGATAACAACAAAATCGTAAGCTTCCAAGATGAAGTTGCTCCAGTAGCAATCGCAGCTTAGTAAGCTTTGGGTAAAACCTCATCAAAAAACAAGGATCACTATTAATTGTTGCGGTGCTTAATCAGAATAGTAAAATTTTTATAGAGTTTTTTCGTCTATAATCATAATAGAAAATCGAGTTTATATTTATTTGTTTATTTAAATATGAATTTTAAAATTAAAAATAAACTAAGCTTGTAAGAAATAAATATATTAAAAAGATATAAGACAAGGGTTCGACTCCCTTTATCTCCACCATTTAATTAATCAGTGTGATCAGAAAGACTTATAGATTGGCGTTTCTGTTATATTCGCATTTATACTTGGGTTAATTATTATCGTCGTATGGCGTAGCTTGGTATCGCGTTTGCTTTGGGAGCAAAAGATCGTAGGTTCAAATCCTACTACGGCGACCATATCTAAAATATGTGTATAAATAAATTCAGCGGGACACTATATCGGGTTCGAAGTCCGAGAAATAGTAAAATATTTTTGATGTGGGTGTATTTTAGATAATATGGGGCCATAGCTCAGTAGGAAGAGCGCTTGCTTTGCAAGCAAGATGTCGTCGGTTCAAATCCGTCTGGCTCCACCATATAGTAGCGTAGCACAATGGAAGTGCGACTGTCTCATTAACAGTAGGTTGTATGTTCGAATCATACCGTTACTACCATGCAGGATGGTCTAGTCTGGTCTAGGATATCTGGCTCATAACCAGAAGGACGCGGTGTTCGAATCCCGCTCCTGCACCCATTTTCACAGATCTATAGTGTAATGGTAGCACAAATGGTTTTGGTCCATTTTGTCCTCGTTCAAATCGGGGTAGATCTGCCATTATTATATTGGTTAGTAGCTCAATTGGTAGAGCAGAGGCTTCCAAACCCTCTTGTTGCGCGTTCAAGTCGTGTCTAACCAGCCAAAAGCTCATCGAGTATGAAATCAACAAACTTTTAACAAATTATAATCTCGGATATGTTTGCTCCGTTAATATCCTTTTGGTATTGCGCGTACAAGAGTTATGAGAGCTTTTTATTTTATGCGAGCGTAGTCTAATTGGAGAGGCAACAGCCTTCTAAGCTGTATATATGTGGGTTCGAGTCCCACCGTTCGTACCAAGCTCCTATGTTGAAATTGTATATCATGTATTGCTACGAACAATGCGTTTCGAGTTAGAGTCTCGATAGGAGTACCAAATATTATGCCGCATTAGCTCAGATGGTAGAGCATCTCTCTTGTAAAGAGAAGGTCGGGAGTTCAAATCTACCCATGCGGCTCCACCGAAAAAAACCGACAATCAAACCAGAAGCAGAACTGGGACCGTTTTAAGGGCGGCGAAACAAATGTTACGGAGTTTTCATCTCGGTTCTCCAGCCAGATTAATTATAAAAGGGGGTAAAGCTCATGTGGTCGAGCAGTTGGCTTTTAACCAATTGGCAGTCGGTTCGAATCCGTCTACCCCCACCATTAACACAAGAAGTATTTAAAAATATTAAAGGTCTAAGCACGGGATTTGTAATCCTAGATAACATGACTCTTCTTTGTGTTATTAATTTTTAAAAAAAAATTTAAAACAATAAACCAAAACTCTCTTATTGAAATGTATATAGAAAAAAGGTTTATTGTTCTTGTTTAATTATTTTAAAATTTTGGGCATGCAGCATATATGGTAATGCGGAAGGCTGTCTACTTTTCCAATTGGGGTTCCAGTCCCCTCATACCCGCCATTTTTGTTCTGGTGAACGCACACGGTTGAGCGGATTGGCTGTTAACCAATTGAACGGGGTTCGATTCCCTGCTCCAGAGCCATTTAAAAAATGGGATAGTAGCTCCAACGGTAGAGCGCGAGTCTGAAGAATTCGGCGTTATTGGTTCAAATCCAATCTATCCCGCCAAAAAAACTTGACAAGTTATAAAAAGTATAGCAAGTTTTAAAAATTAATAAATATGTTACAATCGTCTAATGGTAGGACACTATGGCTTTCACCTATAGGATCGGAATTCGAATTTCCGTTGTAACGCCATAATTTGTAATAATAAATACAAAACAATGTATTAGTAACTCAATTAGGTAGAGTGTTTGCCTTCCAAGCAAAATGTTCCGAGTTCGATTCTCGGCTAATACACCATATATAAGCTTGCTTACCAGAACGGTTTATGGATCGCACTTAAAATGCGAGGTTTATGGGTTCGAATCCCATAGCAAGCACCAACAAAAAAACAAACTTTAAAGCTTGCTATTAGCGAAACAGACTATTTTTTGTGGATTAAATTAAACGAAGAAAAAGGCTTTGATTTAAAATAGAAAGCGGTGCGTGGGGGAATTGCTAGACCCGCCAGATTTAGGCTCTGGTTCCGTAAAAAGAGTGCGAGTTGGATTCTCGCCGCATCGACCAGAAAAAAAATATAAATAATTAATTTAATAAAAATTTCGGTTCCGAATCAAGGATATGCGTTCGGGTATGGGTAATTGCACTATTGAAAGAAGTAATCCAAGCTCACAACCCTTGGGTTTAGTAAACGGCGGTTTATATGGGTATATCTGGAGAGTTGGCAGAGTCTGGGTTATTGCGTTTGTCTTGAAAACAAAAGGGGTGTAAAAGCCTCCGTGGGTTCGAATCCTACACTCTCCGCCATTTTTATGCAAGATTAGCTTAAATAGGTTAAAAGTTCTCGCCTTCCAAGTGAGCGTTAGGGGTTCCTAATCCCTATCTTGCTCCATTTTGCGGATATGATGTAATTGGTAGCCATGATAGTTTCAAAAGCTATTGTCGAAAGGCGTAAGAGTTCAAATCTCTTTATCCGCACCAAAATTTGCAACTATGATCTAAAGGCATGATATGGGCTTGCCAAGTCTAGTATGAGAGTTCGATTCTCTCTAGTTGCACCAATATAAATGGATAGTTGGCTGAGTTAGGTTTAAGGCGTTTCTTTGCTAAAGAAATGGGGTTTAAAAGCCCCCGCGAGTTCGAATCCCGCACTATCCGCCAATCAATATTTATGGGCGATTAACTCAGTTGATTAGAGTGTTTCCTTTACACGGAAGAAGCCGTAGGTTTGAATCCTACATCGCCTACCATTATATAGCGGACACAAGTGTTTGTTAAAAGGACAAACTTTGAGAAAGACGAGATATCTTTCCCGTTATTTTTTTATAAGTGGCCAAAAAGGGTTTTTTTATTGACATTTGGCCGATTATAGCAATGGTTTTAATATAGTCCTATAGCTCAAATGGTTAGAGCATCCGACCGATAATCGGAAGATACAGATTCAAGTTCTGTTGGGACTACCATTTATGGCGGCTATAACTCAAAGGTAGAGTACAATCCTGTGACGATTGGAGTACGGGTTCAATCCCCGTTAGTCGCCCCATTTTAAAAAAACAAATTTTTCAAAAAAAGCATTGACTTTGCAAAAAAAAACGTCATAGTCATTATCATAATCTTCAAAAGAGGATTTTGTTCTTTAACAGTTTTAAACGGGTCGCGTGAGATCCACCATTGAAGCAACAAACAAAGTTGTGGAGGAAAATGGCGGTATGAGAGTATCGGAAAGATAAAGCCTACACTTTATCGCCTTGGAAGTCATAAACCAAAGGTTATTTACGCAAGCCAAGATTGTGAAGCTGAAAAGCTAAACTTTTATGGAAATAGAAGTAGTTATTTATTTATCCTAAGACTCAGGCCAACGGTGAGAGTCGCGAAACCGCAAATTTCTAAGGGATGCAAAATAAGTAGATAGCATCAATTAACGGTAATCAAGTTCTGTAAACTTTGCAGGTAAATGGTTCTTGGTAATACAAATGGAAAGAAATTTTCGTGAAGTATGGTCTAAACTTCGGCAAGAAGAGGATAATGGGCGGTATCGTATAGTTTTCTCCAAAAGGGAAGAAAGCGATTGGACGAGTACCATTCAGTAGGGAAAAAATAATATAGCTAAATGGTATAGCAATTCCATCTAAAGGAATAGTATATTGGTTCAATCCCAATTATTATGTAAAAATCTCGTCCAATCTAAGATGAAAGCGGCTTAATGCCACACTCGAAAGGGAATTTGGTGCTAAGTATTCTCACAAGGAATCTTAGTTTTATCGTGGAGTAAAATTCGTTAGGGTTTAGCGGCTTTAACGGAGAATAAAAACGGTAGAATAGTCTTAGATATGCTTGAAACGCCACAAGTTTAAAAAGGCAGTCGTGTAAGGATACGGGCTAAAATCCGTGGATAAGAAAGGAAACAATAATCTTTTTAAAGATCTTACTTATAAAGCTTTAATCTCAAGCTAGTTTTTAAGTCTCGTTGGCAGAATGTTTATGCGCAAGGTTGCAACCCTTGATACACGGTTAGATTCCGTTACGGGACTCCAATAAATTTTAACCTAAAAAATAATATGAAAAAAATAAAACTGAGATAGAAAAAATAACACCGGTACTCTTGCTGGGACGCGCAGTTAGTCCCGAACAAACTGAAAAATTATGAAAGCACAATACGACACCGAAGAAATCAAAATCACGCCACGATTCAAAGCCGCGCTCATCGAACTGATGAAGGCGGAATGCGAGATGATGACTCTCAATGAACCTGATAATGCCGACCGCTGGACTTGGGGAATCTGCGAAGTGGACGACCTATCCAGATCGAGCGGCCTTCAATTCACTTTCGGCGGCGATGAAGACAAAGCCGCAGGAGCGCGATTCAAAGTAATCCCCGCTAACGCTAAAGGCCAACGACCCCACGACGACTGGCTAGAGAGAAAGGTGGGGAGTCAGCTTGAAAAGCTAGCCTTCTATTCAAGGGTTGACAACTGAAAGAGTATGACGTTTGGAACAAATTCTAGCTCTATTGATGGAACTTCAAAATCATTGTCTACTTATATCACAAGCGCAAGATCTGGTTATAATGCGAGTTATAGTGCAGAAGATAGAAAAGAGTCTAATAAGTCTGAGTAGTTACTAGTCGATTAGCCCCTTTCATAATTAAAGTATTTTTATGATGGGGGCTTTTTTAATGAAGATGTAGTATACATTGAATAATGAAAATGATAAAAAAAGAATTTCCAGTAATCGTCGAACAAACTGAGGGAGGATTTGAAAGTCGCCTTTTTAGAAGAGAAAAATTAGAAAAAAAATGGGATAAACTTCAAAAAGAGAAACCAATTTATCATGAATGGCATTGTACAAAATGTAACAATGGAACTTTTTATAAAACGGAGCGTAAAACCCATTCATCGCTTTTGCGTGGATGGGATGTAAGCGACAAATGTAGTTAAATTACCATTGACTTAAAATATATTTACAAAATACTTGACAATTCGTATAAAAATGTGTATCTTTACAAAATACTAGACTATTTAATAATAGAGTGAAAACAATATTTCGGACATATCAATTTGAATATCGTCAGGAATAGATGATTTGGTATGATTTTTGTATAACAGTATATGTAATCTAATACACGGAATATGGAGAATAAAGTATGTTATAAGTGCAGAAAGAAACTGTTGTTAAACAACGATAACTTTGCACATAGTAAAAAATCCGCAGACGGTTTTGACGGTAGATGTAAATCTTGTGTAAATTTAATAAGTAAAGATTATAGAGAAAAAAGAGGTGATAAATACAGAGTTAATAATATAACAAGAGCTAAAGAATTAACATTAAATAGGTTAAAAAATGGACTTTGTAGAAATTGCAATACAAAAAGATTAAAAAATAGCAATGGGTTATGTGAGAGGCATTGGTTTGGATATGCATCTAAACACCATTTAGGTACAATGAAAAGAAGTGGAGAATTAAAAGAACTTCTTGAAAAACAAGAATATAAATGTGCTTACACTGGATTGATATTAACAATAGGTTTGAATGCGAGTATTGACCATAAAATACCACTATCTGTAGATGCAGAACAACATAATAGAATAGAGAATCTTCAATGGGTTCACATAGACATAAACCTAATGAAGAAAAATCATTTAGAAGAAGATTTTCTGAAATATATAAAATTAATCTATGAAAATAGATTGAGTAGGTAGGAACTATCTACTATACAAAGGTGGAGAGGAAATTAGACGTTAGTAATAACGCACACTCTATGAAACCCGAAGCCCATCCCATCGCCTCTGGCGTGGGTGGGTAGTTCACATCTAGAGATTCAGATCTAATGATATTTTTCTTTAATCTAATAAACAACAAAGATATTAAAATAATAAAAAAATACAAAGAAAAAGATTTAGTAAAAGCTTATAAAGAATCAACAAGTTTTGCAAATTTTAATCGTAAAATAGAAGAAATTTCAAAAAGTTTCTTTCTTTTTGAGGAACTTTAATTTTCTTAGCATTGACAAACCAAAAAAAATCCACATCATTACTAAACAATGAAAATAGTTAAACCAGAGGACCGAGTGTGTTTATTGCTTGATTTTGCTTATTTACCAATAAGCGCGATCACCGCTAGAGCTTGCTTTCATCATTTTTTAAGAAATAGAATAAGGGGCTTGGATAAAAATTTATTACCTTTTGAATTTGAATCTTGGAATGAGGGAAACGGCGTTGATTTTCATAAAGATCAGCCATGTATCAGAAGCGCGAAAGATGTTTGGATGTTACCAACAGTTGCGGCTGTTACTGATAGGTTTTTTCGCAAGCCAAGAAAGAAGGAATATAATTTTCATGAATTATGCATTTATTACAAAAATACTTGCCAGCTTTGTTGGGGAAAGTTTCCTAGAAGCAAATTGACTATTGAACACGTTGATCCAAAATCAAATCATGGTACAAATATTTCTAACAATTTAACTTTGACTTGCAAAAGATGTAACTCAAGGAAAGGTTCTACTACGCCTTATTATGATAAAGATGGTAGAGTTTTGAGTGGAACAAAAATTCCTGCAAATTTTCTTTTTATTGAAGAAAAAAATATTAGAGAAGAATGGAGAGGTTTTACTTTTAACAAATGAACAAATTAAAAAATACAAAAACAGTAGTCATTGGGCCAATGGAGTCTGATAATGAAAGGGGCAAACAATTAAGACAAGAGATAAAAAAAGAATTATCAAAAATGAATATTGTTGTATGGGACCATTATAATAGACCATACGAAGGATTTATTGAAGAAAGTAGCGAAACACATGATCTACTAAAACAATACCGTGAAAATGAGCAGTATGAAAAAATTGCAGATTATAAAGATATTCGCCGACAGGATTTAGCATTAATTGATCGCTGTGATTTTGTTCTTTGCGTATTCGAGAAAAAAACTTTTACCATTGGTACAATAGAAGAATTATCTTGGGCTAACAGATGCCAAAAACCTATATTCTTTGTTTGGGGAGAAGGAAAGAAGGAATGCCCTTTTTGGATTTTTTGGATGCTTCAACATAATTATATTTACTCTTCTGTGGTAGATGCTATTGAGGTAATTAGAAAAATCGACAGCGGCGAAAAAGAAATCGACTCAAAAAAATGGAGACTTTTTAAAGAAGAATATCGTTAATTCTCTCTTGACTCCTTCAAAAAAAACAGCAATATACAAACCATGTCAGCAAATAAACAAAAAAAATTAAAGATCTTCTTGTCGTCACTAGGCAGAAAAGATCTATCTAAAAAAATACCAGTTTTTATGGAAGATTGGCAGTATACGCAATTTATTAATTCTAACTGTAAGCTTTCTTTTTCAGAAAAGGACAAGATGTTAAAAATAATCAACAAGGAATAAATTTATATGGAATAAAAGGAGACTTTATTGCCTTAGATGTTATCGTCTAGCTCGGCTTATTAAAGTTTTACGATGTATTTTGTTATAATAACTATATTAAATATATAATTATTCTACACTATTAATCGCTCCGCCTAATTATATATTTAATATAGTTATTATAGCATATAAAAATTCTTAATTCGCTATTCGCGAATAGCGAATGAAAATAATAAAAATACCAAAAAAAACAAAGGGAGAATATAGAACGATATATTCATTGTCTGGTTCTGAATCTTACAAATACCAAGAATATCTCTCAGAACTAGAAGAATGTTTTTTCGCGCAAGAAAAGATTATTTTAGGGGCAACAAAGAACATTATAGTTCACGGCTTTATCCCAAAAAGATCAATTATAACAAATTCTATTTGCCACAAAGGATATGATTACACTGTTAATTTTGATTTGACAGATTTTTTTGATTCGGTAAAACCAAATATGGTTAAACAATTAATAAGCGACGATTTAATAAATAAATGTTTTATAGACTTAGCGCCGAGGCAGGGATTGCCGACAAGCCCACTTGTGGCAAATATAGCAGCCTTGAAATTAGATCGGGCTATTTTGCGGTTTATTAAAAAACATAAATTAGATATTGTTTATACAAGATACGCAGATGATTTATCTTTTTCATACAAAGAAAGTGAAAATGAAAAATTCTTAGTAGATCATTCTGAAAAAACAATTTTTGAATTTTTAAAAAATAATATTCCAAATATAATTTCTAAAGTGGGCTTTAAATCCAATAAAAAGAAAATACACTTCCAAAGCTCAAAATACGGAAGGCGAAATATCACTGGCATAAAAGTTGATTCAGAAATTCATGTTGGAAGAAAAACAAAAAGAAAAATACGAGCAGCAAGATTTCAAAAAAATGAAGATTCTTTAAATGGGCTACTAGAATTTTCAAAATTAAAAATCCCGACAAGCTCAAAGAAAATAATACAACAAAAAAAACAGATAGACATTCTAAAACAATATTTATCCAGAAAAAAGAATAATATAAAATATATTCTAAAAACTTATGAATTAGAAGACTTTGAATTAGATCAAAAGTTTTATAAATTTAATGATAAAAAGTATATCATAACGAATGATGTTTTATACAAGATAAATATGTCGAATCTTGGCGATGGTTGGACGAGCTGTTATTCAAGTAGTGGTTGCAATTCTAATGCGCCGATATTTCTTTCTTTTATTAAAGGAGTTTATATATGCGGCGAAGTATCAGAAAAAACAAGAAGGTTCGGCAGATTAAATAGACACATATTAAAAAATAGAGCTATTGTGTATTTGTTGGACAACGGAGAATATATTTTTAACTCTAGATTTTATGGCAATAACACAAGCGATTTACAGGAATTCTTAATTTCTAAAAATATAAAATCCTCTAAATCATCGTCGGGAATCGGAGTTGTTGGGTATGCGCCAATGATTGAAAAAAAATCATCAATGTATGGCGGAATAAAAAAGAAAAAAATAAAAGTATCAATTTGCGGAAAAGAAAACTATTATTACAAACTATATACTTAAAATGAAATATATTATACTAACATTATTATTTGCGGTCATAGGTTGTTCAACAAATCAAAACAAAATTGATGTAATTGAGGCAAGGTCGCATAATGGAGAATAGGGCGGCAAATTTTTGATTACAAACAATCAACATGGGATAATCATAAAGAAAAGATTGTTTTTTATGGGAATTTATTGAAGTTCACGCAGAATCCTCATCTAAGAAAAATTCTCATAAATTCGGGGGATGAATTTGTAGAGGCATCGCCGATTGATAAAATTTGGGGGATAGGGATTGGATTGGATTATATTTCTGAAATTCACTGTGATTCCAAAAATTGGGATGGGCAAAATCTTTTGGGAAAAGCATTGACAAAGGTTAAAAAATCGATAGCGTATTAGAAATGAGAGCGAGTAAAGAAAAAATGCAAAATTGGGCAGATAAATTACGCCACAAAGAATGCAATAATAAAAACACAGATGAATTACAGGAATTGATTTTTCAAAAAAGTGGCAAAAACTGGAACGATCTAGCAACCCATATTAAACGCGGATCGGCAATTTACAAAGATGAATTGGACAAGGAAATACCAATTTTCTCAAAAAACTGGGAATGGTTCGACGACAAAATAATAAAACAAGAAAATGTATAACATAAAATTAAAACTGATCTGCGGAGAGTATCCCTTTATTATAGAAAAACCATTGATGTTTATTTTTTGGTGTTGGGAACTTATTTTTCCAACACATTTTACAAATTGGGCATGGAAGATTAGATTCTTTTTTAATCCGCGCCAAAAATGGATCAAAAAACATATTTCTTACAACGAATGGTGCGATAAGCCAGAATTAATAACAGATTTTCTTTTTGGGTGTGTGGTTCATTTTATTGAGGAAGAAAAAACTTTTGAAATGACGGTTATGGATGAACCCCCTTGGAAAGAATTCGGTGATTTTATAAAAGAATGTTACAATTATATCAAAGTTGATAGACCCGCTCTAGAGGAGAAAATAGAAAATTCTTTTAGTGTCAATTACGGAGAATGGAAGGAATTTCAAAAAGAGCTAGAGGAAAAAGACATGAAATATTTAACAAAAATCGTTAAATATAAAGAACAAATGTGGACCTAATATGTCAATAGTAGAAACAACAGTATTTGTTACGCCCGAAAGAATAGAAAAAAAGAATAGCAAGCGTTCTTTAATTTCTTTGACAGAAGACTCTAAAGATCTAATAAAAGACCTTTTTTCTAAATACAAAATAAAAGAAGAGGACAAAAAATTTCTAGATAACTTTTTAAATTCAGAATCAAAATATAAATATCAAATGGCGGGAGAGCTTTATAGTATTTACTCGCCACTTTTTAACATAAGTCAAACAGATATAGATAAAAAAGACATTCCTAGAATAAGCGAAATTCTTTGTAGAATGTGTCGGGGATATTAATATGAGTAAAGAAAATAATGGTTTAAGATTCGTTTCGGTAGATTCTATAACTGGAGAAAGAAAAGATGGTTATATTGATAAAAATGGCGAAATGAAATTCAAAAAACAACCTTGGTACAAGAGAATTTTTCACAAACCGCCGTCAAAGATAGAGGAAATCGGAACAACACAATTTTCGCATTCATATATATGGAGTAACAAAGAGAGGTACGTAGTGTATCCTGTTTATAGGAAATTCAATTCGTATACCAATGAAACTTATTCAATATATTCAAATATAGAAGATCATGGGGCATTTTATTTTAATGTAGAACTTTTTGAAAAAACAGGAAAATTGGTTAGAAGATGAAGCCACTTTGGATAATAGAAGATTTTACTAACGATAATAATTATAAAGAACTTATCGCGGAAGTAAAAAATCAAAATTTAGAATGTGTTGTTTTAAATAGCTGGTGCGCTTATGAATTAAAATATAAACCAGAAAACAGATGCATTATTTTCAACGGAAGCATACAACTTGGGTTAAAACTAAAAGAAGAATTAAAAACATGCTGGCCCATAGTTTGGCTAACAGAAGAAAATTATTTATGTTCAAAATATTATCCAAGATTTGGAGATTTATTGTTTAATGATAAATATATAATTCTTCCCGCATCAGAGCTTATGCGCCAAAAATGGGATGTTTATTCTAAATATGGAAAAGAAGCTTGTATTTTTGTTCGACCAGATAATGGATTAAAATCTTTCGCGGGTCAGGTAATTGATTTAAAAGACTTCGATAGCGTTTTTGAACAGAATCTACAGTATGGAATGAAAAGTGACGAATTAGTTATTATTTCTACTCCCAAAAATATTATTGGAGAATGGAGATTTATTTGCTCCGAAGAAAAGATTATTGCTGTTAGCTCTTATAAATTTCACGGATTGGATACTAAAATTCCTTCCGCACCAATAAAAGCAACAAATTTAGTTGACAAGATCTTAAAGCGTGGTAATATGCCAGATAAAGTATTCTCAGTGGATATTTGCCAAGGTCAAGACGAAGAGTTTTATTTGTTAGAATTTAACGCTTTTTCTACTTGTGGTACATATGCATGTAATAAAAAAGCAATTATAGAAGAGGTAACAAAAATAGCATGTCTTTAGAAAAAGCAGAGTTCAAAAAGAAAAAACAACTTCCCGCCGAAGAAAAGAAATTCGGCAAAAAGTTAAAAAAATCCAAGAAAAAACCTTGGATTATTATTTCTGAGTGGAAAGATGACGCGATTATTACTTTTAAAAGCGTAATTTTCAAAAATGGTAAATTTACAGAGGAAATAGTAAAAACAAAAACTGGCAAAGAACTAAACAACAGAAAAGAAGATTCCATATATCTTTACGATTTTATTAACGGCTCAAAATACCAAAGTGAAAAAGCCGCACTAGATTCTTTCGATAACTATAAATCAAAAAAAGAGTTAAAGAAACAAAAAAACTACTATCTTATAAACGCAGAAACAAAAAAACAGAAAAAATTAAAACAATAAGTTGAAAAATAATTTTTCTTGACAGGTAATGATTTTTTTGTTCTTGACTTCTGCGAAAAAATCAGCATTCTATCCAATAATGAAAACAATCGTAGCAACAATCGGATGTTCGTGTTCTGGCAAAAGTACTTGGGCGTCCAACGAAAATAATAATATCAGTGGATTCACCGATTATATTTCTAGTGATTCGATCAGGAAGGAACTTTTTGGCGACGAAAATAACCAGTCAAACGGGAAACTTGTTTTCGATACCCTTTATTCTCGCGTGGTCAAGTCTTTGCAATTAGATAAAACTCCAATTGTAGATGCGACACATTACAATCCAAAAAACAGAATTGGTTTAGAAAGTGTTGCAAAACAAAATGATGCTTTGATTGAATGGCACTATTTTCCCGTTTCCTTGAATGAGGCTTGCGAAAGAAATTCAAACAGGGAAAGGAAAGCCCCAGAAGATATTATTAAAAGACAATGGTTGGGCTTGACTTTGCCAGAAGGTAATAAAGTAGTTTGGCATGGAGAAACAAATAAGGTTTCTTTGGGTTCATATGAAAAGTTTATTATCTGTGATTTGGATGGTACTATTGCAAACAGAGTTACAGATAGAAGTCCTTACGATGGAGACAGGGTTTTTGAAGACGAAGCAAACCAAGCCTTATTAGTTGTGTTGGGCAAAATGGATTCGCCGCAATATAAAATTATCTTTTTCTCAGCAAGAGAAGATGTTGGTATTTGCCGCGATGAAACAATCAGATTTTTAGAGGTAAAATGCGGGATCGAAAACCCTCACTTGATACTCAGAGATACAAAGGATCATAGAAAAGATTCTCTTGTTAAATATGAGATGTTTATGAAAAATATTACAGACAAAGAAAACGTATTGTTGTGGTTCGATGACAGGGACCAAGTTGTTGAAATGGTTCGCAATAGATTGGGGGTACCATGTTTTCAAGTAAACTTTGGGAACTTTTAATATGGAACAGAAATTATTTATTTGTTCTTGTTTTTCCCCAGAGCATCAAGTGATTTTTACTTGGGATGGAGAAGATTTTTATCTTACCTTTCATTTGTTAGAAAAAAGATTTTTAAAAAGGGTTTTTCTTGGAGTCAAGTATATTTTTGGTTATAAATCTAAATACGGAAATTTTGACGAAATAATCTTCAAAGAATCTGACAAGCAGGAAATAATTGATTTAATAAAAAAATCCCAAAAATCTTCTTGACTTTGGGGTGCAAATATTTGTACCAGAAGGGATGCCGTCAAATGAAAAATTTAAAAATACGATAAGTTTTTTTGCAAATATGGAGGGGGTGGATGAATAAAAAAATTCTATCAATTAGTGATGCCGCATCTATTCTAGGAGTTTCTGATGAAACGCGAAGCAGGAATTTAACAAAAAATCGAGAGTTTATATCTTAAAAAGATGGCTTTAGATTTTTGTAGGTTTAAAAGAACGGCAACCAGATATGAACGGCAAAGGCGATAAAAACAGAGTAACTAATTTTTCTAAATTCAGAGACAACTACGACAATATTTTCAAAAAAAATAAGAAACCCCGCAAAAAACCCTTGACTAAACCGAAAAAAAATTCATAATAAAAACCATGAAAGATAGCAAAAATAAAAAACTTATCAAGTTTCTAAACGTTCGAGAGAATAAAGACGGAAGCGTTAATGCTGAAGTAGAAACTACTGACGAATTTGACCAAATGGTTGCAGAAAAATTGGGCAAAGAAAAAAAAGATTTGACAGATCAGGAGGTTTCTGATTTTATTACTGGATTACTAGAAGAACACATTAAAAACGAAGAAAAAAACAAAGAAAAAAACAAAGAAAAAAACAAAGAAAAAAACGAAGAGGAATAAAATGCCAAAAGAAAAACAAAATCTTTACATTCAATACCAAGAAATAAAACTAAGCGATATAATTACAAATTTCGGGGATGAATTTTCCGCCAAAGAAAAGAACGTTGAAGTTTATAAATATGATTACTTTGTAGACAAAGAAAAAGATATAGTAATTTTTAAAATTTATACATCAAAAACTAATAACTAATCACTAATAAAAATATGAAAATCACACTATTAACAATTGATCCGCAAAATGATTTCTGCGATCCAAACGGTTCGCTTTATGTCAATGGGGCGGAAAAAGATATGGATAGATTGGCTTCGATGCTAATCAAGCATAAAGAAAAAATTGATGATGTTCGAGTAACATTGGATAGTCATCAAGTGGTTCATGTTGCTCACCCTATTTTTTGGGTTGATAGTAATGGGAACCATCCTTCGCCATTTACCCCAATCAGTCTAGAAGATGTTAAAAACGGTAAATATAAGACTTATAATCCCTCTTTTCAATCAAGGGCAGAATCCTATGTTAGAAAGCTAGAAGAAAACGGCAGGTATAGTTTGTTTATTTGGCCAGAACATTGTTTGATCGGCACAAAAGGTTATGCTGTTTTTCCTTCTTTTTCTGATGCGTTGATTGAATGGCAAAAAGAATTTGCTTTGGTAGATTGGGTAACGAAGGGTTCAAATCCATTTACAGAACATTATTCCGCTATTCAAGCTGATGTTCTTGACCCAGAAGACCCAAGCACAGATATTAATACATCTTTTATTCAAAGGTTACAAGAAGCAGACAGAATCCTTGTGTCGGGTCAAGCAAGCTCCCACTGTGTTAAAACAACAATAGAAGATTGTGTTGATCAATTCGGAGAAGAACAAGCCAAAAAATTAGTCCTTCTCGAAGATTGTATGAGTCCAGTAACTGGTTTTGAGTCTTTTCATGATGATTTTATGAATTGGGCAAAAAGCAAGGGAATCCAAATTACAACTTCCGACAAATTCTTTTCATGAAAAACAAAGAAGTATATATTGTAGTAGCTATTATTTTATTTGTTGTGGCAGCTTTTATTAGCTATCCATATATAACAAAGGAAACTCTAAATATAGTAGTTACAGATAAAGAAAGAATTGTTAAAAGCGGTGATTCAAAATATTTAATCTACACGAAAGAAGAAACGTTTGAGAATACCGATTCTATTATGTATTTTAAATTCGATAGTTCAGATATTTACGGAAATATTCAAAAAAATGAAGAATACGAAGCATCCGTATACGGCTTTAGACTCCCTATCTTTTCAAAATACAGAAATATTATCTCAGTAGAAGAAAAATAAAATGAAAAAATATAAATATAGAGCAATTCGAGGCAGAACAGGCAGAAGCGGATAAAAAGAACAGAGAGTTTCTTGAAAAATTTCCAGAAGAAAAAGAAAAGGAAGACATTATTCAAGAATGTATGAAGACTCTATCAGAGAATAATGTCCCGACAACGATGTTTTGTTTTAAAAAGTGTTATGACACAGAAAAAAATCCGAACGCTTTTAAACAATTTAATAATTTAATTAAGTTTATAGATATACCAAATAGCGGTATTATAAAAATAGATTCAGAATCTGATAAAAAAATGCAAGAACTCAATTCATTTTCATCAACGGAGTTACCGCAAAAAGCTTGGCTAAATTAGCAGATTTCGTTTCTAGGTCTATTTCTAGTTCGAGCCAAAGCCTTGGAACTGGTGGTCCTAGCACAAATCTTAGTATTTAAATAATAGAAAAATGATAAGACAAACTACTCCTTTTGGCGATAATAATGAAGTTGTTTCTTTTTGGGATGAAAAAGATATTATTATTTTCCCGATCTCAGAAGTAAAAAAAATCAAGATACATTTCGACTAATATTATGTATTACAAAATCATATTCGACGGAGGAATTCAAGATTTGATACTCCCAAAAAACTCGACAATTAAAGAGCTTTTCGATTTAATAGGGAAAGAATCAATTGTCGAAATACAAGAAGTTTCTATGTCTAAAGAAGAATATGAAAAAATTCCCGAGTGGAATCCGTAAATATAATAAATACATAAAAAAATGTCAAAAAAACTAGCAGTAATAGTCGGTAGATTTCAGTCCCCATTTTTAACAGAAGGGCACGAAAATTTATTTAGAGAAGTTATTTTAAAAAATAAGGTCGATGGCATAGCAGTTTTTATTGGCTCATCGAAATTAGATGGCAAAACCAATAGAAATCCTTTATCATTTAATTACAGAAAATGCATCATAAAAAGGTGTTTGCTATACATAAAAAGCATACTGTTATTAAAGAAAAGTCCAAAACTACATTTTCTAGAAATTAAAGATGTATACAATTTAGATATTTGGTCTAAAAATTTAGATTCCCAAATCAAGAAAATAAAAGGCTACGACAAAATTACCCTTTATGGAAGCAGAGATTCCTTTCCTTATAACGGTTCTTTCGAGAAAAAAGACATTCAAGCAGAGGAAAACATTTCCGCAACAGAGGTCAGAGAATCAATAAACAAAGAGATTCTTAATGAGGATTTCCAAAAAGGAATAGTTTATTGTTTAAATAATCAATTTCCAACGGTTATTCCAACGGTTGATATTGTAATAACTAATTTGGAGCAAACAAAGGTTCTTTTGGCACAAAAAACAAATCAAACTTCTTGGCGCATCGTTGGCGGTTTTGCCGATCCAAATAGCGAAGATTATGAAGAAGACGCGATAAGGGAATTATTCGAGGAAACAAATATTACAGTAAAAGAAGAAGACCTTCGTTATCTAGGAAATATAAACATTGATGATCCAAGATACAATAAAACAAAAAACAAGATTAGAACTTCCGTTTTTCAAGTTTCCATAAAAGAAGGCACTAAGTTTAAAGCCCAAGACGACATACAAAAATTAAAGTGGTTTAAAACAAAAAAATTGCCAGAAATAGAGAAATTGCATAATCCGATTATTGAAAGGCTTTTGTGGAATGGGATAATATAATGAAAATAGGCGACAAAGTAATTGCAAAAATAAAAAGAGAAAAGTTTGCAGAACAAAAAAGATATTTTATCTGAGTAAAAATGAATATAGATTCGCATTATATTATCGGTGATAAACATAAAATTTGTCAAGATTATGCGCTTCATGGAGAAACAGAACATTTTGTTTATGGTTTTCTTTGTGACGGTTGTAGTGGAGCTAAAAATACAGATTTCGGCGCAAGATTGGTTGCTCATGCCGCAAAAAATAATTTAGATAGTTTAGAAAAAATCTTTGAAACGAAAAACTTCTGGGATATGTTTTTGATAAACATTTTTACTAGATTAGAGAATAGTCAATTTATTGTTTCAGAATTAGAAGAAAACCTTTCTTCTACTCTTTTATGTGTCTTGCACCACAAGAAAAAAAATATCACACAATATGGCATATTTGGAGACGGAAATATTGTTGTTAAATACAAAAGTGGTCATATAGAAAGAACAACAATCGAGTTTGAAAATTCTGCTCCTTTTTATCCGTTTTATTCTTTTTTTAAAAATAATAGGGGTGAATTTTTAAGTGGGGAATATAAAAGAAAGCAAGAAAGTTTTTTTAGTAACCTTAAATGCGAAAGCGTTCCAGAACAAGATTTAAATTTCTCGGACAAAAACCAAACGCATTTTTATTCAGGTTGCCTTGATTACGAATGGATAGCTCTAACGAGTGACGGGATAGAATCCTTTTCAGATGAAAAATCTATAATTTCCATACAAAAAATGCTTGACTTTAAGAACTTTTCTGGCAAATTCGTTGAAAGAAGATTAGAAAAATTCGAAAAAACTCAAAAAAAAGAAAACCTGAGCCATTTCGATGATTTGAGTCTTGTGGTATTCAATAACAAACAATAAACTAAAACATAAGAATATGAAACAACTAATTCCAGCATTTGCGGGTATACCTACAATTTATTGGTCAAGTCCCGGTCAAGGAAAATCATCGGCGATAGAAAGCATAGCTAGAAAACTCGGCTATCATTGTGAAACATTGGTTCTAAGCCAAAGAGACCCATCAGATGTCGGTGGCATTCCTTTTATTAAAAACGGAAGAACAGTTTTTGCTCCGCCAGATTGGTTGGAAAGGCTAGAGAAAGCAGAGAAAAGTATTTTGTTTTTTGATGAATTGACGACTGCAAGGCCAAGCGTTCAAGCTCCAGCTTTGACATTAATTCAAAGTCGCAAAATTCACTCTTTTTCTCTTCCAGATTCTACTATTATTATAGCGGCGTCAAATCCACCAGAAGAAGCGGCAGATGGAAGCGATTTGGAACCGCCTATGGCGAATAGGTTTTGTCACTTGGATTGGAAAATGGATCTAAATACGTGGACAAATAAACTACTTTCTAATTTTGAATCAGAGGATTATTTTGATTTGCCGAAAAATTGGAAAGACGGGATTCAAGACGCAAGAAATTATGTGGCGTCTTTCTTGAATTTAAATTCTGATCTAGCAAACAAAATGCCAGAAGACAGAGATAATCAAGGGGAGGCTTGGCCTTCGTATCGCTCTTGGACAAACGTGGCGACTGTTATTGCGGCTTCAGAATCTTTAAATGAAGATCCCTTCCCTTTTATTGCTGGTTGCGTTGGAGAATCAGCAGCAATTGAATTTGTAAATTGGAAAAAAACATTGGATTTGCCAGATCCAGAAGAAATTCTAAGAAAGCCAAGAAGCTGGAAAATTTCAAAAAGAGATGATATTTCTATGTTAACTATTAATAGCGTGATTAATAGAATTAGAGATAATAATAGTGAGGAAAGATGGAACAAAGGATGGGAAGTATTAGAACATCTTTGCCAAAATAAGAAGTCTGATATCGCCGTTATGTCTTCTAAAAATCTAAAAAATATCAATAAAAACTATGGTATTCCCAAGATTTTTGAAAAAAGTCTTATAAGAAAATTCGTTGAAGTAAGAAAGTCCCTAGAGGGTTCTTAAAATGGATAAAAGTGAAAAAATAAGAATGGCCCGATATTATGCGGCCCATAAGTTCCCCTATTACTCTACTGGATTGTTTTCTATGAAAATGATCAAAGTTGACGGCTTGGAAACAATGGGTGTAGATAAATTCTGGAGATGTTATTATTCCGAAGAAACAATTGAAAAATGGGGGGAAAAAGTAACTGCCACAGTTTTAATTCATGAGCTATCCCACTTACTAAGAAAACACCACGAAAGAATTTCAAATAGAGAAGCTATGGCTTGGAATCATGCCACAGATAGAGAAATAAACGATGACATAAAAGACCTCCCTTTTCCTTTCGATTTTTGTCTTCCCCACCAAATTTCGATGGAGGATGGATTAACCGCTGAAGAGTATTATAGAGAAGAAAAAAAGAAAGGAAAGAGCGAGAAAGAAAGCGGGGAATCAACTTTTGGAGGATCTTGTTCGGATGGTATAAAAAGGGAATGGGAATATAATGAGGCAAAAGACGGAGGAACACCAGAGGAATATGAAGGGATAGATGGGTATATGGCTGATTGTATTATAAAAGAAACCGCAAAAGCCATAAAGTCTCATTCTAAAGAAAAGGGGAATGTTCCAATTGGAATGAAAATATGGGCAGATTTTCAATTGGCCCCGCCAAAAGTCGATTATAGAAAAGAATTAAAAAGTAGAATAGCAAGCATAATCAAAAGAGGCTATGATGATGTCACTTATTCAAAAATTAATCATAGAAGAAATTGCGGCGATTTAATTTTTCCTTCTCCATATTCTAGGCAACCATCTATCGCAGTAATTCTAGACACTTCTGGGTCAATGAATTCAGAAGGAAACAAAGTTTTGTCGGAGGTCAATGCTATATTAAAAAGATTCGATGATGTAAAAATAATTTCCGCCGATTGTGAAATACACAACATACAGCAAGTTAAAAGCATCGAAAGTATTTGTGCTTTAGGTGGCGGCGGAACTTCGATGAGAAAAGCGATTGAGGATGTTGACAAATTAAAGCCGAATGTTATATTAACAATTACAGATGGTTATACAGATTGGAATGTGAAAAGAACCCGCGCAAAACAAATTACTTTGTTGACAGAGAATGTCGGTCCAGCCCCATTTGGAAGGAATATTTATATATGATAAAAGATTTGTATGTTGAAGCAGAAAAAGCAATTAGTGATGGATTTATTAATCTTTTTGCTAAAAAATATGATAAGAATGAAGATTTCGCCAAAATAATAGCCAGCCAAGTCCCGAAGAATAAACCGTCTCAAAATTATGGAAATAGTGGTTTTTACAGCTACCGACTTATGTCTGGATTTTATTATCCCAAAAAACTTATAGAATCCACAATAGAATCGCAAGAAAAAATATTAATAAAAAATATGAGCACAATAAAAGAAGATAGCAATCAAGAATTCGAGATTGAATTTTCAAGTTTAGAAGACCTGAAAGAAAAGTTAAAACTAAGAGATTTATACGATGAACTCTAAATTAAAACCATTACAGCCACAGAAAAAACTAACATTAAAAATCTCTGGTTTAACAGCTAAAGAAATTTTGGAAAACGAAAGTGTCATGGCAGATATAAAAAAATTCATTGATGGGGAAAAAGAAGTCGGCGATAAAAAAAATTTATATACTAAATTTGGATATTAAAAGTGAAAATAATAGAAAACAATAGAGAGATATTTTTATCAAAAAATAATTATCTTTCTCAAGGCGGAGAAGCTTCTATTTATACGAAAGATGGATTTGCTTATAAGATTTACCATGAAAAAAATAAATGTATCTCTTCTGGAAAAATCGGCGAACTTGCCAAGTTAAATAGAAAAGAAATTCTATGCCCGAAATTTCCCATCCAAAATACAAAGGGCGAAAATATAGGTTTTTCGATGCCCTATATAAAAAACAACGAATATTTAGTAAAACTTTTTAACAAAGGATACAGAAATAAAAACAACGTATCGCCAGAAAATATTAAAGCATTGGTAGATGGCTTTAGAGAAGTATTAGAGTTTGTACATAAAAATGAAACTTTGGTGGTAGATTACAATCCATTTAATTTTCTTGTAAGCAGAGATTATAAAACACCTTATCATATAGACGTAGATAGCTATCAAACAAAGAACTACCCAGCAACTGCAATCATGGATAGTATCCGCGACCCGCTTGTTAAAAATAAAAAATTTACAGAAGAAAGCGATTGGTTTTCTTGGGGAATAGTTATGTTTGAATTGTATATGGGTTCGCATCCATACAAAGGCAGACACCCAGACTACGGAATAAAAGATTGGTTGAAAAGATTGGAGGATGGAATTTCTGTTTTTAATAATAAAAGCAAATTGCCGCCAGCCTCACAAGATTGGGATGTCATTCCGAAAAGTCATTTAAAATGGTTTCAAAAGGTTTTCGAGCATGGGGAAAGAATAAAGCCGCCAAAGTCAGACGACGAAGAAATCAAAATTGGAAAAGTAACGCCAAAAATAATTTCTAGTAATGGAAGTTTTTCTTTAGAATTAATAAAAGATTTTGATTCTATAATCGCATCTGTAAAATATGATTTCGGGATTCAATATGTATTAACGAAAAATAGTTTTTATAAAAATGGCAACAAGTTCAATCTATCATTAAACGCAAATTCTAATATAAAAAGGGACTTCTTATTTTTAAATAATGAACCATATATTGTAGAATTAGATAAAGCTAAGTCAACAATAGAAGTTTTTAATATCACAAAACAAGATAAATGCAGTATAGCGGCGAAAAATTTCTTTGTTTATGAAAATAATATTTATATTGAAAAAGCAGACAGCCTTTATGAAGTTAAAATAAGCAAAATGAAAAAGTTGCTGGCTTCAAATAAACCAGTGGCAAATCTTTTTTGGAACTATGAATTATTTGATGGCTGTGTTGTCGAATATTGGCCTTTTGACGATGGAAATAAGATTTTTAATAAGGTTAATATTATTACGCCGAAAAACAATACAGCGAAAAAGACCTATTTAAAAGAGTTGAATGGATTAAAAATTCTTGAAGTAAAATACTTAAATAATGTTGCTGTCTTTACTATAGAAAAAAGTGGTTATTATTTTAGATGTGTTTTTTGTTTCAATAAAGATGGAACATATACATATAGAAGTGAGAAAGTTGATTTGGACGATTTTGATTTTACAGTTTTAGAAAAAGGGGTTTCTGTTGCGAAAAACGGCCAAAATATAGAGATTTTTGTTGACAATTCGCGCATAAAAGTGTTAGACTCGCCATTGAATTCGGAGGATCTACTTTTTTCCGACAAAAATCAAACGTTAGTAGCTTGTGCGAATAAATTATATAAATTGAATAGCAAATGAAGCCAAAATACATATACATAATCAGACACGGACAATCAGAGGGAAATGTTGATAAAAGTTTATGAAGTTTTTGCATTTGACCGTTGAGCAGTTTGAGGAAATAAAGAACCCATCGAATGGAAAAGTTTGGATTTTACGCTTGACAGAGAATGATAAATATGAGTTAATTACTCCATACGAAAAATATAAAGTAACCCATAAGTGGAAATATCCTGAGAATCAATGAAAAGCAAAAGAAAAAAACCAGAAAAAGATAATTTCTATAGTAGCCATTCTGGTTATTACCTAGAATATACAATGAGAACATTGAACGTCCTTATTCTTGAAGAATTATCAAAAAAAAGATTTCCATTTACCACAAAAAAGAAAACATTTAATACCATTAAAAAGAATGATTATTGGTTGAATGAAAATTTTTTTTATAAAATACTATTGCCAAAATTAGAAAGCGATGGATTTATTACTGGATGGGGAAGATGGATAGCAATAACAAAAAGAGGCAAAGAAATACTCACTAATAAATGAAATGAAAGAATTAAGTAAATACCATACACTTTATGAATCAGGAACTTGCAAAATTATAGAAGCAGATATTTTTGAGGTTTTTGAGGAGTCAGAAAAAGCTGTAATAATTCATCAAGCAAATTGTTTTCATACAATGGGGAGTGGTGTTGCTCGCTTAATTCGCGAAAAATACCCAGAAGCATACCAAGCAGATTGTTCAACAAGAAAAGGCGATAGCAACAAATTGGGAACTTATTCTTTCGCCAAAGTTGCAGAAAACAAGATTATAGTCAATTTTTATAGTCAATATAAATTTACAAGAGATAGTTTAGGGGATAGAGACACAAGTTATGATGCTTTTCACGATTGCGTGAAAGGCTTGTTTTCGTGTATCAAAGATAAAGAATATAAGATTTTAGTGCCCTACGGAATTGCAAGTAATTTGGCTGGGGCTAGATTTCCTATTATTTTGAAAATGATCGAAGTATTAGCGGCGGATTATGGTATTGATGTTGTAATTTGTAGACTTTCTAATCAGGAGAAACTAGTATGAAAAAGATTTTAACAAAAGAAGAAAAATCCAAAATAATCCCCTACATTAGAAGAGTATTAAATGGCGCAAAAACTTGGAATACGGAAACACTCCATTTTCCAGTTGAAGCGGGACCCCTTATTCATTAATACGGAGACCAATCCGAGAGAAATATAAACGACTTCGTGAAATAAAAGAGGCCAGAAAGATTTACAATGAAATTTAGTATTTAAAACAACTCTATAAAATGCAAGAAAACAATAAATTCGCAATCTCCGACATACACTTTTCTCATGTCAATATCATGAAATATGATAATAGGCCGTTCAAAGATATTCAAGAACATGATGAAATTAATATCGCCAATTGGAATAAAGTAGTCGAACCAAATGAAGATGTTTATTATCTTGGGGATTTTTGTTTTTCTGCACAAAAAGCTATTAAAATAATTGAAAGACTTAATGGTAATATTCATTTTATTAAAGGCAACCACGATTTTAAAGCTTTAAATAATAAAGATTTTAGAGATAGACTTGTTTGGGTAAAAGACTATTATGAGTTGAAATATAAAGGACAGATGTTTTGTATGTTTCATTTCCCGATTTTGGAGTGGAACAAATGCCATAGGGACGCAATTCATCTTCACGGTCATGTTCATGGAAACCTCATCGGCAAGCAAAAAGACTATTATCAACATAAAGTGTTTGACATGGGAGTAAATCTTTGGGATTATACTCCAGTGAATTTAGATACTATAATTAACTTAGCAAAAAACAAAAAAACAATGACCCACCACTAATATGATTATAAAAAGCATACTAGATTTAGATCTTTATAAATTAACCGTTGCGCAAATGGTTTATGATAGGTTCAGTAATGTAGAAATTGAATACACGTTTAAATGCCGTAATGCGGAAGCCACTGATTTTTATAATATTATCAGGCCATCAGATCTTTTGGAAGAATTTAATAAACTAAAAATCCTAAAACTTACTAATGAAGAAAAAAAATATTTGCAATCTTTGGGTTATTTTAGCGATAGCTTTATAAGGTGGTTGCAAGATTTTAGATTTAATCCATCGCAATTGGTTTTCGAAAAGAACGATGATGAATCAGAGCCTTGGAAATTACGAGCAAAAGGTAGTTGGTTGTCTGTTATATTATTTGAGACAATCGTTTTGAGCATAGTGAATGAAATTTATGGCGAGAAAAGTTTTAAATATGGGACTCCATTCGAAATACATTATGGTACAGAAAAAATAATTGAAAAAATCAAGTACCTTAAAGAAAGCCAAATTAATTTAATAGAATTTGGAACAAGAAGAAGATTCAGCGCGGAATGGCAAGAATATATCTTTTCTATGCTTAATTCAAACAATCTTATTTCTGGGACTTCAAATGTTAATCTGGCGCGAAAATATGACTCTACTCCGATTGGTACAATGGGACATGAAATTTTTATGGGCGTTCAGAGTTTATATCCAATTCAAAATTCCCAAAAAGAAATCTTTGAACAATGGTTAAATCAATATAAGGGAAAATTAGCTATTTGTTTGACAGATACCTTTGGGGATGAAAAGTTTTTGAAGGATTTTTCCTTTGACTTAGCAAAAGGGTATGATGGAGTAAGGCATGACAGTGGTTGTCCTTTTGAATATACAGATATGATTGTTAAAATGTATAGAGATTTTAATATTGATCCTATGTTTAAAAAAATTGTATTCTCAGATGGCTTAAATATTCCAAAAGCAATTGAAATAGAAAAATATTGTCGCGGGAAAATAGAGCCAATTTTTGGAATAGGAACAGATTTAACTAATGATGTTGGAATTAAAGTTCCGTCTATTGTAATGAAGGTTACGAAGAACAATGATCAACCAGTGGCAAAGTTATCGGCTGACTCTGGGAAGGCTAGTTGTGAAGATCCTTTATACCTTAAATATTTAATTCACGCCATAGAAAACTATTAATAATAATTACAGCCTTACAAATATAACAGGAAAATCTTTCGATAGATTAGAAAAGATAATCAAGGAACTAAAATAATGAAAAAATTTCCAACACTTTACAAGCGCAATACAAGCGGCTCAATCCAAGAATGGACTATTGTAGTCGAAGATAATAAATTCTGGTCAGAACATGGAATTCAAGGTGGATCTATTGTTATTGATAAACCGACTTTCTGCGAGGTAAAAAATATCGGTAAAAAGAACGAAACAACTCCAGAAGAACAAGCATTTATAGAAGCAGAGGCAAAATTCAAAAAGAAAAAGAAACAAAAGCATTACGAAAACATTGAAGACATAGATAAAGAGTCTTGGATTCAACCTGTTTTAGCAAAACCATTTAAAAATCGAAAAAAAGAAATCATTTGGCCCGTTATAATGAACATAAAATATAACGGGGTAAGATGCGTAATAAGTAAAGATTCCGCAAACTCAAGAAAGGGGGAGGAATTTTTTAATATAAAACACATAAAAGAATCCTTAAAACCTATTTTTGAAAAGTATCCAGATTTAGTTTTGGATGGGGAACTTTTTAACGAAGACTTGCGCAACAATTTAAATAGATTGATTAAATTAGTAGCCGTAACAAGAAAAGAAAAAGATCTAACAGATGATTTAATAAAAGAATCAGAGGAAATAGTTCGTTTTTATGTTTATGACGGATACTTTAAAGGGAAAGAAGGCGTTCCTTATGAAAAAAGATTTCAGCAAATAACAGAAATAGCCAAAGAATCAAAATACTGCAAAGAAGTTATTTGGGAATACGCAAACGATGAAATAGAAGTAAAAGAATTTGCCGAAAAAATTATCAACGAAGGCCATGAAGGTGCAATTCTTAGAATCAAGGATATGCCTTATCAACACAAAAGAACCCATGATCTTTTAAAAGTAAAGAACTTTATTGACGCTGAGTTTAAAATTGTTGATATTCTAGGGGGAAAAGGAAACTGGGGCGGTTGTGCAAAAAAGATTGTTTGTGAGCTTGACAACGGAGAAACTTTCGAGTCTAATGTTCGTGGAACAATGGAATTTTTAAGAGAGGTTTTAGAAAACAAAGAAAAATATATTGGCGAAGTGATTACAGTTGATTTTCAAGAGTATTCAGAATATGGGGTGCCTTTGATTCCTTATACAAATTTAATAATTAGAAATTATGAGTGAAGTGCTAGAAACAGTTAGGCTTGTATTAGTCGAAAGAATCTAAAATACATTCTATGGTTGCAGAAACAATTAATAAAGAAAGGAAAATAAAAAAATGAACAAAAAAACAATCCAAGACTATATCTTTGCTTCGCGCAAAAATAAAGAACCAACAAAAATGTTGGCATACCAATCTGTTTTATCCGCGATTCAAGAAAGGGAAAATAGAGAAAACAAAACGCTTTCAGAGGACGAAATTTATTCTGTTATCGAAAAAGAGAAGAAAGCATTCTTAGATTCTTATGAGTTATTCAAAGATAAAAAACCATCGGAGTCTTTGTTATTTTTTGAAAAATCAGAAGTATTAGACGATTTGTTGCCAGAAAAAGTTTTAGAATCTGAATACCCAGATATGATAGACCAATATATTAAAGAGGTTGGGGCAGAGTCTATGAGAGATATGGGCAAGGTGATTGGGAAAATCAAGGAAAAATTCGGGATTAGTGTTGACATTAAGAAAATTTCCTCTATGGTTAAAGAAAAATTACAATAATATGAACCTCAAAATACACCAATTAAACTTCACAGTTGGAGATATAGAAAATAATTTTCTAAAAATAAAGCAAAATTACAGTCCAAATTTCCAAGGGGTTCATGTATATAGCGAATTAGCTTTAACAGGGTATCCACCGAATGATTTGTTGCTTCGTAAAGATTTTATTGAAGAACAAAACTGTTATCTTGAAAAACTTGTAGAATTAACGTTTAATAATCCCGCAGAAATAATCGTGGGATGCATCACAGAAAACAATAAAATAGGCAAACCTCTTTTTAATTCGGCAGTTCATATTAAAGACGGAAAAATTTCCAAAACATACAACAAACAATTGTTACCAACTTATAATATCTTTGATGAAAGCAGATACTTTGAAGTTGGGAAAGAAAGCGGCGTTGTTTTCAATAGTAAATATGGAGATGTTGGAATCTTAATATGCGAAGATTGTTTTGATGATTCTAATTTTGTTAGTAGAAAAATATACAATGCAGAGCCCCTTTCCCCGTATAAAAATTCTAGCGAAAATATCGAAGCCATTATAACCCTAAACGCTTCTCCTAGTAATATTCTTAAACATAATGACCGTTATGATATGTATCGAAAGCTTTCTAAAATTTATAAGGTTCCGTTTGTTTATGTTAATCAAGTCGGCGGAAATGACGAATTAATTTTTGATGGGCATTCTTTTTATGTTGATGGGGATGATGTTATTACTATGTGCGGATTTAGAGAAGAAATTAGAGAAGCAAATCAAGTTGTAAGTACAAAATCTCCCCAAGTTGTAAGTACAAAATCTCCTAATACACAAATTAGTACGGTTACTTCCGACAAATATACTTATATTTTTAATTCTTTAGAAATCGGACTTAAAGATTATTTTCGGAAAAATGGCTTCACAAAAGCTGTTGTCGGAGCGAGTGGGGGAATTGATTCGGCTTTAGTAATTGCTTTAGCAGCTAAAATATTAGGCGAAGATAATATTGAGTGTATTACAATGCCATCAAAATTTTCTAGCGAAGGAAGTATCACAGATAGCAAAAAGCAATGTGATGAGTTGGGTATTAATTTATATACAATGCCAATCGGCGAAGAAGTAGAGTTGGCAATTAAAAATTACACAGAAACATTTCAACAGCCCAAGAGATTAACAATTGAGAATATTCAACCAAGAATTCGCGCAAGAAAATTAATGGAATATTCCAATGATTTTGGGGCTTTAGTATTAAATACGAGTAATAAATCAGAGTCTTCTATGGGGTATTTTTCAATTTTAGGGGATACTGTTGGGGGAATTTCTGTTATAGGGGATCTTTACAAAACAGAGGTATATACTCTCGCAAAATGGATGAATAATTATTATGGTTGTGAAGTTGTCCCAAAATCTGTTATTGATAAAGAACCGAGCGCGGAATTATGGGGGGGGCAAGTTGACACTGATAGTCTACCGCCTTATCATATTTTAGATAATGTTTTAAAATTATATTTAGAGGGGGATTTACTTAGTTTCAAAGAAAAAGAACAGTGTTTTTCTGCAATTAAGGAAATTTCCATTGACAAAATCGAAAAAATAATTAATATGGTGGAGAAAAATGAGTACAAAAGGAGAATCATGCCGCCAATTTTAAGAGTTAATAAAAGAAGTTTTGGTTTTGGCCGAAATATCCCAATCGCAAAAAAATATAAAACAAGTATTAAAAGTATAATGTAATGAATAAAAAATTAGCACAGATAATATACGCAAAGAAAAGATTTAAGGATATAATAAAGAAATATCAAATAAACAATTTTATCGGGAATCGGATTTTCTGACACAATAAGAAACGACTTCATCGTAAAAGTAGAAGGCAAATTTAAAAGAACACTCAAAGTAAAAGTGTAATTTTATTAAACAATAACAATAACAATAAAAAACAAAAAAATGGAAACACAACAAATGTTCGAAAAAGCAACAAGAAACAAGCTACGTTTCATGTCTGGAAAAGGCAATTTGATAATTGAAGAATTGTGGGATTTGTCTTTAAGAGATTTGGATCGTTTGGCTCAAAGTATCAACGCAGAGTTGAAAGAAACAAAGCAAGAAAGCTTTATTCCAGATTCTGCGACCGAAAAAAGAGGCAGCACAACTCTTAATTTGAAACTTGATTTGGTCAAGTACATTATTGAAGTGCGTTACGCTGAAAGAGAGCTTGCCGATTTGAAAAAAGAATTGGCTGAATTGAAAAGAGTTAACGCTTAACAACTTTTCTGAATAACAAAATACAAAGGGGTTTGTAAAATCTACAGCCCCCTTTTTTATAAAATGAATGATAGAATAACATGCCCACTTGAAAAAAAATAGCAGAATCCTTGGATCAAGCTGGTATAAAATATCTTCATGAGCAAGAGGGATCTTTACATTTAGATTTTTATTTACCAGAATACGATGTTTATTTAGAGATTAAAAATTTTTATTCATCAAGAATTTCAAAACAAATGAAAAGAGCTAATTCGGTTATAGCAATTCAGGGAAAAGACTCCGTAGATTTTATTGTAAAACTTTTAAAAAATAAATTATAAATTATTAAAATGAAAATAAAAAAAACAGACTTCCGCAAAAAAATCTTGGAAAACAACTTTGAGTTAGAGAAAATCGGCAAAGTTAATAGATTCACAAGGCAACACCAAGGAAGCAGAGAAATTAATTTCGGCGGTCATAGAATCAAACAAAGCTTCGGCGAAATATTTCTTTTTATTATTGACGAGATATGCCATGAAAAAACATGGAAATATAAGTTTTGTATTTTAGGGCAAGGCTCCGCAAGGGTAGTTCATTCAGAAATTTATGAAGAAAAAGATTTCCAAGATAAAATAATAGAATTCTTTAATAAAATTGGGTGATGATAAAATCAAAGCATATTTTTATATCTGATTCCCATATGGGTTGCAAATATAACAATTCAGAAAAGCTTTTTAATTTTTTAAAAAATATAGAATGTGAGAATTTATATTTAGTCGACGATATTATAGATCTATGGCATAAAATAAATTTTACAAAAACAGAGTTAAAAATTCTAAGAAGAATATTAAAATTAGCAAATGACGGGGTTGACAACTGCTACCCGATAATCTAAAATATCTAAATAAAATTAAAATAATTTAACTTTTTTCTTGAAAAATCTAAACTTTTAGTGTAAATATATATGAAACCAAAAATGATTACAAGAGTTACCAAAACAGAATTTGAAACCGATGATGGAGTTATCCATGATATTCCGTTTGAATTGGATGAGGTTCCTACAATTGAGGAATTTCAGAAAATCTACGATGGATGGTTTAGATTATTTCAACAGAAAGGATTGATAGATAAAATGGATAAAAAGATTCTATCTATCAGCGATGCCGCATCTATTCTTGGTGTTTCCGACGAAACATTAAGGAATTGGGAACGTGCAGGCAAATTAACGCCGTTTCATACCGAAGGCAGACATAGACGCTATTATCGCAGCGATATTGAGAAGTTGGCGGGAATTTATGTTGAACCCATTAAAGAATCTAGCGGTAAGCGTGCAGCTATCTATTGTCGCGTTAGCCCGCACGAACAAAAGACTAAAGGCGACTTAGGGAGGCAGGTTGGTAGAATGACTACAGAAGCTCTTAAACGCGGTTACAGTATTATTGCTGTAATTATTTGAATTGGTGGAAGCGAAAGAAATTGATGTGGTTTTGATTGAGCATAAAGATAGATTGTCGAGATTTTGCTTTAATTATTTGGTTTCATATTTTAATTCATATAAAGTTAGGATTGAAAAAGTTGAAGAAGTGATGTCTAAGGGCTTTGAAAATGAATTAAGAAAGAAATGGAGGAATTGGTATGAGTGCTGGTCGCAAAAATAATTCTGATAAAAAGGATTGGAATACCCCTCCGAAATACATAATTCCAATAACAGCATTTTTTGGTGGAGAAATCGAATTAGACCCATGTTCCAATCAGAATTCTCTGGTTTCTGCGAGAAATAATCTAATATACCCAAATAAGGACGGATTAATTGAAAAATGGGACGCTAAAACCATCTTTGTAAATCCTCCTTACGGCAGAAGTAAAGGGAAGTCTCTATATGACTGGTTTAAAAAATCCCTTGAGACAGAGGGTGAATTAATTTTCTTAGTTCCTGTCGCTACTAACACCAAACACTTTAAGGAAATAGTTTTTAAAAAATATACCGCTATTTGTTTTTTATCAGACACTAGACTTCGTTTTTTTAACAACGGAATAGAGGATAAAAAAGGTGCTCCAATGGCTTGTTGTTTATGTTATAAGGGAAATAAATTTTCAGAATTTGAGCATATATTTTCTAATTTCGGTAGGGTTTTTAAGATATGATTTTACGAGCATATAAAACCGAGATTGTAGTGACCAACAATGCACAAAAAACCGACCTGATGAAATCTTTGGGCGCGGCGCGTTTTGCTTATAATTGGGCTTTAAATATCAAGAAAGAGGCATTTGATAAGAAAGAGAAAACCCCTAATGCTATTGAACTTCATAGAGAATTAAACAAACTAAAGAAAACCGATATTCCTTGGATGTATAATTCAAGCAAAAGTTCGCCACAAAACGCATTAAGAGATTGTGATAAAGCATTTCAAAATTTCTTCACTCGTTGCAAGAAAAAAGTTAAAGGCAAGAAAGGGTTCCCGAAATTCAAATCCAAAAAGAATGACAAACAATCTTTTAGATTGGATGGAGCAATTTCGGTTGAATCTGGATGTATTAAATTGCCGCGAATCGGTAAGCTGAAATTAGCCGAAAAAGATTATATTCCAACCGATTGTAAAATCTTATCTGCTACAGTGTCCAAGAAAGCTGGCAGATGGTTTGTGTCGGTTCAAGTAGAAACGCCCGATAGAGAGCCTACAAACGCCATTAATGATGTAATTGGAGTTGATTTAGGCATTAAGACTCTGGCTACTTGCTCAGACGGGACGACTTACGAAAATCCCAAAGCATTAAAGAAGAATCTCAATAAATTAAAGCTCAAACAACGTCAATTATCAAGAAAGAAAAAAGGAAGTAAAAACTATGGAAAAGCAAAACAAAAATTAGCAAAACTACACAATCACATATCAAATATTCGTAAAGATTGCTTGCATAAAATAACCACTAAAATTGTTCGTGAAAATAAAACAATAGTTTTAGAAGATTTGAAAGTAAGCAATATGATGAAGAATCATTGTTTGGCGCAAGCTATCAGTGATGTTGGACTATTCGAATTTCGTCGTCAGGTCGAATATAAAGCAAAATGGAGCAATAGAAAAGTTATCTTTGCCGATACTTTCTTCGCTAGCTCTAAATTGTGTTCATGCTGCGGATGGAAAAACGAAAGTCTGACCTTGACGGATAGAGTATTTGAGTGTAAGGTGTGTGACAATAAAATGGATAGGGATTTTAATGCCTCTATCAATTTAAAGAATTTGGCGGTAAGCTCTACCGTGTCGGCCTGTGGAGAACAGAGTTCATCAAACGAAAGTTTGGTTAGCTGTTCTGTGAAGCAGGAATTTAACAAAAAATCAAGAGTTTATATCTTAAAAATATGACTTTAGATTTTTGTAAGTTTAAAAGAACGGAAACCTGTACCAGTAAATGGATATAGCGGAAGAAAAAGCAACAAAAGAAGATGAAAAAAATAAACAAAGGTAAAACAATCATAATCCCCGATATCCATCAAAATTTAGGTTTCGCTGACGCAATTCTTGAAAAAGAAAAGGACTTTGATAATGTTGTATTTTTAGGGGATTTCTTTGATACATTCGATAACATAAACAATGCTACGCATTTCTCTATTAAAAATGTTTGTAAGTGGATAAACGATAAACTAGACGATGAAAGGTTTAATTTTTTACTTGGAAACCATGATTTAGCATATTTAGCATCTTATACGCCAAAAATAATTCCGTCAAAAAATACTTTCTATTGTTGTTCTGGTTGGACAAGAAGTAAAGCTACTGATTTCAACAAATACATAGACCCAAAGTTTTTTAAAAAATTAAAGTTGTGTTGTAAAGTCGGGGAATATTATTGTGTACATGCTGGGTTTCAATATGCTCAATTTAAGCCATATTTAAGCGAGGAAGATAATATACAATATCTTTACGATGAGTGGGAGAAAGATAAGCTTTCTTTTCATCACAAACCTTTCCATTGGATTTGGAATGTGAGTTCATACAGGGGCGGCTCGGATCATTATTCTTCGCCGATTTGGGTTGATTGGGAAGAATTTGTTCCAGTTGATAATATTCGCCAAATAGTCGGGCATACAACAAAAAGGACTTCGGAGTTGAGGGAAAAAGAAAAAACGAATTTTTGCCTCGACAATTTACAAAAATCCTATATGGTGGTAAAGAGTAAAAGCTTGATGTTTGAGTCCTTAAATGAATCTGATTATACTTACTTTTTAAAAATTTAATGAAACACTATAGATATTTTCGAAGACAGGCGCTAGCGAAGCGAGTTGTCCTGATCTGGCTGGTTATAATTATGTATTACGAATCGAGACCGACTAGAGGTAAGGACCGCAAGGCTTGGGACAAGTATATCGAAAAATACGGCAAGCGCCCTCATTCCATTTCCTACACGAACAGGTACCTCGATGAATACAAGGGATGGTTGTGCTATCATTTAGCTAAGGATGGGGTGAGCCAAAAACTAGGGCAATACGCTGCCGCCGATACTGACCATTTTTTCTTCTCCAGTGAATTATAACAAGAAGATATACACCCAACAGGAGGAGAATCTATTTTATTTTTCTGCGCAATAAGCGAATATTCTCACGGCAGAATAAGCGAATAAAACCACGAGTTCGATGTAAGCGAAAAAGACGATATCCAAGCCCCACGAGAAACTTAAAAAATAAATTTTTCAAAAAAGTATTGACTTTAAAAAAAAAGACGCCACAATAATTCTTAACAAATAGAATCCCTAAATGAATCTGATTATACTTACTTTTTAAAAATTTAATGAAACACTATAGATATCAAGAAGATATACACTCAACAGGAGGAATAGACCCATTTGATAATTTTGTAAGATGTAGTTATGATAATATAGAGGTAAAACTAATTGAGTTTGATGTAACAAAAGAAACCCCAAAGGGCTATTGGATAAAAGAAATTTATAAAGGAGATTTTTATATATTTAAGTGTACAGAAAAATGGGTTTCGAAAGTCTCTCGAAAGAGATATGCTTACCCCACCAAAGAAGAGGCTTTAAATTCATTTTTAATTAGAAAATTAAGACAGGTTAATTATTTAGAAAAAGCATTGGAAAATGCAAGAACAGCTTTGCAACTAGGAAAAAATATACAAAATGAAATACCACAAAAATAAAATAGTTGCGCCGATTTCTACTTCTGATGGGGATTATCCGCATACCATATGTGAATTTTCAGATAAAATTACAAAATCTTCAGAAATTAAAATTGCAACCCAAATCGAATATATGGAAGATATTTTTAATCAAATAGATAAAATATTTGATGATGGATTAAATATAGCATTACTTATCAATAATTTAGAAGCTTTACAAAAAATCAGATTCAAATATCAAGCAAAGTTGTTTGCAAGAAACAGAGAAAATAATCATGAAGTTCACAAAATATAACTCAATCGAAAACACCTATAGAGAAAAAACAATCGAACAAATTAGGTTCGATGGCCTTGAAGATGGTCTATGGGAAGTATCAAATAAAATTGATGGAGCAAACTTTTCCGTTCATTATGATGGGAAAGAAATAAGATATGCTAAAAGGTCTGGTTTTATCGGCGGAAATGAAGACTTTTATAATTTTCGCTCTATTGAAGAAAAATTAGAGTCTTACATAAAAAAAGCTTGGGCATATTTAAAAAGCAAATATGTCACATTTGAATGTCTATCTATTTACGGAGAATTATTTGGCGGTTCATACCCAAATATTAAATCAAATGTCAAAGCAATTCAAAACAGGGTAAAATATTCCCCAGAAATAGAGTTTTATGCTGTTGATATTAAAGTAGATACTTTTTATTTAGACTTTGATTATAAAATTGATGTTTTTAAGAATTCGGATATACCTTATTCGCCAATTTTATTTACTGGAACTTTTGACGAATGTTTAGAATTTAGTCCTATTTTTGAAGACCCGATTTACAAAGATTTTGGATTGGAAAAAGTAGAAGGAAATATGTCAGAGGGGATCGTTATCAAATCTTTTATTCCAAAGTTTTTTGGGTGCGGTTCTAGGGTTATACTTAAAAATAAGAACCCCAAATTCTCAGAGAAAGAAAAAACAAAAAAGAAAAAACAAAAAATCGAATATTCGCCCGAACTATCCAAAGAAATTGAAGAACTCGAAAGCTTTGTTAATGAAAATAGATTAAGAAGTGCATTGTCTAAAATTGGAGATGTCACTGATAAAGATTTCGGCAAGATTATGAAGGAATTAAACTCAGATGTTTTAGAAGATTATATGCGCGAAAACTCGCAGAAATATAATGAACTTGAAAAGTCAGAGCAAAAACTTTTATTCAAAAGCCTTAATCAATCCTCGTCAACATTGATTAGAGAGAATTTCTTAAATATTATTGATAGAAACTTTTAAAAATAGAAGGGGAATAAAAAAATGAAATATATAGAAGATAAAGTTTTAAATAAAATGAGCAAAAAAAGAATAAAAGCTTATCGAACTACGATTTATAGGGAAATTAGACATATCGAAGGAAAATATATCTGCGATTGTTGCGGAGAATTAAATACTTGGACGACGGGAGAAACTAAGGAAAATCTTAAAAATAAAATATGAGCAAAGTAAAAGAATCAGAGCTAAAAACAGAGTGGCTAGACGAAATTTGGGCAAAGCAAGAGCTTTTGATAAACCTAAATAGAATCATACAACGAGAGTATGATGAAATGGTCGAAAAATTAAAATCTCAGGGCTTGACAGAAAATACAGAAGAATGGCTTTTTGATTATTGTTTTAACGGGGGAGATAAACCAACTTATTTTGATGAGTGGCTTTTTGAAAAGGGTATGTTAGAAGAGGGTAAATAAAATGATAGTAAAAATTAAGAAAAAATCAGCGTCAAAAAATCCCGCAGTAGAGACTTCAACAGATAAGGATGTAAATAAAGACTTTAGCGATCCAGAAAAATCTATTTGGTCTGGCTACGAAGTTATTTGTTATGCGCTTGGCATTCCCAAAAAAGATGAGCATTGTTGTCTCAAGAGAATAGAAAGAAACGGCATAAAAGTTGACGGAATTTTTCGTACTTCATGCGTTATAAATGTAGAAAAAATATCAGATAAAGAATATATCTTTGAAACATTTAATAGTATATACCATTTAGAAATATTACAGAAATGAAAAAAGAAATAATCTCAATAGACAATTTATAGGGATTGAAAAAGAGAAAGAATATTATGATATTTGCGTTGAAAGATTAAAATAACTCAAAATACCACAAAATGAAAATAAACTTAGCAGACTATGATTTATCAGATTTTATTCTTAAAGAAGGAATAATTGGCGGCGATAAATGCTTTTTGATTTTCCCAAAACATATAGGTGTAAAGTGGACCAAAGACAATCTAATTTTTAGATCTTCTATTTGGAATGTTGATGGTGAATTGATTTCCGCTGGATTTAAAAAATTCTTTAACTTTTCAGAGCAACCAGAATTAACTTATACTCCGTTTTCTACTACTGCAAACGGCGGGGTCCAAATTATTGAAAAGATAGATGGTTCTACGTTGATAGTCTCGCAGTATAAAAATGAATTGATTGTTAGAACTAGAGGAACAATTGATGCTACAAAATTAGATAACGGTTTTGAAATAAATTATCTAAAAGAAAAGCATCCAAAAGCTTTTGAAATCAATTCTGAACTCTCCTATCTTTATGAGTGGGTGACTCCAAATAATAAGATTGTACTTGACTACGGAGAAGAGCCAGAACTTTATTTAATTGGCATAATAGAACATGAGAATTATACTATGGCATCACAATTTATTATTGATGAAGAAGCAAATAACATTCTAGTTAAGCGCCCAAAAACATACAGTTATAATAGCATAAAAGATGTTTTATCTGACGTACCTTCTTGGGAAGGGAAGGAAGGAGTTTGTATTTATTGTAATAAAGGCCAGGATATTAGAAAACTAAAAGCCGAGCACTATTTATCTTTACATAGAATGAAATCAGAACTCGGTTCTTTTGAAAGGGTTATTGATTTTTGGATTTCTCATGATATGCCAGAATATAATAAAGCTTATCAAATAATTGTTGATACTTTAGACTATGAAATTGCTGAACAAACGAAGGGAAGCATTTCTAGAATCTGTGACGGTTGGAAAGAAGTCAAAAAAATTGTTGACTTTATGAAAAAATTCGTGCAGGATCATAAGGAAATAGATCAAAAAACCTTTGCCGCAAAAACATTTCAAAAATGGGGAGATACAAATCGGTCTGGCTTTGTTTTTAGTTTGAGGCAGGGAAAAGAGCTGACAAAAGAAAATTACAAAAAATTACTATATCAAGTTTTGAAAAAATAATAAATAAAAATAATAAAATGAACACAGAAAAAATAAAAGAATTATCATGAAATTAGGATTATGTTGCATATCGGAAATTCTTAAAGACAAAGGGTTTTCTTTCCAAACCATTACCCGCAAACGGTTTTTATCTTTGCCGAGAGAAGAAGCTAAAAAAGTTGTGCATGATCGAACAATAAACAATCTACAAGTAACATCAAGAATAATAAAACATTGCGCACAAAATAACATAAAACACTATAGGCTTTCTAGTTCTTTGTTTCCCGCTTATACAGATCAACAATGCTTTGATTCATGGGAGGAAGTAAAAAGTTATTCTTTATATAAAGATTTATTGTCAAAATGTGGTAAACTTTTAAAACAAAATAACATAACTGTGTCCACTCACCCATCGCAATACATAGTAATGTTTAATAAAGATGATAAGATTATAAATAATTCTATTATTGATTTAGAATTGCATGGATGGATTCATGATTGCTTGGATTTGCCGCAAGATTATTCTAATCCTATCAATATTCACCCAACAGGAACATTCGAAAGTGTTCAAGATGCGTTTGATATTTTTGTCAACAACTTAAATAAACTATCTGATAGCGCTAAAAAAAGATTGGTTCTTGAAAATTGTGATAAGGCTTATTGGAATATGGAAAAGTTGTTTGAGTTTTGGCAATACTATAATCATACAACAAACCAAGATTTGCCTTTGACGTTCGATAATCTTCATAACGAGTGCAATAAACCATCAGACTTATTTGGTTATTTTTTAAAAACATGGAGAGATTTTACACCAATTTTTCATTGGTCTGAGGGTGGTGCTAATGGAAAAATTCGTTCCCATGTAGATTATTTTTCAAATATTCCACAAATTATCCTTGACAACCCACAAATTATATGGGAGTGCGAGGTTAAAGCAAAAGACAAAGCAATTTTAAAAATATTAAATAAATGAAAACACACTGGAAACACCATATACCAAATAGACCCTCTAATTTTTTTAGAGCAATAAGATTTTATTTTCTATATCCAAGGGAAATTTATTACGCTGCAAAGTATTTTATTTTTCCAAGGCAAAGATGGATAAAGAAATATATCCGCTATAATACTTATTGCGACACGAGCGGATTAATTCCAGACTTTGTTTTCGGGTCAATTATCCAAATAGTAGAACAGGATAAAATCTTTGATCGGGTTTTGGTAGATATGGATTTATATGGCAATATCCTAAACGAAGTTTATGAGTACGCAAAAAACGGTAGAAACAACAATGAAATAAAGTGTGAAAAAGCTTTAAAAGATTGGAGTGAAACATTTAAAACTTCTTTTGTGGAAACTGAAGCATGTAAAAACGGCGGATTAGAAATGTTGCGTGAAATTCCAGACAAAGAATTGGAAAGGAAACTGAACAAAGAACTCAAAGAGATAGAATCAAACAAAGAAAAGCAAGAAAAAGAAATGTTAATAAAAGCAATATCAATTTATGAATATTTGTACGTATGAATTTAGACTTATATTTTTTCTTTATAAATGTTTATATGGTTTTATCAGCGCACTATTTATCATATGGGGTTCGTTATAGTCGGATTTGACCAGATGCTTCATTTCTTGTGTTTGGCGGTTTTATTTAATACATTTATATTTTAAAAGAATTATGAGTAAGAAGGAAAAAAGATACAAGTTTAGTTACGGATTTTATGATATTATTGAAAAAAAGATGTTATCTAGTTTAATATGCTCAAAGGGATATATTAATATCGGCGAAATAAACGATTATATACAAACCCTTAGAACAGAGGGATATAATTATTTCACTAAAACAGAGGAATATGAAATCGAAGCAGACAAAACCATTGAATTCGATCCACAAAAAATCACCCGCGTAGAATTTATTGGAGAAAATAGCAGAGAATTGGTAAAATACCTTGACAATTTTGATTTTTCTGTGCAAGATGATGGAAGAACATTAAAAATCTTCGGAAAATAATAAAAAAATCTCTTGAATATTATGAGCAAACCAATTGAACCAAATTATAACAAAGGAATTAATGTATTGAGTTTGTTTGACGGTATTTCCTGTGGGCAAATTGCGCTACATCGGGCAGGAATTAAAGTCAATCAATATTTTGCAAGCGAAATTGGCAAACATGCAATTAAAGTAACTCAGCATAACTGGCCAGATGCGATTCAATTAGGCTCGGTTGTTGATGTTAATGTTAAGAATTTACCTAAAATAGATTTAATAATTGCAGGGTCGCCTTGTCAGGGGTTTAGTTTTGCTGGCAAACAATTAAATTTTCTGGACCCTAGAAGTAAATTATTTTTTGAATTTGTTAGATTACTCAATGAATTAAAAGTAAAAAATCCAGATATTAAATTCTTGCTTGAGAACGTAAAGATGAAAAAAGAATTTCAAAAAATAATCTCAGACAACTTAAATACAACTCCTATAGAAATAGACTCTTCTTTAGTTTCTGCTCAAAAAAGAAAACGTCTCTATTGGACAAATATCGAAGGTAATATTTTGCCTCTAATAGACAAAAAAATTACTATTAAGGATATTATTGAGACGAGCGGGGATTTTGAGTTTGTCCACCAAGATATTTACCAAAACGGCGAAAAGAGAGGTATATCGTGGCAATATGACGGCACAAACAAGGGATATAATTCTCAAAACTATAGGGCGTATTTTCTCGATGGTAAAATGGGATGCCTTTCGCATTCCGCTCCACATGGAGCAAAAATTTTAACAAAAAATGGGGTTAGGAAGACTACCAGAATCGAGCACGAAAGATTACAAACCATTCCAGATAATTATACATCACCGATTCAAATTAACAAAGCTAAAGCCGCTCTAGGTAACGGTTGGACAGTAGATGTAATAGCCCATATATTTTCTTTTTTACCCCAAGAATTCAAAAATGGATAAGAAAATTCTATCAATCAGCGATGCCGTATCCATCCTTGGAGTCTCCGATAAAACTCTTAGAAATTGGGAACGTGTGGGTAAATTAACCCCATTCCATACAGAAGACGGACATAGACGCTATTATAGAAGTGATATTGAAAAGTTAGCGGGAATCTATGTCGAACCCGTCAAAGAGTCTAGCGGTTGCGTGGCTGTTGAAATACCTACAATTGATTGTCCCAGTTATCCAGATCCAGATTCTTGATATTATAAATGTTGAAAAAACGCTTGACAACCCCCGATTCCCTGTCATTGTGGACAGCATCAAATCGGAAACCAACTAATCAACAAAAAATGAACGTAATCACCACAAAGCAAAAAGTTATCTCAAGCGAAGGAATCAGTTCTAAGGACTGTTCTTTTGATACAGAGGACAGCGGTTATATGGCGTCTCTTTTGAGGGATTTTATCTATTCCAACAAAGAATTGGCGGCGATCAGAGAAACCACAACAAACGCTATGGATTCCCACTTCGATTCTGGGATTCAAGATAAACCAATTCATGTTAAACTTCCTACTCTAGAAGATAAGACTTGTTCCATCAGAGACTTTGGCAACGGAATTTCGTTTGAAAGAATGGATACCGCATATAATCTCTTTGGTAAAAGTACAAAAAGAGAGGATAATTTTCAAAGCGAAAATCAAGCTGGTTGTTTTGGGATTGGTAGGTTCGCCCCATTAGCAATCGAAGGTAATGACTCTTTTATTGTTAAGACTTTTCAAAATGGAAAGCTTGGCGTCTATGAAGTAAGAATTAATGATAAAAACAATAATACTGTTTATAACATCGGCACATTCGATACAGATCAACCTAATGGATTAGAGATTTCTTTTTCAATCGGTGATTGCGAAGTAAATTATTTTAATAGGACAGCAAAAGAGTGTTTTAGTTTCTTTTCTGTGTTGCCAGTGATTACAAATGATCCCTCTTTTAGTTTTGACGATCATATTCCTGAATTTGATTTTGAAAAAGATTTGAGCGATGGAGTTAAATATAAGATTCGTAGAAAAAATGATGGTCAGAAAAAAGTTATCATGGCCAATATTGCCTATAACTTTGATAAGCATGAACTTCTCAGAAAAATAGAAAGTTCTTTTAGCGAAAAAGATTATAACAATATTGATGATCTTTTAAACTCTTTTTCTATTCATTTGTATGTTTTACCAAAAGAAGTTTCTTTTCCTCCTAGTAGAGAAAACCTAACGCTGGATAAGAAAACTGTAATTAACCTTGGCAATTATTTTCTAAAAATATATGATAATTTAGTAGAGGATTATTCGAAAAAGATCAGCGCAACAAAGACGCTTAAAGAGGCTTTAGCATTATCTAAGAAAGTTTTTCCATTCTATAGAAAAGTATATGACGAACTTTCTTTTAATGGTGTGTTTTTGAATATTTTTCACCCATTTAAGATTTCTGGAAAGAATTATTATTTTAGGTCTAAAGTCAGAGGGTATGGAAGGGTTTTAAAGTCAGATAACACCGACCGCATTCACTTCGACCAAATAGAGAAACTATATATTAATATAGAAGGGAAAAGAAGTGCAGCTAAATTCAAAGATAATATCGAATCTGATTCAAGAGAGGACAATATTGAAATCAAAGAACCAAAAGAGTTGGAAAACCTAATCAATCTTGTTGGCGGGAAAGATAAATTGGGTATTGAGATTGTAGATATTTCAAATTGGAGTTTTGAAGTAAAAACAAGAACAGGAGCAAAAGCTAGCAACTTGAGTAAGGTGGAAAAAAAGTCAGGGGTTAAGTTTTTTAAATTTAAGTACTCAGATGTTTCAGATAGAAGATGTTCAAAGCCATTAACAGAAGATGAAATTGATGAACTAGATGAACTAGAGGAAAAGTATTATATTCCAACGAAGCATTTTTCTGTAAAGAATAGCTCTGCTAGATTAGAGTTTTTTGAATACGAAACCGCTAGAATTACTTTTGAAATCAAAAACATTTATATTATTAGAGAAAATGACATCAAAGACTTAGAATCTTCTTGGGTTAACCTAGATGAAAAGATCAAATCTGAAATTAAGCACAAAAAGTATGATATCAGGAAATCTATTATTAATGCTCACCCATCTTTTAGAATTTATTCCCACGAAAATAGCTCAATGTTTGGTCTTTCTTTGTATAAATCAATTATCAAAAAGGACAAGTCTCCATTAAAAATTGAAATATCCGAAAGAAGTGTGGACTATAGCTTTTCTTATGATTGCGAAAATTGTTATCATTCATATTTAAAGCATTCAAAAATATCAACAGAAAAGTTTTTTGAGTATCCAAAAATCAATGGGAATAAAATACATAAAGCTTTAATATCCGTGCACGATGCCCTAAAAGAACAATCAGAATCCATATCTAAAAAATATGAGATTTTAAAGTATATAGATTTTGAAAAATCTGGGAGCATCGAATACCTAAGAAAAAACAAAGAAAAAATCCTAAATATCTAAGAAAAAATTTGACAATCCAAGAGAAATAATTCAATATACACGAACAATGAAAATACTACACACAATTACCACTAATCAAATCACGCTTTTTATTGATGGGGAGCAAACCATTATCAACAAATCTCATAAAAACTTTGATAACATTTTAATGGCTTTGAGAAAGGCAAAGTATGATGTTATTCCGAGTCTATTAAAAGGCACCATTTTCGAAAAAGAGGATGAAAGCGGGGTTTTTGAATACGAAAACACAAGAGTTACCGCAAGTGGTCTTGAAATCTTTATCAACAACAAATGGATTTTGTTGAATACATATGTTACAAATTATATTGTAGCTGAGTATAACAGCGGAAATAAAAACATTAAACATCTTTTGAAATTTGTTAATCATTTGATCAAGAATCCGTCAAAGAATAGTGTTGACCAACTATACGGATTTTTAGAACATCATAATTTAGTTATTGATGAAGATGGTTTTGTTGTAGCATTCAAGGGGATTAAAGAAAACGATTATAGTGTTATGGGAAATCCAAACACTATTGTACTACAAGGAGAAACAAATGAAAAGGGCCAAATTCTCAATAAGGTGGGTTCCACAATTGAAATCAGCAGACTATCTTGCGTTGATAATCCAGACGCAAGTTGCGCGGAGGGGCTACATGTTGGATCTTATTCCTTTGCGAAAGGATGGGGGACTAAATTTATTCTTGTAAGATTCAATCCAGCAGACGCCGTTAGTGTTCCAAATAATTCCACTTTTCATAAGTGCAGAGTTTGCCGTTATGAAATTATTAAAGAATTGAACAAAGAAAAACCAGAAAACAAGTCTCCTGTGGCAAAAGAAAAGAAGGTTGAAAATAGCCAAGAAAAATTGATCGTCTATATCGATAGAAAGCTAAAAGAAGCTGGCTCAATCATGATCAAAACAATCAAAAAGAATTTCAAGACACCTTTTGTTTCAGAACAAATCCTTGGAATTGTGAATGAGAACAATTATAAAACTCGCGGCGATAATAATACACCGTCTAAAGTTCTTATTGTAAAATAACAAAACGATGAACTACAAAATACTAGAGAAAAAAATCACAAAATGGCAATTCACTTTTACACAAGTAAAAAGAGAGGGGGATGTCGCAATCTATGAACAAAGAAAGAAAGATAACGATGAATTTATTGCCTTCGAAGTAATCAAAATTAGTAAACATGATGGATATGAAATTGCAGGAAACAAGGTTGAACCAGCAGAAATGTATCCAAGCAATGAATTGTGGGGAACGTATGGTTTTACTTACCCGAATATAGAAAGCGCAAAAATTAAATATGAAGAGTTGAAAAAGAAAAAGTTCGAGGACAATAAAAAAATCTCTGGAGTAACAAATCAATTCATTATGGAATTACCAGACAAAGAATTTACCATCAAAGACCTAGCAAAAGAATACGGTAAAAGTAATTCCTATATTTATAATCAACTTATGAAGCGCGATGATTGGGTTATATCAAGAGAAATTAAGGGCGGGAGAGGAAAACCCACAAAAGTATACAAGAGGAAGTAATATGAGAAAAGAAAAAATAGGATTAAGTCTGGGGGATAATTTTGATAAAAACATAATTTCCCACACACAAGCAATAAGAAGAGAAAAAAAAGAACCTAAAAATATCTTTATCTGATTACATGAAGTTTATGACATCAAAAATGGAGGAAATTTTAGATGATGAAAAACTTTGCGAAACAATCGAAGAATATATTGACAAAAAAAATAACCCAGAAAGGATAGAAACTGATAAAGAGCCCTATATTGGCCCCACAATGCCTTTTGCTTAATAAAATTTAAAATAATGGCGAAACAAACATCATGCGGCATAATCGTTAAAAGCGGAGATAAATTTCTAATAGCTCGTTCTACATTCTCTAAGGATAACAAAGGAAGAGAAGTTTGGGGGTTTCACAAAAGGAAAAATAGAACAAGGTGAAACAGAGAAAGATGCGGCGATTCGAAAAACGAAAGAAGAATCTGGTTTGCTGTTCGAAAAAGATGAAATAGTATTCTTCCACAAATATTCAACAAACAAAAAGAACTTTGTATTTTTTATTGGTAGAAAAGACGATTTAGACTTGACAAAGCTTACCTGTTCAACCACTGTCGAGCTTAGAAATTATCCAGAAATGGACAAATACCTATTAGTAACAAAAGAACAATTATCAGACTATATTTTTAATCATATGTCTGTATTGATAAAAAAACTATAATGAAGATTCCAAATATAAGCTTTAATTATCCAACTTACATAGTCGGCGGTTATGTCAGGGATAAAATTATGAATGAAAATTCTAAGCCAAAGGATATTGATTTGTGTATGGTTTGCGATTCAATCGCAGAAGTAGAATCTGAAATTGAAAGAGTCGGCGGCAAAGTTTTTATTTCTAAACCAGAATATCTAACTGTTCGTTGCAAGTTGCCAAAGTTAGGATCTGTAGATATTGCTATGGCTCGCAAGGACGGAGCTTATACCGATGCAAGAAGGCCAGACAGTGTAAAGGTGGCGTCTAGGATTGAAGAGGATTTGAAGCGTAGAGATGCGACAATGAATGCTGTTGCTGTAGATTTATCGAATGGCGAAATCATTGATCCTTTTAACGGGGTAGAGGATATTAAAAACAGTTTAATTAATGCTGTGGGTTCTGCTAAAGTAAGAATCAAAGAGGATAACCTTAGATTGTTAAGATATTTCAGGTTTGCTATCACAAAAAGCTTTTTTCTTTCCAACGAAATCAAAGAATGTATGAGCGATAAATATTATTGCGGTGCTTTAGAAAAAAATGTTTCCCAAGAAAGAGTGAGAGAAGAACTTTTTCGTTGCTTTTTGTTCGACACTCACGCTACATTGTGCCAACTTGAGGAATATAAAAATTTAAGAGACTCCCTTTTCAAAGACAAAGTAAAAAGCCTCTGGCTAAAACCAACAAATGAATCCAAATAAAATAGAAATAGCAATTGAGTTCGATTATGAAGATTGGAGATTGAATACATTTTTAGCTTCTTTTATAACTTTATTTTTTTTATTTATAGTAATATCAGCATCTATGGAGGGAACTTATTTGGGTCTAGCTTTTTTTCTCCCTGGTATTTTACTGGGGCTTTTTTCCTTAAATATTTTAAATAAACAGCGCAAAGATTATATTAAATCTTTATACGAAGAAATATAAAAATGATTATTAAAAAAAACAGAAAAAATAATAAAAAAATATTATAATTCGCTAGGCAAAAAAAACAGTTAATTAGATGGTATCAATTGTTATCACGTTTAAAGTAAAAACTTGGTGGTTATTTATCATTCCGATATATACAACAGAATCTATAGAAAAAATTGATAAATGAACAAAAACAACAACATAGAAATCTTCTCAATCGGCGGGTATTCGTCTTGGTGCTATTACAAACCATTTCGAGCCTTGTTTGATTGCGGAGAAGGTTTTGCTACTCATTTTAGAAATAAAATCTTTGGGGTGGATAGTCTTTACCTTAGCCATGTACATTCTGATCATTTAAGCGGAATTCCACAATTTTTAAATTCTCGCACTTCCGCTCGTGGAGACAAAGAAAAAGAACTAACTATTTATTATCCGATTAGTGTTTACGGGCAAGAAAAGATCGATGCAATTAAAACGCTCACCAAGTTCAACAAACATGTAAAATGGGTTGGAATCCTTCCAGACTTCAAGCAAGATATAACAAATAAACACTATATCACAGCTTTTAAAACAAGACACTCAAAAGAAAGCCTCGGGTATATTATTTATGAAAAGCGTACAAGATTAAAAAGAGAATACAAAAATCGTAATCAGCACGAAATAAAAAGACTCGTGGCTTCTGGCGAAAAAATATCTGAACAATATGAATTTGCAGATTTTGTTTATGCCTTGGATAATTGCGGCTTCTCTGAAGAAATTAATGGTTGTAACTGGTTCATTCAGGATGCTAATTTTCTTAATCCAGATGACAAAGAAAGAAATACCCATAATACTTTAAGTGAAGCTATTAATAAAGCCAATGAAATCGACGCAAAAAATACAATCCTCACTCATGTTAGCAGTCGTTATTTTAATGAACCGCCAAAAGTAAAAGTGCCGAATGGCATGGTCTTGTTGGACAAACCTATTAAGTTTAAGTTTTGAAAAAAGTATTTATAGAGATTCATAGAACCTATAAAGCATTAAAATTACACGAATCATACAAAGAACTTTAAAAAACAAATATGAACAAGAAACTAAGATACAAAGTATACAACGAACACGAAGAATTGGTTGCCAGTTATTCAAAAGATCTAGATTTGATCTTTGGAAGAGGTTCTGCTTTCAATTACGCAAAGCAAAACGCTAATTCATTCGGAGGAGTAGTGATCGAAGAGCTAGAGAACGGGATCGAAACAAAGATGTTCTCAAAGAAAAATAGGAGAAAAAAATCTAAAAAATAACCTTATTATCCTGAAAAGACTTTTCTAAAGAATAATAGTATTTTATTTCTAGAAAATTATAAATAAACCATAAATACCTTTTGCAAAACTCTTTGCCATGTAGGGGTTGTTTATAAATTTTACAAACCGCGTGGGATAACTCGTGCAAAATAGTGGGTTCCATTTGTTGTTGCGCCGAAATAAATATTGTTCTTTTTTTATAATCAAACATAGAATACTTTCTATCATAAAACTCTAAAAAAATTATAGGATGGCCAAATTTTTCTATAAATATATCAGAGCTAATAATAGAAGCAAAATATAAAATCAATTTATCAATAGTCACAAGTGAATAATCCTTAAAAACATCATTTTCAGAATAATAAACCCTACTTCTTTGAAAATCGCAAACCATAACAATATATATTAATTTTACACATCAAAAACATAATGCTAAATAATAATAAAATCATCATCGACAACTACGGTACCAGCGGGTTAATCTTTTACCCGAATTTTTCTGAGTTCAATCTAATTAGAGAATTTATGTGCTTGGTTAAAAACTTTGCTCCATATAATTTAAAGAGAAACCCAGATTATTACTCTATAAATGGATCAACTTATTGTTTTTCTATTTCGCCCACAACTTGCAAAGAAAGAAGCTACAAAAATAGAACAAAAGAACATCTGTTTAAAAAAATGATCTTTGATGCTTTTGTGGCAGAAGCTTGGTCAAAGTACTTTAAAAGTGGAAAAGCGGGAAGTTATTATTGCGAGAAAGAAGAGTATTATATTGGTTGCATGGAATATAGCTCAAAAAGGCCATCATTAATATCAGAGAGAAAAAGGCTTTATAAAAAGACAAAAAAATTCCTAGAAGAACAAATTTACTATAATACCGTAAATTTTAAAAAAAACGCTTGACAAAATAACCAGACTGTGTTTTTATGCTTCTACAAATGAGAAAAATCAATATAAGTCAGGCAAGAAAAGAAAGAAAAAAGGGGGAAACCCTTGTGAATATTTCTCTTTCTACGTTAAACGAATTTTTTCCAGAGAATGCCCCTATAAGGGTAAGCAGAAAATGGTTGGAAGTTTTGGGTTTTTCTATTGACAAGCCGCCAGAAACAGTACAGATTAGTGTTGTTAAAGAAAAAGAAGGGGAATCTGTTCCACTTTTCAAATCAGAGGATCTATAAATGTTATTCAAATCATTAATCGGACAAAGCATAGCAAAAAGTAAATTATCTTTTTACCTAAACGGGCATAAGAACGGAGAGGCATTGCCTTTTCTAATGTTCACTGGCGCACAAGGTAATGGTAAAACTCTTTTTGCTAGAGAAGTGGCAAAGAAAGTAAAGTCAAATACAGACGAAAAAACAAAGTTTGTAGAAGTTAACTGTTCTATCCTTAAAAATGTTAATCAGTTTTTTGATTGCTTGATTATACCTTTGCTATCAGAGGATTGCGACGGGATTACTATCTTGTTTGATGAAGTACATGAAATCCCAAAAGATGTTCAGAATATTCTTTTGAGTATTATGAATACAGAAAAGGGCAATAGAAAAACAATTACCCGCGCAAATGGAGAAGAAATTACTTTTGATTTTAGAAAGTTAACTTTTTTATTTGCCACTACGGATCAACAAAAGTTGGTAAAACCTTTATTGGATAGGATGATTATTATTGATTTTGTTCCTTACTCTTATCCAGAGTTAGGAAGGATTATTAAAATGAATGTTGAGAATTGTAAGTTCTGCAACGAATCTTTAGAAGAAATCAGCAAGGCAGCAAGGTTTAATGCTAGAAACGCGGCTCTTATTGCCAAAGATATTAAAATTCTATTATCCGATAGAGAAGACAAGTCTTTTACCAAGAAAGAGTTGGGCAATCTTAAAAAGAGTTTACATATTCAACCTTATGGTTTGAATAATTCAGAGGTAAATGTTTTAAAAACAATTGACAACTATTCCCCCTGTTCTTTGACTAAGATTGGAGCAAGTACAGGCTTGACAACTCAGGTGATTAGACAGACAATTGAACCTTATCTGATGAAGATCGACGCAATATCAATTGATTCCAAAAGGTCAGTCACGATGCATGGCAAGCAAATTATTAAATCCCTTATATAAATGAAGATAGAAAAGAGAAATAAAAATGACTTCGAGATTTATGATGTTTATGAAGGAAAAAACAAGAAGCCGTCTATCTACTATGTATTAAGATCTGTGAAAATAGCGGTAAAAAAGCTTTGGATAAATTTTATATCCCTTTTTTCTATATTATCGACAGTTGCTGTATTTATTTACTTGTTTATCAATAATTATAATGTTATTTTAACAATTGTGGCGGTATTTTTATCTTATTACGCATTTTTATATTTTTTTATTACTTTGATGGTAGGATTTTTTCACAAATCGCTAAAAGCAAATTATATATGTCTAATATCCACCTTGTTGATATTGGAGACAAATAACATTATAAAAGAAATAGAAAAAAACAAAGAAAATGAAAACAATAAATAACAAATCAGACATAGAAAACGGCAGATTTTATCTTGGTGATGAAGTGTCTTTCGATGAAACTTTCATATTTAAGATTATAGGACAACATATAGACGGAGAAGTTAAGAAATATTCTTTGTTGTTAATTAATAATGACAATTCTAATTCTATTATTAATAATAATACTTTTTCAAGGTTTTATGATGATATTAAAGGGCTTTTATTTGCTTATTTAGAGTGTTTGGATATTCCAGAACCAGAGAAGGAATACACTTGATTTTTGCGGGGGTAGCTCAGTTGGATAGAGCAACGGTTTTCTAAACCGTGGGTCGCGGGTTCGAGTCCCGCCCTCCGTACCACTAAAAAAACTGTTGACAAAACAAATAAATTCTGAAAGGATATAAATAATGAAAAATACAAAACAAGCAATTGAACAAACTCGCGGCAAATTCTTTTCTGCATCATTCATCAAAAAAGATGGAAGTGAAAGGAAAATGTTGGCTAGAACGGGGGTGAAAAAGTATCTTCGCGGCGGTGAAAATACCCATAAAAACCATTCTAATCTTGTAACTGTATGGGATTGCCAAAAGAAAAACTACAGAAGCATCAACCTAGAAACCGTATTTGATTTTAAATGCGGAAACATTAAAGGATAATAATACTATGGAAAAGCAAAAGATACTGATCTATGTAACAGAAGACAGCAAAGAAATTATTGTTTACTCTGATAAAAGCGAGGAAGAATCAAACGTAGAAATTGATTTTCTTTTTGAAGAAGAAAGCTCGAACAAATTATCCGCAATGGAAAAATGGAGAGAAAAAACAAAGCATTTATTTAAAATGGCGATTAGGAGTACAGACCAAGTAAGGACTCAATTTTAATGAAGGTATTAATTGGTTGCGAATCCTCTGGGGTTATTAGAGATTGTTTTAGAGAAAAAGGACATGAAGCATATTCTTGTGATTTAATTCCAGTAGATAACCCTTATCATATAAAAATTGGATAAAAAGAAACAAAGAATTAAAATTGCAGAAGCGCGTGGATTACTTTGGGAAGAATAATTTTTTTCTTGACAATCAGAGAAATTTTCCCCACTCTCTTTATAAATAATAAAAAATCATGGACGGACACAACAGAGACACAATTAATTACATCCGGCAAGAAATGTTCGAACTAAACAATGTAATTATTTCTTTTGGGCGACAAAATCTTTCTAATGAAGAAAACTTTCAGTTGATTATGTTCAATGAAAGTATTATATTTTGGGCGAATAATAAAGATTATGATCGCTCTATCGGCGAACTCAAAAAACAAGAACAATATCTTATGGGGGTAATTATGAAATGAAAGCTTCTATTAGTTTATTAAAAATTTTATTGATGGTATTTTTGTTTTATGTTTTTTTTGCTTGGACTGTATTTCAATGGAGAAATCCATTGTCAAACGAAATGAGCTTATATAGAAACTTTATTGAAGTAGTTTCTTGGGAAAAGATGCAAGAATATCAACCTAGAGTAGAACAATGAACAAAACCTCTTATAGCTTTTGTTATTGCTTTGCTTATGTTAGCCGCAAAATGGTTTCAAAGCAAGCTAAAAATGAAGAATAACTTTTAATTTTACGGGCCTTTAGCTTAGTCTGATTCAAAGCAACCATCTCATAAATGGAAGATCATGGGTTTAAATCCCATAAGGCCCACCAATTCTAAAAATGAAAGATAATATAACAAAAAAATCGTTTATTAATTAAATGCTTTTCTTGTATATGGAAAAAATGGCTAGATGAAAAAGATAATGTTGTAAAAATAACTAGCTGGAGAAGCTGTTTGATTGATCATCACAGAACAGAGAGAAGAGGGATCGAATTTTGTTTTTGGTTTTTTCAATAAAGGGTTGACTTTTGAAAATTTTTCTTCATACTTCCCTACATATTAAAAAATAAACAACATGAGCAACCGAATAGAAGTCTTCAATAATTGTTCTATATCTGGCAACGCAATAAACCCGCCAAGTCGCGAAGTTATTGAAATGGAGCCAAAGCTTTATGCCGATTTTAAAAAACTTTTAACTCAAAATTTGGGGGAATGGATCGGTGGAAAGAAACAGCATTTTGAATTTTCATTTGATCCCACGGATCTTTTAAATAAACTAAGAGGCGGCGAAAAACCAAACTATAAACAGGAATGGCATTACTTTCCTACTCCCGAAGACGTTGTTATTGAAATGTTAAATACTCATATTCCTTGCGGAGAAGTCAGGTGCCTAGAACCCTCTGCTGGGAGAGGGGCTATTATTGATTATATGAATAATGGCGCGGGTAGTATGGCGAATATAACATGGGATGCTGTTGAAATTGAACCAACAAACAGAAAAATCCTACAAGAAAAGGGCGTAAATTTAGTTGGGGAAGATTTTGATACTTTTAAAACAGATGAAAAGTATGATGTTATTTATGCAAATCCACCATTCAAAAAAGCATTGCTTCATGTAGAAAAAATGCTTGATATTATTTATAAGGGCGGTTCTTGTGTTATCATTTTACCTTCAAACTTTGAAGAAAAATATAAATCAAAAATTCAAAAGTGGGAAGAAACCTTTGAACATATTGGTTTCAGAAACCTAAGAGAGAAATCATTTAAAGATTCTGGAACAAATATTGACACTGTTATTATGTACGCTTATCATAAACAATGAAACTATTTATTCCCATAGCAGAATTTCAATTACCGATCAATGAAGATTTATTTCTTTGGATTATTGGTTGCGCTATTATCGGGATTTTAATTCAAGTAGGGAGAATACCAAAATGAATCCAAATATGCTAATAGAACCACACGACAAATTGAAAATCTCATTTAGAAAAAATGAAGATGGTACGAATAATGGCAGTATTTTTATTGAAAAGCATAAGGATATGGCTTATTGTATGGCAAAAGCCCCAAAATTTGCGACAAAAGAGGAGTGGGAAAATAACGCTGATTTGATTATTAAGGCATTAGAACAGTATTTTGAAAAAAAATTATGAACATAGATAACAAAACAAAACTAAAATACCTCATAATTATTATTTTCGGCTTTCTTTTTGGAGTGGTATTAGGCTACGCTTTAGCTTTGCCTTATGTAACTGTCTTAGAGAGCATTTTTTCTTAATGTCAGATCCGACAGTAGTGTAAAATAAATCTTGACTTTTACCAAAAATTCTGAAAACATACAAACCATGAAAGAAAAAAACAAAGAAGAATTCCAAGTAATCATTGAGAATGAAGAGCAAAACAAAGTAGTTTATGATTTTGCTAAAGAAATCTTTGGGCCAGATAGCAAAATTTGTTTCAAGCGAATCTATACAAAATACCCAATAAGAGTATATTTTTACGATTTTGGAAGAAAAAAAACGGACAGCCAAAAATATTGTTGTGGTTGGGATTTGATCTCAGATAACGTTCAAAAACATATTCCAGAATTAACTTTCGAACAATTTAATCAAAAATATATCATGAAAATCGATGAAAGCAAAATAAAAAGGGTTTTAAAATCTCAAGCAATAAAGTTCTCAAGTGAGTTTGAACAAAAGCAATTTCATTTATTTTTAGAAGAAAATGGAGTAAAAAATGAGCAAAGACACCAAGAAAATACCGTTCCAACTTTAATTATTAGTTTAGCGGAGGATAACGGGAATATTCCACCTAGATTGAATTATATTGTATTGCATGAAGATCAAGTATTAACAACTTATAAAAATTTTGTTGATATGTGCGGTAAAAAGATAATTTCTCCAGATGAGTTTTTAAAATTACTTGAAAAACCAGATGTTTTTATGCCAAAAATCAACGGTCATGATGGCAAAATAACAGATAAAGGAATGATTAAATATGGGTGCGCAGAAATCGATCCTCGTATGTTAGTAAATTCCTTTGGGGATACTTATCGGGGAAATAGAAGTATTGTATCTGTTGAACTTGCTTCGGGGGTAAAAATTACTTATGATAATTGGGCCGAAATTAAGGAGTACATAGAAAACATGGATACGAAGGCTTTAGAGAATTAAAATTACATCCATAATATGAAACAAGAAATTTGGCATGGTGACTGTTTAGAGTTAATGAAAGACGTCCCTGATAAATCAGTGGATATGATTTTGTGCGATTTGCCTTACGGAACGACGGCATGTAAATGGGATACAATAATCCCTTTCGATAAACTGTGGGAACAATACGAAAGAATTTGCGACGAATCTTCCGCCATTGTATTATTCGCAAGCCAGCCCTTTACAACAGACTTGATAGTTTCCAATAGGGATAAATTTAGATATTCTCTAGTTTGGAGCAAAAACGTTCCAACCGGAATGACAGCGGCGAAATATAGACCGATGAGATACCATGAAGATATTTTAGTTTTTTATAAAAATCAACCAACATACAATCCAGTTATGAAACCGAGAGTCGGGATTGGAAAAGCCTGTTATAACTACGATCATTATTGTGGAGAGTCTAATCATGTTAAGCTTAATAAAGTAAAGAAAAGGTATGATCCTAATTTTGTCCAGCCTAGTTCGGTTTTAGATTCCAAAGTCGTCCCGAATAGAAACGGGAAATTACACTCTACCCAAAAACCAGTTGACCTCTGCGAATACCTAATCAAAACCTATACGAATGAAAACGACCTCATTCTTGATAATTGTATGGGAAGCGGCACGACCTGCCTAGCCGCTAAAAACCTCAACCGACAATTCATCGGCATTGAAAAAGAAAAAAAATATTACGATATTTGTGTGGAAAGATTAAAATAATATGAAAGAAAAAATGATCAAACGTCTAGCTAATTGGAACGCCCGCGTGAAGCGTAAACCTATTTGCCCAAATTGTCAGAAACAGGGCTCACATTATGTTCCGCCGTCATTACGCGAACCGGGATTTTTTGCATGTGAGCTATTTTCTAACGATTCCCAGCCATTTTTCATTTCACGTCTTCTGGGCATACATTAAACATAGTTAAACAAAGGGGTAATTTAATATCATAGTTAGTTATTAAACTATAATTCAACTACATTAAACTATTAGACCTAGTGTATTATGATATTAGCTTTTTGTTATGAAGTATAACGCTTTTCCTGTCAAAGACTTACAAAACCATAAAAATAACCAGTAATATAGGCCAAATACATAGGTAAAAATAGAGGATAATAATAGCTTTTTTGTTTTAAAATTTTAAGGCTTTAAGCATTCAAATAATAGATAAAAATGTTTCTTAAAGCGTTGATTAACAAAGGGTTATTGATAGCTAGCAGGGTTTAGCTGGGCCTTTAATTATTAGCATCAATACCCAAAATACATATAGAGTATATAGTAAAGGAAGAAGAAGAAGGCTGTTTTTGTTTTTTTTTGGGGGGGGGGTTTTTGGATTAGCTCGAAACACACAATATAAATAACAAAAATACTCCATAATCACCCATTTAGCCCCACTTTTACCCACAAAAAGCAATAAAAAATACAAACTTTAGAAAAGTTTCCAAAAAAAGCTGAGAAAAAAGCCAGTCTCAATAAAAAAAGCAAAATAACCCCAAAAAAATAGACAAAAACAGCAAAAAAAGGGCAAAATCAAGAAAAATAGGCAAAAAAGCAAAAAAACTTATATAACTGAATAACAACGACTTACAGAATCGGGGGTATAGGTTCAGAGGGGGGTAAGTATAAAAAATACGGGAAAATAGTAATTTTACTTCTTTTTTTTAAAAAAATACAGAAAAAAAGCTTATTGAGACACAAAAAAGCAAAATATCGCGGCGAAATACCTCTTTTTATGCTCCGAAAATAAACTTTATTTACTTTTTTATAGAAAAAAGACTTTTTTTCTGAGAAGTTTGTTTTTTTATTGACTTGTGCGAACTTTTCCTTAAATATACGAATCATGAAAAAAATAACAATACCAGAAAAAACATTTAAAGATTTTAGAATCATTATCGCGAAGGGATTAAATTCCTTGCAATCTTAACTGGTTGGGGTTAAAAAGTAAAGCGGTTCTTTTGTCTGATAGAGAATTAGAAAATTATTTTTCTTAAATAAAACTTGACTTTAGTAACCTTTCGCGCAAAATATACATACAAATGAGAAAATATAAATATCGGGAAACTCTTTTGAACAGAGTAATTCAAAACATATTTCCAAAAAAACTTCTGTTTATCATAATATACTCAGGACGCCATTTGTTTTATTTTATATAATTCTAGGAATTCCTTTTGCTATTTTATTTTACTTTTGTGTTATAATTTTTTTGGAAGGACAAGAATAAAGCTTGACTTTCGCCACTTTTTACTTAAATATGCAACAATCATGAAAAAAGAGCTTACAAATCCGCAAAAAATACTATCTGATTTATTGAAAATCTCTGGACCCATTCCAGTTATTAAAGTTTCTTCCGCAAAGGCGAAAGGAAAAGCTAAACAATATTCTTATTGGGGGATTGCAGAATACGAAATTTGCAATAGAAAAAAAGATGGCATTCCCATCGCGAAGGCTGTTTGCGCCGCCCCATCGCAATTTAGAAGCAAGATTAAAGCGTATAGAATCGCAGAAGAAAAAAGCAAAGAAACAAAGAAACTACTAATAAATTATTCTGGAGAACTTTGCCGAGAAGATATTATTGAAGTTATTATTGATTCTTACACTGATAAAGTTGTAGAAGCGATTTTTGCTCGAAAACTAGAAGAACGAAATATAAAACTAGAGAGGTCATTGAGGCGCATTGTGGACGCAATTATGGATCTTCTTAAAATTGAGGAAGACTATTCTAGTATTTGATAAAATAAAGCTTGACTTGTGCGAACTTTTTCTTAAATATACGAACCATGAAAATACAAGAAGCATTTCAAGTAATCATTCACAACGAGATCCAGCAAAAAGCTATTTATGATTTTGCAATAAAAATATATAATTATGTGTCTTTTCCTAAAGATTGCAGCAATTACCCTGTTAGGGTTTATATGGATTATAATTATTGTAGCTGGGATTATATCCGCAACAATCACAAAAAGCTATTTCCGGTATTATCCTACAAAAAATTTGAGGAAAAATATCTACCAAACAGCAAAAGAAACAAAAACATGAAACAAAAAATCTTTAATATTTTTGAAAACCATATTGTTAAGTTCTCCACTGAGTTTGAACAAAAAGCTTTTCAAGCTTTTTTAATCGAAAATGGTATTGAAAATGAAAAGTGTAGAAATGGTAATGTAAATACTTTAATTCTTTTTTACGAAAATATTAGGCTAGATCATATTATATTGCAGAATGAGCAAATAACAACTAATTATATTGATTATATAGAAAGGCAATATCCATACAGCTCGCGCAAAATAATTAGCTCTGATGAATTTTTAACCCTATTTAATAAGCCTGATGTTTCTATGCCGAAAATTAATGGTTATGAGGGAAAAATTAAAGATCATTTAGTTAAATATGGCTGCGCCGAAATTAGTTTCAAAATGCTAGAAGACGCCTTTAATGTCTCTAGTACTTTTGGAAACAGTAACATCGAAGCTGTAAAACTTGATTCTGGAGTAGAAATTACCCGCAAACATTGGAAACAAATCAACGAATTCGCAAATAACCCTTGACAAAAACAAAAAAACACTATTAATTGTTAACAATGAAAACAATACTATTCTTTTTATCTGCTACTTGGGCTTTTTGTTCTACTTTAGGTCTTGGTTCATTTCCTCATACAAAAGTTGAGGGCGAAACAAGGGTTTGGACCTCAAAAAGCGGACAAACCATTAAGGCAGAAGCAAAAACGCTAGAGGGGAAATCGATTCAAATACTCCGATCTGATGGGAGATTCTTTTGGGTTGATTTTAAAGATTTGAGCGACGAAGATATACTTTATTTAAAAAAAATTCTTCCTGCCCCCTTTACTATTTTCGAGGCTGTTCCTAATGCAAGGTATGACGAATTAAAAATTAGACTAGAAAATCGCGGCAATAGGGATTATTCTTATAAAGTATACGGCTGGAAATTTACAACCAATAATGAAGAAATATATTCTTATAAAGAATTGTTTTCTGGGAATATAGCAATCCAGCAAGAAAAAACAATTAATTTTAATATTGGTAATCTAGATGGAGGGGGAAACACCGTCAAGTTACAAAACTTTGATCGACATAGTAGTTTATCTAAGTGGGTTGTTACTCTTCATGACCATAAGGGTAAAATCATTGAGTACATCGGTGGGAATCGCCGAAACCAAATTAAAATAAAAGGATTCTGGCAGAAAAATTCTAAAAAAATCTTAGATGTGACTACTGATTTGTGATGCCCAGTTTACCATATATTCTTAAATATTAACGATTTTGCATATATTTTAAATATTAATTTCGCCAAATAAACAACTAAATAAACATCATGTCAAAAAAAGCAAAGAGCCCAAAGCCTAAGAATCCAAAATTCAAACAAGCTGGTCGCGCAAGCGGTACAACTGTTGATTCAGTAACTGGAGAAGTTATTTCAAATAAGAAGTTAAAGGCCAGACAAAAGAACAATCCAAGCAAGTACAAAAAAGAGGCTTGACTTTTTTCAAATATTCTTTTTAACTTTAGGCTATGAAAAAACTACTAATCAGTCTAGTTCGATTCTTGGAATCAATATGCGCCGAAAAAGGGGATTTTATTTCTGATATCAACAAACTTCATGATGAAGAGCCGAAATTCTAACCTTATTCCACAATAAAAACTAAATAAACAATCATGAACCAAATAACAAGAGATAACCTTAGAGTATTGCGAAGCGAAATAAATAGAGCCTTGAAGAGCGTGGGCGATAAATATAACGTAGAAATTAACGCAGGGAATGTGAGTTTTACCGATAAAAATGCGAGTTTTAAATTGCAAGTCGCGCTAATAAACGAAGACGGAATAGTAGAAACAAAAGAAGCTCAGGATTTTAAAGCTTATTCTTTTTCTCATGGACTTCCAGAAGACCTATTAAATAAAGAGATCAATGTTTGCGGAAAAACAGTTAAGATTATAGGCTACAAACCTAGATCAACAAAATTTCCCTTTCTTGTTGATGAAGGTAATAGGGTTATGAAGTATCCAGAGTCAGCATTTAAAAAATATAAGTCTTAGAAAAATATTTTTAAAAAAGGGGTTGACATTTTAAGATGAGCCGTCATTGTAGCGATCATGTTTATTTTAACAGCGAAATCTTCCAACCGTAAGACGGGTCCGATCCCTGTAACTACTACAACTCCCGATAGTTGCCCAAACTCTTGTCCATTAAAAGCAAACGGTTGTTATGCCAACAGTGGACCTTTGAGAATAGTATGGGAACGTTCGCGCAACGCATTATCCCAAAGCGAATTCTTCAAAGCAATTAAGGCTTTGCCAGATGGAATTTTGATGAGACACAATCAAGCGGGGGATTTACTCAAGAATAAAGATGAAACAATTAATCTTTCTTTTTTAAAAGGTCTTGTTAAAGCGGCAAAGGACAAAAGGATGTTTACTTATACCCATCATGACGTAAGCAAGAAAAAAAATCGAGATGCCATTAAAATGGCCAACGAAAACGGTTTGACTGTAAATCTTAGCGCCAACAATCTTGACCAAGCGGATGAATACAAAAAGCTTGGTATCGGTCCAGTTGTATCGGTGGCGCCCGAAGATTTTGATGAAAAGTACACGAAACAAGGCAATCGAGTAACGATTTGTCCCGCAACTAAAAGTGAATATGTAAATTGTATGTCTTGTGGATTGTGCCAACGTGCAAAGCGCAAAACAATTATTGCTTTTCCTGTTCATGGGAGTAACAAGAAAAAGGCGGCTGCGGCAACTCAAATAAATATTGACAAAACCTCAAAAATAGTTCACTCTCAAAAACAATGAAATCCAAAAGACACTGTTTTCACACCGATAACCAAATAAATAACTGAAAAATATGAAAAACAAAATCAACACTCTTACAAATGCAAATGGTGAAACTTACTTCTCAAAAGAAGGCGAAAACGGAGAAATGATCTTCTCTTTCTCTGAGAACTTCGAGGGCACTTGGATTCAAGAAGACGAAGACCTTTACGGAAAATCGAATTACGGAAAGAACTAGAAGACTATTGGAAGGTCGAAGAGATCATTTTAGCGACTGGACTGTTTGAACTAAACAAATAAAACTATGGGATATTCACACTACTATGATAACAAACGAGCATTCACAGACGAAGAGTGGATTGAATTTAGGGAAAGAGTTGAAAAACTTTTAACCTCAACAGATATTCCAGTGGGAAATCTACTATCAAGCGATGGTGGTCCAGAAGTGTTTCAAAAATCCAAAGAGGGGGATAAATAATGGGCGGCGGCGAAGTCTTTATTATTGTGTTAATCCTAATATTTGTTTGTGCCAAATAAAACATTAAATAAGATTGTAGACCTCTTATTCGCTACGATAGGAATAACGTTTGGGTTCGTGGTTTGTTGTTGCTATAAACTATATAGTTTTTTTAGCAAGGAAATGGGGTGGCACGAGGATTATAAAGATAAATAAGTATTTTAACTTTTTGTTTGACAAAGCTTATAGTTTTCTATTGTATGATAAGCATGGAAAACGAAAATAGAATCCGCTCATTTGTAGTTTCGGGATTAGACCGAGAAAATAACAAACAGTTTAAGTTTGGGGTATTAGTTAATACCAAGACCTATCCTTTCGATGACGACATGTTAGAAAGGGATATTGTATCTGAAGGCGTGGAGTGGGGCCAGTACCCTTATGCAAATAACATAAGCGCCAACGTTGAAGAAAAAAACATCGACGAAGGAATAGCATTTTATGTATATTGATTTTCGCGGCACTTTAAATTAAATAAAGTAATATGAGAACCACTTGCCCAAAGTGCTTAAATAACCGGTCTTCGAGCGAAAGAACAGTACTTACCAGAAACAGAATTTGTTTTTCTTGTGGGGAAGATACCAGAGCGATTGTATCAGCAAAAGAAATATACGAGTATTCTATTACTGGATCGAGAATAGGAACAAAAGAGGGCCAAAAAGCCATCGCAGAAATTATTTCTAGAAATTTCTCAAATAATCCTTGACTAGGATCTATAAATAGTATTTATTGTAATAATGAAATACTTAGTTCACTCTTCTAACCTCGAAAACCTGAAGCACGAGGAAACTGATTCTTTTACTAGGAATGGTTGGATTTCGCCGAAAGGGGATTTCTATTGTTGCGGCGGGGCAGAGCATAATAGGGTTGCTAAATATATAGGGGTTTTTATTTTAAATAAAGATCAATCTGTTTTAAAGAGTGGAAGATTTTTTAAAGAATTGTTTGACGACTATCTTTTCAAGGTGGGTTGGGCTAGAATAAAAGATGGTTCGTGGATCGGTTATGATGACAACCTAGAACTTTTTTTCACAAAAAAAGAGCTTTCCCAAAAACAAACAGATACTTTGTTTGATTACTGCAATTACTTCAACAAAGATTTAAAAAAACTCTTGACTTCACAACAATAACACTATTGTCTCTTAATCATGAAAGTAATACAGAAAACCATTCGCAAGCAACGCAACAGCGATCTTTATCGCACTAATCTTAAATACGAGAATGGCGGCAAGATTCGCGTTATTTCTTTTTTGGAAGCGGGAAAAGGCAAAGCTAAAAACGTTTTGAATTTCCGCTTGGGGGCATTGACTCAAAAAGCAACTTCTGTCGATATCAGCGAAATGATCGAGAATCGCAGAAAAGTTTCGATTTCTTGAAAAAACTATTGACATTATAGATAACTTCTGAAATACTCTTTTTCATAGTCAAGGATGACTATTTACTAACAACAAAAACTAAGGACAATATAATGAATACCAGAAACATCACCGTTCGCCATAACCGTGAAATCCGCAAGCCATACCATAATGAGCTTGACGAAATGATCGCCGCAACTAAGAAGGGGGGCTTTACTGAAGAAAACACTCCTTCCGTTCAGCTCAAGCCAACTGAGGTTCAGACGGCTCGCAAGTACGCTATCGCTCAAGGCATGAAGGGACTAAAGACCTACCAGTTTGGAGACGAAGAAACGGCGGAAGTCAAGGACACTACGGTTCAAAAGACAACCGCTTGGTTGCCAGAAGCGGAAGAGGTCGCTGCCAAGGAAAAAGCCAAGTTGGAAAAGGAACAAGCCAAGGAACAAACCAAGGCTGAAAAAGTCAAGGTAAAAGCTTAATCCAAAAAGAATGATCGGGGCGGATCCAAAAAGAATGATCGGGGGCGGCAGGGTAAAATCCTGTCGCCTCTTTTGTTAAATAGGGAATTATTTTATTGACTTATAGCAAATAACGTTTAATACTCTGAAAATAATGAAAATATACGCCAGACAAGAGCCGACAACAGATGAGGTATTAAAAGAATACTCGCCAAAAGCTAAGAGGTTTGATACAGTTTTTTATAAGGATAAAAAAGCAACTAAATTTTATTGCCGCTGGCCTTGGCATTATTCCAATAGACCTGTTTCCAGAAAAAGGGTTACTTTGAATTGTTATAATTGGCAAATAGTTTGGATTTGACTCTGGCCACTCATGGACTGAAATAAAGCCAAATAGCAAGCCTGTTTATACTGTTTATGGAGGGGGTCAGTCTTCTACTAAACACCGAAGCATGGAGAAAGCAAAACAAGAAATGAACGATAGAATAAAAACAATCAAAAAATTTCCCCAATATTATATTGATGATTTTGCGAATATAGCTTGACTTTATAACAAAAATATCTTTTTGTACAACCATGAATGAACTAGAAATAATTGCGGGAAACACCGAAGACGCTGTAAAGCAACTAAATAAGACTCGTTTGAATCATAAAAACGAATGGGTTTTTGTTAAGGTCAACGTCAACGGCTTAAATTATAGATTCAAATTCTACAATACTTGGATCCAGATTGCCGAAGACCCGAACGGATCGCGTGGAAGTTCTCTTATGGATATCTCAGTGGGAGAATTTAAGAAATATTTGCTTGACTTTTTGAGGACTTAGAGTTATGGAAAACACTATAAAGATTTAAATTTCGTTGTAAGTATGGGCTTTCTCGCCGCAAATCGAGACAGAATAACAGTGGTCGATATTGTTCGAGACGGCAAAGCTATCTGGGTTGGAGATTTTACAGATGGGGCTATTCAAAGAATTTCTGCAATTAAAGAATTATTTGATTTAAAAGATGACATTTTAGAAGAGTGCGAAAAAATATTAAATAAAAATAAGCCGACTGATTGCCAAAAAGCTTGAACATGGTTGGGGAGTAGTTTTGTGGTGGGGCTATTCCCCTTTTTTGTTTGATTGCGAGATAAACCTTGACATTTAAAGTTAAATATACATTATAACCACCATGAAATTCTATAGAGTAGAGTAAATTATTCAAATTATCATAGGTTTTCACACTCAATACAAAAATTTATTCAAGGATTTAATTGTGATGCATATATCATTCAACATAAACATGAGAGCTTGCCAACTGGAAAGCAAATTATTATTTTGAATATTGATAAATTTGTTGTTGACATTTAACCTACAAATAGAGAGGGTACTAAAAATCTAAAATGCGCCTATAGTTCAATGGTAGAACATTTGGCTTTTAACCAATCAATCTGAGTTCGAATCTCAGTGGGCGCACCATTTTAAATAATGAAATCGTTCCAAAATCGTTCCAAAAAAGACTTGACTTCGCCGCTTTCTTTGTAATACTAAGGGCATGAATAAGAAAATACGGTTTTTTGTTTTAAATAATAATATTCTTGGGTATATGCGCCAAGATAATAAAAGGTTTTTTGGGATTTTGCATTCTTCTGTTTTGCGCGGGGCAACAATACCCACGGAACAAGGTTGGATTTATGTCCCAGAGAAACCGGTTCTTCGATCCGCAACCATAAAAGACTTTAATGATTTTAGAGTATCATACAAAGGATATGAGGGGGATAAAAACTATTTACCATTAGCTGAAAATAATTCTTGACTTTATCAGAAACCTTTGTTTGTATATAAGAATGAAAAATCACTTATTCATTTATATTCACGACAATCGAGTTTCTTTTAAGCTCAACAAAAAAACTAGTTCAAATCCTTATAAGGGTGGATACTTGGCGGCAAAAAAAGAGGCAGAAAAAGAATTTTAATCATTGACTTTCGCGAAATAATAATCAGTATCTTAATCATGAACTTTGAATACCAATTGCTAGCTAGACTACAACAAGATTGCGAATATTTTTTAGGCTTTGGAGATAGAAAAGAAAAGCATCTTTGGGCCTTGAGCGTTGTGGACCAAATTGCTAAGATGAAAGAACTATATAATTTATTGATTCCACTGGGAGAAATAGAATGGATTAACTTAGAAGAAATTTTAGATTTTGAAAAAAGAATGCTTGACTTTTCGTAATATATTATTCTAAATAACGTTATGAAGAGAAAAGAATCATTCCACTCATTAACACTAAGGATCCAAAATGAAACTAGTCCCCGGCCCTCTTACTCTGAAGCTTGCAAGATTGCTAGCAGAAGAAGCGTCGAAGCGCGAAAAAGAAAGAAAGCGCGAATCGACCAACAAAAAACCGACGCCAAAAATCATTTAATTAAACTTGAACAAATGAAACTTTTTTAAAAAAAGAGTTGAATTTATAAGTTCTATCATCATTATCAAAACCATGAAACTAATCAAATTACAAAAAGCCATCGATCTAATCCAAGGGAGTGCCGCTGTTATTGTAACTTCAGAAAAAAACTCTCCTGTTTTGTATGCCCATATAGATAAAGACATTATTTTAGACTTGGGTAGTTCTATGATCGTAATTCCAAAAAATAAAAATGAATTTGTTAAAATTAAAGAAAATTCTCTAGTTTTTATTGGCGATTCGTCAGAGGAATTCGGCGATCTTGTGGCATATAATCTACACAGCCGAATTGATGAATATTTAGTAGAGCTTGAACTTCTATTCAAATCTCAATTAAATTCTTTTTGTCAGGAATCCGATTATGTTCTTAACTAAATCGCAGATTCTTTAATTAGGGGTTGACTTTGCCGCAAAATTATCTTTTTATACAACCATGAACGAGAAACATTTGAATTGGGGCAAGTTACACGATTGGGGGGAGAACTCTTCTCTTGAAAACGGTAAGATCATTATCATAGACTGGAGAGATAACGATAAAAGAATTGTTTTTTCTTCTTTCTCTAAGCTAAAAACTTGGGCGGGATATTAAAAAAACTCTTGACAAACGCCAAAAAACACGCTAGTCTTCGTAAATAATAAGGATTTCTCTCGACAGTCAGAGAAAACTAGAACAAACTAAACCTAAAAAATAGATGAAAAAATAGGAGAAAAAAGCAATGAAGTAAGCATAAAGTAACTAAAAAAATAATAGAAGCTCGCGCCAAATATTCTGTTAAATATGCGGCAATTTATTAGAGAGGTCTTGTAACAGCAGGGAAAATAAATAATAGGGCAAACAAAACAAAAAACTAAGCTCTCGACTTAAAATCTAGAAATAAGTATTTAATTAGTTTTTAGCTCCCAGCGTTAGCAAGCGTTGGGAGTTTTTTTGTACAATTTCGGTGTTGACATTGGGGAAATATTATTTGATACTGTTTTCCATGATTAAAACTGAACTATCTAAATCGCCTTTCCCAAAGGAAAAGCTTTTAACTGATACACTGGGAGCTATTCGCTCTTTTCTAAACCTGTACGGTTTGTCAGATTGGAATGCGAGGTTTCTCCGAACTGGTACTTATCGTTGCTATGGTCTTTGCGAGTACAGAAAGAAGACAATCGCAATCAATAGAGAGTTCTCGGAAATAGGTTCTGATGAGGAAATTCTAGATGTTATTCTCCACGAAATAGCACACGCTCTGACTCCGGGTTCGAAACATGGAATAGCTTGGAAGATTAAATGTTTGGAGATTGGGGCTAAACCAGAAAGGCTTTACGCTGGCGAGTTTAAGACAAAGGGGAACAGAGAGAAGTGCCAAGAAATAAAGTACGTTATGATTGATACCCGCTCAAATAGAGTTGTTAAAAGATACTGCAAAGCACCATCAAGGAAAGTCCTTAACTCGTTGCATAGGCGTTTTCTTAAAAGCGATCCTTCGAGTATGGGACATTTAGCCATCGTAAAAGAGGGGGAAAGTTTTTAAAATAAGGGTTGACTCTTAACAAATATTATCTTTAACTCTAAACCATGATTAAAACACTAAAAGAAACCATAATGGAGCGCGACAATCTCAGCGAAAAAGAAGCTGAAGAAATGATCGAGGAAGCAAGGGAAAGGATCGAGGATGGGGAAGACCCTGAAGAGATTCTTCATGAAGAGTTTGGGCTTGAACCAGATTACCTTTTCGATTTGATTTAATAAAGAAATAAACAAAACGCGGTCTTCTTCGGATGGCCGCGTTTTTTTATTGAAAAGCTACTACAAAAAGGCATCTGTTTTTTGGAATGTCTTTTTGTGCGTATATGTCAAGCTTTATTTAAAATATATTTTTTTAAAAATAGTAGTTGACAATCTAAAAATATTATTCTAGTCTCTTTTCTATGATTATAAGAGAAGTAAAAACCACTTACCGCAAAGTCGGGGAAATGACAGGAAATCTTTCCGATTCAATTATTGATGACCCAGAAAAAGCTTGGAAAGCCGTAAAGTCTTTTATGGAACAAAAAGCCGATAAGGGGGAACTTAATCCAGAAAGAGAACATTTCATGGTTCTTTTCTTGAACATCAAAAATAGGCTTAAAGGAATCGAAATAATTTCTTCGGGGACTCAAGACGCTACTTTAATTTCTCCCACTTGCGTTTTTCAATCGGTAGTTAGGGAAGGGATAAAAACTATTGTTGTCGCTCATAATCATCCAAGTGGCGATCCAACCCCAAGTGAAGCGGATATACGAGTTACAAGACAACTTAGAGAAGCTGCAAATATTCTCAGTGTTAAACTTTTAGATCATGTTGTTTGCGGAGAACAATCAAGCGATCCATCTTCTCTTGCAAACTTTAAAGGTTATTATTCTTTTAGCGATTCTGGGTTGCTTTAGGGGTTGACCACAAAGTGAATATCTGAAACACTCTTAAAAATGAAACCGCAAGTCAGAAAAAACAAAACGGGCCTCATGGGTTCTGCCACACAGCCCCACAAAAATCGCGTGAAGTACACGCGCAAAGCCAAGCACAAAAAGGAGTACTAAAAATGAAAGTAGAAAAAATCATTCAAAAAATCAAGCGGGTCGAAGAAATTAAAATGGGGGATCTACTGAAGGCTGTAGAATCTTTAGGCGGTTATTTTAAACAGGGGCAAGGTTCTTGCTTAAAGGTTTACATTGGGGAAACCGTGACAACTCTTCATTGTAAAGATCGAATTCTAAAATATGGAGTCGTAAGGACTCTTAAAAATACATTAAAGGAAATAGGAGTATAACAAATGGTAGAGCTTTTTTTACTTACAATCGTTCTCGTTTTCGTATTAGCTTAAATACATGAAAAAACTTATTCTATTTATTCTTTCGTCAATTACTTGTTTTGCGGCAAATGAATTTGATTCACTTGTCAAGGCTTTAATACAAGTTGAAAGTGGCGGAGATGCAAGCGCAATAGGCGACAACGGAAAAGCGTACGGAGTCTTGCAAATTCACGATATAATGATTCAAGACTTCAATCGGATTCAAAAAATCAAAGGAAATAAACTTTTCTTGAAACACTCCGACGCCTTTAATCCAGAAATAAGCGTTTTTGTTTGCAAAACTGTACTTTCTTTCTATGGGAAGCGAATCGTAAATACAAAGGGGTATGTCACACTTGAAGACCTTGCAAGAATTTGGAACGGCGGGGCAAGTGCTTGGAAAGACCAAAGCGAAAAGGATCCACAAAAAGAATTGAACTTAAAAAACTATTGGCAAAAGGTGAAAAAGAATATTTGATTTTTTTCTTGGCCTTATAAGGCAAACATGACCAGCAAATTTTTGTTTGACAAAGGGGCACAAACAGAACCACAAAAACTTTTTTAAAATAGGGGTTGACATCAACAGGAAATTATCTTTTACTTTAAAACATGATAACAAAAGAATCAGTTTACATTTGCAAATTCGATCTTGATCTTTCCGTGGAAGCGGAGTGGCGGATCGAAGACATCGGCGAAGACAAACAAAAAATGGGGGTTGTCTTGAATGACTTTTCCATTGTTTGGGGAGATTCAAATTCTTCCAAGAAAGACATCTCACAATTTGAAGTTGAGAATAAAAACCTTGACTTCTCGGAGCTTGTCAGAAACGAATTACTTGAAGAATGTTCAATTGAACTTTCTGACTTTGAAGACGAATCATATAATATTTAATTTGACAACCAACCATAAACCAGCAAAGTAAAGTTATGTTAAATAGAGAAAAGCTAATCCGTCAACGAGCCGAAGCATTCAACGAGTCAAGGAACAATCCGTGCCTTATCGATCCAACTCAAGAGGATATTCTTGAGGAAATCGAAATCGGGGGTCTTCAAGCAGCAAAAGATCAGCGCCTTGAGGATATGTACCTTGAAGAAGCCTTTGAGGGTTTTGGACAAGGGAATTAGCAAATAGGATCCACGGCAACCCTCCACTGGAAACGGTGGGGGGTTTTTTTATAGGTGTCTCAAATGCCTTTTTGCGCTACTTTGTAAAGCTTTTTCGTGTTTTTTTAAAAAAAGATTGATTTCCCTTTCGGGGCATCCATGAACCTCTAGGATTGGAGATCGGGACTTACAGGTGTCTTGACCCTTACAGTATATTCAAACCCCGTCAGGGCGATCCTACGGCTTATTATAAAGGTATCTATTACCTTAGAATAGTAGAATAAAGAACGCCGCTATAAAAACAGCGGTAGAATTACCAAGGCAATTACTTGTCAAAAACTTGTAAAAATTTTCCCGCGCCAACTTGTAAATTTTTTGTAAAAAACTTGTAAATGTAAAAAAGTTGTTAACAGTGCTGCTACTCCAGTGCTGCTACTCCAGTGAGTCAGGGCATAAAAAATCCCCCGCCCGATTAAAGGCGGGGGATTGGTCGGAAAGTTTAGGCTAGTGCTAACAATTCCGTTTGCGCTTTTTCCGCAAGCGAGAATCCATCGGTAAACGCTTTGAAACGGTTTGAATCTGGTGTCTGATTTTCGGTTTGTTTGTAAGTCTTGCCGTGGGTTTCAAACTCAGTGATTCCGTTGAACAAATCCCAAGCGGTTTGGCCTTTATTCCCGATCCCACGAGCGAAACGCGTAAGGATGTCATCAACAGTGTTTTGCGATCTAGTAGAGCGTTCATTTTCAGCATTAAAAGGGAAAAGTTTTGCCATGACTGTATCGACCTGCGAAGGTGTGATTTCCAAACCGTAAAGCTTTTGAAACCTTTCGGAAAGGTCAGCAATGTTCTTTTCCATTTTCGCGGTTACAGTTTTGAAAAGCTCATCATTTTTAATGTCGAAGTTTTTTGAGTGTTTAGCGGATGATTTTCCGAAAACGGTTTTTGAAACCATTCCATTTTTGCAAATTTCACGAATCAAGGTGATGGCGTAAGAGCGAGGGGTAAACCCGTCAAAACCGTCTCGTACAATCATCCCCACATTGATTTTCTCGTTCGCAAATTCAATCGGTTTCATATCAATAAAACCAACAATTTGCGAGCGGGATGCCATGAAGGAAAGGCGGGAGACAGGAAAACCAGAAAATTCCGCTAAACCGTAAAGACTCGAAACGAATTCGCTCGGATCGGTAGGAGTGTAACCCGTTCCAACGTCACCCAGAAAGCGGTCGTCGGAAGTAAACAAGCCTTTTCGGCCCGTTGCTTTGCGTCCAGTGTCTAAACCGCCAAGGGGTTCGGATTCAACTTGCCAGTTTAGGCCAGCGGCGTGTACTGCGTCTTCGACAGACAGGGTTTGGACATTTGGGAGGATAGAGAGGAGATCTGATTTAGTAGTCATTTGATTAACTTATATTTGATTTTTAAACATCGTCAGAATTAACGATAGCAAAATACTAAATGAATAAAGCTGTAGATTGCAAGGTTTATTTTGATTTATTTTTGCCTAGGCCCGAACCGCGTAATTGTAAAAAAAATGTAAAACAGGAAAATGTAAAAAAATTGTAAAACACGGCTTACATGTTAGTGCTACAATGTCAAGTGTTTTTTAAAATGCCCGAGGTTTGGCGTTCATATTTCATGCCAGATTCGTAAGTCACTGTTTTTCAACAACTTACAAAAAGACCTATATAATCACCTGCATCGACTCCTGAAAACCCTTTGTACGGCATTCTCGAAGGCTTTTCTAAAACCTTGATTTCCAACGACTTAGAGAAGTGATTTGAAGCAACTCTCGTGCCAATTTATTGATGAAAAATTTTTTAACAAAAGATTTACAATCGCTATTATGGCTATAAATAATTGTCAAAAAGTTGTAAAAAACCCTGATCCAGTTTCTTGTAAATAATTGTCAAAAAGTTGTAAAAAACCCTGATCCAGTTTCTTGTAAATAATTGTCAAAAAGTTGTAAAAAACCC
>Ga0136558_1000029_pt1 | contig 86950 bp, 89 predicted proteins | sample AntRauTorckE6833_FD_101391 | JGI IMG/M metagenome (GOLD analysis project Ga0136558, IMG submission 101391) | Saline lake microbial communities from Rauer Islands, Antarctica - Metagenome Torckler E6 #833 | ecosystem: Environmental > Aquatic > Non-marine Saline and Alkaline > Saline | place...
AGATGACCGACTGCCACTGTTGCAATACAGTATCAGTTCATCATCTTCGTTCAAATCGTTATTTTTGACTGCGCCTGGTAGTTGCCTTAATGGTATATTGACCGCTCCATCTACACTTCTCATTGCAAACTCAAACGGCTCCCTAACATCAACTATTCGTTGCTTCATTGAGTCTCCGAAGTGCAATTATATACGCAGCTGTTCGCAAATCGACATCGTAGTCTCCAGCGCAGGCTACCATATCATCGACTGCATCAATAATGCACTCTTCTAGTTCTTCATTGACTTTCAATTCACCCCAATTAGTTCTTTCCAGGTTCTGACGCCACTCAAAATAACTAACAACTACTCCACCTGCGTTTGCAATCAGGTCAGGTATGACACAGATGTCGTTGTCAGCGAGTATTGCATCTGCCTCTGTGCTGATAGGACCGTTTGCTAGTTCGAGTATGCAACGAGTTTTTAGTTTGTCTACGTTGTCAGCCGTCACAGCATTACCATGAGCCGCCAACACTAATACATCGACGTCCTGTTCGATCAGCTCATCACGGCCGAGTACTTCGACGTCGCCGTCATATTCATCGAAACTTCCACCAGCCTCTTTAAACTGTTTCAGCCCTTCTACATCAAGCCCTTCACCGTTTACTAATGTTGCTGACGAATCACTGACTGCAACAATTCGCCAACCTTTGTGCTTATTCACGCCAACATCAGCAAAAAACGACCCAACATTACCGAAGCCTTGCACCGCCAGTGTAGTCTGTCCGCTCACAAAGTCGGCATTTTTCAGAAATTCCTGTAGGGCATAGACTCCACCACGACCGGTCGCTGCCTCTCTACCTTCAATGCCACCGTTGCTCAGGCTCTTACCGGTAAAGGCAGCACCACTATCATCTCCGGTCTGTTGCTGATATTCGTCTTCCATCCAATCAATTATTTGTGCGTTAGTGTTCACATCTGGTGCCGGTACATCTGTTTTGGGGCCAATTGCATCAATTAGCTGTTGCACATAATCGCGGCTTAACTGCTGCAGTTGTGTGTCATCGAGCTCATGCGGGTCGACGACCACCCCGCCCTTGCCACCGCCAAAAGGAATGTTCACCGCCGCAGTCTTATGTGTCATTAATGTCGCCAGTGCGGTTACTTCATCTTGGTTCACCTCAGGATGGAAGCGAATGCCACCCTTATAGGGACCGCGGAGGTTATTGTGTTGTACCCGAAACGCATTGTAGGAGGTATCACCAACCGAAACCGTAAATTCATGAATAGCGTTTGGGCTAAGTAAATTATCAACACTACCGTCGTCCAGACTTAGATTACGTGCTGCATTTCGAACAAATTGTTTTGTAGACTGAAGCATATTACTGTTTGATTATAGATTAGAAGCTAAACCCGTCAAATTCAGTCGCCAACAACACCCACCCCAAAGCAAGAATAATCAGTATCCTGAGCGCAAAACGACGTTTCGCCTGTGGATCGCTGATGTTGCGGGAAGCCAACACAAAACATAGACCGCTACCGCCCAGCAACGCCCCTGCAGCCAGATAGTCTTCGCCACCCCAATTAACTCCACTCAATGTCATGTCCGCCAATCGAAATAACAGAGATAAACCAATTACAGTCAGCACCACTATTGCCAGTTGTTTTCGTGTTTTTGAATTAACTTCCATGCATATGATAATAACAAAACTCAATCGACAACAGTACCGAAACTCCAATAATCATTAACTCCAGTGTCTTGTTAGATAATTTTATGAACTAAGCCGCCAGTCGCTCTGCGTGTCCGTTCGTTGCCGCTGGATATATATGTGGTGTCCAGATTCCGGAAAATGGCAGCGGTAAACCAGCAAAATCTTCATCTTCTAAGTTGGCAATCATCACATCTGGAAGACGGATTTGCACATCTTCTGGACACCAATACTTATCGGCGCCTTCTGGCTCTGGTTCTGTTCGCAATAGCACCACGTTGCCCACTTTTGCAGTATCGTATGCATCTCCGGTTTCTTGCGTATGTCGTTGCAGACGGTTAAGTACGTCTTGTAACGGTTTTCTAACTTTAGGATTTCTTCGTATGAACTCGTCATCTTCAAGTACGTCAGGTTTGTAGATATCCAGCATCGGCTGAACTGCATGCATATACTCCATTTCGGGCAGCCACTTAAACACCCTGAAGGGCTGACTATCAATCTCAGTATCTGAAACCGCATACTGCTCCATGAAATATTTGAACGTATTTTGTTTTTGTTCCATCCGCTCTGCTAGTTCTGAAGGATTTTGTGTCTTGCCGGTCATTACTTTTCTAACCCGTACAGCTTCGTCGATTACGACTGCTTCCGCACCGATTGACAACACTTCATGTTCAGGAAGCACAAGTCTACCTAATACAAATTCTATGCCAAACTTTGGCGCGCACTCTGCAATTCGACCAACCGCGGAGACTCCTAGTCCACGAATCATGCTATGAACACCCTGCTGAGCATATGGCTCTATTTGCCCCAACCGAACAGCGTCACGCGCCCACTCAATAGCACCAAGCGACGCCTGGGTTAGAGCAACCGATTTTCTTGCAAATTCACTCACTAAAAACATATATTACACTATTTGCCAAAAATATATGTAGTTGAGTAATGAAGCCAAAGTCACACTTCTATACCCGATTGAACAATCGTACGGTAATATTTGACCCGTTCGCTACTCCAATCATTAGTTGGTTTTAACTTGTAATACACCATTCAAAAAAACCGACCTTCAAGGTCGGTTTTTTGGTGCATCGCCATATAGCTATATGACTGCGACTAGCGCATTAGAAGTTCGAACTATTTATCCTCTGAACCCTTCAGCGCTGATTCGATAACGTCTCCTGGTAAAGAAGCAGCTCCCAGCAGAGCTTTTCACACTGTCTCAGTTGCATCGCCACCTACGTTAGATGTTGCTTTTAGCGCGCCACCTACTGTAGATTCTGCTGCTTTGGCTGTGTCTGCACCGACATCTCCAGCAGCTTTAATTGCGCCTTCGACCGCAGCTACTGCTGCGCGGGCAACATCTCCACCTGTTTCTGCTGTACCTCGTACCAGCCCTTGAGCTGCACTGAATGTCGCCGCCATTACGTCACCGCCAACGTTAGAAACACCCTTAATGACACCACTCATCGTACCCGCAACAGTTTCAGTAAGCGATGCACTCACACCTCCAAACGCTTCGGCTAAGCCTCGTGCAATAGATGCAATAGCTTCAACAGTTGATGTAGCCACCTCTCCCGTGCCACTAATAACATTTACTACTTGGTCTTTAACGGTTGTAGTTACAGCGCCAACAACGTCGCCAGTACCTTTGACTGTTGCGCTTAGCGCATCTGTTGCTTCTTTGATAATTTTATCGATCATGCATCTTCCTATCGGCCGCAGATTTGCATCACTACACATACCAATACCAAACAAAAAGCCGGCGTGAGAGCCGACTCTTTGTTTGGTGCGGGCGGCGGGATTCAAACCCGCGGCCTCATCGTTGGCAACGATGCGCTCTATCAGCTGAGCTACGCCCGCATATTTGTACGCTAATAACTATATATCATGAATTTGAATCAACAAAATTTCATAAATGAGAAAAAAATCTAAAAGAAAACAAGTCAATTAATCGATTAGTAGAGCTAAATATTTTAAATTATCGCTCAGTCTTTCTAAACTTATCAGAAAGGTCATGTTCCTGGTCTGCTTGAGTTTTATTTTTGTCTTCGTACATTCTGTGGTCTGAGATATTTATCGCACTGTCATGATCATTTCCAGCGTAAATCACGGTACCTATAGCAATGAATTCAAAGTCTTCATCCAGCATATTGTTCAATAATTCTCTAATTTCGTCTTTTACTTCTCCTCTAGGTTGATGTTCTTTAAGGTAAGACCGAATAAAAGCTTGTGTATGTACGCGAACTGATTCTCTAACTTCATCCTCGTAACTTGTGATTATTTCATTATGACCTTCCGAGTCAATTTCGTAATCAACTTCACCAAACAATGCAAATTCACCACCTGAGAGCCGACCACAATCATCATTATTGCCGTCGCGACTAGTTCTGGTTACTGCGCTTATACCATTAGCTATAGCCCTCAAGTAATCATCACCAAATGAGTGGCTAAGTGTATCGTTAACTTCCTTTAAGCCATTAGCGTCAAGAAAACTTAGACGCCGTAATCCATTGGGATTTTTTTGATAATTTTTCTCTAACATTTCAAATACACCAGCACGATTTAATAGACCCGTTAAATCATCGTGAGTCGCTTCATAAGAAAGTTGCTCATTATCCTGAGTAAGTCGTTTGTTTTCCCGGCCTCTTTTCTCTGCAATAGTCTTATAGAATGCAACTTCACCTATCGCCCTCCGAGCTAACCCAGACTGAACATCTCCGTGAATCCAAAGTTGCTCGTAAGTTAAGTCATATTCAGGGGTACGACTACTGGGGTCTGGGGGAGGAAATTTAGCTTCTTGTTTTGTTGACATGCTATACAATTTATAACATTAGATTGTTATTTTTGCAATAGTGTTTTATATAAAATACTATGCTTGACTGTTGTGTCCATAGAGGTGTCGCAATCATTGACTGGATGGTTTACGGTGATTGTTGCTCGACAGCCCGGCGCAACATAGACTCCAGTAACTCTGGTGCAGAGTAACTAAGACAGGCTTCTCCCAGGCGATATTTTAGCTTTAAATCTGATTCAAACTCAAATTCAGCCGACCCAACAGCTATCTCCTCTATTGTCTCGGCAATATCTTCTGTAGCTTTTGTAGCGGCATATGCGGACACAAACTCATCTCTATAAGCATCCCTAAACTCAGTGCCATACAATTTTCCTGATATTTCGTTAAAGTCATCTTCAAGGCTGCAAGGATGTGTGTCCAGTTTGCCTTCTCCGACTTGATGTGGGATAAATAACGGATCTGCCAGAGCGTGCCCCACTTCATGGATGAATGTTGAAAAACGAGCAGACGTAACAATAGTTCGAGTATCGTCCATATAATAACCTGCAACTTCATTACCATCTGGGTTTTTGTCTAGAGCGTCATGAGCGTTTTTTATTATCAAGACTTTATTGATTTGCGCATCACTAAAGCTATCTCTTGGTATATCTGCAAAGTTGCGAGCAAAATCTGATAGAGCAGTCGGTGTAGTCGGATTATTATGACCGAAATCATCATCAGCGTAGTAACCGTGGCCGAAATGTTGATACATTTCGGTATCCATCGTATTAATATCCGCAAGGACAAAAGGAATGCCAGTAGCATCTGCCAGCTGATCGATAATTAATTCTGCCTCAGAAAAGCTTGAAGCCTCTTCAATCTTGAGAGCTATGTCTTGTATCTCATGTCGATGACGATCTTGTCGCTCTAGGTCGGTATCGAAATCTTCTATAAGCGCTGATGCAGCTTCTAAGTTATTGTTTGGGATGGAGTCATTAGACTCAATAGCAACTCCACCAACCAATGCTGTCGTAGTCGCTATCGCTAAAGATCTTCGAATAATGCTTTCTTTGTTCATGATTAATATCATATCATTTTTCTTGTTATTTGCAATACTACATCTACTATCTTTTGGCGAGTTAAAAAATGTCTAAAAAAACAATGCCTTCAAGAGTTTGTCTCTCTTAGAGCTGCCGACTGACAGTTCTCCGCTTTCCAGGTCGGGGGTTCTCGAACATTTCAGCCATAGAAAAAGCCCGCCACGAATGACGGACTGTTTCTATGGTGGGCGCTGAGGGACTCGAACCCCCGACCCTCTCGGTGTAAACGAGATGCTCTAGCCAACTGAGCTAAGCGCCCTTTTCGATTTACCTGGTAATTGTAACCAGTATTAGCAGATGGCGCAAGAGAGGCTAACTGGTATACTAAAAATATAAATAAGGAGAATATGTGAGCTTTGTAGGATTTATATTAATTTTATTAGTAATAGCGTTTATTTCAGGATTACGTGTGGTCAACCAGTACGAAAAAGGGGTTGTGCTACGGTTCGGTAAATACATCACGACCAAAGGCCCAGGCCTGAAGTTCATCATGCCCTACGGAATTGACCGCATGATTAAAGTTGATATGCGAATTGCCACAGTCGATGTGCCGCGCCAGGAAGTAATTACTAAAGATAACGTTACTATTTACGTAGATGCAGTGGTGTACTTCCGAGTCAAAAACACTGAAAAAGCCATCCTTGACGTCCAGAATTTCCGCCTAGCTACCGCCCAGTATGCTCAAGCAGCACTGCGAGATGTAGTCGGTCAGGAAGATCTAGACACCCTGCTGAGCGAGCGACAACGAATTTCTGACACCATTAAAGTAATCGTCGACAAAGCCACCGAGCCATGGGGGATTGATGTTATTGAAGTCAAAATGCAGAAGATGGAGCTACCAGAAGACATGAAGCGAGTTATCGCCAAACAGGCAGAGGCCGAACGAGAGAAACGATCTGTCATCACCAAGGCTCGGGGTGAATTTGAAGCCGCACAAAACCTAGCCGATGCTGCCAAAAAACTGGCTTCAACTCCTGGCGCCCTACACTTACGCACTCTAACTACTCTTAACGATCTCAGTTCAGACCAGTCAAACACTGTAATCTTTGCAGTTCCACTAGAAATATTGCGGGCGTTTGAAGCAGTTGGCGACAAGCAAGCAGCGAACGGCCTGGCAAAGGTCATCCAGAATATGACCAGCAAGGAGTAGTTTATTCCAGAAATTCAAAAAGCAGCTAAAGTCATGCCGCCTAGCCTAAGGGGAAAAGCGCAAACACCACCAACTGTTAGAGCCATGGTTGCACGAGAGACTGAAGATTTAAGCCGGCAAAATACAACACCATCCAGCAAAACATCCCGATTGCTTGGTCGAATTTTCACTGACGAACAAGTGACAATCGCCCGACAAATGGCTGAAGAGCATCTACCAAGCACAATTACCGAGCAAGAAAGTGAATCCGTAGCTAAAATGCGCGAACAAACTGGTGAACGATGGGTAGTCGATTCAGCATGTACTCCACTAGGGGAAATCCCTCAACCAACAACCGCGACCGATGAACAGTGTCAGGGTTGTCCGGTCAGAGTGCAATGTTTGCTTCCTGCAATCAGAACAACCACTAAACCAGGACTAGAACAACTAGTTGATGTTCAGTGGAGCGGCAATTACGGCGGAACAACTCCTCAAGTGCGGGCAGAGATCGCTACAGAGCTAAATGCAATGGAAGAATCCTAGGGAACTACTTCTCAATTTCTGATATCTTCGTTAGAATAGTGCTAGTTAAGCGGCTCCTTAGCTCAGTTGGTAGAGCAGAGGCTTGAAGAGCCTTGTGTCCACAGTTCGAGTCTGTGAGGAGCCACCAAATTAAAAAACCGACTAGATGTCGGTTTTTTAATTTGGTGCACGAGAGAGGATTTGAACCTCCACGGCCATAAATAGGCCACTAGCCCCTCAAGCTAGCGCGTCTGCCAGTTCCGCCACTCGTGCATTAGACTAATACATATTGTAACTGAACAAACTACCTGCAACCAAACGAGCTCTGAACTAAAATATAGCGTAGTAAATTATCAACAGACCTAGCAGCATGATAATTGGCCACAACACGTAGACATTCACGTTGTAGACCCACTTAACTGGTTCTGTTAGTTTGCGCAGTGCACGATTAGTTGACGGGTCATAACCTTGCTCATATTCGTGCATGATTAGTTTACGATGAAATAATACATTCCCGCTGAGACCGACAACTAACAATCCTAGCACTATAAATGACCATTGGTTCGGGTAGTATGAAGTTACCAAAGTCGCTACGATAACTGCCGCAATCAGAAAACGGTTTATTTGCTTTACCCGTAAATATTGCGTGCCCTCGTGCATGGATGTTACCGGTGGGTTCGCGGCAATTTATCTGACAAGTGCGCCATCGAGTATGACTTGCGCAACATACTCGGTAAGTCAGATTTTTGTACACCGATCTTTACACCCGGATTCAGCATCCCGTAGGGATCGAATATATCTTTTGTCTTTGCAAATAAATGATATACATCCTCACCGAATAACTTTTTCAAGTACGGTGCACGTAATCGACCATCGTTATGTTCACCTGAAGTACTGCCGCCGAGCTCTATGGCTAGGTTGTAATAGTCGTCCATAATCTTAAACACTAACTGTCGGTCAGACGTACTACTGAGGTCTAGGAATGGCTGCATATGTATGTTTCCGTCGCCAGCGTGACCCCATAGTGCGACATCTAAACCGTATTTGTCATAAATTTCGTAAACCCTGTTAATAAACTCAACAAAGCGGTCTTTTGGTACGACACCATCTTCAATAATCGGCAATGCCTTAGTTTTGCCTTTTGATCGTGACACAACTGCCGCGGCGCTACGGCGTAGCTTCCACAGCAATTCTTGTTCATGTTCATCGTCAGTGATTTGATACTCTGTCGCTTTTTCATTAAGGATTTTCTTTGCTTTTTTAACTCGTCGTCTACGCTTCGATGCGGAATGTTCATCAAACTCAATAAGCAACACGAACTTTGGATATGGCTGATCAATTAGGCCTTTTAGTTGATTTGGGCTTGAATCGTTAACCATATCTAGCAGATGTTTGTCTACGAACTCTAGTGCCGCTGGACCAAGTTCATGTAGCTGATCGACTGCCTCACCGGCGCTTTCAATGCTGTCAAAATAAGCAGCGATCAGACTATTTTGCGGAGTATACTCTTCTGTCTTCATTGTCACTTCGGTCACTAGTCCAAGCGTTCCTTGACTGCCGACAAACAACGGTGTCAAATCCATGCCGCCCTTTTTATCTTTGACCATGCTCAGTGCGTAGCCCGCAGAATTTTTGCTAACATTCGGAACAGTCTGATCAACCAGGTCCTGATTGTCAGCAATTAGTGCATCAAGTTGTCGATATATTTCAGCTTCGAAACTGGTTTCGCCCATCTTCTTATTGAGCTCACGTTTAGAGAGGCGGCGAGTAGTAATCAATTCGCCATTAGCCAATACCACCTGCAGGCTCTCTACAAATTCTCTGGTTGCACCATATTTTAGTGTTAATTCACCGGCCGCGTTGTTGGCAACTGCACCGCCAATAGTCGAATAATCAATACTAGATGGGTATGGCGGTAAAAACCGACCATGTGTTTTTAAGACTTTTTGAAGTGCGCCATAGTTTTCGCCTGGCTGAACCGTAACAGTGTCTTTGTTAATTTCCAGCAATTTGTTCATATGAGCCGGAAACGCAAGCACCATACCGTCGCCGAGCGCTGCGCCAGCCTGATCGGTGCCTGATCCACGAGCAGTTATCGGTAGAACTTTGCCTTTTTCTGCTAATTGCCAGGCAAACCGCACTGCTTTACGTACGTCAGTTGTGTTTAGCGGATATACCGCTAATTTCGGCATAACTTCAAAAACTGACCCGTCGGTAGAGAAATAATCAAGTGTTTCGTTATCTGTTAGTACTTCGCCGTCTACATATTGTCGTAATAGCTGCGCTACTTTACTCATGTGTTAATATTCACCCTCTTTGACTATTTATACGTGTCTAGCATTTATGATAACAAATCATGAGCGATTTGAGCCAATTAATGCGCTACATATAGCAATTACAACACCACTTTGAAGATTAGGGATTGCATGAATTCTAGGATTTAACGCTGTGGTTGTAGCTTTTGGAGATAAGCGCTTTCAATATGTCTTTGTTGATGTCGTCGAGACATTTTATGTATAGACACGATTTGCCAGTACTATAGGGGCCAAGCTTCTCTAGAAATGGTTTTGGATTGAAACCTGAGCTATCTGCATATTCATCAAAACCAGTCATCAGATACAGTGATAGTTTCCCTTTTCGTGGACTAAAACCGACATGAAACCAGTCACGTTCAACGCCGTCTGCAGTCGTGTAGCTGTTGTCACCAAACCCGATAATACTGCTACCCCACATTTTCGGTTTTGCTCCACTGACATCAGCCATTGCCTTAATCAGCCATATACTGTCAGCGCGCTGTTGTTCATTGTCCACCGATTCTATAAAACCTCGCGGATTGGCCTCGGTCGATTGCGTTTTATTCTGGCGAGTCATTAAGTTGCTCTGAGTCGTAATTTGCTGGAAGTTGCTCGGTTACTTGGGCGGTCCAGTTTTCGACATCGTTATATCGATCAATTGTGTTTGCTATTAGCGCACCATCGAACGCGCGAACGCGCGAACGAGAAATTATGTAGTAATTATCCTGTGATAAACTCACAGCCGGCGCCTGTGAGCGCCACTGAGCAGCTGCAGTCTGATACTTCGCTTTACGTAGACGATCTGAGCTGCGTGTTCGCCCAGACGCTAGTGCACGATCCATGTCGTCGTCGCGTATACCTGATATATTCAAGTTTCCCTCATCGGTTTGTGATGAGTGCCAATATACAAATACGTCAGGGTCGAGTCCGCTATCAACACTTGCCAACACCATATCAAAATCACGATCTATAAATATCGCTTGATTGAATTCTTCTTGATTGAGACCGACTAAGTCAACCGCAACACCGACATTTCGTAGCTGGTCTCTGACTTTTCTCGCTTGTTGCTGCTCGCGTGGTCGATCGGGGTAAACCAGATCAAACCTGAGTTGACTGTCTTTATTATTTTCTCTCACACTGCTATCTTTCGGTCGTCGCCAATTGAGGTTATCAAGTAAAGACATAGATTTTTTTGGGTTAAAGGCTAGCTGATGATACTTGCCGTCGAGTTTTAACTGATCTCTTAGCAACATACCTTGAATGGTTTCATCGGCGTCAGAGTCAAACTCCAGAGGGTTAATCGCCCGTGCTAGAGCTTGCCTAAGTTTGGTGTCGTTGGTAGTTCGATTTGTTCTAGTGTTGAAAAAAAGATAACGAGTTCGGCCTAACCTTGCGACGTGTTGGTCATATGCCTCACCGGTAGCAGGTTGATCGCTAGCGTAAAAATCAATTTGCCCGTTCTCCATTGCCTCTAGGCGCAACAACTCGTTTTCATACGCCCGAAGTTGATAACGATCTAAGCGTGGTTGAGACTGGTGATAGTCGCTGTTGGCACTAAGCAATAACGAGTTTTCTTCTGAATTAAACTCGTTAAATACGAAGGGGCCGCTACCGACTGGTTGTTGATTAAAACTGTGGGACCGCAGAGATTCTACTGGTTGACCGGATAAAATATGCTCAGGCACAACACCGAACCGTAACAAGGGTGGAAATGGCGCCAGACTATTCGGCAATCGAAATGCTATCTTCATATCGTTCATTTTTTCGACTTCTACTCCTGTCCATATGTTCTGCAGCGACTCAACACCAAGCCGAGGATCTTTCATGAGTTCAACAGTAAACACCACATCGTCTGCGGTCAGAGCTTCACCGTCATGCCATAGTAAATCATCCTTGAGTGTTACCGTATACACATCAGCGTCTTCATTGCTTTTCCAAGACAGAGCTAACTCGGATTGCAAGCGGCCATTGTCGTTATAGGAAAGCAGCGAATCAAACAACAGCGCTGAGGCAGCTCGATCGGCGCTGGTTCCAGCAAATAATGGGTTAAAATTGGATAAATCTCCGACAACTCCTTCGCGTAAACTGCCTCCTGGCAACGGGTACGCTTCACGCTGAGAATTGATTAGACTCAACGTCTGGAACGCTCCTCCAAACACAATCAAACTCGCAAATGCCAGCCAGCCGAAGGCAAAACGTCGCACTCGATAGAAATACTTCCATCGTCCCACCACATACTCCTGGATAAACTCCCTTATTGGGCTAAGCAGTCGAATACTACCCTGTTTTAAGGTATGTCCAATTTGTGCTATTTTTTGGCGCAACTTCAATGACATATATCGAAGTTAAACTAAACCACTAACGATACTAGAATGCTTGCTGCAAAAATAATTGCGAAAACTATAGTTATCTGGTGAATAGTTTTGTCAACACCACGTCGGTCGGTGTGGATTTCGCCGCTACCACCGAAGCCTGCGCCTAAGCTGGCACCACGTGTCTGTATCAAAATAAATACGACCATCAGCACAGCTGAAACAAGCGTCACAATTTGTAAAATGTCTTCCATGATTACTCCTTACTCGTCTCTAGGGTCGAGCGTTCAAAGAACATGCTCAGACCATAGTTAACAATCCATGTGATTATAGCAGCCATAACTGCCGCGAGAAACCCGTCAACCACAAACGGCGGGTACAATGCGCTTACCAACAACACCATCAATGCGTTGATTACCAACATAAATAGGCCGAGGGTAAGTAGAATCGCTGGCAGCGTCAGCACTACCACTACTGGCCGAATAATTGCGTTAACTACAGAAAACAGCAGTGCAGCGATCGCAATAACAAACAGCGAATCGTCGTAAGAAATATTCTCGCTCAGTCGAGCCGCAATCCACAGACCAAGTCCGTTAAAGAACAGACGAGTAATGAACCGTGGGCCTTCGCCTTTCGAAAAATATATTGTTTTTTTGCTATCCATGTTCTGAAGCTATTGTATCGACTCTGCAAGCAAGCGACAACCATCATCGGTTACCACCACTGCATCCTCAAGTCGTACACCTAATTTTTTGTCGAACAGATATAAACCAGGCTCGACCATTAACACCACTCCAGGCTCGAATGGTGCTTCATAGTCGCCTGCATCATGTACCTCGAGCCCCAGATAATGACAAACTCCATGCGGCATTAGATTGATAGTATCTTTAATTGTGGCGTCATGGGTTACATAGCCGGCTTTTTGCGCCTCCTGTAGTAAATCTTCACGAAACTCCGTGGCAAATTCTCTGATTGTAACTCCTGGTTTTACTCGCTCAATTGCCCGCTGCTGCAGTTCGGTGACAATCGTCAGCATCTGCCGTTGTAAGCCTGATGGCTGACCAAGTTCAAACATTCTGGTTACATCAGCCGCATAACCCCCAACCTCTGCACCGGCATCAATCAGCACCATGCAGTCGTCGGGTAATGCTGCGTCATTATCTTGATAGTGTAGTATTGTCGCCCGATCACTACTGGCAACGATAGGACTGTAGGCATGACGAGCCTTGTGGTCTATAAATGTCTTCGTTATCTGTGACTCTAGCTGATATTCGTAATCAACATTCAGATCTAAATCACTAAACGCCTGGTGGGTAACGGTAATTGCTTGTTCTATCAACGCCAACTCGTCTTCGTCTTTGACCCGACGCGCTTCAGCAATCGCTCCCTGTGCGTCTTTGATTTTATCGACACCATTTTTCTGCAACATCTCAATGAGCTGTGATTGTGCCGCGTTAACTTGTGCACGGAAGTGTGGCGGCTGCTGAGTGTGAGGTACATAAAAATCGCGCCCTTTGTGCTGATTAATCCATGACTCTAACTGATCGAGAGGCAATATGTAGTCAACCTTCGTTTGTTGCTTGATATGATCAAAATCAATAGTATTAACGTCCCACAGCAAATCATGTTCATCGGGCTTGCGGACGAACAACGTCGATGTGTCGACACCAAACATTAAAACTGCATCTGGATTTGCATAACCACACAGATAAAGAAAATTACTATCCTGGCGGTATGGATATTCGAACGAACCTGATACTTGCATCGGATTGGCAGCGCTAACAGCCACTACACAACTATCGTTGTTGATGTTTTCTAGAACTTTGAGTCTATGATTCTGATAATTCATCGCTTATCAAGTATAACGAACAACTTGTAGATAAAAACCACTATTCAACTGGTTTATGCAGGATTGGACCACGCAACGCACGCTGAGTTAGTGACTGTGCAGTGTCTTCAGCACCTATAATGTCATAAAGAGACACTATGGCTAGCGCGGCAGCGCTATTTGCACGATGTTTTAACCGTTCTCGTGAATGGACTGCAAGCGCCCTCATTGCTTCTCGAAATGAAGTTATGTCAATTTGTGGTCGTTTAACGGCAGAGACTACTTCTCTAAGTTCTACGCGGTGTTGATGTGCCATGTGTGGACGTCCGAATCCTGCCTCTGCCAGCATAGCTCCACCCAATACATTGACTAACGCCTGTGCATCATTACCTATCTTTGCTTCTCGACGAATAGTGGGCAAAGTGAACCTAATCTCTGATAGTCCGCGCTGTACATCGCCAGCGGGTGAGTGTGCAGCTAATAGCTCTGCTCTGCCTCGGTGGTGTCGAGTCACAAATCTACTGAAAATCGACTGATCGCTAGTGGTCAAAGAATGATCAAATAACGCGAATGATTGCTCAAAAAGACCGTCTTGCTCTAATTCGTCAACATCAGGACTGAGACTGGTCTGCAATTGCACTATGTTATCGGGGGATAGACGATGAGCTAATGCAGCAACCGCCATTGCTTCGTCCCGAAGCTCACGAGCGGTTTCATCAGGGCTATCTCCGTATTCCCAGCGAGGTGAAAATACTAAAGCTGTATCTTGTATCATAATTTTATCTTAAAATACTATTGAATTTCTTACAACTATTTTGAGTTGTTGAAGTGATGAACTATCTTCTTTGCAATTTTTGGCCCCACTGCATCAACTAAGTCTGACTTTGGTGCTTCAAGGACTGCTTTTAAGCTACCGAACCGCCGAATTAGTTTTTTTCGATTCTTCGGTCCTACACCCTGTACGTCTTCCAACAAGCTGGCAGTTTGTTTTTTGCGTTTTAGTGCAGAATGATAACTGACGGCAAATCGATGGGATTCATCGCGAATTCGCATCAATAGCTTCAAGATATGTGAGTTTTTGTCGAGTGAAACTTCTTCAAAACTCTGTCCATCATCACTCGGTACAATGATGGTTTCGTAGCGCTTAGCCAGGCCGATCAGGGGAATATCGATATTATTATCGAGCAACACCGACTGTGCTGAACTGACCTGACCTTTGCCGCCGTCTATTAACAGTAGGTCGGGTTTTGGCCAGCGCTCAATGTTTTTTGCATTAAACCGCCGAGTAATGACCTCGCGCATGTGTCCAAAGTCGTCATTACCGCCCCGACGCATTTTGAATTTACGGTATTCTCCCTTATCAGAGACACCGTTAGTAAACACCACCATACTCGCCACGTTGTGCGTGCCGCTCATATGAGAAATATCGAATCCTTCGATTCGACGCGGCGAACCTTTTAGGTTCAGTAGTTCGCTAAGTCCGTTGAGTGCTTGGTCTTTGCTAACATCAAATTGCTGCTGTTTAGAGAAAATAATCTGTTTTTTCAGCCCCTTCAGTGCCCGTAATTGGTTACGCTTTGTCGCTGCTTTCTCAAACTCTTTTGCTTTTGCAGCCGCTTCCATCTGGCGTTTCAGGCCTGCTTCGACTTTCACCCGCTCCCCGCGCAGATACATCTTCAGGTTACGTAGATTCTGTAAATATTCTTCGCGAGAGGTTTTATTTTCTTCTAGTCCGGGAGACAGTCCGATGTGATAGTCCAAACTAACGCGGTCGCTATTATGTGGATTCTTGTAGTCGAACGGGAAGATTTTACGTAAAAATTTGAGCGCTGGCCGCACGTTGCTCATATAGGGCCCGAAGTAGTCGGCGCCGTCATCCATTGGCCGACGCACAATCTGAACCACTGGATGATCGGCATTGCTATCAATCCGAACGTATTGGTGGTTTTTGTCATCGCGCAAATCAATGTTGTACTTGGGCATGTAGCGTTTTATCATCTCGCCCTCCAGGAAGAGGGCCTCGATTTCGCTATCAACAACCGTCCAGTCAACATCTGCAATGTCTTTCACCAGCAAGTCTGTTTTGACGTCACGTTGCCGTGATTTCTGAAAGTACTGTCGAACGCGATTACGTAAATTAATCGCTTTACCGACGTAGATAATGTCGCCAGCTGTGTCTTTATAAAAATAAACGCCCGGCTCACGCGGTAACTTCTGTAGCTTGTCCTTGATAGTCATTAGTGCTAATTGTATCAGTTAGATTTAGCCGGTTGTTGCGAGTGCGAGACAGCCTTCGGAACAAACTGACATGTTATCTGCACAGTCTTCGCATACCAGCACCAGTCGGTTGCATTCAATATTCTGACAATTAATATGGTTCGAGGTTTTTGCCTCACAGTGAATACAGTCGCCAATATCAGCAGAATCATCAGAAAACTCTAACTTCAAACGGTTATCAAAGGTGAAGCACTTACCTTCCCAGAAACCGTCATCACCGTATTGTTGGCCATACTTTACAATGCCGCCTTTCAGGTGATGGACCTCATCAAAACCCTTGTGAGTCATGTATGCGCTCAGATACTCGCAACGTACGTCGCCAGTGCAGTAGGTTAAAATCGGCTGGTCTTTTGGTAGCTTGTCTAGCTCGTCTTTAATCTCTTTAAACGCGCCAATCTGGGGCTTTATCACGTTCTTACCCTTAAACGCACCAATGTCACTCTCATAGTCATTACGAGCATCTAAGATGATTACATCAGGATTTTGCTCAATATACTCGTGCCACTGTTCTGGAGAGAAACCGTCAGACGAGTTGAACACATCAAATTCTTCGTCAGCTTTGAGGGTGATTAGTTCTGGACGGACTTTGACGCTCAATCGTGGAAAGTCTTTGCCAGTCCCTTCGCTCCACTTGTACTGTGTATTTTTAAATTGCGGATATGTCTTCATCTCTTTTATGTATGCTTTTACATCATCGATGTTTCCCCCAAGAGTACCGTTTATGCCCTGTTCTGCCACGATAATGCGTCCTTTTAGGTCTAATCGTTCACACAGATTTTTCTGCCACAAGCGAATTGCTTCTGGGTCTTCAACAGGAGTAAAATTATAGTAGAGAATTATCTTGTTCATTTCATCAAGAATTGTAACAAATCTAGTTTTAGAAGAATAGGTCAAACTCTTGAGGATATTTGACATATTTATATTTTTAGTATAAAGTTTATACAAACTAACCACAAAGGTAAACAATGCGTGAAAGAGTATCGATAGTACCAGAATTCGAAAAATCCGATGACGATGGCGACCAACAGTGGATAGGTGAGGTTGCTGGGTGGGCAATAGCTTTTAACCCTGATGAATATATTAAAATATGTGCAGAAATTAGTCGAAATAAGAGAGAAGATGAAGAGCTAAAAGAGCATGAATTACAAGAAGCCAATAATCAAATCGAGCGGAAAAAAACAGTTGAAGACTACCTTCTACTGTCAGCTGAAGATATAGTTGAGGATTTTAGGAATCTTGCTCACCAGATTAGACACATTTCATCTGCAGAACGAACTGCCACCTATGATTTATTAAAAATAGGGCTAAATGAAAGACTTGTCGAGGAGCAGGAGCCTGAAGAATTAATGGACACGGCGATTGCTTGGGAATTTTGGGGAGCTTTATTTAAGTGTGCATATTATGGAGAAAGCAATGAAGACCTGGCGGATCATTTAGTAAACCATAGCTTTAATCCAGATACGAGTAAGATGCGATTTGTTGAATCTATACTTGACGATCGAATGAGCAAAGACAGTGACATCATTGCAGCTGAGGTTATTCAAACTGCGAGAGTTTGGTATCACGACCGGGGCAGAGAACTTTCCGGAATGGCGGTCGACAAGCTACAGGAAAGAAAAACCGAGAAATAAAATAAATCAGCCAAAAACTAATCTTTACTATGCCAGATACCAGATATTTATGATGATTTTTTGTAAAACAGCTATAATCGTCACTAATGCAGGATAATATCACATCAAATCATAGCAATGAGACAAACAATAACAGTGTTTTAAGATTGATCCTGACTGGATTTACTATGGGTATTGCAGATTTAGTACCAGGGGTGTCTGGCGGCACGATTGCGTTACTGCTTGGCGTCTATGATGAGCTGATTGAGAGTATCAAAATTGTTACTTCGGACGTAATTAAACTTTTGTTTAAAGGTAAATTCACTCAGGCAATCAAAACAATTCCTTTTAAATTTCTTATTCCTGTTTTCGGAGGAATATTTGCCGCAATTTTTGGGTTCGTGCAAATTGTTGAGTATTTATTAAATACTTACCCTGTTTACACCTGGGCATTATTCTTCGGTTTAATTATTGGCACCGTGCATGTTATCTCTAACCGAATCAGGGAATGGACTGCTCAGCGTATTCTACTAGCTGCAATCGCAGCATTTGCGTCTTTTCTAGTAGTTGGCCTACCACCAGCTGAAGCCCAAGCAACAACCATTGGGTTTGCAGTCACTGGATTAATTGCCATCTGCGCTATGATCCTACCTGGCATCTCTGGATCGCTGATAATGTTAATTATGGGTCAATACGAAAACGTTATATCAGCTATCAGCGAACTTAAACTTCAACTCCTGATGAGTTTCGCTGTTGGGGCCGCTGCTGGGCTAGCTCTATTTTCTAGACTACTTAGTTGGTTGCTGGATAACTATCACAAAGCCACACTGGCTTTTTTAACTGGACTAATGATTGGTGCACTGCGAGCAGTCTGGCCTTGGCGGACCGAACTGCCTGGCGGTCAGTTTGAAGTGTTCCTGCCCCAAGTCAAAATCAGTCTACTAGTCGCACTACTATGTGGCGTGGTCGGCTACCTTGTCGTAATTCAACTCGAACGAGCTGGAATCGCCCGTGAACACGACGAAGATTTGTCGTAAACCCTATAGCATCTTTTTTAGATATTGACCGGTATATGACTCTTTAATCTTCGCAACTTCTTCAGGTGTGCCTTTAGCGATGATTTGACCACCACCGTCGCCACCTTCTGGACCGAGGTCAATGAGATGGTCGGCGTATTTAATTACGTCTAAGTTGTGTTCAATTACAATCATGCTATTACCGCCATCAACCAACTCTCCAAGCACCTCTAATAATTTCTTTACGTCAGCAAAGTGCAGTCCTGTTGTTGGCTCGTCAAGTATATACATAGTATTACCAGTGCTGCGTTTTGCTAGCTCTGTCGCCAGTTTGACGCGCTGGGCTTCACCACCACTGAGCGTCGTCGATTGCTGACCGAGCTCGATATAGTCCAGCCCGACTTTCTTCAGTGTGTCTAAACGCCGCTTTATCTTTGGGATGTTCTCAAAGAATTCTGCTGCCTCTTCGACAGTCATACTCAACACGTCTGCGATGTTTTTGCCGTTATAGTGAATTTCTAGCGCCTCTTGATTGTAACGCTGACCTTTACACTCGTCACACTTCACGTAGACATCAGGCAGAAAGTGCATCTCGATTTTTAACACACCATCACCCCGACAAGTCTCACAACGTCCGCCTTTTACATTGAAGCTGAAGCGACCAGGCTTATAACCACGAATCTTTGATTCTGGGGTTTTGGCAAATAGATCACGAATTGGCGTAAACAAACCGGTGTATGTTGCTGGGTTGGACCGTGGTGTGCGACCAATTGGCGACTGGTCGATGACAATTGCCTTGTCTAGATAACGAATGCCTTCGATACCGTCGTGCTTGCCAGGTACTGTGTTGGCTCTGTGAAGTTTATGGCGTAACTGCTTGGCGATAATATCATTTACTAGACTAGATTTACCGGAACCACTGACACCGCTGACAACAGTTAATTTACCGAGTGGAATCGATACATCAACACCGCTGAGGTTGTTATGTTCAGCACCAACAACATCGAGTGTCTTGCCGTTGCCGTCGCGACGCTTCTTCGGCACTGGAATTGATTTTTTACCGCTTAAATATTCTCCTGTTGGAGAGTTTTTATTAGCTGCAACTTCATCTGGCGTACCCTGCGCTACAATTTCACCACCATGGACTCCGGCCCCAGGGCCAATATCGAGTAGTTCATCTGCTTGGCGAATTGTTTCTTCGTCATGTTCAACCACAATTACGGTGTTACCCAAATCGCGCAGCTTGGTCAGTGTCCCAATCAACCGGTCGTTGTCACGCTGATGTAGACCGATACTCGGTTCATCGAGCACGTAGAGCACACCAGTTAGTCCAGAACCAATCTGGGTCGCTAATCGAATTCGCTGCGCCTCACCACCGCTGAGCGTATTAGCGCTACGAAGCAATGTCAGATAATCCAATCCAACTGCGACCAGGAAGCCGACTCGTTCGCGAATTTCTTTTAATACTTGCTTAGCGATTTTGGCTTTCGTTTCATCGAGTTCTAGTGACTCAAAAAACTCAGCTGTATCAGCAATTGATAGTTCAGAGATGTTCATAATTGACACGCCAGCGACAGTAACAGCCAACGCTGACGGCTTCAGTCGCTGACCACCACAAGCGTGACATGGACGCTCGATCATGTATTTTTCAATTTCGCGCCGCATAAAATCACTTTCTGTTTCTTTATGGCGTCGCTCGAGATTCGGAATTACTCCTTCGTACGTTGTTTCATAGCCGCGCTTACCGTGTGAACCGTCAATTTCTACCCAATACTTTTTACTGCCTGTTCCGCGCAGTACGAGCTCTAAGTCGTCTTCATTCATGTCCTTTACTGAAACATCCAGGCTAAAACCATTTTCATCTGCGACCTTATGGAGTTTTTTCATGTACCAGGTGTCGACTTTGCTGCGATTCCATGGTCGGACAGCGCCCTCTTCGATAGTTAGATTTTTGTTGAGCACTAGTTCTTCATCTATTTCCAAGCGATTACCCAACCCGGTACAGACTTCGCACGCTCCGTGTGGAGAGTTAAAGCTAAATGTTCGTGGCTCAAGATCAGGGATGTATTGATCTGGATGATCAGGACAGACGAACTTTTCAGAATAAATTTGTTGCGACTCGTCGTCGACATTGTAGACCTTAAGTGTGCCGTCGCTAATTTCTAGCGCAGCTTCTACAGACTCACTCAATCGTTGGCGCATGTCCTCGTCGCCAACCACACGATCGACTACAATTTCGATTGTATGTTTAAGCTGTTTATCAAGTGCCGGCCACTCATCCAGATTATAGACAACTCCATCGACCCGCGCTCGAGCAAAACCAAGTTTTTTGAATTCCCCTGGAATGTGTCCATATTCGCCTTTTTTATCTGTGACGACTGGAGCTAAAATCATCATCTTCTTTTCCTGACCGACTCTCAATACACGATCAACAATTTGCTTCGCAGACTGGCGCGACACCTCGTTGCCACAAACCGGACAATGCGGGGTGCCGATTCGTGCAAACAATAATCGCATATAATCATAAATTTCGGTTACCGTTGCCACTGTCGAGCGAGGGTTGCGGCTTGCAGATTTCTGATCGATGCTAATTGCTGGACTAAGTCCTTCAATTTGATCTACATCTGGCTTCTCCATCATGCCAAGAAACTGGCGAGCATAACTCGACAAACTCTCGACGTAACGGCGCTGACCCTCGGCGTAAATCGTGTCGAACGCTAAGCTAGATTTGCCTGATCCGCTCAACCCGGTAATCACAATTAATTTATTGCGCGGCAATGTTACATCAATATCTTTGAGGTTATGCTCCCGCGCACCGGTAACGATAATTTGATTATTCATCAATGTATAAGTTTAACAGTTTTCAACTGCATAATTAAGATATGCCAAATAAAAAAATCGCCAACTGGCGACGAGTGCAGATGTGGGTTTAATGTGTGCATTGAAAGTGATAGTGAACGGGGAGCTTGGGGTAGAGGCGGCTAAGACGCCAGAGTGATTCGCACATGGCGAAACAGCTCTGAGCCTTAGCTCATCCTCTACCCTCAGGTAGCCCACAGTGCGGCGGAGACGCAGCGTGAACAACCTGGACACAGCCCAGTTCTGGGCGTGCGCCGTGCACATGATCGGATTCGAACCGACGACTTCTACTTGTAGAGTGGTGCTCTACCTAGCTGAGCTACACGTGCGTGTTGCATGAGTCGGACTGCCCGGTAGCGAACCGAGATTACCGCTAGTGCGGCGTGTTAGCATTTCCACTACAGTCCGGAGGACGTATCGGGATTGCTCCAGATACGTCGTAGGTGTGCACATGGCAAATACACACCTAGGAGCATGTCGACAGTGTTCCATACGGCAAATGAGCCGCTAAACAGGAATTGACTGAAACAGAGGCAATCTGCAGGCTGGCTTTCGCCACCCTTTCGGTGGAGGAAAGAATACCTCCGCTCAACGTTTATTTACTAATCATGAACCTAAAGTTGCTGACTAATTAATCAGCGATTTTAGGCCCACGACGATTCACTTTCAATGTACAAGCGAATCAAGTAGCATTCTGCCAATCGCTTTTAACGATTAACAACTACGTGATTTGCGTTAGCATTAAATATATTTTTCAAACACGTTTTTGTCAATTAGCTGCAAGCTGCGTTGAGTAAACTCATTGAAGACCATTCAAACATGCATGTGCTCGGCAGCTACGAATCGTCTTCTAACGCTGCTCTAACCGCGTCTGGTAAGAAACCGTCCTCGGGCGTAAAATCTGACTGCCACTGATAGCCTTTGCCGTATCCTTGCTGGCTCATAAATTCGGTCGGGGCATTTCTGACTTGTTTTGGAATCTCTGCTCTAGAGAAGTGCTGCGCAATATCTTTGAAAGTATACTTTGCATCAGCGACGTCACGTGATTTTGGCGATTGCGCCAAAGCCATCACTGCATGCGTTAACGTGTACTCTGCTTCTGGCATGCCAATCCGCTCTACAGCTTGATAGGTCGCTACTGCCAGCGTCAATGCGTATGGCGCTGCCATGCCGATGTCTTCACTGGCAAAGACAATTAACCGACGTGCAACAAACAATGGGTCGCCACCACCGGCTAGAATCCTGTGCAAATAATACAAACTAGCATCTTGATCGCTGCCGCGCAGACTTTTGATTAGCGCTGACGCCAGATTATAGTGATCTTCGCCTTGTTTATCGTAGCCGGCAGTCGCAGTCGCTAGCGCCTGGTCAATCGTGTCTTTCATTAGGTTGCCATTTGTCTGTAACGATGACGCAATTTCTAACACATTCAATAGTCGTCGAGCATCACCTCCGCTGCGTTCAATCAACAGTTTCTGCGCAGCTGCCGTCAACGACCGGTCGATAGCTTTTGTCCCGCGTTTTAGTAATTGTTTTAAGTCAGTTTCGCTGAGGAAATCTAGCGATACAACTTGCAGTCTGCTTAGTAGCGCATTATTTATCTCAAAGCTAGGATTTTCGGTAGTGGCACCAATCAGCACTAATGTACCACTTTCAACGTGTGGCAATAACGCATCTTGTTGAGCTTTGTTAAACCGATGAATCTCGTCGATAAATAATAAGCTACCGCGTCCACTAAGCCGTTGTCTTTCAGCTTCTTTAACAATTCGTCGAATGTCTTTGACGCCACTAGTCACAGCAGACAGTTCAGTAAATTCTAATTTCCATTTCCGAGCCAGAATACGAGCTAATGTTGTCTTTCCAGTACCGGGAGGACCCCAAAACAGCAGACTAGTCGGTCGATTATTGTCGACTAACTTACGCAGTAAGCCTCCTTCGGCTACCATGCGCTGCTGACCAACCACCTCGTCCAAGGACTCTGGTCGAATCCGACTCGCTAATGGTGTGGCAACATCGCCTTCAAATAATGAACTCATACGTTCAGTATAACCTGTATGGACTAATACGTAGTGCACACAATATCCTTCAATGTTTACAAGCTCGGAAACTTCAACAGTTGATATTTTAGATGTCGAGATTTTGTTGATCAGTATCAGACCAGTGTGAGATATAGGCCTCGATGTCGAATTTACGCTTGAGGCCATTAAAATTCATATAGCGTATCTTGCCGAACACATCACGCTCGGTCCAACCCCGGTCGTGAACGCCGCCGATTGACCAAAGGCAACCGACATATCCATTGGGGTCATTACCATCAATTTCATACATATCATTGAGCTTTATCGTCCAGTCCAGCGCCTGCTCAGGATCCTCAGTCCACTCCAAAATTTTCTTTGCCCAGTACATACGCATATATCCATGCATTTTGCCGCTCGACGTCATTTGACTTTGAGCAGCGTTCCAAGCAGAGTCGTGCGTCTGAGCCTGCTCCAGCTGTTCGAATGTGTATAGATGTTCACGAGGGTCACTACTATGTTTTTGCAATGTTTCACGCGCCCAGTCAGATGCCGCATCAAGACTACGATAATTCGGCACATATTCACAAAAATTATCACTTAGCTCACGACGAATAAACGCCTCTTCGATAAATGCATCAGCACCTTCGCGTAGCGCGCTGTCTCTACGAGCAGCGCGCTCAACCTCTAGTACTGCCCTCAGCGGCGACAGCTGCCCGAAATGGAAATATGGGCTCAGATTTGACAACCCAGCAGATGCTGGATCGTTGCGCTGAGTATGATAATCACTCAATTCTTCATCGATAAACTCGTACAGTCTCTCATTGGCCGCTGTTTCACCGGGAGTAAACGCTAGCTCTAGATTGCCGCGTTTTTTTGCTTGGATATGTTCCAGCGCATCAGCAAACGAGATAGAATTCAGCGATACGTCAATTCCTGACTGTTTTTTCAACTCCGGCGGTTCTTCTAAAAAATCCTCAGCCATTTTATGTAGCTTTGGCCGGATTGTCCGCGCTGCGTATTCACGCTTATCACTGGCTTGCCAAACCGGCACAATATTATGGGTGTCGACCATGTATATCGGTATACTAAACTGTTCTGTGGCCCTGTCACGCTCGCTGCGAGGCCGATTCAACGGGCTGTAATCGAAATATATCGCAGCCAATGGCAATTGCTCGTGCAGTAAGTTGAGTGCATCAATTTGTGTCGACTCGTTAAGCATTGTGAACGGAATATTTTTATCATCTAACGACTGCTTAACTTCTTTTAGCCCACCTACCATAAACTCATAGTGCTGTCGGGCCCGAACTCCAGTCGTTGCATACAAATTAAACAACACCACTACCTGCAAGTTGCGCTCAGCCGCATCAGCTTGAGCAGCTAGCAGTGCATAGTTATCAGCCACCCGCTGGTCACGACTCATCACATACACGACGACTTTGCCGCCATCCTTCACGGCTTCGCTTAACTGTTTTGTTCGGCGACCGAAACCTTTAGCTATCATTCAGCCTCTGATGGATACATCGCCTGCCCATGTAGCTGCAATTCTTCGAGCACGAATGTTTTGTCTGGATTGCCTTCGTACTCCTCGGCCAGCTGTTTTAATTTACGGGCATACTCGTCATACGTCATAAATCTGCTGTCATAGCGTTGTAGTAGCCGCTCTGCCCGATGCTGTTGCCATGTGCTTCGTTGTTGTTCATCGAGGCTCTGCGGATGGTGTCGCGCTCTGAAGCGCTGTAGTAGTGTGTTCATTCGCCCGTCAGCGAGACTTACATCACCCCACTGGCTCGGATCAACCTCACGTAGTCTGGCGAGTGTTTGAGAATCTGCATCAGGAACAAAACCGTCATACAGCTGCGCGTCAGCATCAGGATCAGTCGCAAATGAATTGCTTTCGTACATGGAAGCAATTCTCTTTATCAAATCTGATTGTAGCTTACCGGCATTCGTTTGCGCCTCGTCAATCGACAATTGGATGCGCTGTTGTGCATCATCGTCTAGCACTGCCAGCGGCGCTAGAAACGGTGCTTTGTTAAGCGTAATTGATTTTACCGGCAGTCGCGGCAGCTCGCCGCGCTCATCTTCAGATCCAAATAATGCGGTCTGCAATTGTTCATCGCTTAGCTTATTAAACATCGTAGGATCTTGCCGTGTATCGTAGACCAAATACTTGCTCGACTGTATTGGATGTTGGGCTATGACCTTTACGACTGAAGTGTTGCAAAACTGCGACTTGAACATGCCTGTGCTGTGAACCAACAATTCATCGCTTCGTAGCGCAGAATCAACCATATCTTTTACGACCGGCTTGTTCATTAGCGAGAAAGCATAGTCATATAGTTTCGGCTGAGCTTGTCGTAACAGTTTCGCTAGTGCAATCGTGGCACGTACATCACTTAGCGCATCGTGTGCGTCTGCGTGATCAAGTCCATTTGCTGCAGTTAATAATTCAAGCCGATTAGTTGCTACCCCTTCATCATCGGTTGGCCATGCAACTCCATCGGGTCGCAACGCCCGCATCGCCCGCACCAAATCAATGATGTCCCAACGGTTATTATTATTCTCGTACTCTCGTCTGTAGGGCGGATAAAAATTACGATAAAACAGCACACGAGTGAAGTTGTCATCAAACCGCAAACTGTTGTAGCCAGCGCCAATCGTGCCTGGTTTTGCCAACTGATCGTGAATTGCTGCCGCAAACTCTGGCTCACTCAGGCCGTCGCGTTGCGCCTGTTGCGGTGTGAGACCGGTTACCATCGCCGCCTCAGGGTCAGGCAGATAGTCATCGAGTGGCTGACATAAGATGTTTAGTTCATCGCCAATTTCGTTTAATTCTAAATCTGTCCTAATACCAGCAAATTGTGACGGCTGGTAATAGCGAGCATCAATACCCCATGTCTCGTAATCGTGCCAGTAGATAGTCTGGCTCATTGTTTGAAGTGTTTCCCCGCAATTACCACCGTATCGCCCGGAGTGTAACCCTGGCGCTGTAGATCATAGTTGATTCGCATCTTGTTGATGATGTCGAATAATCGACGAGTACCTGCTATAGAATTTGGGTCGGTTTTGAGTGCGAACCGTTCAATCTTTTCACCGCTAATATGATATGCATCGCCGCGGCGTTCGACATCCCAAACCTGGCGCTTCTGCTTCGGACTTAGCTCATAGAGAACTTCTTCAGTTTGTATGGCTTCTTTCTCTGTCCGTTCAGCGGCCACCTGTTCTGCTCGTTCACGCGCACCTCTAACTTCAGCGACCAGTTCATAGAGTACTTTGTCTACGTTGTTATGCGCTTGGGCCGACATGGTTAATACGTCTTCGTCTATATTCTCGGCGAGTGTATCGACAATGGCTTTAATCTTTTCATCATCAACAGTGTCTGTCTTGCTGACACACACCACACGCGGCTTATCGCTCAGCTGACGCCACTTCTTTAGTTCATCGACAATCGTTTGGTAGCTCTCCAGCGGTGCTTCGTCATTGACGTCAATTAGATGTAACAGCACACTAGTGCGTTCGACATGGCGCAAAAACTCATCACCAAGCCCTTTACCTTCACTCGCCCCTGAAATCAGACCTGGGATATCAGCAATTGTTAGCTGGATGTCGTCCTTTTCAACTACTCCTAGTTGCGGTGTCAAAGTCGTAAATGGATAACTTGCAATCTTTGGCTTAGCATTGCTAATCACACTTAGAAACGTCGATTTCCCTGCATTTGGCAAACCAACCAACCCGACGTCTGCCACCAGTTTCAGTTCTAAAGTTAACCGCTTCTTTTGACCGGGGATGCCCAGCTCTGCCACTTTCGGTGCGCGCCGCCGTGAACTTTTAAAGTGAGCATTACCAAACCCGCCTTCACCGCCATGGGCAACAATAATCTGCTGACCCGATTCATTAAAATCGAAACTATTGCCGTCTTCGTCTGTCACGACAGTACCGACTGGTACCGGTATGACTTCATCGTCAGCGCTGGCACCTGCTCGCTGCTGTGACGCACCGTTCTGGCCGCTGTTCGCTTTAATTATTCCAAGATGGCGAAACCGACTCAGAGTGTGTTCATTTTCTCTAGCTTCAAAAATAACATTGCCACCACGACCACCATTGCCGCCATCGGGACCACCGCGGTCTTCGTATTTTTCAGTGCGAAACGAAACAATGCCGCTTCCGCCCTTACCGGCCTGAACATCAACGCTAGCTGTATCTGCAAACATGGCCTTTAGTATAGAGTAGTTACTGACATCGATAAACACCTGTGTCTACTACAGTAAAAAACAGCCCTCTACTCGAGGGCTGTTTAATGTTATTTAGGGTGTTTGTTTAACGATGAATGAAATCGTAACCAGCGGCAGACACCCAGTCTTTAGTCTCAGCGGCGTTACCCCAGCCAGCAAGACCATTCATGTCGGAGTATTTAATCTTGGTACCGTCAGCAGAAACAGCTTCGACAACACCAACGTGTCCAGCCCAGCCATAGTCAGACTGAAAGACTGAACCAACTTTCGGAACTGAACCTACATAATAACCGGCAGCAGCAGCACCACTGTCCCAAGTATTTGCATTGCCCCATCGGTTTTGCACGGGGTTACCAAGCTGTGCGGCACGATAGGCAGCCCAGTCTGTACACCAACCACGGCTGTAGCTGCTTGTACTCGAGTAGGCCGTATAGTGCGTTATGTAGTTATAGCTTGAACCGTATGTCGGACGTGGCGCATACGTGCCAGTAGATGCATAAGTAGGAGAACTAATAACTGGATCAGGTTTGGTACCATTTGGAATTACGATTTTATCGCCATTCTTCAGACCAAACTCAGCGTCATTAAAGGCGATAATGTCATCGTCTCTAGCGTCATACTTCTCAGCTAACTTCTTGATTGTGTCGCCATCTTCGACCTTGTGCAAAACACCATCTACAGGGGGAATTGAAAGTTTACTTCCTCTAGCCAACGTGTCGGACGTAAGATCGTTAGCCCATTTGATGGTATTAACATTTATACCGTAACCCTGAGCGATAGCTTCTATCGTTTCGTTATCCTTAACAGTGTGGGTTAATACATCATGAGCAGTAATGTCATTAGTTTCTATAACTTGCTGTTTGGTGACAGACGACGTGTCATAGTCTGACGCGGCTAATGCTGCGTTTGACTCAACACCAGTAATCTCAGAAATATGCTGGTCTAATTGCTGCTGTGCAACATTGTCCAGTACAACCTGGTTAGACGATATACTGTTAACATCTGCACTCGAAGCTCCTAGTACGACAAGACCACCAACTGAAACAACTAATCCTGACTTTACAAGCCATGATTTGTTGTTAGCGATGGCATTACCAATGCTAGAGAAGTTCGATTTAACTGTATCTAAAATGTGTTTCGTAGAAAATTTTTGTGTGGAGCTTTGCGCTGTGTGCGCGGTGTTTGGACTATCTGTCCGAATGTTATTAGTAGAACTAATAATGTTACTCCTGGCCCAATGTTGCCATCGAGCGCAATCTACCGGTGTGTTCCGCGTATAAGCGAGGAGTAATCGACCAATCTCTTAATTGATATTGTTCTTGTTACGTACTCCCGTACAACACCTCACGGCATGTCAATAAGTAACGAAGTTTGGTTATAGGCCACAGTGTTTGTTTCCTGAGCCGCCCTCACAGACGTCACTATCGATCACACATACATTACCAAAGCTAACCCTCAGAGTCAAGCATTCTCTACCTCTGTTATGTGTATAAAATTACAGTAGTAATAGTACTTTTTTAGACTTTTTGCAAACATTAGCGTTACAACAGGGGTAATCAACCGCAATTTTGTTGGCAGAATTGTTCGATTTTGTCCAAATGTTTCTGATAATCTGTTGAGAACCGTGCCACCCCGTCATCTCCATGGAAGTAAAACAGATAGTCAGTTTTAGCTGGATTTGCTACCGCAGCTAACGAGGATGCACTTGGAGCACCGATTGGCCCTGGTGGCAACCCGGTGTTATCGGATAAACGAGTATTATATTCAGAATCTATGGAAAGCGGCACATTATCACATGATTGACCGGGCTTCAGCTCGCCAGCCAACTCTGCAGCATAGCAAGCAGTAATGTCAGCTCCTAGCGGTTCATCTTGTTTTAGGCGGCTTAAAAACACTTGTGCTATCTGGCGCCGCTCCGTCTGGTCGCCAGTCGCCTCACGCTCTACGATTGACGCCAACGTCAATGCTTCATGAATTGTTAACCCTTGCTGATTAAAGTCTGCGATAAGATCATCGGTTAGCTGTTGTTGCATCTGCATTAATCCCAGCCCAATTAACGATCGGGGTGGCTCTAAGTAACCAGTCAGGTAAGTTTCTGGAAATATATAGCCCTCAAGCGACAACCCCTCCGGAAGTTCATCGAGTAAAGATATCTGATACTTTTCAGGCTGAAACAAATCATCTACCTGCTTAATGGAATATCCTTCATCTAATAATTTCTGACGTATCTGACCAATAGTGCTGCCTTCAATAATAGTTAACCTGCGTGTTGCGGTATCGCCCGCCACTAGTTTATCGATAATCTCTGGCATAGTGCTTGTAGGTTCCAGCAGATAGGTGCCAGCCTGGAGCTGAGTGCGAACGTTTTGTCGACGTGTATATAATTCAAAAGCAGTCGAGCTACGAATTATCCCTTCAGTTTCAAGCAGAGTCGCTACCTCAGTCGCACTAGCACCGGTGTTAATTGATATCACCTGCTCTTTACCACTTGTCGCTACAGGCAGTAACTGCTGGTTATACCAGTACCAGACTCCTACCACCGTTGCGACCCCGAGTACTACTGTCGAGATAATCCCATAGACCCACCAGCTTCGCTTTGATTTCACTATTGTTTGTGGTTTCGTTGGCTCTGTTGAAGATTCGGGTAGTTCTATATTTGTAGGTTCGATGCTCGCTCCGTTTCAGTTAGGTAGTCAGATAAGATCAAACTAGCAGCCCGAGCATCTACTGTTGATTTATCATTTGAGTCAATTACAACAGTTGTGGCAGCTTCGTCCTGCAGTGCAACGTCAAACCCGGCGTCTTTGAGGCTGTCAGCAAACCTGCGAACAACTCGTGTCTGCTCAGTGTCGTCACCATCAAGGTTTCGAGGCAGACCGACCACAAACAACCGAGCCTTTTCTTGGGCGGCTATGTTCACCAGATCATCAATCAGCGAACCGCTGTTCTCTATCGTCTTCAGTGGACTAGCGATATTAACACCCCGGTGCGCAATTGCTACACCAACACGTTTTGCCCCGTAGTCAAGACCGAGAATGCTACTCATTATTTTCTGTCGTTGTGTCGTCTGGTGCATTAGTCAGTCCAGGGCTTTCGATTTCGATATCAATTTTGTTGACCGTTCGCGGCATTGATCCAACCCAGATTGGGCTAAGTGTGATGTTTACCTCATTCACGCTCGGCAACTGTTCAATGTAGCCAAGCGCATCTGAATACCGTCGACCAGTAAGCTCATCCTTCAACCGAGCAAGGTCTAGATCCGGCCCTGCAAGACCATTAGAAATGATATTGAAGGTGACCCGTGAATCTGATTCATCTGTAATAGTTGGTACGAGCTCATCCAGACCAGTATTCGTAACTGTTTGTTGTGGTTTCAACTCTGACTCGTATTGCCCAACGATGATTGACTCGAGCTCTGTTCGACTTACTCCTACAATTGAGTACGTTTGCGTCGCTACTACTTGTGCTGAATCAGTCTCGCTGCCAACCTTGGGAGTAGCCTGTGGGTCTTTGGTCGAATCTTCTAGTGTGTCTTCGAACAAGTACACCTCGCCGCTGAATTCTTCAGCTAGTTGGCCGAGGATTTCATCGCGACTGGTGTCATCTTCCACTAACCCGGCAACCGCACGGTCGACATCCTCTTTAGTCAAAACACTGACAATTTCATCTGTACCGCCGCCCATTGCTTCGCCCTCGCCATATATTTTTGATTGTAAGCTACTTGATAGACCCGGAATCGTGTAATCAGTTGCTGGGATATTGTAATCACCGCCTGGCTCATTGGCCGTGACTGTTGCAGTTACTGTACCTGGAATGACGTTCCCTTCGTCATCTAGAGTTGCAGGGCCGACACTTGTATCTTCATTCAGAAGAAAAACCCGATCACCACTAGTCTGAAATCTAGTGCCAGCAACAAGTGATCGAGTGGTGCCTGTTTCGTTATATATTGTCATGTCTCCACTGGCTTTTTCTCCAACATTCTTCTCGCCCGTGGCTTCAGCTTGGGCCGTTTGATTAAGCTCGATTGTCTTGCGCTGCCCGGCTATAAACTGATTCTCACTGTCGTCATCCTGTTCGTTATCACCAAGTCCAACCACTAGGTTAAATTCAGTCCTTATTCGAGTTTGATCGGCACTTAACACTACATCAGCAGTTGGGGCAACAAAAAACGCCCACCACCACAGTAATAGTAGTGCAGCAATTCCACCTCCCCCAATAAACAGCCACTTCCGAAATCGATTAAAGTCTGGTAGCTTCTTGTCTGATGCGAGTGGTTTAAGCTTCTTTGGTTTTTTATCTTTTTTTGCAGTTTGCTGCTTAACGTCTTCGGTAGCTTCTTCGACAGCAGCATCGGCAACTTTTACGCCGCTCGCCTGGATGACCGCACTCGGTAAATTCGGACGTGGATCAGACTCAGGGATTGTTGGCGGTGTCTGTAAATTCTTGGCTACGTATAATCCGAGATTTCCCGCAAGCGCAGTCAAACTCTCGTCAGCCGTCACTAATACTAAACGTTTCTCTGCATCAGTCGATGCTTTTTTCAGTAACTTCAGATTTACGAAACTATTAAAGACACTGGCACGTTTTGGCGGCACTAAAGCGACAATCTTTTTGCTGCTCGATTTTAGTTTACCGATAATGGCAGTGATGTCGTCTTCGATGTCGATGTAAATTACGTCTTTACCTGTGCTCATATGCTTAGTACCCTGTTAACTCTATCTTTCCATGTTTCACTTGCGCCTGACACGTTGAGTGTGTCTGACCCAATTTTAAGCAATCCCATCGCAGTTATAAAGGTGTAGTCGGCAACATTGCCGGTAGCATCACTGACTCCGACCACTTGTTGAGGGCTAATATGATCTACCGATGGCTGCTTGGCGAACGGCAATTCTTCGTACCAGCCACTTTCTTCTAATCGCTCTACCAGTTGATTGAGTCCTGAGCCACCACCACATAGCAATATCCGTTGTGGCAAATGTTCCAGCTCATCGAACTCTTCGAGCGCCAGGATTACACCATCAACCCATACGTCCAACGTCGCCTCGAGCGTGTCAAGTACACGCTGTTCATCATCATCGGGATCAGTTACGTTATTGCTACGAAGCTTCATTGCTTCGGCTCGGTCAAAATCAATATCAAATTCTTGGGCGACAGAACTCGTAAACGCTCGTCCGCCAATGCCGAACATCTTGGTGCCGACTACGCCGCCATCATTAATAACCGCAATATCCGTTGTGCCCCCACCGACATCGATACAAATCGCAGAAAAACTATTGTCAGCTTCACTCTTGGTGACAGACCGAGCAACAGCATACGGTTCAGCGCTGAGACTGATTAGGTTCAAATCGACTTCAGCCGATACTCGTTCGAGTGCCCCGGTGTGAATCAGCGGTGCAAACGCGGTAAACAACTGAATCGCCACATCGCCCCCTTGAAAGCCCACAGGATTGGTTACTTTTGTGCCATCGATTTCGATACCGACCAATGCCGAGTTAACCAATCGTACTTCTAAGTCAGGGTTACCTGACTCCCAGGCTAATTCAGCCCGAGTACGCTCTGCGGCTCGCGAACGAATTTGCTCCATAATATTCTCTAACTCATTGATTTCTAGCGGTTCGTTGGGGTCTTCACGACGGTATTTGATAGTTGTCGTGCCGCCACGAACCAGTTCGCCAGCAATTCCCAGCACACTATCGCGCCCACTGACGCCAGCCATCTCTTCGGCCTTCAGTAGCGCTGATTCGCAGTTTTCGACTACGCCTGCAATATCAGCAATCGCGCCGCTGTGCATATCACTGAGCGACTGACGTTGCCGCCCGACACCGATGACCTCTAGTCCGTCATCAGTTACTTGGCCAATTAGTGCTTTTACGTATTCAGTTCCCACGTCAAGCGCCACAACCAACGGTTGTTCTTGGTCTTTGTTCTTTCTTAGTGCAGCAGTAATATCACGGAAAACCATGTGCGTTTTATTGTAACTGTTTCAGGACGTTTGAGCTAGCTTAGCAGGGCTGAGCGTACGACTATTTAATCATTGGCTGAGCACGATAATTAACACCATAAACTTCTTGAAGTTCAAGGTGAGACCTGCCCAAAGGAAATGCCTTGTCGCTTGGCAGCAATTCAGTAACAGCTTTTTTCAATAAACGGTTATCTCCTTGAGTTACATAGTCTTTTATGGTTAACCTATGTTCAAGTGAAGTCGTGGGTAAATGAGGATCGATGACTACTGTTGTTTCATCTGTATCTGTTATTCCCTCTTGTTTCGCTATTAACCAGACTGCATCACCATCATCCAACTCGAACCCTTCATGCTTAAACACGATTACACCTCGACATTTAGTAGTGTTGACACCCACCTGCCCCAACCGATGTGCAAGCAAATCCAAAGAGCCACGGATTTTTGACCGATCTCTTTCAAACGGCGATGCAGCGTGTTGTTCAACCACGGTCTTTTTGACTATTTCTAAACTCATATCAATTCGGCTTTTATTCGTCGCACGCCGGCGCTTGATGATTTTTCTTTCGTAATCTTGAAACCCTTACCGCCTTTAGCTAGTTCAGAAGTTTTATTGACGTGTGGTCCACCACAGATTTCGAAGCTGTAGGCTTTACCATCGTCGTCTTTCATCGAGTAAACTTTGACTGTGTCGCCATATTTATCACCGAATGCACCGTAGGCGCCTCTTTCCAGTGCTTCGTCAGTCGGCAACTCTTCAAAATCAACATTCAAATCCATGTTGATACGCTCGTTCACAATGCGTTCGACTTCTACTTTCTCTTCGTCGGTCATGCTTTGAGGATGTTCGAAATCAAACCGCAGTCGCTCGTCAGTGATATTGCTGCCACGTTGTAAGACATGGTCACCCAGCACTTCGCGCAACGCTCGATACATCAGGTGAGTCGCGGTGTGGTACTTTTTATGAATTTCATCACCACCACCCAAGCCACCTTTGAACTGGCCTTTACTAGCAGTACGTGACTGCTGTCGCTGTTGCTCCATCAACTCATCGAATCGTTCTGACCAATTATCAGCTATTGCAACCTCTCTGTTTCGCGCGGTTTCTATACTGAGTTCTGTCGGAAAACCATAGGTGTCGTACAGTGTGAATACATCGTCGCCCGAAATTCCGTCATCAGTTCGTTTTTCGAACTGTCTAAGACCTTTACGAAGTGTTTGCTTAAAAGTCTTTTCTTCTTTCAACAGCACACCAATTATCTCTTGTTCATTTGCTGCTAACTCTGGGAAGTCGTCTCGGTAGGCACTTGCCACTTCTGGTGCTACAGCTTCAACAAACTGATTTTCCACACCCAGGTCAAACGCTTTTAGGATTGCGCGACGAATCAGTCTACGCATTACGTAGCCTTCACCTTTGTTTGATGGACGGGCGCCATCAACCGCTAGAAACATTGCCGCGCGCATATGATCAGCGATGACCCGCATGTCTTCAGTCTTGTCGTCGTAGGTATGACCGGAAACCTCTTCCAACTTGTCGATAATTGGTTTAAATAAACTTATCTGAAATACATCTGGAGAATTCAGCTTTGCGGCTGCAATACGCTCCAAGCCGCCACCGAAATCAACGTTTGGCTGTTCAAGCAACTCGAAACCTGTGTCGGTTTTACGGTATTGCATAAACACCTGGTTACCAATTTCCATAAACCGGCCACACTCACAGGCTGGGTGACAGTGTTCACCAGTAATAACGTCACCATGTGCATCCTTCATATTCGGTGTGTGCTCTACATCGCTAAATTCATAAAACACCTCACTATCCGGACCGCACGGGTCACCAACCGGTGTCGCTTCTAGGCCACCAGCCCGACTCCACCAGTTTTCGCCGTCGTCGTAGAAGAAAATTCGCTCGCCATCGTTCATGCCGCGAGTGTCACCGTCGGACTGGGAACCAACCTCTGCAGTCCTTGCACCATCGACACCATGGTCGCTAAACACCTGCTGCCAGACCCTAGCAGACTCGTCATCGCGGTCGATGCTATGTTCATCGCTGCCGATAAAACAGGTTACATAGATATTTTCCGGTTTTAGCTCGACTTCATTAAATAAAAAATCGGCAAACCATTGAATCTGTTGCTCTTTAAAGTAATCGCCGAGACTCCAGTTACCAAGCATTTCAAAAAACGTGGTGTGACGATTGTCGCCAACCTCTTCGATATCTTGTGCACGCAAACACGTCTGCGAATCAACTAACCGGTTACCGTCCGTGTGTTTTTCGCCTAACAGAAAGGGAATTAATGGCTGCATGCCGCTGCCGGTAAACAGTGTAGTTGGATCTTCCTGGGGAATCAGCGACGCCCGCGCAATGTGGGCATGGTCGCGGTCCACGAAGTAGTCGATATAGGCCTGTCTTATCTCTTGTGCTGTCATTTACGATTAGTATATCAGATGTTACGAGAGGTCAACTGACTCGCCGTTGTCTAGTACATGCACCGTCAAACCGTCTGCCTCAAACTTGCTCTTTATCACTTCAGGATTCTGTAGCCAATAGTCGTAATGGATGGGGATGATTGTGTCTGCACCGACTTGTTGGGCTAGATCAAACGCAGTCCTGGGACTAATACTCGGCCCAGCGATAGGGGCTGCCAAGTTTTCGACATCAACTCCGCCGACTGACACACCGTCGCCAGGATGAAATAATGCACCGTTGATTATGAAGCCAGTATTTTGTGGACCCGATTGGCCATTGTGTGTCAAGCAATGTGGCAAATCTCTAGCCTCAACTTCAATCGCACCAATTGTTTCGATATCGCCATCATCCAGTAAGTTAACAGTTTGATCTAGCATATTAACCACGGACTGATTGCCATATAAGGGAATGCTTTCATCAGCAAACATTTTGGCTAAAGCCTCGTCCAAATGGTCAGCATGAATGTGGGTATACAGTACTCCGTCAAGCTCACCTAAATCGCCGCGTTCATATTTGGCAGTAAATAGCGTTCCTGGGTCAATCACAATTCGGGTTCCGCTATCCTCGATTAACAAACAGCTTTGAGGATATTTTGTTACATTCATACAGCTAGTTTGACAACTATGCGGACTCGTATAAAACTAACTGATAATACCACCGCCAACAACACGGTCGTTGTCGTAGACCACTGCTGACTGACCAGGGCTAAGTGCTCGGATTGCTGAACCGAGATTAATTTGCCAATGACCATTAATTTGCGTGACCGAAGCATCCGTCAGTTCGCCGAGGTGCCGCACTCTAACCTGATAATCAATATCTGCTTCGGGTTCTTGATTAATCCAGTGTGGTGAGCGCAGCGTAATTTGATCAGCCCACAATTCCTCATCATCGAGCTTGCTAGTGACATAAACTGTGTTTGAATCCATGTCTTTGTCCACTACGTAGTACGGTCGTCCTCCGCCGACTCCAAGCCCACGCCGCTGGCCGATTGTATAAAAGATTGCACCATCATGCTGACCGATTTCCTCGCCATTTTGATCAATAATTGGCCCTGGTTCAGTATCTACGAATTGCTTCAGGAACGGCCGGATGCCGACCTTGCCGACAAAACAGATACCGACGCTGTCTTTTTTATCAGCAGTTATTAGATTATTTTCTGCGGCAAATTCTCTCACGTCTGATTTATGCATCTCGCCAACAGGAAACAGTGTCTGCTTTAACGCAGATTCTTTAATACGATACAGAAAATAAGTTTGATCTTTTGACTCGTCAACTCCTGTTAATAATTGACCATTATGAGAACGTGCATAGTGCCCCATCGCGATCATATCAGCGCCCTTTTCGCGCGCTACATCTAGAAACAATTTAAATTTAATTTCTTGATTACACATAATATCTGGATTCGGCGTCAGACCTGCTCGATAGCCTTCTATCAAATAATCAACCACCTTTTGACGATATTCATTCTGAAAATCAACCATCTCGAACGGAATCCCTAGCTGAACCGCAATCGCCTTTGCATCACGATAGTCTTTTTGCCACGGACAATCAAACCCAGGCAAATCCTGTGCCCAATTCTTCATAAACACGCCTACAACGTCATAGCCGGCCTGCTTGCACTTCAAAGCAGTTACCGAACTATCAACACCGCCGCTCATTCCGACGAATACTGTTTTACTCATAGTTTGTAGCGTAGCAGATTATCTAGTGCTGTGGCGATGGAGTGTGCCCGATAAACCACGGGTGGTCATGTGATTGTTGTTCACGCTGCTTCTGATACATTCTATCTCGATGACGATGTTCATAGCGACGACCGATAATGAATGCCGGTACAATCAACGCTCCGACTACATACAGCGGCCAGCGGATATAGCGGTTAACAGTTGCTGGATTATTGGTTCCGCCAGCAACAGTAAGTCCAGCGGTCGCTTGACCGTTAACTATTGCAATCAATTCGATATACGCTCGTCGGCCATCAGCGTCAGTTACTTTTACGATTACACGATATGTGCCAGGTGTATCGTACGTATGAGAAGCGCCATCATATGCTCCACTGTCAACCACGCTGTACAGGTCAGTCGTACCGTCGCCCCAGTCCCAGCTCAGTGCATATGGCGGACTACCACCTACGAGATTAATCGGCCATGATAGCTCAGTGCCAGGATCAACGCCAAAAGACGAAAAGTTTGATGTAATAAGTAATTGTCCAATACCGACTCCTCCACCCTGACCGCCGCTATCTACACCTTCATCCCCTGAAGGAGTGTAACTAACAACAACTGTCGTAGAGCGTGGGCCTTCTTGGTTCAGACCATCAAACACTCGAGCATAAAGACTGTTCTGGCCTGTCACCAAATCAACCTGTAAATCAAATTGTCCTCCCTCTAGACAGACCGTAGAGCCGACAAATGTATCGTTTCTGTAAATTTGAATTAATAAGCCTTCGATACACGTACCAGCAACACGTATTGGATTATCTGAAAAGCTCTGATTGCGATTCGGACTAGTTATTACTGCCGCCTCCGTAGGTGGATCACCTTCCAGTAATCCATTGACTCCTATCGAACCTGACTGCGGATTTTCGACTGTAGTTTGGGCGATTGCATCTGACATAGGTAGTACAATGAACCCGACCAACACACCAAAACCTACGACAAAATGTAGTAGGTGATGGTGTGTCTTTAAGAATTTTTGTTGTTTCATAATTCTAGTTAATCATACCACAAGCGAAACAGATGAATCGGGGTATGATTGTTATCGTTTATCTACCACGAGATCGGCTGACAACACCTTTGTTGTAGTTACGTAGAAGCTTCGGCCCCGCAACTACCAATCCAATCAATACCACAATCACTGCTATTAGCCAGTACGGGATAAGCCAGAAAGTCTCACTAACAGTAATGAATTCACCAGAACTGCCCACATAGCTAACTGTTCCTTCTACACTGTAGCGACCAAAGATCAAATCATCACTCAGACGATTCTCAAATCGACGAATTTGGTCAGGCAAAACAAATGAGCGTTCAGCAGAGTCACTGTCTGGCGAGTTAATCTCATAGCTGTCAACTACACTACCAAAAATATTCTTTACCTCGATGTTGCCAGACGGCTGCAAGAAAGTGTTCCCATTGTTTTGTAACCTCAGTTTGAAGTTGATTGGGGTTTCGGTGAAGAATGAGCGCGACTCTCCAGGAGTGTTAGTGTCATCATCTGAGTCAGTTACAGCGCTGGCTTCCACTAACTGCAGGTCAGTTGTAATATCGCCGTCTACTTCCATTAATACAATCGGTCCAACACTTGCTGATAATGCCACATTTTGGTCTGTGTCAGCGTTCTGAGCAGTAAATAATATTGCTCCAAAGTGGCTGCCTGGTGATGCATTCGCTGGAATGTTGATAGTTACAGTCAGTGTCCGCGTCTCACCAGGTTCTAGAATGAATGGCTCGATTGGTTCGATGTAGTCTTTGATAGTTGTCTGCGGGAGAGTATCTTCGTCGATTACAACGACTGGGGTGCCGTCCTCATCCTCTCCTGCTATGAAGTCACGAGCATCAACTCGAGCAGTGATAGTCTCATTTGTGACATTGGTGACGGTAATTTCTTCAGTTTCAATTGAAGCACCTGGCAGAGCCTGTTCGCTATCAATTACGATGCGAGTAGGCGACACGCTAAAGCCGTTGCCACCTGTCTGCGCGATAGACTTAAAGGTAAAGAACGCAACACTGACGATGATGGCTCCAACTACTGATATTGCTATTTGCACCCATTTTGAACGGGCAAGTTTCCATGTATCCACGAACTATCTCCTCACGTTTGATAGATATTTTATTGTGCTGCTGCTTACTATAATGCCTAGAATGAACCGGTGCAAATGTAAGTTAGTGTAGTGCTGTAACGTCCTGGCGGCAATCCATCGTCAACATTGGCGATATAGCTAACAGTGAAAGTAACGCGATCGTTACTGGTTGGAGCATTGGCGACCGTATCACCACTAGCAAATGCAAAATTGTTTATCTGATTATATTTTGGATTAGGTTGTGCGCCACCTGGACCACTCGGTTCGAGGCCGACATTTGGCGAGGTGTTAGCCCGCAAGTTAATCCCGAATTGTCTCTGTCCTTGATTTGATGTGCCTGTGGTGCTCATGCGAGTGATTACGTTATTACCTGCAGCCATTGTAGAACCAGCTACTTGAACTGTATATCCTCCAGGTGCATTTGTAGCAGCCAAAAACTTAGAGATTCCAGTTGCCGTTTGATCAGTTGATAGCGTCCCGATATTTACCTGATTGCCAGTAGCAGTCGTACAGTCTTGACTCAGAATAGATATTCCAACACAAAACTCTAGGTACGGCGGGACATAAAGCGTCACATTTAACTGCTCTGCAGTGCTTAATGCGACCGAACCATCATCAGTCACTGATCCTGTCGCATCTGTAGTCTCGTAGGTCGCGATTCGTGCGTAGTAGCTAGTGTTGGCAGATTGTGGGTTAACGATGTCGTCAAACTGATACGTCAGCGTAGTGGCGGTTGTAGTTTGGACGCTACGGGTGAGAATTATATTGTTTGCAGTCGAACTGCCATCAATTGAAAAGCCAGTTTCACCCGTCTGATTAATTAATGACGCACTCAGTGCATTAAATCCAGTTGGTGGAGTACACGGGTCTTCAACAAGCGGTGAGTTGCTGCAAAATAAAATACTAATGGAGCCAAGGTCTGATACACCTGGTACGTCAAACGAAACGCCATACTGTGTAGTAGCTAGTGGTTCGGAGCTGCCGATATCGACTCGGCGTTGCGTTAAGTCGGCTGCCTGAATAGACACACCAAAACTAGAAAATAACAACAGCGACAGTATTAAAACTATCGCTGTTGTTGGCCTAAGGCGCGTTAGTCGCATGCAATCCTCGTTGCTTTGCAACTACTGGTTAGAATGTGCCAGTTGCGACAAAGGTTACTGTTGACTCATACACACCAGTTGGTGTAGTGGTGTGTGGAGTTGCACCGAAGTCAAGATCGAGCTGCTCGTTGTCAACAATTGAAGTTGATGACGCGAGTAAGGTCGATGCTTCTGTCACAATGTGGTACTGGTTATCGTAGTTTGCAGCTACAGTTAATTCTTGTCCACCGACGGTTCCATCGTCAGTTACGGCGTTAACTTCCATTCCCCACTCTTCTGTTCCTGCAGCAGCAGTGATTGTTGCAGCTGCTGTACCTTTTTCATTGATACATTGATCAGTGAAGTCTGTACCACTACATGTCGCACCCGATACTTGCAGTTCGGTAGCGTAGTACTGAATGGTTGCACCGTTAAAGGCGTTAGTGCTCAAGCGTACGTGGCCAGAGTCAGTGTCACCGGTTGGGTTAACACTAGCGTAGTTAGCTGCAGCTGGAGTCAGTACACCGAGGTCAATGCTAGTACCTGTCAGGTCTGAGCAGTTGCCAGAACCGTTTGAGTCTGCTTCCCCGACACAGAACTCTAGTCGTTCCTGAACTCGAGCAGTTACAATCAACTGTGCTGCTGTTGAAAGTGCTACACCACCGTTATGAATTTCAGTTGTTAAACCTGTGTCACTGTAAACATACAACCGAGCGTAGAACGTGTTGTTGTCGTCGCCATCAGTTGAGTTACTTGGGTTAATAACGTTGTTAAGCGTCACTGTGAATGTCGTGTCTGCAGCGATGTCTGTTGTAGATGCTAGCGCAAAGTCATATGTTTCAGCTGTTTCACCAGTATCTTGAATTGTGACGCCGTCAAATGTTGGCGTTCCTTGTAGTGATGCTGATACTAAATTAGGTACGTCATCTCCGACTGCGTCATAAGTACATGTTTCGCCGGGTAGCGGATCGCTATCACAGAATTCTACAGCGAATCCTCCGATGTTTTCAGTTCCTGTGTCAGGAACGTCAAAACTAATGGTGTAATCTACACCGGTTGCCGCTGCCTCAGACGTGCTTATGTCGATTGAACGTTGTTCAACCTGTAACGCATCAACGCGCGTTGTTACTAATATTGCTGGGACAATCATGGCCGCAACAAGCGACGCAACTTGAACCCAACTGACGAATCGACCGAATCGACTCGACAAAAGTGGTTTTTGCATTATTTCTCCTTTATTTTTTTGTTTTATGCAATGTGTAACTTGATACTAGCACAAGCGTTTTTGATTATGCAAACTAAAATGTAGATGTAGCAACCATGAAGTGCTCCATCCGGTACTCACCGCTAGGCGTCGTGTTCGAAATGTTTACGATGTAGCTAATAGTGTAATCAGTAATTCCAGATGATTCATTAGACTGTGCGATAACGTCGCCCTGATTGTATTGATATAAATTAGCAGTGTCGTAGCCACTAGCGACGGAGCCGAAACCAAATGAACTATCAGGTATCTGCACTGGGTCAGCACCAAAAGTTGCGGGACTGGTATTCGCTACCAGGTTGATGCCAAATTGTTCGATGCCAGTTTGCGAGGCTGCTGCAGTAGTAATCGGATCGAGTGACTCGGTCTCATAGGTTGGAGGCGCACTGACAGTCTGAATTACATAACCCTCAGCGTTATAGCTGCCAGCGGAAAACGTAGCACTATCGGTGCTAGTTGTAGCAGCATCTAAAATACCGAGGTCAATTACTGCCGTATTTACTCGAAAGATTAATGTCGGCGCAGCATCAGTCGTATAACCGGCTAACAAATTGTAGCCTGGTGAGCTACGCTCGCCGACACCGGTGTCACCCAAAGAACCTTGGACATTATAGTTAGTAGAGTTTGAATCTATAGTGCCACCTGGGCCGATGAATGCTTCGTCTATTAAATAGTTTGATGATTCAGTGGGTTGAGCGATTACTGCGCTAGCAAAACCTAGCACCGCAACACTCACCCCAAGAATCACATATCGTATTTTCATTATTGCTTCCATTATATAGAATATTACCATAAGCATACAGCTTGTTATTTCATAGCCACAAGCGGTATGATAATTATTAATGGATGACCAAAACGAACAAGCAACGCCTAATTTAGACGCTTCGGAAAGCGGTGGTCAGCCGCCACAAACCCTTACTCAGCCGACTCAACAACCTGCCTCCCAAGAAGATGGCGCCATAGTCACCAAGGTTCGAGCGATCAACCCGCTCACTGCGATGTTTGGAATAATCATAATTATTGCACTTGTCGTAATAGTGTTTGTTACGCTGCAGGAAGATGAAACGCCTACTTTTAATGCGACCGAGCTGAGCGATACCGACCGAGCTAAGTTATTGAATGAAGGTTCAGAAATTGAGCCTAACGGCGAAATATTAACAATTAGTCCAAATGCTGAATTCAAAAACAATGTAGAAGTCGAAAAATCACTAGAGATTGTCGGCGACTTGACTGTCCTCGGGCAAATCAATTGGTCTAACTCTTCAGGTGGTGGCGGTGATGGATCCGTAGGAAGTGGCGAACTATTGCAATCTGCGCAAATTACTGGAGACTTTACAGTAGGTGGCAATAGTCAGTTTGACGGTGTAATTACAGCCAATGGCGGCTTGAACGTCAATGGAGAAACTAATCTGTCTAGCCTAATTGCATCGAGTGCGACAGTGAACGGTGATTTGCGAATCAATAGACATCTAGTCAGCGGCGGAGGTAGTGTTTCAGGATCGAGCGGTGGAGCAGTTGGTAGTGGCGGTACGATTAATGTAAGCGGAGATGATGTTGCCGGAACTGTTCGTGTCAACACTGGCGGTAGCGCCCCAGCAGGACGCTTGGTGACTGTCAACTTCCGTTCAAACTATGGTGGCACACCCACAATAATGATTACACCAGTTGGTAGCGGCAGCGCTGCCGTCGACTACTATGTCGAACGTAACACCAGCAGCTTCAGTATCTATTCACTATCTGACACGCCAGACAACACGCAGCTACAGTTTGATTATCTTGTTATTCAGTAAATAAAACTCACTTTTCCATTACCGATAAGTGAGAAAATGAATAGAGCTGAGTTTTTGATCATATTAGTATCGAACCACCTACTGACTAGCCTGTGAAGTTTGCTCTGCAGGAGTTGTCATTAACATTTTCTGCTTCGCTGCAAATTGGAGTTGGCGTCTGTACCGTCACCAATTACAGAACGAGGACTGTTCACAGTGAGTGTCAAGCTACCAGAAGAAAGTTGACGTAAATAAGTTCCGTAGCTTAAACAAAACAGTAGTGAACGAGAGTCTGATAATTTGTGAGTGCAAGGTTTTTGGTGCTTATTGCTATAAAAAAGTACTTGGAAAGGTTTTAATAGTTCTAAATTAAAGCTTGACTGCTTATTAGACAGTCAAAATAACATACGCCCCAACCACCCCTGCAGCAAAGATAATGAAAGTGATCGCCATAACTTGGAATAAACCTCTGTAAACCAGCGATTTAGATAGAGGGTTGCGACCAATTGCCACCAGCGCTGAACGAATCGCACCGAACAGCAATACTGAACTGGCAGACAACGACACAACCATCACGGCCAATGCAGTAAACAGCCGGAAAGATGACACCGGTTTACCGGCAATGTTTTCACCAAAATCAGCAATTCCACTAGGCAGTATTGAATTGTTACCCAGCTGAGGCTTGACCTGAATATCTATCAATCCGACATTAGCAGTTGTTTCTCGTCCCTCGCTATCTGTCACTTCAACAGAGCTCACAATGCTGGCAGTAGTATCGAAATCTTCTAACGCAGTGCCAATTGTAACGCTATCATCTTGGGCGTATTGTCCAACCCCAGTAATTGGTGACAAAGAGATTTGATCTCCAGCGTTAATGACGCCGTTTATGTCGCTGACTAGTGCTCGAGCTTTACCAAGGGTCGTCACAAATACTGCGCTATCGCCGTTGCTAACCCTAAGTGTCGAATCAGTTTGACGAACAACAACACCAAATAGGTTTGCTGATAACTCCCTTGTTGATGGTTCCACAAGCTCTTTCTCGCCCTGCCGTAAGCTTACAATTGTTCCAGGTTCGATTGATTTTTCAGCGAAATACGAACTCGTAGCGGCAGTCTGAGCGAGCACGGTCCCGCCAACGACACCAATTACTATTACTGACGCAATTGACAAGCGCTTAAACATCTAGAAATACCTCTACCACATCATGTGTAGCCCTAACAACACCGCGTTCGATGTCGACTTCACGGTGAATGTCATCAGCCCGCTGAATAGTCGCCGTGCACGGAGAAATCAATGTTAAAAAATTTGCGTGACCCTTCAATATATCAAATGGACCAGTATCGTTCTTTGCAGAAAAGCTAGTCGCCCAATCATCATAGAGCGTTTGAAACTGACTCAAAACTCGCACCTTAATTTCATCGTTATGCTCATCATCTGTCTGCTTTAGTTCTTTCTGATCTTTTTTACTCACTGAATCATTATCTCCTCGACGCCAGTCAGGGTCTCTTCGATTGTGAACTGATCACCCTCAACACCACTAAGCTGTTCGACAACATGCATCTCCTGGGAAAAGAATTGAATTAGTTTTTTCGCACGTGCGTAGTCTGATCGATCCTCGGGGCTTAGCTCGTTTTCACCAATGATAGCAATAATACTGCGTAAGTTCTCATATTTTTGTAGGACTGATTTTGCCTGCATTGCTAATCGGTAATGGCGTTCACCGACAATTTCAGGTGTTAATAGGCTTGAGTTAGTGCGATTGATGTCAACCGCTGGCCGAATACCTTGTTCAGCAATCTTTCGACTAAGCACAATTACCGAATCAAGTTCGTGGCTAATCATTTGCACCGCAGGGTCGGATAGGTCGTCAGCAGGAACGTAAATGGTTTGGACAGCAGTAATTGAGCCGTTTTCATTTGAACTCAATCGATCTTGGAGCCGCTTAATATCGGAAAATATCGTCGACTGATATCCGCCCTCACTCGGAACTTGGCCTAATATCGTCGATAGTTCGTTATTGGCCTGAACATATCGATAAATGTTATCAGCAAAGAACAGCACATCGCGCTTTTCTTCGTCTCTAAAGTACTCTGCCAATGTGACAGCAGATATAGCCACCAATGACCTTAGCGCTGGATTCTCGTTCATTTGACCGAAGTACATTGCCGTGTTTTCCAGTAATCCACGTTCTTTAAGAGTTTCGTGCAGCTCATGACCTTCACGAATACGTTCACCAATACCAGCAAACATAGCCGTACCTGACTCATTAGATGTGACGTTGTTAATCAACTCCATGGTCAACACCGTCTTACCGACACCGGCACCACCGACGATTCCAATTTTTCGTCCTTTTACGAATGGCGTAAAAAAGTCTAATACCTTGACGCCAGTCTGCATGATTTCTGGTTCGGCTATTTCTGAAGTTGACGATAGTCTATTTGCTTGATTGATAGCTCTCATTGGAGCGTTGTCGACATCGCCTTCATTATCCATTGGTCTACCAAGTGCATCGAACATTCGTCCTAGTGTTTCCTGTCCGACTGGGACTTGTATGCCATGCGATGTCGTCTGCAATCTGTCACCTTTAGCAAGTGTCATATCGCTCGTAAGATTAATTAATCGAGCTGTGGTTTCGTTTACATATGAATGCACAAGCAGTGGCGACTGCTGTTCATTCTCAGCCAATACTACCTGTTCAAGCTGTGGTTGCTCATCAAGGAATTCGGCCTCTATCATCAATCCTTTTAGTGACCGTACAGTTCCCACACTCATACGTTCGCTCCACTCAACCGCATTGCATTAATAATCTCTTTTGAACGCTCATCGGCCAATGCTCGTTTGGCTCTGTTGAACTGTGTGATCAAATCGCTACGACTTTCCTTTGCCTTGTCATGTGCTGCGGTCATTGCTTTAAACCGCGATGCATGTTGCGCTAACTTCGACTCTAATATTACTTGAGCCAACGCAACACTCAGCATGCTTGACTCTAGATGTGACACAACGGCTGCTTCTGATGGTTCAAATATGTAGTTATGACTAGTAATCGGCTCTGAACCTTGTTGGTTCTGACTGAGGCTATCAACCTGAGCTTTTAGCTGAATCCGTTTCACATCCTGAACTGACAGCGATACATAGGTTTGATAATAGACGGTTGTTTCAGGATATTGGACTATCTCTTGCATCATCGGCTGCAAGTCCATGTCATTATCCTCGGTCGGCAAGTCAAACGTGCTCGCAACCTCGACGCCGTTTTGCCGCAACTGCGTTACACCGTGATTTCCAATCGCAATTATCTCCGTATTTTTTGGATCAAATTGCTTCAACATCCAGTCAATTAACTTTCGATCGATGTCTCCACTGAAACCACCTTCGGCAGTAATCACTACAAATAAACTCTTATCCTTTGTTATTTGAGCCTGTCGAGCCATATCAATACCTTCAGTGCTTACGTTTAGATTCGAATACATATCCCACAGCTCTCCAAAAAACTCTTTGCTATCGAGCACTTGCTGCTTAATCTTGGCAATTTTCATGCTAGCAATTGACTCGAATACGCTAGTTATATTATTAACAGTTCTAATCTGTTCTAACTCCTCAGAGATTGTCTTAATCTGTCTCATCGTTTAACCTCAATCTGTGATTCTTGTGCTGCAAGCTGAACAGTAGCCTTGAAGCTGTTTTCATCGTCAATCTGCTCGGCTCGTTTGATCGCAACCTCCTTAAGTTTTTCTATGTCGAGCTTGGTGTTTACGTCAACTGACAGTGCTACTTCCAACATCACCTGTTGTGCTAACAAGCCGGCTGATTCACTTGTTGATTGATTCATAATATTGAGCAAACGTTTACCAATTTCGACATCACCACGAGACTCCAGAGCTAGCTCAGAACCAAAGTGTGAAAATTCATTTGCTTCGTAGTAACTTGCCAGCGCTTTACGCAATCTGGAGGCGATGCGTTTATGAATCTTCGATTGACCTCGTCCACCAACACGCGACACACTGAGACTTGTCGAGATCGCCGGCTTCATACCAGACCGGAACAGGTCTAAATCAAAAATCAACTGACCATCAGTAATAGACATTATATTAGTCGGCAGATAAGTGCTGATATCACCGCCAGGAACTAATACTGCGGGGAGCGATGTTAAGGTTTTGCCGTTACTTGCAGTACGTCCAGCACGTTCCAACAGTGACGAATGAGCAAAGAACATGTCTCCTGGATACGAATCGCGACCCGGACTAGTCCCACTTAGCAAGCTAATTTCTCGGTAGACCTGTGCATGCGATGTCAGGTCATCATAAATTACAATAGTATCCGTGTCTTGTTCTTGCCAAAAATACTCTGCCATTGCCGCCGCAACATACGGCGCTAAATAATTAGAGACCAATGAATCGAACATTGTCGATACAATCACGACCGCATTATCACGAGCATCATTCGCCTCCAAAGTGGCAAGTAACTGGTCAATGTCAGTTTTTCGCTTGGCAATTAAACAATAAACCACCACCCGATCAGTATCTTTCTGATTGATTGTCAATTGAGTTAAGAAACTCGACTTACCAGACTTACTGTCACCGAGTACTGCTAAACGCTGTCCAAGCACTAAAGGAAACAATGTATCAACCAATGTTACGCCTGTCTCTAGCTGCTCATCAAGTGATTGCCTGCCAATTAAAGCAGGTGCTTTATTAAACACTTCCCATATTCCATCAGGGGCGATTGGATCACCGCCATCGAGTGGCTCGCCACGGATATTTATGACCCGTCCTCGGTAGTCGGCACCAACTTTGGTAACCAGGGTATGATGCTGAAGTGCTACACCTACACCGACCCGAAGTGGATCAGTTCCCATGTGTAAAATTGTAACGAGATTGGAACCAACTTCACGCACTAAACCCTTACTGCCATCTTCAAACATGACAAGTGCATTCAGCCGAATTGGCTGTAAGCCTTTTGCTTTAACAACAAAATCATCAACTGAAACCACTTGGCCAAGGACTTTTTGACGCTTGATTAAACTTTCATAGTGTTTGTTCATTGAAATAGGACCTCACGCAGTTTTAATGGATGCTTTTCGAGTTCAGCTTTCCACGACATGTCATAGCGACGGCGATCAGTCGTTAATATAAATCCTCCTGCCAGATGTGGTTGCACAGTGTACATCAACAGTGCTGCCGGGTGTAGCTCATCACGAATCCAAATAACCAACTGTTTAAGAAACTTGGCGTCTGGCTCGCCGGCAAATGCAAACCGTAGCACCGGCAATCGATCGACCATCTTCTCCAACCGTTGTTTAATCTCAGATATATTTTCCTCTGTCAGTTGTGAAATACCGTTTGCGTCTAGTAGTGACTGGAGGCTTTCACTCAATCGTTCATAGTGAACTTCCCGTCCAGAAACCTTACTACTGATTAACTGGTCGCGTAGTCTCTCAAGCTCTCTTGCAGCCTTCAATACATCGCGGCGTGTCACTAGACGTGCCGGCAAGCGGAGTTCTTCATTAATGGACTGATTATTACCAGCCACTCTTTATGTCCTCTAAAATCGCAGCTTTTTGATCTTCTAGGTGCTGGAAGATGAAATCACTCTGAGACGCCATATCAACTTCCTCGCTGAGCGCTTCCAATAAGTAGTGGTTAACAACGCTCGACATATGTTCATCGAGCTTCTTGAGTCGTATTTGTTTTTCTTCTTCGAGTTGAGCCTGGAGTTCTTCGCGCAAAATACCACGCTGCTCTTTCATCGCTGCTTGAGTCTTATCGATTGACTCCAAGGCTGCTTCACGAGCGCCTTCAATTGATTTAGTATACTGCTTGAACTCTTTGTTAAGTGCTTTTTTGAGCGAATCTCGCATGTAATCGTTCAGTTGCGATGCTGTCAGGTGCAGGTCTTGCTGCATAAACATCGCGTTTTCATTAATAATCTTTTCAAAGTGCAGTCGACCACGGTTACGCAGCTCTTCACGGAAATCTTCAGTGAATACTTTTTCGGCTTCTCCAGTAACGCTATCAATTGTCGATGCGTGTAATTCGCTACCACTCTTGGCCCGCTGCTTGCTAAATAAATACCATCCAACACCAATAGCGATGACAACTCCGATTCCAATCATCGTCCAGGCCAAAATTGTACTATTCATTAAGTAAAGTCCACCGTTTATGTCTTGATAATTAGTATACCGCTTATGCTAGGCGGTTCTCAAGAGTAAATAGGCCAAGCCAAATCCCACCACTGTTACACCAAAGACGATTAACAATAGTTGCGATTCACTTCGACTCACTGCACGAGTAGCATCAGGATTTCTTAGCTTGGAATCATGGGCGCCTACTTCGAGCGATATAAACAAACTTACAGCTAACAGCAACGTACCAATAACAATTAACAACCCAGATACAGCCCGGATCGGTGCCACTGGTTTTCCAGCGATATTATCGGCGATATTTTGAACAAACCGTGGAGCTGATGCGGTAAATCTACCACTACTGGCGTTAGGGCGAACATCTATTCGAGCTTGGATACGGCCAACTTTTACTGGCTGATTTGTATCACGTAACGTGACTTCGACCAGCTCGTCACTACCATCAAAGCTCTCTAGTGCAGTACCTAGTAGTACTGATTGACCGGCGGCTTCGGTCGCAACTCCGGCCAATCTAGATGGAGCTAATTGCTCACCAGGCTCAATTGGACCATTCTGTGTACTAACTAGGATATCGGTCACCCCACTCGTAACTACATCAAGTTGCTGACCATCGTTTGAGATACTGAATAACGCCGGCGAACTGTCGTCGCGAACAACACCAAGTAGTGTCGTGTCGGACCCAATACTTGCTGGTCTCACGATATCATCCTGCTGAATAACTACTGTACCGTGCGAAAATTCTTCATCTGACGCAAACCGATCAACTAGCTCCTGGGCGAACACGCCACCAGCAATAATCACCAGACTTACAAATACCGCTATTAGTTTTATCTTCATTGGCTTCCGCTCACTCCTCGTTGGATTTCTGATAGTGCTAGTTTAACACTTTCGCTGACAGTCAAATACCAACCTCGTGGTGTTGCCCACCATTGCGAGCGCCTCCATTCTTCATCACGAGCAGAATAGTTCAGAATTGTTATGTCACCGGCAGCTACGCGCTCAAAATAACTATAGGCCCGCCGCTGGTGATACGGTGATGTAACCAAAATCAAACTATCAATATCGCGCTCCTGCGCCAGCTTAATCACAAATCGTGCATTTTCTTGAGTGTTAAGCGAGTCTTCATCGAGTAAAATATCATTTTCCGGCACTCCACGTTCAACTGCTGTACGCTTCATAATTAGCGCATTCGATGGACTCTTTGGATCGCGAGCTGCTCCAGAAAAAATCAGCTTATCTGTCCACCCCTGCTCATATAAATCAATTGCAGTCTCTAAGCGCTGGCCGTCATCACCGCTAATCGCTACCACCGCGTCTACTCGCTGTAACTTATCTTGAGGCGACAAATAAAACCCTAACCCGGCGACGAGGCTCATCATCAGCAAAAACCCTAAAACCAGTCGTTCGATAATGTGCGTAAACATCCTAGACTAAACCTTCGTCCACGATATCACGCAACGCCGCCACCAACCCCTTAGTGTCAGCTTCAGACGTGTGGCGACCAAATGACACGCGTAAACTAGCTGCCGCCTGAATATCATCACCAGTCATGGCGGTAATAATCGACGAAGGTTTACCGTCACCGGCGGTGCAGGCCGAACCCGTTGCCGCTAAAAACCCTCGCTGGTCGAGCTCCATCACCAATCGTTCGCCGTCGTTGACGTCGGGAATCACCACATTTGATATGTGTGGCGCGCGCGGCGCCGCTTGGCTATGAATAATAGTGTCTGGAAAATGTTGCACTAGTGCTGATTCAAATGCAGACTGTAGCGCCTTCAAGCTCTCAACTTGTTCGCTGCGGACAGCGGCAGTTTTATTTAATGCCGCTTCCAGCCCGACAATACTTGCCACATTTTCAGTACCGGCTCGCACCCCGCGTTCTTGCGTACCGCCAGCAATCAACGGTGACAGCTCCAGTGGCCGAGCCGCTAGTAGCGCCGCCGACTGTTTCGGTCCGTAAATTTTTGCCGCACTAATCGACACCACGTCTAATCCTAGTTTGTTGAGCTTTAATGGCATTATTCCTGGTGCTTGAGCTGCATCACTATGAATCAGTAGCGGCAAATGGTTGCCATTAGCTTTGCGTTGCTGCTCTATCTGCTCACATAGCTGCTTCAGTTGACCAAGTTGTTGAATTACTCCTGTTTCGTTATTGACCAAAATAATCGAGATTAAAACAGTGTTGTCGTCGATTAGCTGTTTGATTTGTTCAAATTCGATTTCACCTTGGTAATTTACTGGAGCCACCGCCAGCTCAATCTCATTAGTCTCCGCCAGTAGTTCGGCCGGCCGCGAGACAGACTCATGTTCAACTGCGCTGATGATAAACTTTGGCGTATCAAACTGCGAGGCAAGACCCTTTAATAGCAAGTTGTTCGCCTCAGTGGTTCCAGCAGTAAAATACACTCCACTACTATTAACTCCGCTGTGGCGAGCTATGCTGGCTCGCACTTCGTCGATTTTTTTACGAACTGCTCGTGCTGGCTGGTACAAGGCTGAAGGGTTGTAGAACTCGTCAGAAAAATACGGCTGCATTACCGTTAGTACGTCAGGATCTAGCGGTGTCGCTGCTGCGTAGTCAAAATAAGCATGTTTCATTAGCTACAGTGTAGCGTAAAGTTTCTCAACTTTCTGGGTGTATTTCTCGGTAGCTTGGCGGAGGTTTTCGAGCTCATCTTGATTAAGCTCTACATTCTCACCGGCGTGGTGCTTTGTTATTCCATCTGGACTAACCTCATAGACCACATCATCGTAGCTACCATCCTGGTCTGGCAGTCGCCACAGCCAGTGTCGCTCGTCAACCCGAAGGAATAAATGATGCCGTTGATCCTCGCTTATCGGAAAAAGTTGGCTACCAATGTCAACTTCTTTGTCGACAATCAATCCGACTAACTCAGTCTGCGGGAACTTTCCAGACACTCGTTTTAATGCAGAAATTAATGCGTTGGTAATTCCGAGTTGAAACAACCCCTCAGATGCGCCAGATAGCTCTGCGCCAAATCGATTTATGTCAATTAGTTTTCTCGCACTACTGTCAGGAAGGATACCGCCACGTTTTAGATTATTTTCTACTGCTTTAGCGCGTTGCATATCGATTAGTCCACTACCATCAGATTTAGGTGGCACCACAGTGCGAAAACTACGTGACCCTCGCTTAGTGCGTTGGAATATTTCTTGTGTAACTCTACCCGGCATTTGCTCCACTAGCGACATTGTCGGTTGTGGTTGCTGTCGTCGGGCTGCAGCTAAATGAGCTTCTTGCTCGGCCACGATTTGTTCCGGCGGACGGTTGTCCTGACTAAATTCACGAAGACGCTGATCAACACCTTCTCGAGACATATATCTCAAAGCACTGACAGAAATCTCTGGGTTCTGTGCCGCCATCTCTTGCATAGCTATTTCTTGTGTATCAGTCATAATATTAAATATTTAAAACTCCATAATTTAGCGACCAAATAACTTTGCTGCGTTTGCGTCGGTTATTTGTTCTAAATCAGCGAGTGATATTTCTCGTCGCTGAGCGATAAATGTTGCCACCTCATTCACATAACGCGGTTCGTTTATTGTGCCACGTTTTGGTGCTGGAGTCAAGAATGGCGCATCTGTTTCAAGTACCAACGATTTTAGCGGAACTTCATCGAGTACTGCTAACTGCTCGTCGTTGTTTGTAAAGGTCATAATTCCGTTAAGCGCGATGTACAAACCACGATCTAGCGCTTGATGTAGCTCCTTGGGACTAGCACTAAAGCTATGGACCACCGCTGGCTTTGAAAAGGCATACTCGTCAAATATTGGCCAGAAGTCTTCAAACGCGTCGCGAATGTGGAACAACAAGGGTAGTTTGTAGCTAGCTGCTTGCTCTAAATGCCAGCGCAACATCGCTTTTTGGTCCTGACGCGGCGAATGCTCGTAATAATAGTCTAGACCACATTCTCCAATTGCATCGACCATACCGTTATCAAGTAGTTCGGCAATTCCGGTTTTTTCTTCATCACCGAAGCTCTCTGCCTCATGCGGATGAACCGCCACCGCCGACCAGCAATCATCTCGCTCGTTCGCAAATGCCACCGCCTCTCGACTGTCGGCTAGGGACGTGCCAACACAGGCAAATCGAGTTACACCCACATCACGAGCTCGCTTTAAAACTAAATCAGCGTCGAGTGGATAATCAGCGCTATGAATGTGGCAATGAGTATCCGTCATAGAGCAATAGTTCCTTTATGATTCGACTGTGTAGTTGTGCTTTCGCGGGAACAGCACATCTTCGACATCATTTTTGACAACACCACTATCAAATATCGATGTAATTGTTGTCGATGTATCCGGCATAAACGGCGTTAATATTTGCGCCACCTGCAGAATCGATGACACTGAATATGACAATACCTCCTGCAAGTGTTGCTCTTCATCTTCATCTTTCGCAAGCTGCCACGGTTTGGTTTGTTCCAGGTATTTGTTCAGTCCGTGCACCATCGCCCACACTTCATCAAGTGCGACATCAAACTTATATGCTTCAAGTGCTTCGTGATAACGAGCCACATCATGCTCAGCAGCTGGAATCTCACCAATGATACCGTTTTGGTAACGATTGATCATCGTTCTGACTCGTTGCACCAGATTACCCAGGTCATTTGCCAACTCGCCATTATAGGCTTGCTCGAACTTTGCCCACGAAAAGTCTCCATCTTCACCGGCTGGGATATAGCGGAGCAGGTAATACCGAAACGCATCAGCGCCGTATTGATCGACAACAGCAAACGGATCGACGACATTACCGATGCTCTTACTCATCTTTTGCCCATCAACACTGATAAATCCGTGAACGAGTAGCCCCTTCGCTAGCGGTAAATCGAGACCCAGAAGCATCGCCGGAAATAGCAACGCATGAAAACGAATGATGTCTTTGCCGATTACCTGGATGTCTGGCGGCCAATGGTTTTTAAATTGCTCACCATCAGGGTAGCCGACTGCAGTTAAGTAGTTAATTACGGCATCAAACCACACATAAATTACGTGATTATCATCACCCGGCACTGGCACACCCCACTGCAATTTTTCTTTCGGTCGGGAAATGCTTACGCCGCCTTTTACATCTTCGAGCATCGCTAACGCTTCGTTACGACGTGACTTCGGACTAACAGCAAACTCGCCGCTAGTGATAGCTGTTTTTATCTGGTCCACAAAGCTGTCGAGTTTAAAGAAGTAATTTTCTTCTTCGAGGCGCTCATACTGCTGCTGATGGTCGGGGCAAATCCTGCCATTGTCCTCGGCAGTCGTATCTGGCACGAATGATTCACAACCAACGCAATACCAACCTTCGTAACTGTCTTTGTAGATATGGCCATTTTCATCAAGTTTGTTCCACACCGCCTGTGTAGTCCTAGCATGTTCAGAACTAGTGGTCCGTGTAAAAACATCATAGCCACTTCCGAGCCGCTCGTGCAGCTGTTTGAACGTGTCAGTTAACTCATCAACAAGCTCCTGTGGTTGCTTGTCCTGTTCTAGAGCTTTGTCAGCAATTTTTGTACCGTGTTCATCAGTTCCATGGGTGGCAAACACTTGCTTGCCAATTTGTTTTTGATAACGTGCAATCACGTCTGATTGTACAAACTCTAAAGCGTGGCCTATGTGAGGAGCCCCGTTCGTATAGGGAATTGCAGTCGTGATTAAGTAGTGGTTATCGTCGTTCATCTATGTCAGATTGTAACAATTCTTCCGAAGAACGTATATCAATTTCATCAGGTTGATTCAGCGTCACCACTGATTTTCCAGACCGTCTTCTACTATTCCACCAGTTAAAACCAAACAGTGCAGCACCACTAGAGACCAAAACAACTAACGGCAACCAATTCGTCGAAACAGTTGTCGTGTTCAGCTCGCTAAATTGTTCATTAACGATTTCGCCAACGTTAATTTGCTCTGAACTAAAACTCTCGCCAAGCACTGCCAAATCACTACGCACCGCACTCTGAAGTGGCGCCAACGATCCTAGTCTGGTTATCTCGTCGCCATCGAGCGTCGCGACATTATCTCGCACTACACCACTCGGAATTGATACTGTGGTTCGACGATAGCTAATGCCTGGGAGTATCACATAGTTGGTGACGTCTATTGCAGGAGTTGATGCTTCGAATGAAACTGCATCTTGATTGTCTGCCTGCCGCCAATTCAGTGTCTGGCTGTCAGTAGGGAGAAACATATCAGCCGTTGATTGGTTGATAATAATACTACCTCTGATTCGCCAGCTACCGCTTCGCCCGAAGCTAGCAAATTCCTTGCTCATTGCAGGGTCAAGCACAACCCAGCCAACGTTCGGTACAAACACCTCAACCCACTGATGAGCTACTGGCTCTGCCTCCATAAACGGTGCTATCCAGCCATGAACTTCTCGGGCCGGAAGACCACTGGCTCGTGCCGACGCAGCCAACTGAACGACTGACAAATCATTGTCTCGTGCCTGTTGCAGTAAGCTCCGAGTAAGCTCAACTATTGACTCCGCTGACCGGATTTGGCCTTCACTGTAACGATCTGAATTATCAAGATATATTTCAAATTCATCTGTATCGATACCACCCTCCGCAGCGCGCAGATCGTACTGAATAGATTTTGATAACACGCTAACTAAGGCTTCCAGGGTAACCGAACTTCTCGGCGCTAATCGATACTCGACAAACATATTTCCATAGCGATCAAGTCTGACGTTACTTGGTTCTGGTGACACGCTTTGCAGGAACGATTTCTGCAATGCGGTGTCTGTCGGAAGTGCAACTTGTTTCGTTTGCCACCACCAGCCATCATTTTTTAGCGTTGATTCGAGCTTAAAGCTATTTGTCTGGGAGCTGCCAAACAGCAGTACCGCTGCACTGTTGCGTGCGCCATTGAATATATACTCGTAGCGCTGGCGCTCACCGTCGACTGTCGAATTATTTGGCTCTAACCCAAACGCTCTCGGTAACGTCGATCCTAGCGGCAGTTCAATCGACAATGACTCTTTAGTCACTTCTGCGCTTCGCTGCGGGGCGCTTACTATTAGATTTGTACCATCATCTTTTGTTCTCTGCATTAAGCTATTCGTCTGATACTGAATACTAAACTTCCAGCTTTTGCCTATAGAATCGGGTAGAGAAATCGTTGCTATAGAGTGCGGAAACAGGGCGTTATTTTCGGCAACAGCTACTGATACGTCGACTTGGGAACCGTTAACAGTTGCAGCCAAATTTGTTATCTCCAGCCCAGAAACAGCAAATTCAAAACTATCAGCCTCTAATGAATTAACAACAGACACACCATACTCAACCGTCGCCTGGTCATTTGCATCAACTTCTACGCTCTGAGTAATACGGTATTGCACCGATGATTGTGCACTTGCCGGAATGGGCACCAAAAACAGCGCCGCAATAATAATTACAATAAGTCTTTTTATCACGCTTTGTATCATAGCAAATTGTACTTATGGCTACACATATTTTCTCTCTGCTAGCGCCGCTGTCAGCTGTTGCCACTGTTTGATTGTCAGTGACTGCGGACGGATTTTAGTATTTATACCAAGCTCACCCAACAGGTCGGCAATATCATCTTTTTCGACCTGAAACGCCGCAGCTAATGTGTTTTTTAACTGTTTGCGCCGCTGAGAGAACCCAAACTTCACAACTCTAATCACTTGCGATTGATCACTGGAGTTTTTGCGCGGTTTTAACCCTAATACCTGCGAATCAACCCGTGGGGGTGGCTCGAACAATTCAGCGGGAATCACCGGCCCTGTATTCACCTCCGCTAACAGCTGCGATGTGACCCCGAGCACACTAAGCTCGCCAGGTTCAGCCGCGACACGCTCAGCGACCTCTTTTTGCACCAATAGTCCGATTGCAACTGGTGAGTTGTCGGCTTCGAGTAAAATCCGGATAAGATGCGATGTTAGGTAATACGGAATATTCCCGACGACCTTGTAGGGAAAAGTAAGTTTAGAGAAATTAAATGTCCGAATATCTTCGTTTACAACCGTCAATGAATCAGATTGAATTTTAGCCGACAGCTGGGCGGCTAATTCGTCGTCGAATTCCACTGCAATGACACGATCGGCTTGATTAACAAGTAGCTGCGTCAATGTACCCAAGCCCGGACCAATCTCAACCACGGTGTCGTCGTTGGTAATTTCAGCTATGTCTAATACTGCCTGTAAACTATCCTGGTCACGCAGCCAGTGTTGACCGAGGTCTTTGTTAGGTTGTGGAGCGTTCATCAAACCAGTCAAAGGCGCGATTTATGTATTTGTCTTCACCCTTCCAGTATCCGCCGAGTTTTTCACATGCTTCATCTCTCTTCAGCCACAACACATCGTCATGTTCATGGTCCATGCCATCTATGCTGTCTTTGATAAATTCAGCTACAAAATAGTTGATTGTAATTTCATTATTGTCGCTGTCACGATAAGCTAGCTGCTTTTCTCTTCGTAACGGCAAAACAGAAGTTCCAATATACTTTTTTAATTCAACAACCACGCCAGCTTCTTCTAATATCTCCCTCTGAGCAGCCTGTTCGAGGTTCTCTCCCGGTTCAACCGTGCCTTTTGGCAAATGATAGCTTGCTTTATCAGTTTCATTAAGAGCACCGTTTGGCCACCGAACCAACACCGCAGCTTTGGTTTGACCTTCTATTTTGCGTAACACCACCCCACCTGCTGACATTTTCTGTAGCTGATCTTCGCTTAATCGATAACTAATCATGACCGAGATCCAACAGCGGCAGGCCAATTTCGTCATCTAGCTTCCGATCCAACGTAGCGTCAATCGTATCGAGTTTAATTTCTAGAGTGCCACCGACGATTAATTCTTTGATGTGCCCACCGTGGGCTTTGTTGTTACGATCACTAACCACACCATGCAGATGCAGCGCAGGCTCACCCTCGTAAGACGCGATGTTGCCAACTAGACTTACCAGCTCGACCACGTCTTTGACGTGTCGAAACACATATTTTTTTCGTTTCAGATGATAGTAGCCAAGTCTGACGTTCAACACACCACCCAGACCTGTCAGCCAGCCGGCTTGTACGTTCTTGTTATCCACGAACTTGGTTAGCTGCTCTACCAGCTCTTCACCTTTTTCGAATCGAAGCAAGTAGCCACTCTGTATTTCGGTTGATTTCATTATAAATTATTGTAACAGACTACCACCAGTGATTGACCTGCCAGAAGTTATACGCTGCCGCCCAGCTACCGTAGCGAGCCTGTGCGTAGCTATGACACCAATTTAGCTGTGTAATTGGATTAGTCATGTAGTCGCTACCGGCGCTCGCCATTTTCGTTGCAGGCAGTGCTTGGCACAATCCGTACGCACCTGAACCACCTGCGTTCCAGACTGTATAACGCCAGCGAGACTCACGGGAGATAATCGAATCGGCATAGCCATGATCGCTTGCAGGAATATTACTCTGATCGAGCCAATCCTTTTTATCGCCGGTTACCGTTGGCTGCAGGCTGCCAGCGCCGCCAATTGTCACGACTTCGTCACGGACTTTGTCGATTACTGTTTCTGATATCAATTCTTTATCAGGCTGTTCGGTGCCGCGCTGAACCAATCGGAATGAGAGCACTACTCGGCCGTCACGACCAGCGGTTGTAACTTGGCGAAAACCAGTCGACTTAGTGTAGTCAATCTCCTGTATGACTTCATGCTTAACGACTTTTTCTTCAGTGATAATGTCTTTATCAACCCGCACCACCTTCACATCGGAGTTTTCTGTGAGTTTAGCGTCCAGTTTCGGTACGGTGAAATCTTTGTCCTTGAGCGTTAAATCATACTCGTCCAGCAGCTGACCTACTGTCGCGGCCTGAGTGCGAAGTTCAACTTCATAGTTATCAAAAGCCAACGATACTGGTGTTGCTGGGTCAACTACAACACGATCACCAACAAATCCACCTTCACTTAAGTCAGTCACAGCTTCTATGTAGAACTCATCTTCTGGATAAATATCATAGCCGGCTTCCCGAGCGATGAGCTCAGGACTATAGCTAGCTGAACGAATTTGCTTCACAGAATCTTCGTGTTTGACCTCTACTGGACGAGACCGATAGATATTTATCTGGTAGCCAACCCCCGTCAGTTCGGTGTCATGACTCGGCTCGACACTGTCAGATTCATGCAAACGTATACCTAACTCATCGAGCACCTCGCCGACCGTCTCTGCCTCGGTAATTACGTTTTGCGTTGTACCGTCGATATACAAACTCACAAACCGCTCATCTCCGGCTGCAAATAAACTAGAATTTGTAGAAGTTACGATTATCAGTCCAGCCACAACCAGTAGCAGCATTTTCACGCCAAGCGAGCTGGCTATAGTTGTAATTTTTTTAATCAACCTTCATATCCTTTCGACGATTTTACTACTAGGAACTACTGTGTATTCGTCGCAGAGATAATTGTAACGCCTGGAGACATTGAACTCAAGCTTGTTCATATCTGTAAATTATAGTTTTGTTAACGGCGCGAATGCCAAATTAAGCTGCTTTTTACCGCCCTTTTTAAATGTCACTGTTGCTAATTCGCCGTCAAGTTCAGTAATTGTGCCTCTGCCGAACGCGTTATGACTGACATGGTCACCAACAGCAACATTGATTGTCACCTCCGGATCTGATTCCACTCGTGGGCTGGTATCTACTGTTACGTTTGTCGGCAAGCTTTGTTCGCTATGTTCCGCGTCTATTTCACTTAAGAATCTTGCCGGTGGATTATGCTGCGTACTACCGTAAATCATTCGCGAATTTGCGTGCAGTAGGTGCAATTCACGCTTAGCCCGCGTCATCCCAACATATGCCAGTCGCCGTTCCTCCTCTAGTTGTTCTTGGTCAAACTGAGCACGTGAATGAGGAAAAATCCCTTCTTCCATGCCGACGATAAACACCACTGGAAATTCCAGCCCTTTAGCAGAATGCAGCGTCATAAGTGTCACCGCGTCAGCTGATTCATCGTAACTGTCGACGTCACTGACCAATGCCACTTCCTCTAAAAATCCTGCTAGACCAACATCGTCATAATCTCTAGCAACCGAAATCAACTCACGAACGTTCTCAACCCGCGCTTCAGCTTGTGGCGTACCATCATCCAAATAATCTAGATAGCCGCTACGTTTTGCCAGCAGCTCCACCAATTCACTGACTCTACCGCCGTCATTCATGAAGTTCTGCGCCTGGGAAATAATTCTATAAAACGACGTAAAACCTTTTTGTGCTTGAGCGGATACTCCAGGTGCTTTGCTGGACCGCTCCAAGGCAGACCGCAAATCATCTGGCGCGTTAGTGCCGCTATCGACATCCAACTGCGGACCAGCAGTCGTTACCGGGGCGCTACGCAGCCACTGTTCAAATGCTTCAAGCGACTTTTTGCCAATGCCTCGTGTTGGCGTGTTAATCACTCGCCCAAAACTCGCCACATCATTCGGCTGAAATACCAGTCGCAGATACGCTAGTATGTCTTTAATTTCTGCCCGTTCATAAAACCGGGTGCCACCGACAATTCTGTACGGCAAACTATAACGAATTAACATCTCTTCTAAGCTTCGAGATTGAGCATTGGTTCGATACAGAATCGCGAAGTCGTTATAGACCCGTTCACCTCTATCAACCGAATTTCGTATCTCACGAATTAAGATTTCTGCTTCATGACGTTCAGATTGAGCTTGATGGATTTTAACCGGCTCACCCTCACCGAGCGCAGTCCATAACTTCTTTTCTGAGCGTTGCTTGTTTTTGTCGATTATCTTATGTGCAGCGTTGAGGATAGACTCAGTCGAGCGATAATTCTGCTCGAGTTTAATTGTCGTTACATCAGGATAATCACGACTAAAGTTTAAAATATTGCGAAAATCAGCTCCACGCCACGAATAAATCGACTGCCAGTCGTCACCAACCACACAAATGTTGTGATGTTCTGCTGCCAGTAGCTTCGTCAGCTGATACTGAGCAGTATTAGTGTCCTGATACTCATCAACCATTATGTAGCGAAACTGTCGCTGCCAGCGCTCCAGTACTTCAGGCGCCTGCTTCATTAGCTGCACTGTCTTCATGATTAAATCATCAAAATCTAACGCATTCGCATCAGACAAAATCTGTTGATACAACGGATACACATCGGCTGCCGCTCGTTGGTTTGGTGTTGCGCTAGTAGATTGATATTGACCAGGTTCTATCAGCTCGTTTTTTGCACCACTGATTAATCCAGCCAGCGTCGTAGGTTTATGCTGCTTTGGGTCGAGTCGCAACCGCTCCATCGCTCGCTTTATCGCGGCTTTTTGATCGGCCGAATCGAAAATTATAAATGACCGGTCGATGCCAATTTCACTGCCACATTCACGCAGCAATCGCACGCAAATCGAGTGGAAAGTACCTAAAAACGGTAAAAACGACCTATTGTCGACGTCTTGACCCAATAACGTCGCCGTTCGCTCGCGCATTTCATTAGCAGCTTTATTGGTGAATGTCACCGCCAGTATCTGCGTCGGGCTGACACCTTTTTCGTTCAATAAGTATGCAATTCGGTGGGTTAATGTTTTGGTTTTGCCCGACCCAGCACCGGCTAAAATCAGCAACGGTCCATCGGTTGTTGTAACCGCTTGTTGTTGTTTGTCATTGAGTTCACGTAATATCGAATCTGCCATCAGACTAACGGTAACAACTACAGACCGAGTCTGGAAGTGATTTCTTCGAAGCTAAGACCTTCAACAACTGTTAAATAGCCATACGCTAAACCCAAACTTACAATCACAACGAGCACTATAAACACCCATGTCTTATGAATGTGCATACTAGAACGCTGTGGGGCTTTCTTTAATTGTTTTTTATTAATCTTATAATCCCGATTATCAGATAACGCCTCCATCTGCTTTGTGGCGTGAGCTGCTACGGTCATCTTTTCTGGGTCGTTTGCTTGCTCTTCGCTATCTATTGACAATGGTGCAGTTTCTACGTCATCTCTGTCACCAGGCAACGGGTCAGATTTGACTGGAGTGTTTAGTTGAGTAACGGCTTTCGATACATCTGATTCATTGGACTTATCCATAGAATCGTCAGATTCTTCAGGATTATTTTCTGTCTCTTCATCTGACTTCTCGGCTGCAGCTTCTTTAGCTTCTTCGGTTGGTTGGATTACCATGCCCTGACGATTCGCTTGATCCTTTGCCTCCAGGTCATCACTATCTGAGTCTGTAGCGTTGTTTAATTTGGCTTCTTTAGATAAATATCCGCCGCCTTTTCTCTCGGCTTTAGCCTGATGGTCGTCAGCCGGTATATTTTTCTTTACATTTACAGTTATAGATTCGCTTTTGTCGTCTGCCATCTAAGCTACCTTGTCAGCAATCGTGATTAATTTTGCAAATTGCTGATAATTCAAGCTTGCACCGCCAATTAGCCCACCATCAACTCCCTCGACTTCTAGATAAGCTTTGAATAAATCCGGCTTGATGCTGCCGCCGTAAAGTACTGGAACTTGTTCTGCTACGTCGCGGCCATAGCGTTCTGCCAGGTTAGAACGAATTGTTCGGACTGCACGCAGCACCTGCGACGGCTTTGCGTTGTCGCCCGATCCTATGGCCCAAATTGGCTCATAGGCGATAATTAACTTCTTTGCATCTTCTGCGTCAATCATCGCTAAGTCGGCTTGCAATTGATCATGTAGCACTAATGAGGTCTCCTGATTCTGTCGATCCATTAAGGTCTCACCGACACATAAAATCGGTCGAATGCCGGTTCGCAAGCAGGCACTAATTTTCAATGCAATCTCGTCTTTCTCTCCAAAAATCATTCGTCGCTCAGAGTGACCGACAATCGCATAATCTACGAGGTCACGCACCATCGCTGCCGACACCTCACCAGTGAACGCTCCCTCATCTTGGTAATAGATATTCTGAATACCGAGCTTATAGCCACCTTTAATGTGCAACTTCATCTGATGTAGGCTAATGTTCGGCGGACAGATGACTGCTTCGACTGATTTTGGGACTTTCTTTAGCTTGTCTTCGAGTCTATGCAAAAATATCGAGGCATGCTCGATGTCATTATGCATTTTCCAGTTGCCGATTACGTACTTTTTCCGACTCATATCGTTAGTTCCTATTGTAGCGCTTGTGGCTTTATTTATCTAGCAGAACGGCTACACCCGGTAGCTCCTTGCCTGCCATCAGGTCTAAACTAGCGCCGCCGCCAGTAGAAATATGTGAAAATTCACCCTTGTTGGTTTGCTGCCACGTACGAACATAACCTGCAGTATCTCCGCCGCCGATAATCGTCGTCGGTTTGTCTGCAACTAACTCAGCAATCTCGTTTGACCCTTGTGCAAATACCGGTATCTCGGTATAACCAACCGGTCCATTCCAGATGACCGTCACGGCCTTCTCGAGCAACACACGAACATCTTCTGACAGCACAACGTCGAGTGCCATGTCATCATCGGTAATTTCATCAACCTGCTTGTTAGTTCTCTCTGCGTCAGCGTCAACCGACTTCCCCGCACCAACCCCTCCATCTGTCAACAGTATGATTTTAGCGCCGAGGTCACTGTCTAATAACTTTTTTGCTGTATCGACTGCATCTTCCTCGAACAAACTTGCACCGACTTCATGGCCTTGTGCGACCAAAAATGTGTTAGCCATCGCCCCGCCGATCATGACGCTATCACTAACGGTCATAAACTGTTCTATGACTTCAATCTTGTCGCTAATCTTAGCGCCACCGATAATCGATACCAGTGGTCGTTCAGGGTTTTGCATTGATTCGGAGATAGTCACGATTTCTCGTTCTAGCAACAATCCTGACACGCTCGGCAACTGATCAGTGACTGCGGCCGTTGAGGTGTGCGCTCGATGTACAACCCCGAAACCGTCTTGCACGAACAAATCGCAACCATTCGCTAGCTCAACGGCAAATTCACTGTCGTTTTGCTTTTCTCTCACGTCAAATCGTAGATTTTCTAAGCATAATATCTGGCCAGATTCGAGCCGGCCAATCCGACCAGTTGCTCTTTCGCCAATTATTTCATCTACAAAATCTACCTCTACCCCTAGAAGTTCACTGGCGTGTTCAGCCGCCCGACGTAGTGAATATTTCTCTACTACTTCACCTTTTGGTCGGCCGCGATGGCTGATGACAACTACTTTCGCGTCACGTTCCACTAGATATTTCAATGTGGGTAGCGACTGTATGATTCGATAATCATCGCCCACTGCACCTTCACTGTCGCCCGGCACGTTCCAGTCCACTCGGACTAGCACTGTTTTACCAGCAACTTCAACATCTCTAACTGTTTTTTTCATAAATTGCATTTGTTTACTCCTCTATTGGTTTAAATCTAGTTGCAACTACTTCGTAGCGTCCACCCTTGTAATGCTGAAATAGTTCTCCATCGGCAGAGCGGTCAAACTCATCCCAGCTAGCTTGAATCTCATCTAAAGACTCTTTACTGCTCATACCTTCCGGACTCTGATAGTGTCAGTTCCGCCGATTTCGCCAGGGTATTTACCTTGGGTAATCACAACTAAATCATCTTTTTTCAGGATTTTATGTGCATGCAACCACTCAGTCATCTTTTCTGCCGCTGATCGTGAACGTGGTCGAACATATGATTTACCACCGTAAATTAATGATAGTTGATTAGCTACTCGCTGATTATCGGTAATCATGATAATTGGCATTGCCGGCCGGTGTGCGGCCAAGCTGCGAGCAGTTTGGCCGCTGGCAGTTTCAGCTACAATTGCCTTCGCTTCAACCTGATGAGCTAGCGTCATTACTGCTGAGCTAACCGCACTCGACACGCTATGGTCTTCCTCGTGAAAAAACAGCGGTGCGACCGGCGAATTCTCCTGAGTATAAAGCACAATTTTTTCCATAAACTTCACTGTTTCTGCTGGGAACTCCCCATTGGCGGTCTCGTCGCTGAGCATCACACAGTCAGTACCGAGGATTACTGCAGTCGCCACATCGCTTACTTCAGCTCTAGTTGGTTCCGGCATTTCAACCATACTTGCTAACATTTGCGTCGCTACGATACAAAGTTTGCTGTATTTCTGTGCCAGACCGATAATCTGACGCTGCACGACTGGCACACTCTCTGGTTCCGTCTCAATCGCTAGGTCGCCACGAGCCACCATTACACCATCACTAACTTTTATAATTTCTTCGATATTCTCAACCGCCAGACCCGTTTCGATCTTAGCTATTACTCTTGCAGTCGAGCCCAGCTTATTAAGTCGTTTACGCAACTGTTCGATATCATCCGCCGACTGTACGAAACTAAGCGCTACATAATCTATATCTGCATCAGCGCCAAAACGTATATCTTCTTTGTCTTTGTCGGTAATAATATCGCCAGCCAGATTAGTGTCGGGCAGATTTATGCCTTTGCGGCTCATAAGCAACCCGCCATGTTTAACCTCGACTGTGACTTGGTCATCACTGACTTTGGTAATTTCGGTCCGAATTTTGCCGTCAAATATATAGAGTCGTTCGCCCTTTTTCACCTTTGTGGTCAGATCGTACTGAACCGGAATCTCACCTTTACTGACATCTCCGTTGTGGACTAGATTGAGTGTGTCGCCATCATGTACATGCTGTGGTTGCGGTAAATCACCAAGTCGAATTTTAGGCCCCTGCAAATCTTGCAGGATTGCTATCGGCAGCTTCTTGGCCTTTGCGACTGATCGAACCCACGCAATCTGCTGTCGACGCTCTTGATCAGACCCATGAGAGAAGTTAAGCCGAAACCCATTTGCCCCAGAATCGACAAGCTCCTGGATTGCCTCTCGGGAGTTAGTCGCCGGTCCTATCGTTGCTAAAATTTTAGTACGTTTGAATTGATTTAATTTTTTTGCCATTATGCTTCAGTTTATCGTAGCCAGCAGCTTCTGTGAAACGATAATTTACACTAGGGAAGCTACTGCTAGTGACTAAAGATCGACTTTTGAAGCTTGGTGAACGCTATAGACAGTTCAAATCTGCTTAATAACGTTAACCTCAATCATTTGGTTACTACTCAGCAATAAAAAAGTAGGAAGTAATGTTTGTTGGTACGAAAAATAGAAGGATTGTCATCTGGCAAAAAACAACTTTATAAAAGTCTATTAAACTTTGCAGAATCTTTACGCAAACTAACTCATAATTTGAATTAAGCCAATAAACGAAAGGTTTTTTATAATGACTGAACAAATTGCAGGTGAAAATGACATAGAAGCAGTTCTAAACGCCGATGCAAGACCAAAAGATCAAGTCACCGAAGCAGCGCAACGAGTCGAAGATCACGACACCCCCGCTGGTGACCCTGCCGACGTAAGTTCAGACCTGGAAGACACCCATCCGAACACTGATGGCGACATCGATGAACACGAGCGTTACGACCAAGGCTTATAGTCGCAAGTTAAAGTAGAAGCAGTACTAACGTGACGAGTTGTTGTAGAGCCGAACTGCTAGCATCATAAACACTACGACTATTCCAGCCAACCACAGTAACAGTGGCACTAAGTCGCCGGTTTCTCCAGTAACTGCAAACCCACGAACTACATCGCTAGCCAGGCTTACTGGCTGATTCTCAGCGAAACCCTGTAGCCAGCTTGGCATAGTGTCTACCGGTACGAATATCGAGCTAGCAAACGCTAACGGAAACACCCAGATAAATCCGGCAGATTGCGCTGTCTCAGCATCCTTGGCGAACAGACCAATACATACTGATATCCATGAAAACGTAAAGCTAAATAGCAGTGCCACCAACAGAGCGATCATGCCATTTCCAACACCATTAACAAACTCAAACCCAAGCATAATTCCCACTACTACCATCAGAAATATTACAAAAGCATTACGGACACTGTCGGCTAATACTCTGGCAAATACCACTGCCATTCGACTCATCGGCAGGCTACGAAAACGATCAATGATACCTTTGTTAACATCATCATTCATCGCTATTACACCCTGAGTTGAACCGAACAGTACTGTTTGCACTATGATGCCCGGCAACAGAAAGATAATGTAGTTGTCGATGCCTTCTGGCAGTCTAATCGCTCCACCGAACACATAGTTAAACAGTAGTAGAAACATTACTGGCTGGATTGTGGCAAATATCACCAGCTGTGGTGAGCGTGTGTATTTAATCAAATTTCGCTTAGTAACCGTCAGCGTATCGAGCAATGTCCATTTCAATGCATTAATCATCTTCGACCTCGACTTTCGCCGGCTTTTTGCCAGTCAGCTCTAAAAATACATCATCCAGGCTCGGCTGACTTAAATTTACATGCTGAACTTGAATGTTTGAGTCTTCCATTAATTTCAGTGCAACTTGTAAATCTTTAATACCGGCTTCGACTGCAACTCGAATTGTCTGTAAAGCCTGGTCTACTTCTGGTTCGCTGCTAAATGAGCCTGCTTCTGTCAACAGTTTGGCGGCATTGTCTAGATTAGATTTATCTTTAATCTCAATTTCCAATATGTCACCTCTCAGCTGACGCTTTAGTTCATCGCTAGTGCCCTCAGCAATTAATGCGCCTTCATCGATCATCATGATCCGATCAGCCAACTCATCAGCTTCTTCAAGGTACTGGGTGGTTAGCATCAGAGTTACTCCCTGGTCGACCATGTCGCGAATCGCCTGCCACATGTCTCGGCGTGTCTTTGGGTCGAGCCCGGTTGTCGGTTCGTCCAGGAACAATACTTTGGGTGTAAACATCAAGCTGGCACCCAGGTCGAGTCGTCGGCGCATACCACCGCTGTACGTTCTGACTGGGCGATCAGCAGATTCGATGAGAGTGATTTGCTGCAAAATATCTTTGGCCCGTGATTTGGACTCAGCTTTTGACAGATGGTAAAGTCGACCGACCATTTCTAAATTTTGGCGACCGCTCAAAGTTTCATCTACTGCTGCAAACTGACCTGCTAGGCCGATCTGTTCTCTGACCTGATGGCTTTGCTCAACTACATCGTAGCCGTTGACGGTGGCAGTGCCACTAGTCGGACGCAGTAGGGTGGTCAGTACGTTAACTGCTGTTGTTTTGCCGGCTCCATTCGGACCCAGCAGACCCAACACTTCACCCTCTTTCATCTGTAAATTCAGTCCATCAAGAGCGACGGTTTCACCAAAATCAACCACTACGTCGCTCATTTGTACAATCGGTTCTGGCACGTTAGTAAGCTTTCTTGTTATTTGCTAGCGACCATTGTAACAGTTCAATTAGCAGTAGCTACCTATCTGAATGACTGCGTTGCTATTTTTCATGCCAGGTGCCATCGTCATTTTTTTCATATTTCTCTTTGTCTGTACTCCAGGCTACACGAGCCGCAGTTTCTTCCCTGGATGCATCAGCTGCGTGATCTTCAGGATATGTGTACTGTGCATGTGCTGAGTTGTAGACTTCTTTGTAGATGTTTTGAGCATGTTCAGGTAGCACACTGCGCACTTTTTCTGGTAATTCTTGTATTGAATCATAGGGCATTTACCTCTACGTTGTGTAGCTTTCTGCATACAACTATCGACGGCAAGACGTAAGTTTTTGTAAAATACTTAAGCTTTTTCTTGACTTATCCACAAAGCTCGGTAATATACCATGTGTGCTTGAAACAATTAAGCACAGATGTAGAAACATCCAAAACGTCCGAAACACTCCAATTAGATACGAAATAGTAATTTTTTTAAAAACCACCATTAAGCGGTGGTTAGTTTCGCGACGATATCCATTTAAGGAGGGTATAATTTATGCGTATTATTACGTCTACCGCTGCAGTAGTTTTTGCAGTACTAATCCTTGGGGTAGCGCAACCAGCCTACGCCCAGGAAAATAACAATAATAGTAGTGACGACATGCCAACTTATGTCGAAGAAGTCGAAATCGAACGTGGCGATACGCTCACCGCTATCGCAAATGACCACGAGACGACATATGTCCGGCTCTACAACGCCAACGAGGAAATCGACCACCCCGATGTGATTTTCCCTGGCGACAAAGTAAAAATTCCTCACGAAGATGCAGATTTTGACGAGCGTGAACTGCCGGCAGATGCTGTAGTGCCGGCTCCGCAGCCCGCCGCAGCCCTGTCACGGAACACAACACCAACACCAGCACCTAAGCCTCAACTTCAGGCCATCACTGGTGGTCCTCAAAAATGGCTGAGCAAAAGTAACATTCCTGCAAGTGACCACAGCTACGCCGATGCAATCATTTCTCGAGAGTCCGGCTGGCGCCACACAATCTGGAACACTACTGGATCTGGTGCTTACGGACTGTGCCAGTCACTACCTGCCTCGAAAATGGCAAGTGCTGGCAGCGACTACATGACTAATCCCGTCACGCAACTAAACTGGTGTCACAGCTATGCACAGGCACGCTATGGTGGCTGGGTAGCGGCCTATAGCTTCTGGCAAACTAATCACTGGTGGTAGACAGAGCAAAATAACCGCGCCGAAAAAACTCCAAGCCATCCAGGGTTGGAGTGCATGGCCTGGCTATACGCTCAAACTTGGCATTCGCTAGCAGTTAACCTGCTTAGTAGCCGTCAAAATACATAGCACTGACCCAATCGGTGCTATGTAGCGTTTCTAAAAATATCTAACAACTAGAGGTTCTCTACCTGAGTGCGTTATACTAACGCTAATGATTAAAAAGTTCTTTACACTGTTGCTGCTCATGTTAACGACTGGAGCCATCTGGCTAGCACAAACTCGCTACGAGGACACTAATCTTAGCCCTTGGTTACATACATTCATAGCACTGACATTGCTTTATTTTGTGTTCAAAGTATTGCTTGAAGGTGTCTTAGCTCGTCGCATCCAAGACAGTAAAAGTCGTTACAAATTCCGCAAGACATTCTCTTTGCTCTATATACTAATCTTCTCGATTGTACTAATCCGTGTTTGGATCGAAAATCCGCAAAGTTTACTAGTTGCGTACGGTCTTGTTGGCGCAGGTGTCGCAATTTCCCTTCAAGATATATTCAAAAACTTTGTTGGAGGTTTTGCGCTGCTGGTAAACAATACCTACCGCGTCGGCGACCGCATAGAAATCGATGGCAGCCATGGCGACGTAATTGACATCGGTCTGTTTTACACTACGCTCTTGGAGCTCCGCCAATGGGTTAACGGCGATCAGGCTACTGGTCGACTCAGTGTCATCCCTAACGGCAAGACCCTCGGTGGTCAAGTACATAACTACACCAAAGACCACCACTTCATCTGGGACGAATTAACCATCCCGATTACGTATGGCAGTAACTGGAAAAAAGCCGTGGAGTTGATTGAAGACGCTGTCACCGATTACACCCAGGTTGCCACCGAGCGCGCCGAACAGGGCATCGCTCGCATCAGCGAGAAATACTATCTATCTCGACGTAACACTCAACCCAGTGTCTTTGTCAGCATGACCGATAACTGGATCGATTTCCATATCCGCTACGTCTCAGAGGTTCGAGACCGTCGCCTGACCCATAACGAAATTAGCAAAATTATCCTTGACGCCATCCTCCATGAAGACGACATTGCTGTCGCGTCAGAGACATTGACCATCACTAATCAGTAGTTAGTCGTCATTTCCTAGCTGTGCTACACTATCCCCACGTTAACAATTAAGTATCACGAGTGCGGATAGGGACGAGCCCTGCGACCCGCCAGCAACCTACCAATCGGCAAGGTGCTAATTCTCACCCGAAAGGGATAGATATGATTTTTAATCAACCTCTATTAATCCTTTCGGTCGATACACTGAAAGGATTTTTTCATGCTGCGAACAGCAGAAAGTGTCAGCCCCAAACATCCAGATAAACTATGCGATCAAGTCAGCGATGCCATTTTGGACGCATTACGCGCCGAAGACCCAAACGCCAGAGTTGCAGTAGAAGCAGCCGGCGGTCACGGCCAACTCTATATCGTTGGCGAGGTTACTGCCAATGCAGAAATCAACTACGCAAAAGTTGCCAGACAAATCGTCAGTGATGAATTGGTGATTACAGTCAATGTCGCTCAGCAGAGTCCAGAAATCGCCCAAGGTGTCGACACTGGTGGCGCTGGTGATCAGGGTGTCATGGTTGGCTACGCCACAGCAGAAACCGACCACCTGCTACCACTAGAATACGACTTGGCTCGTTCACTGAACAAGCACATCTACCAGCAGTTTCCATATGATGGCAAGACCCAGATTACTATCGACGACAGTCAGATTATAGCCCTTGTTGCCAGCTTTCAGCATGCTACCCACGACGAGCTTCAAGACCTAGTTCGCCAGTGGCTCACCGACAAACCGCATACCGCACCTACCCTCCACCTCAACCCTGCTGGCGACTGGGACCAAGGCGGCTTTGACAGTGATGCCGGCCTCACCGGGCGCAAATTAGCAGTCGATAACTATGGTCCGCGCGTCCCAATTGGTGGTGGAGCATTCTCTGGCAAAGATGCCACAAAGGTAGATCGTTCCGGTGCCTACATGGCGCGCAAAGTCGCCGTGGATTATTTACGCAAACATGACGCTAACGAAGTCTATGTCTACTTCAGTTACGCAATCGGTGTCGCCAAACCAGTCCAAGCCACTGCTGTCGTCGATGGCACCGAGCACATCGTCAATGGTTACGATTTAACGCCGCGAGGTATCTATGATGTCCTCAAACTGGATGATATTTCATATCTACCAACTGCCAAATGGGGGCACTTTGGCCGTGACTTCAGCTGGGACTAGTTGTTGTTAAACTGTCGGACGAGCACATCTCATTCAAATCAATAACGGCCCTTGTCATAGTGATTGAATGAATAATCACTATAGCTATAGCTCGAGCGTGGAGATTCAGTCACGGTGTCGGTCGTAAACTCAGCACATATTTCATAGTTGTATCGATTACTCAGCCACACAGACTCCACGCCATTATCAACTAGTTTGTAGTCATTTTCGTCTGCTCGCTGCTGAACGTCTTCATCTAACGACAAATCAAACAGCGCTGGCACTCACGGCCCTGATGTGGTGTAAATCATCGCCCGGCATATGTTAAAATTTCGGTATGAAAAAATTTACATTAGCACTTATCGCTATCACTATCATCGCCGTCGGTTTTATAGTTGTTTCGAGCAACGACACCACTGACAACAACTCAACTCCGAATGCAGAGCTGACTACTATCCAAAATGACCTCGACGCAGGGGCGGTGCTCGTCGATGTTCGCACCCCTGCAGAATTTGCCCAATCACACGCTGTCAGCGCGATAAATGTGCCTCTTCAAAACATCCAGCAAGGAGACTACGGCTCACTTCAGCCAGATCAAAAACTATACATCTACTGTCGCAGTGGCAACCGCTCAGCCCAAGCAATCTCTATTCTCAACCAGAACGGTTATAACGACACCATCGACTTGGTTTCGCTGACTCAGTGGCAATCACTCGGCGGAGACGTTACTAGTAACTAGTCTTGGAGCTCTACTCCTCTAGCCGCTAGTACTGCTGCACCACTCACTTTCGGATAATCTATATATTATTTGGCGGGCAGTTTGTAACAGTTCCAGGATACGGAATATCGGATGTTCAGCTGGCTGTAGTTGCTGAGCAAAAACGTGACGATATGTGCCATCAATTATCACTGCCTGACGCAATGGGGCGTATGCCTCATCGTATAAAATTCCATCACGAAGAAGTTTGGTAAATATGCTGGCGACCCGTCGTCGCTCTGTCCGTCAACAATAAAATGAATCAAGCTCTCATCTTAAAATGCACCATAGTCACCGTCCCAAGGCGTCGGACTGTCCATATCCAGGTACTCCATCCGTGGATGTAACCTGGCGGACTCCAGTACTTCATAACCCACGCCATCACCACTTTGTAGGTCTAATGAATCTAGAGTTTTAAGCTGTTTCATATTTATTTTTACTACCGATCAGTAGTGTATGCCCAGTATTAACAGAATTCAATTTTACTGCTTAAGCTAATCTACCTGGAATCTTTATATGATTATCTTTGAATCGTCCAATTATTTCGCTCTTTACAGCTTTTAACGCGCACTGTTGCACTTAATTTCTGGTTGTTCATAAAGTATTACACGCTAAAACTGTTTTAAAACAGTTTTAGCGTCTGTGTTACGAATTACCAGAGATTAACGATTAGTCTGTAGAGCTAAATTCTTAGACAAATGTCCGGGCGTGGCCACTCTCACCAGCGCGACCGGTGCGGCCGATACGGTGAATGTAGGTGTCGTGATCGTTCGGCTGATCGTAGTTCACAACCAGGTCGACATTCGGTACATCTAGCCCGCGAGAGGCGACATCTGTCGCTACTAGTACGCGCGTCTGGTTGGATTTAAAGCTATTCAGCGCTCGCTGTCGCTGCGACTGACTCTTGTTGCCGTGAATTGAAGCAGAATTAAACCCGCGCTTGGTTAGCTTGTCAGCTAGTTTGCGCACGCCGTGCTTGGTCTCACCAAACACCAGTACTTTACCGAAATCATCGTTATCGATTAGATCGACTAGTTGCTCTAGTTTCTGCGAATGGTCATGGACTTTGATGACGTCTTGGTGAATGTGCTTGGAAGTCGTTTTCGCCAATACCGAAATAGTTGTCGGATTGTTTAGCATGCTTTCAAACAGTTTGGTTGATTTCGGGTTAGTCGTCGCGCTAAAGCACAGTAGCTGTCGGTCTTTTGGTGCCAGATTAATCATGTGCTTCATATCTGGCAGGAAGCCCATATCTAGCATCTGGTCGGCTTCGTCCAGCACTAGGGTCTGCAGTTTATCTAGGTTCAGCACTCGGCGCTGAGCCAAGTCTTTTAGTCGTCCTGGTGTGCCAACGATTACATGCGCGCCTTGTTTCAGTGCCCGAATCTGGTGTTTGATGCTCAGCCCGCCAACACATACAGCTGTCTTTAAACCGCTGCCGCGCGACAATACCTTAAACTCATCGTTTACTTGGTTCGCTAGCTCTCTGGTCGGTGCGATGATTAGAGTGTGATTATGCTGAATGTCACGCGAAATCAGCTCGATAATCGGCAGCAGGAATGCCGCTGTCTTACCGGTACCGGTGTTTGCTAGACCGACTACATCGCCGCCTTCTAGGATCGGCTTTACTGCCTGATCTTGAATCGCTGTCGGCTTGGTAATACCTGCTGCTTTTAGATTGTCGATAATCGCCGACTGCAAGCCCAACTCTTCAAACGTGTGAGTTGATTCGTAGTTTTTTTGCTTGTTTGGCACTACGTCGTGGTTGATGTAGCGACGTGTGTCGATGTGTTTTTTATATTTATTACCGCCACCGCCGCGGTTATTGCGGCCACGAGACCGTCGGTTATTATAATTTCGAGACATGGAAATAGTTCCTTCTAATTTAGTTTAATACTCGATTGCGCATGAAGCCGAGTAAAAACTAACGTAGGTAACTCAAATCCATTAGACAATGCTACTAACGTTACAGGAGTCTACCCCTGGAGTCAAAGAGGTTTTAGATTCATCTTGCTAAAATAGAACAATGAGCAGGACAAATATCTACATCGACATCGACGGCGTTTTACTAGCAAACGAGTTCAGTTTAGCTGAGGGCGCTGTAGAGTTTATTAAGCACATTGGCGACAATTTTACCGTCTATTGGCTTACCACACATTGCATGCACGGTAATCCAGGCTGGGCTATAGAATACGTCGACCGCGCCTCTGAAGAAGACTTAACGCCTTGGTTGAACAAATTCATCCCAACCGAATGGAGCATGATGAAGACCGAGGCTATTGACTTTGATCAGCCATTCTTCTGGTTTGACGACGATTGCTACACTGCTGAGAAAAAAGAGTTAGCAAAGAACAAGACCCTACGGTCATGGATGGAAGTCGATCTAAGCAAACACCCAGATCAGCTCATTCACGAGCTCAAGTTTCTGAAGAGTTTAGATTAGTAAAATCTACTGTATTTACGAGCAATCAGCTCTCTATTTAGTAATCGCTTGAGTAAGTCATGAATAGCAGAATTGCCTTGATTATGATGTTCACTAAGAGCAGGTGCGGTTACAAAACGAAACTTATATATGAGCTTTAACAAATGGACTTAATTGTCTGTGAGCTTGCGCTAACTTGGCATGAGTTTATTCTTTCGTCTCTCTATATGTATATATAATAGAGGGAGAATTATTGTACATCTCTACTAGAGTTAATTTAACATTAATATACGGATTAGGCGCTCCGTACTTTTTACTACACCTAAAATAAATACAGCCTTTTTTCACAAGTCTTAAGATGTTTGCATCCGTTGATATACTAGAAAAATAATGAGATTTGAGGTTGGTCGAGAAAATTCCTTATAATAGAGAGTAGATTAATCAAGGAGGATTAGATGAAATTATCAACTAAACCTGGACTAACAAGTGTTGCAATTATAGCGATTGTGGCCGGAGTGCTGCTGGCTGGTGGCGCGGTGACGTATGTCGCTACTGATGGATTTAGTAGTGACGATGCTGAAACGAGTGAAGTCGCAGAGCAATCAAACAATAATGAACAAACCTCAAACGAGACAGAAGCAGCCAATGACGTCAGCCTATTGCGACAAGCATTATCTGGCGGTGATGAGATCCGCTGTGAATACTCTGACGAAAACGGCCAAGGTGTAGCCTATATCACCGACGAACAGCAGATGCGAGTGGACTTCACCTCCGCTGAATCTGGCGAAAGCATCTTCATAAAAAACGATCAGAACATCTACATCTGGACCGAGGGCGAAGCTGAAGGAATAATGTTTAACACCGACGTATATGACCAGCAATACGAAGAACAATACGATGTGTTCGACCCAGCAGAGTTTGAAGAAGAAACACCGGAAAACGTAGACATTAATTGCGAGCGAGACAACTTCGACGACGACCTACTACAAGCACCAAGTGACATAGAATTTACAGACTTCGGGCAGTTCCAGCAGTCCATCCCGCAGCCACAGTAGTCTACGGAAACTAGTTCACAAGCAGCTAATTCTATTTAACTAAACCCAGCTTCAACCAGCAACACCACAAAGATGGACAATTCTTGAGTTACGTTAATCACTTAGGCTAAAAACTAGTACACAAAAGGTATGAGTCTTTTTGTTCGCTGCATATAGCTTTTGTAGCTCTTGAACTTGGCCTGTAGTAGCCTCTCTTCGTAATTGAGCTTTAAGATAAGATTTGTGAGTAATAACAGCCACAAAGTCAATGACAATACATTAACCCAATTCATGACCCATGCCAGGGTTACGAGCAAAACAGCAGTGTACATAGGGTGGCGAAGGTATTTGTACGGCCCAGAGGTGAATAGCTGCTGATCGTCCTGGACATCGGGAAAGATGTTAACTCTAAGTCGCATAGTGGCTATCGCCCACAACCCGAGTAATACGCCCAGCGACATGACTACATTCTGAAAAACTCCACCAAAAACACCAGTGTATAAACCGATGAGTCCAATCAATAAAAACTGAATTGAAACAAATATAAATGACTTCATGCTTTGATTATCTCATAAACAATGAGGCCTTAATTGAACAGCGCTATCACCGCAAAGGCAGTTCAAACAAGAAACTAAGACCTAGCTCGAACTGTCAGTGTAATAATGAGCTAGCAGTAACGCCGAACTGATTGCGACCACAACGAGCAGTAGATAGACGCCCATAATTGTCAGATAGCCGTATGGTGCGCCGTAGAGTGCACCGAGGATTAACGCGCTAGCCCACGATACGCCAGAGACTGCACCACTGATAAACATGCCCTGCAGTGATATGCCATTAAGCTCACGGATATCCTGGCCGACAATTGTTTCCAGCAGCGGCATATGCTTGAAGTGAAACAGCAAGCCGTTTGCCATTAGCACGCCGATAATCGTCATCTTTGCTAAGAATTTAGTCGAATCCAACAGACGTTCGCTATCACCGAGGAATATCAACCCGCCGCTGACAACCAATACCGTCAGGCCAATCCAAACTACCGTGCTGACGTGTTTAAGCACTGCTAGTTGATGAGCATTAACTACTCGATCCTTCAGTGTATGAGTGAATAGGAAATCACTTGCAAACGCCGCTCCAGCGCCAATCGCCAGTCCGAACAAGTGAAAAATGACCAACAGCCGTCTACCTGTTAATAAATCAAAGTATTCAGTGGTTAAAAAGTTCTCCATATCTAAATAGTAGCATGAGGAGAATTGGGCTGTAGTCTAACAGGCACCACCGTCTCAGTTAATTCGCCCAAGGTGCGTATGCTTGAAATTGTCTGTGTGCTTTAAGCCGTAGCCCAGCATCCGATCGAGCCCGATATGAGCGAACCAGATCAGCGATAGCTGCAGTATTACATCAGGCGCATTAGACATTAATAGGTAGCTGATTGCGAGCAGCAGCGGCAGCACCGTGCTGTGACCGATGTTGTAGATGATAGCGCCAAGCTTAGTGTCGTGTAGATAGCCGACCATAAACAAATCCGGCGTCAGCAGCAACACAACAAACATGAGCCAACTAAAATCCTGTAGAGAATAGACAGCTGTGGCTGCGACCAACAAGGCGAGGCCTTCTGCACGTAAGAATGTGATAGGCAATTTACCAGCCACCGCCACCTCCTCCTCCACCGCCACCACCAGAGGAGCCACCGCCTGACGATCCACCGGAAGATGAACTGTAACTACTAGCGCTGCGAGCTGCTGAAGAAATATTGCCCATGTCGTTTGAGAAGTTCGCTACGTTAAATCCACTGGCGCCGTGGTACCAGCCCGGTTCGGCTCCTAGCTTCTGGTAATACTCGCCTAGCTGCTCTGACCAACCCTTTTCTTGGCCAAACAGCATCGCAAATGGCAACGTCTTTTCGTACAGAATCATTCGCTGTTTTTCATCATCTGCTGCGGCTGGTGCTGTCTCAGCCCCTTCAGGACTTTGTAGGAACGCAATCCTATCCTTTTCCGCTAGTTCTATGTAATCTTTCAGCCCCAACAAATAGCGCTTTAGCTCTAGTCCTTTGTCTGACAGTCGCCACGGGCTCGACGATTGCGCATGCAGAATTGCCGAGCTTATAAATACGGTAAAATTAAGTGTTAAAAGACCAAACCATGTAGTGCGTTTGGCGATGGTTTTTGCCCATGCGCCGAGCTCAGAATTTTTCTCCCGCAACCCATATGTACTTCTAGCAAGTCGATTTATTTCGCCCTCGTTGTCGTACAGTCTGCGGGCGAAGCTGGTGTTGTTTTTTAGTAATTCCATATTAAGCCTTTCACCAACATTTGGTAGTTTTACGAACATATCGCTGAGGATTTCTTGCTCCTCTGGCTTTAGTTCGATTAGGTCTTTCATGACCTCGACCTCGTACTCGGCTGATCTGAACAGACCTTTGTTTTTGACCTGATTGATGTTGATGTAGCCATCAACTGCCAGCTCCACTAGCTGGGCGGCAAACACATTCTGCGATTTGATCAAGTGTGAGGCAGCCGAGACGCTAAAATTTTCTGGCGGGGCGTACTGTGGCGCGATCGGTTTTAGCTCGCTTTCTCTATCTTTTTTTCTGCCATATACCCAACTAAATACCGGTAGGGCGATGATTGCGAGCGGCAAACTGACTAAACTACTACCCACAGCCCAAAGTGTCAGTCCTTGTTTTAACTTGTCACAGGTACTTTGTTGATACTCTTCGAATGTATTCAGTTCGAACCCGACCGCCATCGTGACTGCTTCGCCCGGCTCTAAATCGCTGGCAGTAACGGTGTAGCTGCCTGGCTGAGTCGATACGTTATCGCAATCGTCGCGTGAGCCAGTCCCACCCTGATAGCAAAACAGTTCTGTCTGTAGCTGATCAGTGACTGCATCGTCAATAGTTAGATTAACTCTCGCCTGCTCTACCGGCACCCGCCACTCGTCGCCAATTGCGTCCCAGTAGAACTCGCTACGTTCAGTGTCTGCATAAAACTTGGTAACGTCACGCTGCGAGTAACTGATTTCATAGGTTTGTTGCCCGTAGACGTATTGATCTTTATCGCCAATCAGTAATGCATCACCCGCCCAATGATAATTAAGCTCGTTGCCCTGACCGTCGGTCACTGACAACAACTCAAAGCTGGTCGGATGATCGTCGTAGCTTTTTACGAACACCCGCTCTAGCCCCCGGTTCTGATCAAAATCAGGAAAAGTCGCAGTGATAGTCTCTACGGTAAATAGTGTAGATCGCTGGTCGCCGTCGCGACCAAGCTCCATATCTACCCGGAAATCATTAATAACAAAGTTGTTTAGGTCTTGAGCATGAACCACGCCACTACTGACAAAAATCAAAGCTAGAGCCAATAATACTCGTTTCATACTGACAGTTTAGCACTAGCTGCTTCAAAAGATCATGGCATCAGTAGACAGTTGCATGTTTATGTTATACTATATGCATGACAAGTCACCACGAGGCTGCAGATTTTTCAGAACCTGCCCCACGAATTTTAGATTGCGAGATCGACGAAGACGGCATTGCACGGTTTCGCCTAGGCGAAGAAGACGACCACCAAGACCTGTTGTTGACGCTACGTTATCTTGGAAAATCTGAACAAGAAATCGATAAGATGTTCGATAACATCCTCCGAGTTGGGATTAACAAATTAGGTTATTTAGATAATACATCTGTCGAAATAGGTCAATGGGGTCAAATTAGCGACCACGCTAACGCCACCACGACGTTAAACTTTGAACCTGGTGTAACCTACCACGAAGCGCTATACGGGTTTATCCAAATAATGGGCGACGAAGACGTCGCCAGAGCTAGTATGCGAAGCTTCCTGTTAGAACTAGTTGATAGCGGTAAAATGAGCGGCACCACAATCACAGCTAAAGCAAAAAATCCGATGCTAACCAGCACTGATGACGATGTTGCCCAAGAGATGGCGGCAATGACCCGAAAAGAATTTGGTGATTAACTTTGCTCGTGCCGCACAATCATCTTGCTCAGCCGATACACCGAATACAATAATATAATCGCCGCAATAAAGTTTAACATTGCGCCCAACTGCAGCACGGCTACACCAGAAGTAATCCCAACAGTCGCTAGCACCGGCGCCAGCAGCGATGTGCCGCACGACACACAACCAGCGCTAAAGATCGCAACAAAGAAGCTGCCACCTGTAGATTTCGATGAAACAGCCGCCCGCCCGCGTTGCCTCACAACGTAGACAAGCAGTGAAACATTTAATCCGAACATCGAAGTAAACAAAATTATCGAAGTCGACACTAGGCCGCCAAAATCACCATACAAACTTCGGTATGCACCGGTGATTGTGTTTAGTCTGTCAGTCAGCGGCAAACCCGAATCAAATAGTATGTAGAGTAGCGTATCAAAACTGAGCGACCAGATCACAAACCCAGCCATCAACCACGCGCCAGCTACCGCTAGAAAAAAATAACTAGGTCGCTGCGTGACATGCAAGATGTTCGTGGTTGCGACTTTTAGTTTTGTTAACATGATGATCATCGTATCTGTTAGTGTAGCCGACACCGGACTGTTCAACTAATAACAACCGCCCGCCCAAGAAGGAGTGGTTGTTATGCCTGATATAACTGCGCTCCGATTATTCGCGGTTTTTACGAAGAAACGCATAGGCTGGTGCAGCTGTGAGCATAGGCAGCAGGAATGTTAGTAGCGGATTGAGGCCGGTGTTAGCTAATCGCGCTGGGGCTTGCACGCCAGCTACCTGTTGAGTTGTCGATACTGCATCTAGGATTTCGCCATCGGCATTATTGGCGGCGTCGCCGAGCACTTGTAAACCGAGCACTTGGATGCCATCTACGTCGGGCTGCTGATCAGCAGAGATTTGGCAATCATTATTATATATTGCGCGACCTTCTTCGTCCCAGTTTAGACCATTGTGTGAGCCGTCGATCGGAGGAATAATATCTCCCCAGTTTTTAGCATTTGGTGCGTAATCTATAGGGCCAGAAAATACATCGCCTGTGTGTACACCATAATGGTCGGCTTTATGCGAATCGTGACCAACTAGGCCATTAACTGCATCGTCATCAACAGTGATAACTACATATGGATTCTTTACCGAATGGGTGCGATGACAAATGGTTACCGGCGTGTGTGAATTGTTGTTAGCAACACGAACAGGCTTGTTCTCTGGCTTATTTGCGTTAATAATGCGATTGCTGTGCGGTTGGTTTTCGTTGTTATTATCTGTTTCAGGCTGTTCGTTTGAATTGTCAGTTTCTGATTCTACCTGGCCAGCACAGACGATAACATGGCTAATGCCGTACGTTTTGCTGTGTTTGTTCTTTGGGTTAATCGGCGCTGTTAAATCTGCAAATGGTGCAGATGTGTACACAACTCGATCTGGACCGCCCTTTACTACAACTTTTACTACGTCGTTATCAGTAGTTGTGAATATTTGACCTTTGTAATTATCGAACTTCTGACATTCAATGTTAGCTGTTTCCCAATAACTAGAGTGATTCTTGTTATTATCGTGTTGTGTAGCTAATGCAACACCACTAACATTAGTTGATAAAAGTGTGATTGCGCTCAGAACGAGCATGGTTCGCTTTAACATTAAAGACCTCCCAGAGTCTTAATTTGTTACAACTTTACCAGTTTATTTGTTTTTTGTCAATATTATTGTTTTAATTATTGTGGTTTATTTGCCTAACAGATAGAGAGGCTGTTAAAATAATCAAGTCTATATCCCTCGGTCCCATCGTCTAGTGGTTAGGACATCAGGTTTTCATCCTGAAAACAGGGGTTCGACTCCCCTTGGGATCACCAAGTTAAGAACCAGTCCTTGTGACTGGTTTTTGATTTGGTAGTACGCAAAGCGAATCCGAACTTTAGGTTCGATAATCAAGCCAACTGCGCAGGTGCTCGTACCGAGAATTGGTGAAGTCTAGACGTGTACTCCCCTTGGAGTCACCAAGCAAATAGCCGATCTTATAAAGATCGGCTATTTATAGTCGTCCGCCGGTAGTTTAGCTACGAACCCCCATCGCTACGTTGCGCTGTAGGTAGCTATACCTTCATAGAGTGCATTGGCTTCGCGTAATACTTCATCGTTGTAGCCCTCACCCTCAAGCGCCCGCTCTCGTTTTTCGTTAGTCAAGAAGTAACCCTCGCTCATCATCGAGGGCATGTCGCTTTTTATCAGTACACCTGAAGGGAAACGATCAATTCCTTCATTATCAATACCAAACTCCGTAGCAACTGCATCTGTAATGACAGTGGCTAGCTCACGACTGCTGCCTTGATGGTAGAGGCCGAGGCTGTAGTCGACTGTCGGGTCGGTCGAACCATTGTGGTGAATGCTGATTAGAATCGAGGTGTTTTCTTTATTACAGAAAGTATAGCGGTCGTTGTTGCTCCAGCTTTGACCATCCTCATCAGTGCGGCGAGTTAGTTCAGCTTCGATATGATTGCTCTCTAGTATTTCCTCCAGCTTCAACGCTACATCGAGGTTTAGTTTGCTTTCTTCGATTTTTGAGTTCGAAGAAACGGCTCCTGGTTGATCACCGCCATGTCCGGGATCGATGCAGACTGACTCCACGACAAGACCGCTAGTGTCTTTGTCTGGCTTGCCGCCACCTGGATCAGCCGGCTTGCCCTTAGCGTAAACTGGCAGAGCGATTGCACTTAAAACTATCACCGCGATAATTATGATTGATTTCTTCATTCTTCCTCCATTGATAATCTGACATCTATTACACCAAACATAACACGAAGCGCTATCCGACGACTCTGCTTAATGGTCGGCTATTTTGCGACGTTTCAGGGGTGAATTTAAAGATTATCCAGCGTATACGTCTCACCTCCAGGCAACTGAACGGAAAGTTCATAGCGTCGACCGTCTAGTTCATATTGAAGTTCATCTAAATCGAAATAGATATCCTCTTGGTCAATCAAGCCGTCATCAACTACAGCCTCCAAGTCGATCGGGTAACTGCCATTGTTATTAGCTGCGTAGTTTTCGAGAGCGGCCGCAATTCGCCCTACGTCACTTCGATACTGCGTGTCGCGCTGAGCCGTACGGAGTTCACTCTCTGCCAAATCATCAACAGTTGGGATAGATGGCTGCTGCGCTGGAGTGGCCTGCTGCAAGCCAATCAGCAGTGTTAATAGAAATATAATAATCATGTGCTCAGTGTACCACCGGCAACGCGCTCCAACTAGACGTGTACGCTCGTGACTGGTAGGCGCGCTTGGGCTGCCAACCATCTGACGCGTGAGCCGCAGCAAACCCGACTGAATCTTTACCGTGCTTGTGGTTCAGTCCGTCAATCGTCTGCATCAACTGCTGACGACGCTCAGCGCCCGCTTGGTTGGCTGGATTATCGAGCCGTTGTTGGGCGGCAGCGTGCGGCACCAGTCCGCCGAGGTTGATACCAGCTTTTTTGTATAATAAATTTGGATCGTGCAGTTCGCTCAGTAACTGCTGGGCGACGGTAATTAACTGTGCAGTATCATCAGTTGGCTCTGGCAAGCGCACGCTACGTTTGACCGAGCGTAGGCTGCCATGCTGGCCGTGTACTAGATAAATACCAACTTCTGATGCCAAAAGCTGGTGTTTTCGCGCACGAGCGGCAGCCCTCGTCACAAAATTAGCAATAGCTGGCTCTATGCGGTTTACTTCGCGCAGCCGCTCGCCGAAGCTACGACTAGCAGTGATATTCTTTTTCGGTGGTTGGTTAAATGTGATGTCGGCGCCAAAACAATCAACCCCATTAAGCTCATCTATCATCTGTGCTCCCAGGACACTGTACAACTGCATTAGCCAGTTGCGATCAGCCTGCTGCAAGTCGTAGGCAGTGCGCAGGCCATAGGCCTTCAGTTTTGGCGCTAATCGACGACCAACACCCCAGACATCTTCAATCGGTAGTTGTTTTAGCTGTGCTTGTTGGACATCGAATTGCATAAAGTTCAGCACATTACTGGTTGATTTATCTTTCTTGGCTCGCTCGACGGCGACTTTCGACAATGTCTTACTACTAGCGATACCGACAGAGACCGGAATACCTGTCCAGCGCATAATTTGTTCGCGAAGCTGTAGCCCCCACTGCCGATAATCATCGATGCCTAGATCGCCAATCTGCAAAAAAGCTTCGTCTACCGAATACGGCTCCACGTTTGGGCTGGCGTTGTGTAAAATCTCCATTACCCGACGAGACATATCTCCGTACAGGGGGAAGTTCGCACTCGACCACTGCACACCGTGCTGTTTTAAAATAGGTTCGTATTTAAACAATGGCGCGCCCATCGGAATGAGTGGCTTGGCCTCGTCAGATCGACTGACCGCACAGCCATCGTTGTTGCTGAGGATAATCATCGGTCGATTATTTAGTTCCGGCCGAAACACCCGCTCGCAGCTGACAAAAAAATTGTTGCAATCTATAACAGCGTAGATTCGTTTCATACTTACCATTATACCTGCGCTATAATGCTAGTTACCATGAACAAAGCACTAAAGAAGCTCCTGGTTGCGAATTACTGGCAAACGTTCGGATTCACATTACTCTCACCACTGTACGCCGCGTTCGTGATTAACCATCTAGGCGGAACTGAATTCCAGGTCGGATTTACGTATTCTGTATACGGGTTAACAGCTGGTTTTCTAATAATTCTTTTTGGCAAAATTGAGGACAAATTCCGAAACAAAGCGAAAGCTATTCTGTCTGCTGGCTACTTGTTGATGTCAATCGCTTCGTTCAGCTACCTGTTTGTTGATTCAATTTCAGAGTTACTGCTGCTACAAGTATTTTATGCATTTGCAGTTGCAATATACATCCCCGTAAATAAAACACTCTATTCACTGTACGAAGACGACGGTAAAGAATCCACCGAGTGGGCGCTACTCGATGGTGGTAACTTTTTAATAATCGGACTGGCATCACTTATCGGCGGTTACTTTGTGTCTGAATTTGGGTTCGAAGCACTGTTTGTACTAATGGGGCTGTCAGAGTTAGTTGCCGCGGGAGCGGTAATGATTATACGAGACACTTCAAAGGTCAAAGAAAGCGAGGTGTAGCCATGAACAAAAAACTAACTGATGACAAACCGCTACCCAGTGAGGAGCTGATGGACGAAATGGACCAAAAAGGTCAAAACCAGCCCGACCAAATGCACGGTCTGCTATGGGTGATTTTCGTATTAACCTTTGTGTTACCGACGTTGCTACTGATTTGGCTGTGGATTCAGTTATAATTAATAGATATGAACGACTACGACATGAAAACACGACCACGCTGGCAGAGCCTGCTGATTGCATTTAGCGTTATCTTTGGCCTAGTGTTACTCCCGGTGCTGTTTATCAACCGTTGGCTAGAAATGCCAATATGGGGTATTGTACTGTTTAGCTCAATCGGCGCATTCTTAATCGTTAACAAATTCTTTGCCCGTACGATACTTTAACTATGCTGAGCGTGGATGGTGTACGTCACCACTCCCCAAATCTGAAAATCCTGACCTTCATCGCTGACTTTAATCGGCTCATAGGCGTCATTGGCAGGCATTAGCCAACCTTCACTGCCATCACGCTTAAACGTTTTTAATGTAAATTCCCCGTCTAAAAACGCAACCACCATGTCGCCGCTACTGGGCTCCAAGCCTTTGTCTATCACTACGATATCGCCGCTATGGACACCAGCATCGCGCATCGATTCGCCTTCAACCCGCATAAAGAATGTGGCGGCTGGTCTGCGAATTATCAGCTCGTTTAGGTCAAGCGGAATTGAATCAGCATCCTCTGCCGGATTCGGAAAACCAGCAGAAATCGGCTGCAAAATTAGCGGCGGATGCGATTTTTTCATAATTTAATACCACTCCTGTTCGCGTATTGCTTGCAGGCCGTCAACCACAAACACTGCGGGGTGGGCATAAAACACCGACTGCCTCTCAAGCTCAGCAGGCTTTACA